>ERZ1370068.5193-contig-4226_pt1 | contig 93243 bp, 141 predicted proteins | sample MGYA00561227_ERZ1370068 | MGnify/ENA primary metagenome ERZ1370068 (study PRJEB38410, sample SAMEA6850437) | metagenome | study: Metagenomic assessment of the ecological functions of the soil: analysis of the soil microbiota associated with the... | reverse complement strand
ACGACGAGCGTTCCGGGCGCATGTGGGCAGGCAAGTCGTCCATCGTCAGAATCGGTCTCGCGAGGGGGGTCTTTGGCGCGCGGGACCGTATCGGCGGGAAGCGGGATCAAGGCAAGCGCAGGAGGCCTTGAGGAGTAAACAAATCCCGGCTTTTCTCTATCATGGCCGGGCTCGTCCCAGCCATCCACGCCTGTCTTGCGGGGACAAGCCCGGGCATGACGAACCTCGGGGATCCAGCCCCGGGCGATAGGCTCCGGTGGCGGGGTCGCGTCGTAGCGTCTGGATTTCACCGGCACTGGCCGCCTCGGCGACGCGAGCCATGCGCGCTTCTTCCAGTTCCCGGTTGACCCGGAGCTGTCTTGTACGCCCAGCGGACCACGGCCAAACCACCGTAGGGAACACCAGTCGATCGCGATCAGCGGCGGCATCGGTCGATCCTCGTCGTTCACGTCGCCAGTACAGCCCCCAATTACAGCCATTGTCGCGCAAGGCGCTGGCTCGCCTCCCGCAATTGGCCTTTTGAACGGGCTAACATGGCGCGGGCGACCGCCCCTCAAAACCCGAATTTGGCCCAAATCGCCCGGGTCTCCAGCGCGGAAATCAAATTCGTCCGGCAGGCCCGCAATCCCGTCCAGCGCGGCGAGCGAGCCTGCGCCCGGCGACCTGCGGCCCAGCAGGCCGGACAGCATGCCGCTCGCGCGGCGCGATCACCGGCATCAGCACCTTGTCGCCGTAGCGAGCGCGCAGCGTCGAGCGGAGATCGCCGATCGCGTCCGCCAGGCCCAGCGACACCGAGGTTTCGCCGGCCCAGTATTCGCCGGTGAACAGTACGTCGTCGCTCGCCCTTCAGCCGCGCGCCGCGGCTTCCTTCACCAGCGCGATGAAGATGGCGTGGATCTCGCGCTGAAGCGCCTTCAGCCGCGCGCGACGTCATCGGGGTTTTCCGGCAGAAACGGATCGAGCATCGCCTTGTGCTCGCCGGCCGTATAGAGCCGCCGCTCGACGCCGATCTTCTTGATCAGCTCCTGAAAGCCGAAGCTGCCGCCGACCACGCCGATCGAACCCAGGATCGAGGAGCGGATCGCAGAAGATCTCGTCGCCCGCGCAGGCGATCATGTAGCCGCCGGATGCCGCGACGTCCTCGACGAACACCAGCACCGGCAATTTCTTCTCCGCAGCGAGCTGCCGGATCCGCAGATAGATCTGGCGCGACTGCACCGGCGAGCCGCCGGGCGAATTGATCACCAGCGCCACCGCCTTGGCGTTCTTCGTGCGAACGCGCGCTCGAGCATCCTGGCGACGCCGAGAGCGTCATGCCCTGGCCGTAGCGGCGTCACCGCGCCGATCACGCCGGACAGCCGCACCACCGGCACCACCGCCGGCTCCGCGGCCGCAGCCGCGCGGGAACGTAACTCCATCAGCCTGTCGGCGAGGCCCGGCCATTCCGCCGCGATCACTCAATTGTTCACTCATGCCGTTACCTCGAATTAACCATTTTTTATCACCCGAATGTCATTGAAGCGGCTGGAACGCCTTTTGCACTGCGCTGGTTGAAGCTGCAACGGCGCAGCGGAGAACGACATGAAGATCTATCTGCTGATAATGCTGATCGGTACCCTTCTGGCGGCGGTTCACTTCACTTCGGCACCGGAACGGCAGTCCGAAAACGCTTCCGCAACAGCACGTCTGCGCAGGCAGGCCTGCAGCGCAGTCAGGTCACGCCTTCAGACATCGGCAAGAGCGGCAATATCCCTTCCCCGCCAGAATCTCCTGCACCTGTTTATTAGGCACGCCTGACTCATCATTGAGCAGCACGGCTCGCGTGGATTTGCAGTCGGCGCCCGCCCGCCCTTGATGGCGCGAATCAGAATGCGGATCGCCGGCGTCGTCACATCAGCGTGAACCGGCAGAATCTGCGATGCTGCCGAAGCCGCGGTCGAGCGCCGCCAGCACCTCGGCGAGTGCCATCGGCGCGCCAGATCAGCGTCAGCACGCACTTCGGACTTGAGGATGCGCCGCGCCGCATGGATCCAGCTCTCGAGCGTCGTCGCCAGTCGCCACATGCGCGATCTCGCGCGACTCTGTCCGGCGAGGCGCGATGCCGCGTCGGATCGTTGAATGGCGGATTCATCAAGACGATTTCGGCGCTGTCGGGCGTGAGACCGGCCGCGGCAAATGCATCGGCGGAAGCCTGCGACGTCGAGCACGATCACATCGGCGGAAAGTCGCATTGGCAGCCGCATTGGCGCGCGCCAGCGTCCGCAAGCGTCGGATCGATCTCGACCAGAACCAGATCGATGCCGGCCACGCGCCTGGCGACCGCAAGACCCGCGGCGCCGACGCCGGCGCCGAAATCGACGACGCGATCGCCGCGACGCGCCGGCGTCGCGGCGGCGAGCAGCATGGCGTCGTGGCCGGCGCGGTGACCCGATTTCAGCTGCCGCAGACGCAATCGCCCGCCGAGAAACGCGTCCTCGGTGACGTCGGCGGCCGGATCACTCATCGGACCGCAATTCGTGCGCCAGGCCGGCATCGGTCAGCAGCTGGCGCGCTTCGCGGTTGTCGTCCTCATGGACCAGGATGCGGCGGGGCAGCACACCGAGCGAGCCCTCGATGATGCTCATGTTCTGGTCCAGCACCAGATGATGGATATTGGCGCCGTCGAGCAGCGCGCCGATGGCGGAAACCAGCACCATATCGTTGGTCCGAACCAATTCCCGCAAATCGATCACTCCTCTCACCGGCCGATGCGCGACGGCCGTGCGACATATGTCAACCGCTTCGTGCCCTTGCCGCCTTAGCCCGCACTTTCTATTGTTATATCCAAGGATAGTGCGAATTCGGCAAATGTGGAGACCAGCGTGGCGGTTATCGTACCCTTCGAAAGCCCGTCGAACGCTTCGATAGATCGGCTGGTCGTCCTTGTCGCCGCCGACATGGAGCGGGTCAACGCCACCATCCTGTCGCGCACCGGCTCCGAAGTCACCATGATCCCGGAGGTCGCCAACCACCTGATCTCCTCAGGCGGCAAGCGGCTGCGCCCGATGCTGACGCTGGCGATGGCCAACCTCACCGGCTATTCCGGCGACGGCCATATCAAGCTCGCCGCGTCCGTCGAGTTCATGCATACCGCGACGCTGCTGCACGACGACGTGGTCGACGAAAGCGAACTGCGGCGCGGCAAATTGTCGGCGCGGATGCTGTGGGGCAACGAGGCGAGCGTCCTGGTCGGCGACTTCCTGCTCGGCCAGGCGTTCCGCATGATGGTCGAGGTCGGCTTCGCTGCGCGCGCTCGACATCCTCTCCTCCGCCGCCGCCACCATCGCCGAAGGCGAGGTGATGCAGCTTGCCGCCGCCAAGAACACCGCGACCACCGAGGACGAATATCTCGCGGTGATCCGCGGCAAGACCGCCGAGCTGTTCGCCGCCGCCTGCGAGGTCGGCCCGGTCATCGCCAACCGGCCGAAGGCCGAGCAGACCGCCTGCCGCTCGGTCGGCATGAATCTCGGCATCGCCTTCCAGCTGGTCGACGACGTGCTGGACTATGGCGGCAAGGCCGCCAAGCTCGGCAAGAACATCGGCGACGATTTCCGCGAGGGCAAGATCACGCTGCCGGTGGTGCTGGCGTTCCGCCGCGGCAATGACGGCGAACGCGAGTTCTGGATCAAGGCGCTGGAGCGCGGCGAGATCGGCGACGGCGATCTCGACCACGCCATCGGCCTGATGACAAAACACCGCGCGCTCGAGGACACGATCAGCCGCGCCCAGCATTACGGCGCGATGGCGGTCGATGCGCTGGCGCTGTTCCCGGCCTCGCCGATGAAGACCGCGCTGGAGCAGGTGGTGGCGTTCTGCCTGGCACGGTCGCATTAGCGCGCGCACCGATGCCAGCCAACGTCGTCATGCCGCGCGAAGGCAGGGGTGTCCAGTACGCCGCAGCGTTTCGATCGATAAATCACTGAGGCCTCTGAATCCGGTCACCCGCTTTCGCGGGTGACGACGGCGTGGCTAGCTCAGCACGCCCGCGTGCACCCACCAGGTGGGGTGATCGCGCCTGATCTTCTGCGCCGCGCGGCTGCGCCTCGGCGGTGTTCTCGTAGATCGCAAAGCAGGTCGCGCCCGAGCCCGACATCCGCGCCAGCCAGGCGCCGTTGGTGGCGTTGAGCGCGGAGATCACCTTGCCGATGACCGGCTGAATGCGGTTGGCCGGCTGCTTCGAGATCGTTGGAGCTGGCCGCGAGCGCTTCGACCCAGTCTTCGACCGATGCGCCTTCTTCCGGCCAGGCAACGGCGCCGGAGCACGTCGGTGACGCCAACCAACAGCTCGCCGTGGCGCACGCCGAGCGCCGCGAACACATCCTTGGTCGCGACGGGAATGCGCGGATTGACCAGCACGCAGGGTATTTTCGGCAGGCTGAGCGGCAACAGCGTCTCGCCGACGCCGGTCATGTCGCAGGCGCGCGATTGCACAGACACACCGGCACGTCGGCGCCGGTCGCGGCGCGACTCCAGCAGCGCGCTTGTCGTCCAGCGCGAGACCGTTCAGCTTGCGCCAGCAGGCGCAGCGCGGCCGCGGCATCGGCCGATCCGCCGCCGATGCCCGGCCGCGACCGGCAGCACCTTGTCGAGCGTGAAGCTGCCGAGCCGTCAGATCGCGACGCGCGCTTTCAGGCAGTTGCGCGGCCTTCAGCACCAGATTGTCGGCGGTGTCGCCGCAGGCCGCGCGCCAGCGGTCCCGACAGTGGTGAGCTTCAAGTTCAGCGCCGGGCGTCAGCGTCAGGCGATCGGCGCAATCGGCGAACGCCACGCACGCTTTCGAGGTCGTGATAGCCGTCGACGCGCCGCCCGACCACCCGCAGGGTCAGGTTGACCTTGGCACGCGCCTTCCTCAATCAAATGCCGGCATCAGCGCCCCTCAAGCCTCTGCGATCAGCCGCCCTTGCCGTCTTCTTTTTCTTGTCGGCGGAAGCGGCCGAAGAAGAGGCGTCCTCCGGCAGGCCGTTGTCGATCTTGGCTTCGATCTTCGGCAGATTCTTCCGGCTCAGGCTTCAGGTCGCGCGCATGGGCCCACTGGAATTTGGCTTCCAGCGTGCGGCCGATCCGCCAATAGGCGTCGCCGAGATGGTCGTTGATGGTCGGATCTTCCGGCTTGAGATCGATGGCGCGCTCGAGATTCTTCACCGCCTCTTCGTAATTGCCGATGCGGTAATAGGCCCAGCCCAGCGAGATCCACGATGTAGCCGTCGTCAGGGCGCTGATCGACGGCGCGCTTGATCATCTTCATGCCTTCGTCGAGATTGATGCCCTGGTCGATCCAGGAATAGCCGAGATAGTTCAGAACATGCGGCTGCTCGGGCTGCATCTCGAGCGCCTTGCGCATGTCGGCTTCCGCCTTGCTCCACTGCTTGGAGCGCTCCTCGCAGATGCCGCGATAATAATAGGTGACCCAGCTGTTCTTGTCGCCCGCGGCGGGCAGCGCCTCGATCGCCTGCGAATAGGTGGTGGCGCAGTCGGCGAACTGCTTGCGGCCGCGCTCGATATTGCCGAGCGCCATGATGGCCTCGATGTCCTTGGCGTCTCCGCCGGTGACGTCCTTGAGGATCTTGATCGCCTCGCTCGCTGCGGTCGGCGGCGTCGAGATTGGTGGCGAGCTGGATCTGCGCGTTGCGCTTCAGCGGCGAGTTCGCCGGCATGCGCTCGTAGATCTTGATCGCCATCTGCGGCTTCTTCACGGACTCGTAGAGATCGGCGAGCGACAGCAGCGCCAGCGGATGGTTGGGCTGCAGATACAGCGAGAGCTGCAGATAGACCAGCGCCAGATCCTCGCCGCCGCGCGCGTCAGCGCGGCGCTGATGCCGCAGCAGCGCCTCGGCGGCGCCGGCCTGCGCCATGAATCGACCAGCGGCGGCAGCTTCTTGCCGGCCTTGGTCTCGCGCAGAGCCTTCCAGCACCAGCGGATGCCGCGGCAGCTTCTTGTCGAACGCCTCGTAGATCGAGGCGCGCGGCAGCCTGCATCCTTGTTGCGCGACGACCAGCGCGCATATTCGTCGACCACGCGCAGCATGGAATCGTCGAGCTTGTAGGCGCGCTCCGAAGCGCGCGCCGGCGTCCTTGTCCTTGCCGGCGAGCTCGAGGATCATGCCGGCATGCAGGTCCTTGAAGATCGGATACCATTCCGGACCAGTCAGCTTGTCGATATTGGCGACTGCCGCCTGGTGTCGCCGGCGCCGTAACTGGCCCAGCCCGACAGCAGCGTTGCGACCAGGTCGGTGATCGGCCGCGGATCGACTGATTGATGTTGAGCTGCGCGGTCGCGTATTTCTTCTGCTTCAGGTCGCGCACGCCGACCACGAGCCGGGCGACGCGGTTGGACTTGTCTGAGCGTCAGGATGCGGTCGGCGAGCTTGACCGCCTCGTCGATGTCACGCCTTATCGGCGAGCGAGGAGATGAAGGCGCGGTCCAACAAGCTCGTTGTTCTTGGGATCGGTGCGCAGCGCCGAGCGATAGAATGCCGCGGCGAGCCGCGTCGCGCTCCACGCTGGCGTGGCGGGCGGCCAGATAGCTGCCGGACGTGGTCAGCGATTTCAAGTCGCTCTTGCTCGGAAATTGCGCCGAGTTGTCGGAGGTGATGATCGGGCGTCTGCGCCGAACACCGAACCGGGCGCTGCCAGCGGCGAGCGAAGGCGCAATGCGGCAGATGGTCCAGCGGTTGAAACGAGTGGAAAGCGTCACCAGGTTCGCCTTGCTCCAGGATTAGCGGCGCAGGATCTGTACGATCAATCTCGAATGCGAAGCCCAAGCGGCGGCATCGCGGCCCGCGACAATGCCGCTTTTGGCCTTCAACCGCAAGGATACGGGCTGGCGAATCGATTGGCAGAATAGGCCCTAGGCCGCCGATTTGGCCAGTCCACTCGGAAAACGCTTCTCACGTGTGGCGGTAGGTCGTGGCCGGTCCACGGAAGTTGCTCGGACGCCCGACTCACGTAATCGTGCGCTCAGCATCCGACCTCTCGCAATCGTGGCATTCGTGACCGGAACCGCCGCCGCCTCCGGCGGAACCCAGGTGATGTTGCCGTTCCGGGTCCTTCACGTCGCAGGTTTTGCAGTGGACGCAGTTCTGCGCGTTGATCTGGAAGCGCGGACCCGTGCGCCTCCTCGACCCATTCATAGACGCCGGCCGGGCAATAGCGGTTGGACGGCCCGGCATAGACGTCGTGCTCGACGTCTTCTGCAGGTTCATGTCGGCGACCTTGAGATGAACCGGCTGGTCCTCCTCGTGATTGGTGTTGGACAGGAACACTGACGACAGCTTGTCGAAGCGTGAGCTTGCCGTCCGGCTTGGCGATAGGGATCGGCGGCGTGCGCCTTGCGCCGGATCGAGCGTCTTGCGGTCGGGTTTGGCGTGCGACTGGGTTCCGAACAGCGAGAAGCCCAGCGTGTTGCACCACATGTCGATGCCGCCGAGCGCGACGCCTGACGATGGTGCCGAACTTCGACCACAGCGGCTTGACGTTGCGGACCCGGTACAGGTCCTTGCCGACGGCGGAATCGCGCCATGCATTTTCGTAGTCGACCGAGTTCGTCGTTGGCGCGGCCGGCGCCGAGCGCCGGCGACGACTGCTCGGCGGCGCAGCATGCCGCTGCCCATCGCGTTGTGCACGCCCTTGATGCGCGGCACGTTGACAAAGCCGGCCGCGCAGCCGATCAGCGCGCCGCCTGCAAAAGTCAGCCGCGGCACCGACTGATAGCCGCCCTCGGTGATGGCGCGCGCGCCATAGGCCAGCCGCTTGCCGCCTTCGAACAGGGTGCGGATCGAGGGATGGGTCTTGAAGCGCTGGAACTCGTCGAACGGCGACAGATAGGGATCGTCATAGTTGAGATGCACGACGAAGCCGACTCGCGACCATGATTGTCGTCGTAGTGATAGAGGAAGGAGCCGCCGCCGGTTGAATTGTTCAGCGGCCAGCCGAACGAATGCTGGATCAGGCCCTTCTGGTGCTTGAAGGATCGATCTGCCAGACCTCCTTCGAGGCCGATGCCGAATTTCGGCGGCTCGCTCTTGGCGTCGAGCGAAATTTCGCGATCAGCTGTTTGGTCAGGCTGCCGCGCAGCCTTCGGCGAACAGCGTGTACTTTGCCGAGCAGTTCCATGCCGCGCGTGTGCAGGACGACCTTGTGCGATGCCATCCCGGCGATGCCCATGTCGCCGGTCGCGATGCCGCGCACCGCGCCCTTGTCGTCGTAAAGCACCTCGGTCGCCGCGAAAGCCCGGGTAGATCTCGATCCACCGAGCGCTTCGGCCTTCGGCGCCAGCCAGCGGCAGACATTGCCGAGCGAGCCGATATAGCAGTGATGATTGTTCATCAGCGGCGGCATCATGATGTCGGCAGCCGGATCGCGCCGGCCGCTGCCGTCATCCAGTAGAACCGGTCGTCCTGACCTTGCGTCTTCAGCGGGCAATCGGCGTCCTCGCGCCAGTCCGGCACCAGCTTGTCGAGCGACGACCGGATCGATCACCGCGCCACAGAGATGTGTGCGCGCCGACTTCGGAGCCCTTCTCCACCACGACGATGGTGAGATCGGCATTGAGCTGCTTCAGCCGGATCGCGGCGGCGAGGCTGACGGTCCGGCGCCGACGATCACGACGTCGAATTCCATGGATCCTGCGGCGGCAACTCTGGTGCTCATGATCTGATCTCAGCCCGGTTGAGAAAGCTCTGGCTGTTCGGTCGTCTGGCGGTCGTTTGTTTCCGATTTTTCGCGGGAGGACAACCATGGAATTGCCCTATGAGCCGTTTCGTTGCGGCGCGATCCGGCCCAGATTGGATCGAGGATGCCCCCTGACATCCCACCATGACGCCTGACAGCGCCCCACCGTTCAGCAATTGCTCGCGCCTATCTGGAGGCCGGCGTCGACTGCGCGCTGCGACGTGAAGTGCCGGTCAACCGGCTGTCTGATCCCGACATCGCTCCAGTTCCGCGCGAAACGACGCCTGCACTCCTCAGGACAATGGCTGCCGCGATCCCGCCCTCGCGCGGCGAGGCAGCCTCCCCTGCGCCTGAGTGTTGCCGATCCTGTCGGCGCGAGGCGGCGCGGACCGCGCCGACGCTGATGGCCCTGCGCGCGCTACTGGAAAATTGCTCGACGGCTGCGCGCTGAAATCGACCGCCACACGCCTGGTGTTCGCCGACGGCAACCCGCAGGCGCGCATCATGTTCGTCGGCGAGGTCCTGGCCGCACGAGGACATCGAGGGACTGCTGTTCGTTGGACGTTCGGGCAAGCGCTCGACCGGATGATCAATACGCGCGATCGAGCTCGACTGCTCGACAGGCCAGCGTCTAGCATCGCCAATGTCATTCCATGGCGGCCGCCGGGCAATCGCACCCCGACGCCGCAGGAGACGCAGATCTGCCTGCCGTTCATCCAGCGCCAGATCGAGCTGGTGAACCCCGGACGTGCTGGTGACGCCTCGGCAATCCCTCGACGCAGACGCTGCTGGCAACACGCGAGGGCATCATGAAAACCCGCGGCGGAAAATGGTTCGACTACGACACCGGCACGCGGGTGATCCGGCGCCATCGCCACCTCCACCCGGCCTCACTCGTTGCGCTCGCCGTCCTACAAGCGCATGGCGTGGCAGGATTTGCGGGCGATCGCGAAGGCGCTGGAGCAGCAAGGCTCCACCATGAGTCTCATGAGTGCAGCACGCGTCACGGCCGTCCACGTCTCGACCATGGATGCATCGGCCGCTATAGCGTGCTGATGGCTCGACGCCGAGGTAAGACGCGCTCTTCTGCAGGCTCACCGTAGTAGCGAGACGAGCCAGATTTTGGCACTGGCCGTGGCCTAAGGCGTCTTGGGCCGCACGATGGCCCAGCCGATCCGCAGCAGCGGCTGGCCGTCCGTTCACCAGCCGCCACTCGAACGCCCGTGGCACTCCGGCACGAGACCGGGAAACCGCTGCGCGATATCGGGCCGGCGGCGTGCCGATCGTATCGGATGCGCGCCTAGACCACGACGCCGCCGGTCTCAGCTGAATTTCGCCGAAATGTCAGCCACGGCGTGCGCTGCCGGCGCCGCGTCGAGCAGCAGATGCGGACGTCCGGCACCCAATCGAGATCAGGCTGGCAAAGCTGCGCGATCGCCAGCCACCGCCGCGCGCAAGCCGCTGATTGCGCCGCTCAAAACTGTCGCCGAAAAAATTCGCGATCGCAGTCGCCGGCAGCGACGTCGCCACCTCGGCGCCGGCGGTCCAGGCGGCAGCAACAGCGTCGTCGCGATCGCACCGCGATGCGCGGGGCGATGACGGTGCCGCCCACGACCGAACGCAGCAATTGCGCTGACGCCGCAGATGAACCAGATCGCCGGCCAGCGACGATCGATGGCCAGTCCCGACATCAACAGCGCGATGCCGGCGCCGCCCGACCGACACGATCGAGACCGAACAGGCCGGCAGATCAGGCTTCCCGTCAGCGCCGGGCGATGGCGAAAAATAAACGAAATCGCGCGCCAGCGGATCGACCGGCGGCCGATAGATGATCGGCGCCTCTTCCGCGCTTGCGCGCCGAAACCGGCCGCGAGTTGAGGATCGACCAGCAGCACGATGCCGGACAGCCGCCAGCAGCAGGCCGCCGGAGCAGATACGCCCCGTGCAGCGCCCTTCGCGCGCTCAAATCAGCGATCGCCGGCCATGGCGGCAACGCCAGGGCATCGGCACGCGACCAGCCAAATCAGGTAGGTCAGCGCCAGCACGTGCACGACCACCAGCAGCGCGAAACAGCGGATCGAACGCGACATCAGCATGCGCCGTCGCGCGCGCGGTCGCAAGCGCAAAACGCGGTGACGAGCAGCAGCAGTCCCGATCGCGGCGGAGGCGTTGTCAGCAGTAGAGCAGCCCGGCCTCGATCGACCATGCGAAACCACGCGTTGCTGCCTGCCCTCGCCACATGAGTTGCCAGGAATGCAGCAGCAGCAGCGCCCAGAGCGGACGCAAGCATCAGCGGGCCGAACTCGACAGCTGGGCGAACTGAACGCCGTGACCGTCATCGTCAGCAGAACCGCGAGCACCGCCTGCTGTCCGCGCCGACGATGGCGCGTGCCAGCAGGTAAATCGCCCAGAAGCGTCGCGACCGGAGCAAAGTCTGCGCCAGCAGATAGACGCCGAACATGTGTTACCGGCGGCGCGAAACGCGATATCGGCGAGCCAGAACGCCAGCGTGCGGGCCGAGAATCCGTTCCGACTCTGGTATTCCCCGGCCGAACGCGAGCAACGGTAGCAAGGTCCGCCGGGAGGGCTTCGCGATACAGCAGCAACGGCAGGATCAGCCACAGCGCCGCCTGAAGCCAGCACCACGATCCAGACCACCAGCCGCGGCCGGGCGCGGATCAGTTCGATGATCAGGAAGTGAAGCGCCAAGACGGCTGAAACGCCTTCGAAACGCGCTCACCGACCGGCAGTGGATACGCGTTCATATCCGAGCGACGTCTCGTCGCATCTGGAGGCGCAGAGGTCCTCATGGTTGGAGACGCGCAAGGTGCGCCTTCCAGAGGACCAACGCTTCGCAACAGGTCAGGGCGATGATCTGTCGGAGCCCGAACGCTGATGAATGGCGACATACATCCACCGGACGCAACGGGATCGCGGCGGTAGCTCTCGATCGCCGACTTGCGTTGCCGACGCTTAACGATGACCGCGTGTCGCTTGGTCGTATCCCTGTGCGCGGCTACGACGGGTGCGAAGAAAGCTGACGGTGGTGCACGTCGGCCCGAGCCGATCCAGCGCCTCGAGATGCTCCGGCACGCTGCATAGCCCTTGTGGGACTCGAAGCCGTAGCCGGGGCAAATCCAGCGCCAGCGCGCACATCAGCGCGGTCGCGCGTCGACTTTGGCTGATGATCGATGCCGCCGCGATCGAGATCACCAGTACCGTCGCCGCCGATCACCGCCTCGCATTCGCAGGGTATGCCGAGCTGGTCGCGGCCATCGACGAACGCATGCTTCGGGCAACGTCCGTGCAGCGCATGGACGGCGCGCGCCAGCGCCCACAACGACGCACGCAGCGATGTTGTCGCGATCGATCCGCGCTGGCGATGCGAAGGCGACCGCAAACGACGGCGGTCAGCGCAACTTTCTCCGAACAGCTCCTCGCGGCGCTCCGCGCGTCAGCCGCTTGGAATCGTCGATGCCTTTGGGGATCCGCCTGGGATCGAGCACCACCGCCGCGCACCACCGGACCGGCCAGCAGGGCCGCGCCCGGCCTCGTCGCAGCCGGGGCAATCCGGCAAGCCAGATGCCGCGTTTGATCAGCGCCGCTCGCGCCGCAAAGCTCGGCGGAGATGACCTGCGATCGCGCCCTTTCGCAGCTTGGCACTGATTTTTCGCCGGGCTTTTTACCCCGAATCGCGGTAAGTGGATCGTGCACGCGAGCGCTCCGGCGCGACCGGGTAAGTCCACGTGGATCACTCCCCGCCGCTTCAATCGGCGATACAACGGATCTTTCGATCCCGGCAGACGCACATCGCGGCGGTCGTCGCCGGATCCCGATGCGTGCCGCGACCACGACTTCCCAGGGATGACCGTCGGGAACCGGCAAAATAGCCGGAATAGCCTCCTGCAATCGGTGGCGAGCAGGTTTCAGCAGTCGAAGCGCCCTTGAAACCGGTGAAATCCAATACCGTATCGACCTCTTCGTGCGAGCGGCAGTTCCAGGTGGCCAGCGTCGATCCGCGTGCGAAAGGTTTTGGGGCGCGGATTTGTCGGGCGGTGCGGCATCCTGCGCGAGCTGGTCCCCACGCGGGAACAGCCCCAGCACGATGCCGCCTGTATCGAAGAACGCGAGCTGCATCGTCGCCGGTAGCGCGAAACTTTTCGCCAAAACCCAGCGCCTCGAAAGCAGCGCTGAGCTTCGCGTGGCGCGCATGATCGCTGCCGAGCGCGAGGATTCGGGGAGCCGAGGTGATCGGTGCGAGAAGTTTATCACTTCATTATTATTCCTCCTCGGCACTATTATCCGGCAGTCGTCATTGCGGAGATGCGCCGTGGCGTATCGAAGCGATCCGCTGCTTGTGCCGGCGCGCCGATCAGCTTCACGGAGTTCGCGCCAGCTCGTGCGCATTCTGCGCGCACCCGCTGCGTCGTGCCGCAATGCCTAAAACAAGCTCAATCCTGCCGCTGACTCGCCGTCGCGTGCTTCGGCTTGGCAAAAATGATCCGTGGTCAGCTCTCTGAGCGCGCCAGGCTAGTTGAGATCACCGAGTTTATCGCAGGCGATTTCGCGAAGCGGCGGCCGATCATCCAGGCCAGAACGCGGCCGGTGCCCTTCATCCGTCGCCCCATTGCGAGTCGTCAGTCGCGGCCACCGCGCATGCCGCGAATCAGCGCGGAAGACGATCGGCGATAGGCGGTCGCGAGCTAACTGGCCATCAGCCGATTCATAGCCTGCGAGGATAGGAGATCGCGAGTCCTCCCAGCGGCAGCCGTAGCAGGCACGCAGCTCGCCGCCGCTCGCCTCCGCATGGCTTGCTGCATCGAGAATGCGCTCGATCTCTCGAATCGTTCAGCGCCGGGATGACGCGTGCGCGCGACATCCGATCACCAGGTGGCCGGAAGGCTCGCCGGCGTCCGAGAGCTGGCGCAGCGCCTCCAGCCGTTTCGAGCGCTGGTAGCGTTACCGAGGCGCGTGCGGCTCCATGGTGCGCTGGCAGCAGCTTGCAAGTCGAGCGTGGTCACCGACAGCGACCTGACTCGACCGGACGCGTCCTGCCATCCCGGCCAGAATATCGATGATCGCGCCACCAGCGCCAGCCACTCTTGTCACGATATGCCGGATCGCGGATGGCCGGCGCGCTCCAGCGCGCCTTCAGAGTCGCTGCCGCGCGATCTTCCGGCGTCTCGCGCTCGACTCGCGCTGATAAGATCGCGTGACTGGTGTTAAGCCGATCGCAATCATGCGCGGCGCCTGTAATCCGGCGCTGCCAGCGCTCTTTTCCAGGAAGCGCCATATCCGGCTTGGCGAGCAGCTTCGATCTGCAATCCAGCCCCGGCGACAGGCCCGCCAGATAGGCGTGGAAGTCGGCCGCGCGAAGCAATAGACGCATCCGAAAGCTCGCAGCCGCGATACGGAACATGAGCTGAGCGGTCGAAGCCGATATCGGGGGAATCGTTGCGTGCATGACCTTGCGCGAGGGTCGACCGACACCGTGTCTGAATCGGCAGCCCTCGAGGCTCTGCAGCCTCGTCGAAGACCCGCGCCTGGCTCATCGGCCGCTTTCATTGACTGCGCGACCGCGGCGCCGCTCGCTATCGATGCGGCAACAGCCAAAGTTCAGAAAGAAGAAGCACCGCCGGCGTGGAGGGTGTCACCGGCGGGTGCCGAGGCAAGAGAGGATGCTTGGCTCATGAATCGAAACGTAGCACGCGCCAATGGAACAAAGCAAGAACATATCTGCGTTAATTCACAGCGCTGCGCTGCAAAAAAACTCTTCGGTCCGATGGCTGATTTGATTGTGACAAGGTGGGTAACAGTGCAGAGTTTTCCACTATTTGAGCCAACGGAAGCCTTTACCGATGCTGAGCGTGACTATTCCGACTGACGGCGTCGAACGGACCGCGCGGTAGCAACGCTTGCATCCTGGTGCCGGGCTGCAGCCGGCATCCCCGCGAGGTGCTATTGGTCGACCGCCTGACAATCGACGCTCATCAGAGCGTGGTTGCCGACGTCGCCAGGTTGCCGCTTTTTATGGCTCATTTCAAGGAACGCGCGCAGCGTGGCGCAAAGCAAGCCGTGCCCGCCAGGCCTGCTCGCCCTGGCTGGATGTTCCTGCATCCCGGCGCCGTGCTGGACCTGGGCGGGATCGAAGAGACCACCCAGTTCATCCAGGCGTCGCTGGCGGCAGCGGACGCCAGCGCCGGATCTTCGCTGGCGGCTTGTTCACCCTATGCCGATACGAGCCTGCGCGACGGCTTTAAATTGTTGCGCGACATCGCGATCGCCAGCCGCGCTTCGGCGTTTAGTCGAAGCCGTTGATCAGCGCGACCACTTAAAGTGAAGGGTTTATGGCTACCGGCTGGAGTCCCACCGCCTGAGGCGCTGATTGCTGCGGCGGCTTGGCCGCTCCTCCTGCACCATGCCAGCAGCTGGTGGATCGCGAGTCGATCTGCCTGGCTGCGGGATCATGAGCTTAACGCGCTGGCCCCAAAGCTTCCAGAACGAAACAGCCTTCGTGTGGTTTCGATCGAGCCTTATCAGCTCAACATTTGATTTAAACCGCGTAATATCGCATGAACCGCCCCGACAGCCAGATCGCCGCCGCCCGCGGCTTCAGCCGCTTCGTATACCCGCAAAGCTGCGATCATCTGAGCCGGAAGCTGTTGGACAGCCCGTGGACGCTGCAGGAAGCGCGGATCATCTGTCGATCCGCGGACCGGCAAAACCTGCACCGCCACCGATCTTGCTTGTGGGCTCAGTCTCGACGCCGTGATATCCTTAGCCGGGACGTTGCGTGGACCTGCAGGAGCGCCAGGATCGCTGCGCGAAAGCCCCTCGAAGCGCGCCGACCGCCGCGCGACCGAGCTCACACTGACCGCGAAAGGCCGCGCGGCCTATGCCGAACTCGACAGTCGGTCGTGCGCAGCGTCGCTTCGCCATACATTGCTGGAGAGACTGGACGCGCATGACCAGTGCCGCGGGTCGCTTCCACGCCTATGACCACCATCGAACGGAAGCTCGAGCCGACGGCGAACGCGCCTTGCTCATTCCGGCTGCTGCAGCCATCGTCCCGCCGACATCGGCTGGGTGGCGTCACGGCATGGCGCGCTCACGCGCAGGAGTACGGCTGGGGACATCAGCTTTGAGGCGCTGGTCGCCGAAATCGCGGCGCAGTTCATCAAATCATACGATCCCGCGCGCGAGCATTGCTGGATCGCGGAAGTCGGCGGCAAACCGGCCGGCTCGATCTTTCTGGTCAAGGCGTCCGACGACGTCGCCAAGCTGCGCTCTGCTCCCGGTGAGAAAGAGGCGCGGGCTCGGGCTCGGGCGCGCTGACCGAACAATGCATCCGCTTCGCACGCGAGGCCGGCGTACACATCGATAACGCTGTGGACGCAAAGCATTCTGGTCGCCGCACGCGCCATCTACCAGCGCGCCGGCTTCCGCCTCGGTCAAGGAAGAGAAACACCACAGTTTTGGCGTCGATCTCGTCGGCGAGACCTGGGAAACTGAAGCGAAGCTTCTCTCCCTCGTCATTCCGGCGGGCGCGCAGCGGCAAACCCGAAATGACGGATTACGTCGACGCTCCCTGCGCCTTCGGGCGGCGCAGATGCTCGTCCAGCCGAGGCATGACTCGACGACGTGCAGGGCCGCGTACGGTAGTCGAGCTGATGGCCGGAATGCCGTCCCACGCGTCGCGGCAGGCGCCCGGCGATCCCGGCAGGCAGAAGATGAAGGTCGCCCCGGCAACGCCTGCAGTGGCCCGGCTTTACATCGACGTACCGATTTTGGCGTGGTCAGCATGTGAAATGCGATGGAAAACCGTCCATCCGCTTTTCGAACAGCGGCTCGACCGCCTCCGGCGTCACGTCGCGGCCGGTGAAACCGGTACCGCCGGTGGTGATGATCGCGTCAACGCCTGGATCGGCAATCCAGCGCTTGATGATCATGCGGATGACGTCCACGTCGTCGACGATGATCTCGCGCGCCGCAGGTTGTGGCCGGCGGTGGTCAGCCGGTCGGCTAGCGTCGCTCAGGATTTGTCGTCCTCAAGCGTGCGTGTGTCGGAAATCGTCAGCACCGCGATGTTGAGCGGCACGAATTAGTTTTGACCCCGTCGATGGAGGACATGATGGTTCTCTTCGTCATGCCCGGGCTTGTCCCGGGCATCCACGTCTTAATGCCTCCACAGTAAAGACGTGGATGGCCGGGACGTTCAGCAGCTGCGGTGAAGACGCGCTTCGCGCAGGCGCCGTCTGGCCAGCGGATCGTCGCTACTCTCTCCAGGCGGATCGGGGATAGGGGAGCCTTTCGGCTCCGCTCCTCCCACACCACCGTGCGTACGGGTCCGTACACGGCGGTTCGAGAAGTTGCGCTAACGCGTTTCGATCAAGGTTGGGAGACCGAGCGATTTGAAGTAGGCGTTGGAAAGCCCAACAGAAAGGGCCTTGCTCCGGGCGATGTACCAGGGGCCACGGCCGCTGCCGGCCGTATTGCGCAGTTCCCCGAGACTCGCAATGCGATCAGTGCCGCACGACGGCGACGTGGTGTTTTCCACTGACGCCACAGAGCGGCCCGCAATCGCAGCCGGACCCAGCGAGTGAGAGCGATCAACACCTCGGGCGTTTCGCAAAAGCCGAAATAGCCGCGCCAGCCCCGCATATACGGGACCAGTTCTTCCATTGTCGTCTTGATGCTGACGCCCTTGGCCCTTCGCGTGACCTCCCGGATTCGCCGCTTGAACCGCTCCAGAGATTTCGGCGCAATCGTGCGCTTGATGTCCGGACCAGCCGTGAAGCTGAACCCGAGGAACTTCCGTTCCTGCGGTCGTGCCACCGCGCTCTTGGCCTCGTTTACCTTGAGCTTGAGCTTTTGTGTGATGAAGCGCGTAGATGCTCTGCATCACCCGCTGACCCGCGCGTTCGCTGCGAACGTAGATGTTACAGTCGTCCGCATAACGAACAAAGCGGTGTCCGCGGCACTCCAGCTCACGGTCGAGTTCATCGAGCACGAGGTTACTCAGCAGTGGCGAAAGCGGTCCTCCTTGCGGAGTTCCTTCCACGCTGGGGCTGACCAGTCCGTTCTCCATCACCCCGGCATTGAGGAATGCCCGGATGAGCTTCAACAGCCGCTTGTCCTCGACGCGCTTGGCGATCTGGCCCATCAGTTTGTCGTGATTGACTCGATCAAAGAACTTTTCCAAATCGAGATCGATCACCCATCCGTAGCCTTGCGCGATGTACTGCTGCGCTTGAGCCCACGGCGTGATGCGCCGATCGACGCGGTCGAAACCCGTAGCTGTATTGGGAAAACGTCGGGTCCCATCGCTTTTGCAGAACCTGCATCACCGCTTGCTGGATGAAGCGATCCAGCACCGTTGGGATGCCAAGCTTTCGCATCCCTCCATCCGGCTTCGGGATTTCCACCCGCCTCACCGGTTTCGGTTCGTAAGTCCCGTTCAGCAATTGCTCCCGAATAGCCGGCCAGTGTTGCTTCAGATAGTCGCCGAGTTGATCGACCGTCATCCGGTCGACGCCCGCGCTACCTTTGTTGCCCTTCACCTGCCGCAATGCTTCCTTCAGGTTTGCTCGTTCACATGCGTCCTCCAAGATACGACACGTGTTGGCTGGGCGTTCGGGCTCACTCACCACCGAGAGCGATTCTGATGTCTTCCCGTCCCGCCTGCCGGGCTTCACCCGTCGGCGCCGATGAGAAGTCCAGTCTCAACTGGATATTCAGCCGCTTGTCGCTTTCGAGATTCATGTCCTACTTGCCTCTCCTCTCGTTCGGGCCTTCAGCCATCGTTTCCGGTTCGGCCTATCTGTTGACTCCACCTTTCGGCGACGGAGTGCCTCACTAGCCTTGCCGACGACATGGCCCACTATGCCCTCTGCTGACTTCTGCCCTGCGGTCAGACCGCCTTACGGCGCCCTCAGTCGCCGAAGCGACACAGCGCAGATCTCCTGGGGTAAGTTCAGTCGCTTTCCGTGCACAGTCGCCGGATCTACGCTTCGCATCCTTGATGGATATGGACTTCGCGGTAAGTGGCCCGCTCGTCCGACGCTCGCGCCTTGTACCCGGTTCTTGTCCATCGACTCGCACGTTTGCTCTACGCTTCCTTCAGACCTCGCCTCGCGGCGACAGCCCTTGCGTTGTCGCTAACCCTTCACCTCCATCAGGTTGGGTAGAGGACTTTCACCTCCAAGCTACTGAACATGCCCAGCGCACACCGCCACAACGCTCCCCGCGCCGAACGTGTTGCGGCGGCCTGCATCGGAACCCTCGCTGATAGCCGGTCATGAACCATTGCTTGCGCTGCGCGGCTGAGCCGTGCGTGAAGGAGTCGGGGCACCACCCCGCCCGTCGCCTGGCGTTGCAGCGTGTCATCCCCGATCGCGCTGGCGGTTCGCAGCGCGCCGTCGATATCACCGGGTTCGCGTGAAGCCCGGCCGCTTCTTCTTCACGGTTGACCCAGACGCCGGCCAGGCAATCCGCCTGCAGCTCGATCTCTCGACCTCGCAGCGCGTTGGTTTCCGCCTTGCTGCCGGCCTGCTGCTGCAGCCGCGTCACGCGCGGCAGGATGCCGCGGGAGTGTTCCGATGCGATGGCCCGCTTCGTGGGCGATAATGTAGGCCGCGGTGAACTTGCAGGCACTGCCCGAGCAGCCACGGAAGCGCGTCTCGACCTCGCCGTGAAGAACCCGGCGTCCAGGAACATCTGCTTGTCCGGCGGGCAATAGAACGGCCCCATCGCCGACTGCGCACGCCCCGCAGCGTCACCATTGGTGGCGTTACGAAACAGCACGATGCGCGGACCGGTGTAGAGTTCTGCCCGCTGGCCTGAAAGTATCTCGCTCCAGCGATCGTCGATTCTCGCCGAGGACGCCTGGCGATCATGCTGCCCATTTCGTCGGTGGGCGCGCCGGTCTTGCGCAGAACCGGCCCGGCGATCGGTCTGGTAGGACGGTGCCTGGCCGCCTGCCGGTGAGGATCCGCGCCGCCGTGATCAGGATGCGCGGGTCGATGCCGAAGGCATAGCCGACGCAGGCCAAGCGCGACTGATGGTGCCGATGCCGAGCCTCCGCCGCCGCCCATCGGAATGTCCAGAACCACCGCCGCCGCCATGCCATTCCGCCGCCTTGGTCGCGACGATCCTCGATTTCGCCGCTGCGGCGGAAGTCATCGCAACGCATGGCGGTTTCCCGATTCCAGCGCCGCGACGGCACATCGTGCTGATACTCTAACGCGCCGAGACGTAAAATTTCCATTCCGCCAATCAATAGCCCGCCCGGCAAATATTGCCTAGTGCGACCGACGCGCCGCTCTGGTTTGGCTGTGGGCCTAAGCCGAGATACAGGAATTTTTCCGCGAAATTTCAGTCAGCAATGTGCTTTCGGCCGACGGCTGAACTTCCGAAGAGAGATAGTGCGTCGCGAAGTGTGACCGCTAACTGAAGATGCGCATCAAAAATCGGTCGATCTCGCGCGACGACAATTTCGATTAAGTCGATTTTTACTTTGCGGTCAATGCACCGCCAGTCGGTTGTTTAGTCCCGCGTCACGCCGACAGCGTCGCCCTGAGTCACGAGTAATCTGAGTCATGGTTGTGTCGCGTCGCGGGGCGTCCTGCAAGGGCGCCCCGCACTAAATTTGAGTCCGTGCCGAGTAGCACGTATCGTCGTTGGCGACTGCGTCGCCGAGATGTCGAAGCTTCCGGCGGCTTCCGTCGATCTGGTCTTCGCAGATCCCCCTACAATCTTGCAGCTCAAGGGCGACCTCCAGCGCCCTGACGAATCCCGTGTCGATGCCGTCAACGACGACTGGGACAAGTTCTCGCGTCGTTCGCCGCCTATGACGATTTCACCCGCGCCTGGCTGCTCGCCTGCCGCCGCGTCATGAAGCCGTCGGCGACACGCTGTGGGTGATCGGCTCCTACCACAACATCTTCCGCGTCGGCGCGATCCTGCAGGACCTCGGGCTTCTGGATCCTCAACGACATCGTCTGGCGCAAGTCCAACCCGATGCCGAACTTCCGCGGCCGGCGCTTCACCAACGCGCACGAGACGCATGATCTGGGCGGCGCGCGAGGCGCGGCGGCCAAGGGCTACACCTTCAACTACGAGGCGCTGAAGGCCGGCAACGAGGACGTGCAGGTGCGCTCCGACTGGCTGATCCCGCTCTGCACCGGCGAAGAGCGGCTCAAGGGCGACGACGGCAAGAAGGTGCATCCGACCCAGAAGCCCGAAGGCGCTGCTGCGCGCGCGTGCTGTTGTCGTCGTCAAGACCCGGCGATCTCGTGCTCGATCCCGTTCAACGGCACCGGCACCACGCGGCGCCGTCGCCAAGCGCCTCGGCCGCCGCTACATCGGCTTCGAGCGCGACCAGACCTATGCGGCCGCGGCGCGAAGCGCGCATCGCCGCGGTCGAGCCGCTGCCGGAAGCCACGCTCGCGCCGTTCATGACCGCGCGCGACGCGCCGCGCGTGGCGTTCTCCGAACTGATCGAGCGCGGCATGATCATCGCCCGGCGCCAAGCTGGTCGACGCCAAGAAGCGCCATGGCGCTCTGGTCCGCGCCGACGGCGCCATCATGCTCGGCGACAAGGTCGGCTCGATCCACCGCATCGGCGCGGTCGCGCAAGGCGCTCGAAGCCTGCAACGGCTGGACCTTCTGGCACGTCGAGACCAGGAACGGACTGAGGCTGATCGACGAATTGCGCGCCGAAATCCGCGCCGCGATGGCGGCGGATAAGCCGGAATCGCGGGCATGGCGCGAAGCGCCTGTGCCCGCCCCCGTGCGCAGGTCCTCGATCCATCAGGCGATGGCAGCCCTGTGCCCGCGCGCGGGCCGTCACGCCGGTTTTCGCCTAATTTCGCCATTGATTGCTCTGATCCTGCATTTGGCGACATTCATTGTCGCATCAAGAGATGCCCCATGCGTTCGGGCAATCTGAATCGTTCATCTTGCTGCCGCTGCTGCCGATCTTTCTTGTCGGCCTGCATTTCCGATGCTGCTGTTGAGCTTCTGGGATTTGCGCGGCCTGGTCATCTTCGGAATTTTGATGATCTGCGTCGGCCTCACCGACGCGCTCGAGGCCAACAGCTCCTTCAGCGAGCAAGTGTGATCGTCCACGGCTATGCACGCGCCAGTCCGAACGCGCGGTCCAGCGAACCAATCTGCGGTCGGAAATCCACTTCGCATTCATCGCGATCGCCGCGGCATGGCATGGCTGGCGCCGGGCTTTGCGTGGCTTTACTTCGGCTGATCTGAATAGCTCCGGACCTGCTCGCGCGACGTCGACGTGCCACTCCCGCGGCTCACGAACTCGTCGCTTGCGCTGGCTTGCCGAAATTTGCAGCATGAAGATGCCGTCCGCGGCGGTGCCGTTGCGTCCGATTATCGGCAACAAAACCTTTGAGGGGAAATTCCAGATGCTTAAATTCTATTTCAACGGATCGCCCAACCCGACCAAGGTTGCGCTTGTTCTGGAGGAGGCCGGCTTCGCCTACGAGCCGGTCGCCGTCGACACCCGCAAGGGCGACCAGTTCAGCCGGAATATCTCGCCGTCAATCCGAACGCCAAGGTGCCCGCCATCGACGACGGCGGCATCAAGGTGTTCGACAGCAACGCCATCCTGCTCTATCTCGCCGAGAAGACCGGCAAGTTTCTGCCGCCGAATACGCCGGCCAACCGCGCCGCAATTGCTGTCCTGGCTGATGTTCGTCGCCACCGGCGTCGGCCCGTTCAGCGGCCAGGCCGTGCACTTCAAGCACTTCGCGCCGGAAAAGGTCGACTACGCCCACAACCGCTATCAGTTCGAGGCGCAGCGGCACTACACCATTCTCAACGACCATCTTGCCAAGCGCCGCTACATGGTCGGCGACACCTACACCATCGTCGACATGGACGTGTGGGGCTGGGCCGCGCATGATCCCGTTCGTCCTCGGCGAGGAGGCCGCCGCGAAATATCCCAACGTCAAACGGCCTGGTCGACGAGATCTCGGCCCGTCCGGCGGCGGCGAAGGCGATCGCCCTCAAGGATGGCTTCAAGTTCAAGGCGGAGATGGACGACGAGGCGCGCCGCAACATGTTCAAGCACCTCGCCGTAAAGGCAGCATAGCCAGATCGGGACAACAAAACGGCGCCCTTCGCGGGCGCCGTTTTCGTTTCATGCATCGATCGCCGCGACCGCCTCGATCTCGATCAGCCAGCCGGGCCGGGCGAGACGCGTCACGAACACCAGCGTGCTGGCCGGTGGACTCGCCGTATTGACATAACGTTCGCGGATCGCGCGCAGCTTCGGCACGTCGGCCTGATCGACTTCGGCGACCAGGTAGACGTTCAGCTTGACGATATCGGCCATGGTGGCGCCGGCCGCCTCGACCGCCAATCTTGAGATTGCGGAACACCTGCTCGGCCTGCGCCTCGAAATTGCCCTCGCCGACCAGCTTGCCGGATGCATCGCTCGATACCTGTCCCGCCAGGTAGATCAGCGTGCCCTTGTTGACCTTGGCGACGTGCGAATAGCCGACACGGCGGCGGCAACGTCGCCGGGCTGAAAATTCCTTGCTCATATCTGGTCTCCCTTTCATCTCCGCCAGAACGGTTTGCCGATCTCGTCCGATATCAGGGACCGGCAGGTACCCATATCCTGCAATTCGCGCTCGCTCATGACGGCGAGTTGACGCCGGATCCGGCTGCGGTTTCGCCACAGCCGGATGGGCGCCAGCATAGCCGCGATGGCGGCGAGCGCCGAACCCGGGAGGTTCGCGATTGCCGCCGCCGATGCCGGCGGTCGCCGGCACAGACGCTGTTCAAGCGTCTAGACCGCCGCAAGCTTGCGCGCCTCCGGAAACGGCCCGAGCACGCGTTCGACCAGCGTGGAGTCGCAATATTCCTTGATCTGCTTGATCTTGCCGTTCTCGATCCGGAACACCAGGCAATACTGGTTGTCGTAGCGCAGGCCCGCCTTGGTCACGTTGTCGCCGCGGCGCCTCGACCGCGACATAATCGCCGTCGGCGATGAAGTTGAACGCCAGCGTCCTCGGCCGCTCGGCGAAGAACGAGCGGAAATGGCCCATCAGGCCGTTCTGGATCGCATCCGCGCCCCTGAACTCGTGCGACCATGAATATTGCCCTGTCACGACCCAGCTGTGCGTCCTCGGCGAGGTTGTCGGCGAAGGTCGTCCCGCTGCGGGCTGCGGAGTCGGCGAAGATCTGTTGCACCAGTTTCTTGTTGTCGGCGGCGCTCATCGGCGGCTTTCTCCATTGATTGGCTGATCGCCGATCATTGCGCTTCAGCGACGCCATTCTTCCAATCGATAGTGAATATGATATATATTCATCCTGATGAATTTGAATTCGCTTGACCTCAACCTGCTGGTCGCGCTCGACGCGCTGCTGAAGGGAAGCCAATGTCAGCCGCGCGGCGATGCGGATCGGACTGTCGCAGCCGGCGGCGAGCCACGCGCTGCAGCGGCTGCGCGACCTGATCGGCGATCCGCTGCTGGTGCGCATCGGGCGCGCGCATGGAACTGACGCCGCGGGCGCAGGCGCTGCGCGGGCCGCTGGCGCAGGCGCTCGACCAGGTGCGCGGCCTGTTTCTCCCCGACGATTTCGACGCCGCGCGCAGCGAGCGGCATTTTCGGCTGATGATGCCGGATCTCGCGGTCGAGCTGTTGATGCCGCCGCTGATGGAGAAGATCACGCGAGCGAGCGCCAAACGTCACGCATCGACGTCGTGCCGTGGCGGGGGCCTGCGATCTTCACCGCCGAGTTCGCGCGCACCATCGATCTCGTGATCTCGATCGGCGATGCCTTCAAGGGATTTCACCGCCAGCGCCTCTATACCGACAGCGACGCGCTCGCGGTTCGGCGCGGTCACCCGGCCGGCGCCAGATTGAAGAAGCGCGACGCCTTCCTGAACGCGCGGCATGTCGCCGTCGTCATCCGCGGCCAGAACGAGGATTTGATCGACGGCTGGCTGCGGCTCAAAGGGCATCGAGCGGCGGATCGCGCTGGTGGTGCCCGGCTATATCGAGGCGCTGCACGTCACCGCCCGCACCGATCTCGTCGCCTTCGTGCCGCGCCGCCTGATCGGCGCGCTGGCGAAGCAATTGTCGCTGGTGACGGTGACGCCACCGCTCGATCCCGGACCGACGAGCAATTCATGTTCTATCCGACCCGCGCCCAGATGGACCCCGGCTCGATCTGGCTGCGCAGCTCGATGCTGGAAACCGGCCGCGAGTTGGATCAGCCGAACCGCAAGGCCGCGTAGCAGTTCTCCGTCGTCCCCGCTCAAGGCCGGACGACTCGTGAGCTGCTTCAGCGCTTCCTCTTCCGCAAGGACCTTCTTGCACCGCAGGCCGCTCGCTCCATGCGCTGACGATGCGCCAACACCTTCGGCAGGGTCGCGACATCGACGCCGTCGCCTTCGAGCCAGAGCCGAGCGTATAGAGATAGGGATCGCAGATCGTGTAGCTGCTCGCCCATCACCCACGGGCCCTTCAGCATGTCGCGCTCGATCAGCGCGAAGCAGGCGCGCCGATGGTCTCTCGGCATCATCCGCTTCATGTCGGCGAAGGAGGCTTCGTCGGTCGCCCAGCGATGCGCCGCGCGCCTTGTGGGCATGCGCGACGTGCACGGTGGAGCAGAGATAGCTGTTGAAGGCCTGCACCTGCGCGAACGCATAGGCGTCGTCGAGCGGCGCCAGTTTCGCTTTGCGGAAAGCTCTGCGCGATGATAGGCGAGCATCGCCGGCGTCTCGGTCAGGACGCCGTGATCGGTCACCAGCGCCGGCACGCGGCCCTTCGGATTGACCTTGAGATATTCCGGGCTGTGTCTGCTGGTTGCTTTGAAGTCGAGCCGCTCGGTGGTGTAGTCGGCGCCGGCCTCTTCCAGCGCGATATGCGAGGCGAGCGCGCAGGTGCCGGGGGCGTAATAGAGCTTGAGCATGTTCGTCTGATCCTCTCGAGGGCCACGAAGTTAACGGCGCGACGCTGCCGCCGTCCATCCGCGCGGCCAGGACGCGAACGGCCGCCTTCGCGGTTGCCCACCGCCGCGCCGCCGTGTCGATGAGCAAGGCGGATATCGAGGGCGTATCATGACCGTCCTTATCGCCGGCGGCGGCATCGGCGGACTGACGCTGGCGCTCAGCCTGCACCAGATCGGCGTTCCCGCGCAGCGTGTTCGAGAGCGTCGCCGAGCTGAAGCCGCTCGGCGTCGGCATCAACGTGCTGCCGCATGCGGTGCGCGAACTGATCGAGCTCGGCCTGCACGACCGGCTCGACGCGTCAGCCGTGCGCACCGCGGGAGCTCGCGCGTATTTCTCCAAGCACGGCAAGCCGATCTGGAGCGAGCCGCGCGGCATCGAGGCCGGCTACAAATGGCCGCAATTCTCGATCCATCGCGGCACGCTGCAGCAGATCCTGCTCGATGCCGCGACCGAGCGGCTGGGCGAGCGAGAACATTCTCACCAGCCATCATCTCGTCCGGCTGGACCGAGACCGCCGACGGCGTCCGCGCCGACTTCATCGACAAGGCGACCGGCAAACCGGCGGGCACCATGACGGCGCGCTGCTGATCGCCGCCGACGGCATCCACTCGGCGGTCCGCGAAAGCTCTATCCGCAGGAAGGCCCGCCGATCTGGAACGGCCGCATCCTCTGGCGCGGCATCACCGCGAGGCGACGCGTTCCTCACCGGCCGCACCATGATCATGGCCGGCCACGAGATCCTGAAATTCGTCTGCTATCCGATCTCGAAGCAGGCCGACGCCAACGGCAAGCATCAGATCAACTGGGTCGCCGAGCGGCACATGCCGCCGACCTATCAGTGGCGGCGCGAGGACTATAACCGCACCGCAAGGCTCGAAGAGTTTCTGCCCTGGTTCGAGGACTGGAAGTTCGACTGGCTCGACGTGCCCGGCCTGATCGAGAACTGCCCGCACGCCTATGAATATCCGCTGGTCGACCGCGATCCGATCCCGCAATGGACGTTTGGCCGACGTCACGCTGATGGGCGACGCCGCGCATCCGATGTACCCGATCGGCTCCAACGGCGCCTCGCAGGCGATTCTGGACGCCCGCGTCTCACCCGGGAGATTCTCGGCGCATGGGGCCCGACCAATGCCGCGCTGGTGGCCTACGAGGCCGAGCGCCGCCCGGCGACCACCGATCTCGTGATGCTCAACCGCCGCAACGGGCCGGAGCAGGTGATGCAGACTGGTCGAGGAGCGCGCGCCCGACGGTTTTGACGTCGTCACCGACGTGCTGTCGCTGAAGGAACTGGAAGACATCGCCGCCAACTACAAGCGCGTCGCCGGCTTTCAGGTCGAGGCCTCAACGCCAAGCCGCCGATCGTCCAGCTGTCCGCACGGCACCGCTGCCCAGCGCGGGCTAGACCACGGCTAGCGGAATCGCTTTCGCCGTCTCGACCAGCCGCGCGCTGGTCGTGGCGGTCGCGAGCACGCGTGCCATCCTCGGCCATCAGCCTGCCCTCGACGAACGCGACGGTCTTGCCGAGCTGGGTGACGTCGGCCTCGCCCGTGATCGGCCCCGGCTTTGCCGGCGCCAGAAAATTCACCGTCATGGTGATGGTCGCGGTGTAGAGTTTGCCTTCGGTCATGACGAACACCGCCGGGCCCATGGTGTCGTCGAGCATCGCCGAGAGGATGCCGCCCTGCACTGAAGCCGGCCGGATTGCAGAACGTCGGCTTGCCGTCGAAGCCAGATCCGGATCCAGCCTTCTCTCGGGCGTGCGTCGAGCAAGTGCCAGCCGAGCAGCTTGCGCGATGGCGGTGCGGTGAAATGGTCGAGCGCGGTTGCGATCATGGAAGACCTCCGGTTCGCCCCGTCCTAGCGCAGCGCCTGCTGCCAGCATGGTGTCAGCAGCGGATCTGCGGACCCTGAAGCGTTCTAAAGATCCGAGCCCGTGCGCGATCACCTTGCGCATGACGTTCGGCAGCGCTTCGTCCGCGAGCGTCGCGATCGGCACCCAGCGCATGCCCTCCGGCGCGCGCGCGCGCGCGGCAACGTTCGCGGTGTAGACCACGAGTTCCAGCGGGAAATGCGTGAAGACGTGCGTGACGACGCCGGCCTTGCGATGCCAGCGCGTGACGCCTTTCAGCGTCGGCGCCTGCTTCAGCGCCGCCTTGTCGTCCTGCCCGGCCAGCCAGTCCGAGCCCGGCACTTCGGTCATGCCGCCGAGCAGGCCCTTTTCCGGCGGGTGCGAACCAGGAGCTCATCGCCGCGCGGTGACGACGAAGGCCGCGCCCCGGCGCAGCGCGCCGGTCTTCTTCGGCGCCTTGCGCGGAAAGGTCTCCTGATCGCCGCGCGCGCGTGCCGCGCAATCCGTCGTTCAGCGGGCACAGCGCGCAGGCCGGCTTCTTCGGCGTGCAGATCGAGGAGCCGAGATCCATCAGCGCCTGCGGCGCTGTCGCCGGCGCGAGACTTCTCGTCGCCGGCGTCGAGCAGCGTCGCCGCCAGTTGCTGGATCAGCGGCTTTGCCTGCGGCAGCGGTTCCTCGACGGCGAACAGCCGCGACACCACGCGCTCGATATTGCCGTCGACCGGCATGGTCCGGCGGTCGAACGCGATCGCCGCGATCGCCGCCGCGGTATAGGGCCCGATCCCCGGCAGCGCGCAAGCCCTCCTCGGTGTCGGGAAACGCCCGCCATGGTCGCGCAGCACCGCGACCGCGCAGGCGTGCAGATTGCGCGCCCGCGAATAATAGCCGAGCCCGGCCCACATCCGCAGCACGTCGTCGAGCGAGGCGCGGCCGAGCGCCGCCGACATCCGGCCAGCGCGCCAGAAATTTCTCGAAATAGGGCCCGACCGGTTTGACGCCGGTCTGCTGCAGCATGATCTCCGACAGCCACACCCGGTACGGATCGGCCCGCTCGCCCGCCGGCGGCCGCCACGGCAGCCCGGCGGCGATGCCGGTCGTACCAGGCGAGCAGCAGCGCGGGCGGGCGGCGCCGCTCGAGCGCTGCATCGTCGTTTGGTTCTGCGCGGCCGCGAGAACTCATCCGAACACTTTAAGTGGACGCGGCCATCTCTCCACGTCATGCCCGGGCTTGTCCCGGGCATCCACGTCTTTCTTTCGCGGCAGATCCAAGACGTGGATGGCCGGGCATGCGCATAGCGAGCGACGCGCTTCGATGGCTATGCCCGGCCACGACGGCTAGATAGTGCCCGCATAAGCGATGATATAAGCACCCATGTCCAAACCCGGCCCGATCAGCGCAAAACCGCTTTCCGTCCTGCTCAGCGACGTGTTTTCCGACGCCTACGCCAAGCAGGGATTTGCCGCGCGCGAACTGGTGACGCGCTGGGCGGAGATCGCCGGCCCCGAAGTCGCCGCCCATTCCGAGCCCCTGAAGATGCAGTGGCCGCGGCCGGTGGAGGGCAGCCGCAGGAACCGGCCACGCTGGTGCTGCGGGTGGAGGGCCCGATGGCGCTGGAGATCCAGCACGCCTCCGACGTCATCCTGCAGCGGGTCAACCGCTTCTTCGGCTGGAGCGCGGTCGGCCGGCTGGCGCTGCGGCAGGCGCCGCTGTCGCGCCGGGATCGGCCGACGCGCTCGCCGCGCGCCGGACGCCGAAGTCGGTGGCGGAGGTCGCGGAAACCCTGTCCGCGGTCGAGGACGAGGAACTGCGGGCCGCGCTGGCGCGGCTCGGCGCCTCGATCAAGCGAAATTGAGCCTGCCGCCGCGCGCCGGCGTCGCGGCCCGCCATTGCCACAATTGTCGTTTCAAGCCAGCGAACGGCTTCTTTTCGGATTCTTTGGGCGTGAACGCGCCAATCCGGGAGCAGACCTTGATCATCACGCGCCGCGCCTTCACCGCCGCCCTGTCGCTGACCGGGCTTGCCGCTCTCGCCGGGTTCTCGCCGCTGCGCCTGATCGCCGACGCGATGGCGCAAAGCGCCTCCGACGTCGCCAAGCCGGTATCGCTGCCGGACATGGCGCTCGGTCCCGCCAACGCCACGGTGACGATCACCGAATACGCCTCGATGACCTGCCCGCATTGCGCGGCCTTCAACGAGAACGTGTTTCCGAAGATCAAGTCGGAATATCATCGACAGCGGCAAGATCCGCTTCGTGTTCCGCGAATTCCCGCTCGACATCAAGGCCGCGGCGCGGCTCGATGCTGGCGCGCTGCATCGCCAAGGACGACGCCGGCGAAATATTTCGCCGTCATCGACCTGCTGTTCAAGCCAGCAGAACGACTGGGTGATGAAGAACACCACGGAGACGCTGACCCGGATCGGCAAGCAGGCCGGCCTCAGCCAGCAGGCAGGTCGAGGACTGCCTCGAAGGATCAGGCGCTGCTCGACAAGATCGCCGCCGACCAGAAGTTCGCCACCGAGGTGCTGAAGGTCAATTCGACGCCGACCTTCTTCATCAACGGCGAGATGATCAAGGGCGAGACCTCGTTCGAGGAATTCGACAAGAAGATCAAGTCGCTGCTGAAGAGCTGATCTGGCGCTCGGCGGACCGGGATTCCTACAGCCGCGTCCACGCATAAGCCTGCACAAAAGCCTTGGGAAAAGCCCGGCGGCGCCGGTTGCCCTCCGGCCCCGGCCTCGCCATTGTCGCGGCCATAAGAGCCGCATCAAGCGACTCGTCCACACACCGACATTGCCTTCTATGGTATTGTCACGGCAGGGAGATCTCGCGCCCTGCCAACAGAGAATCGTGTTCATGAAACTCACGCGCCTTCGCCTCCACGGTTTCAAGTCGTTCGTTGAACCCACCGACTTCATGATCGAACCCGGCCTGACCGGCGTGGTCGGGCCGAACGGCTGCGGCAAATCGAATCTGGTCGAGGCGCTGCGCTGGGCGATGGGCGAGACCTCGCACAAATCGCTGCGCGCCGCCGACATGGACGCGGTGATCTTTGCCGGTTCCGGCAACCGTCCGGCGCGCAACCACGCCGAAGTGGTGATGACGATCGACAATGCCGATCGCACGGCGCCGGCCGCCGTGAACGACCAGCGAGACTCTGGAAATCTCGCGCCGCATCGAGCGCGAGGCGGGCTCGGTCTATCGCATCAACGGCCGCGACGTGCGCGCCCGCGACGTGCAGATCCTGTTCGCCGACGCCGCCACCGGCGCGCGTTCGCCGGCGCTGGTGCACCAGGGCAAGATCGGCGAGATCATTCAGGCCAAACCCGAACAGCGCCGCCGCGTGCTGGAAGACGCCGCCGGCGTCGCCGGACTTCACGCCCGCCGCCACGAGGCCGAACTGCGGCTGAAGGCCGCCGAAACCAACCTCACCCGCGTCGAGGACGTGATCGGGCAGCTGGCCGGACAGATCGACGGCCTGAAGAAGCAGGCGCGGCAGGCGATCCGCTACCGCGAAGTCGCCGCCAAGGTGCGCAAGGCCGAGGCCACGCTGTTCCATCTGCGCTGGCTGGAGGCCAATGCCGACGTGGCGGAAGCCGCGCGCACCCACGACCTCAACGTTCGCGAGATGGCCGAGCGCACCCGCGAGCAGGCCGAGGCGGCGCGCATCCAGGCGATCCGCGCCTCGAACTGCCGGCGCTGCGCGAGGCCGAAGCCCGCGCCGCGGCCGGACTGCAGCGGCTCACCAATGCGCGCGAGACTGCTCGACCGCGAGGAAGAGCGCGCCAAGGAGCGCGTCGCCGAGCTCGACCGCCGGCTGACGCAGTTCGCCGCCGACATCGCCCGCGAGCAGCAGCAGACCTCCGACGCCGAGGTCGCGCTGCAGCGGCTCGACGCCGAAGACGCCGAGTTGAAGGAAGAGATCAAGTCGCGCGTCGAAAAGCGCTGCGGCGTCGATGAACGCGTGTCCGAGGCGGAAGCGACGCTTGCCGCCGCCGAGCGCCTGTTCGCTGAGCTGACCACCGCGCTCGCCGACCTCACCGCCAAGCGCAACCAGCTCGAGGCCGGCGTGCGCACCCATCGCGACCGGCTGGCGCGGCTCGATCAGGAGATCGCCAACGTCGCAGGCCGACGAGCAAAAGCTGGCGCAGGAGACCGGCGGTCTCGGCGACCTCGCCGCACTCGCCGGCGCCATGGAGACCGCGCAGCAGACGTCTGGCGCAGTCCGAAGCCGCGGCGCAGGCCAGCGAAGCCGGCCACGTCGCCGCGCGCGCAGAAGCTCGAAGCCTCCGCGCGCCGCTCGACGGAGGCCGACAAGCGCGTGCAGCGGCTCGAGACCGAAGCGCGCACGATCTCAAAACTCGTCAACGGCGAGACCAAGAACCTGTGGCCGCCGATCATCGACGGCGTCACCGTCGCCAAGGGCTATGAGAAGGCGCTTGGCGCCGCGCTCGGCGACGATCTCGACGCGCCCGGTCGACCCGTCCGCGCCGATGCGCTGGACCAATGCCGGCGCGACCTGCGAGCGATCCGGCCCTGCCCGACGGGCGTCGAAGCCCTCGCCGCCCATGTCGAGGCGCCGGCCGAGCTGGCGCGCCGTCTGGCGCAGATCGGCGTCGTCGCCAAGAGAGCGCGGCGCCGAACTGGTGTCGCAGCTGAAGACCGGCCAGCGGCTGGTGTCGCTGGAAGGCGACGTCTGGCGCTGGGACGGTTTTGTCGCCGCCGCCCACGCGCCGACCGGCGCGGCGCGGCGTCTCGCCGAGCGCGCGCGCCTGGTCGATATCGAACACGAGCTGGAGCAGGCCCGCACCGACGCCGCCGCCAAGCGGCAGGCGCTGGAAGACCGCCGAGACCGAACTGAAGGCCGCATCCGCCGCCGAGATCCGCCGCCCGCGAGGCCTGGCGCGCCGCGCAGCGCGAGGCCGATGCCGCGCGCGAACGCCATGCCGCGACCGAGCGCGAGATCAACCGCCACGCCGCGCGCAAATCGGCGCTGACCGAAGCCCACACCCGCCTCAGCCGCCGATCGCACCGAGGCCGACGCGCGCGCATGAGAACGCCAACGCCGCGCTGGCCGAACTGCCGCCGAGCCTCGAGACCGAAACCAAGCTCGCCGCCGTTCGCAGCGACATCGAGGGCCACCGCCGCCTCGCCGCGCAGGTGCGCGCCGAGGCGCAGGCGCTGGCGCGCGAGGCCGAACTCGCCGACCGCCGCGTGCAGGCGATCACTCGCCGAGCGCACCGAATGGCAGAACCGCAAGCAGAGCGCGGCCTCGCAGGTCGCGACCATCGAGGCCCGCGTCACCGAAGTGACCGCCGAGCGCGCCGAGCTCGACAATGCGCCGGCAGTGTTCGCCGAAAAGCGCCGCGCGCTGATCAGCGAGATCGAGTCCGCCGAGAACGCCCGCCGCGTCGCCGCCGACGCGCTCGCCGCCGCCGAGACCGTGATGGCGGAGACCGACCGCGCCGCCAAGGTCTCGCTCGAAGCGCTCTCCAGCGCCCGCGAGGCCTGCGCCCGCGCCGAGGAACGCATGGACGGCACCAAGCGCCGGCTCTCGCCGATATCGAGCGCGAAATCCACGACATGCTCGAAGTCGAGCCGCATGCGCGTGGCGGCGCTCGCCGAGATCGAGCCGGGCGCGGAACTGCCGCCGCTCGCCGAGATCGAGGAAAATCTCGAAAAGCTGCGCCGCGACCGCGAGCGGCTCGGCGCCGTCAATCTGCGCGCCGAGGAAGAGCTGCGCGAGGTCGAGACCCAGCACACCGCGCTGACCACCGAGCGCGACGACCTGGTCGAAGCCATCAAGCGGCTGCGCCAGGGCATCCAGAGCCTCAACCGCGAGGCGCGCGAGCGGCTGCTGACCTCGTTCGAGACCGTCAACGGGCATTTCAAGCGGCTGTTCACCGAACTGTTCGGCGGCGGCGAAGCCGGCGCTGCATCTGATCGAAAGCGACGATCCGCTGGAAGCCGGCCTCGAAATCATCGCCAAGCCGCCCGGCAAGAAGCCGCAGACGCTGTCGCTGCTCTCGGGCGGCGAGCAGGCGCTGACCGCGCTGGCGCTGATCTTCGCGGTGTTCCTCACCAACCCGTCGCCGATCTGCGTGCTGGACGAAGTCGACGCGCCGCTCGACGACCACAATGTCGAGCGGTTCTGCAACCTGCTGCACGAGATGACGGCGTCGACCGAAACCCGCTTCATCATCATCACGCACAACCCGATCACGATGGCGCGGATGAACCGGCTGTTCGGCGTCACCATGGCCGAGCGCGGCGTGTCGCAACTGGTCTCGGTCGGCCTCGACGACGCGGTGAAGATCCTCGATCAGAACGTGGCGTGAGCAGCTCGCCACATGGTTGACGTCATCATCCGCGAAGGCGGATGATCCAGTACGCCGCGCCGTTGCGTGATTCACGCCCTCACGGAGTGCTGGATGCCCGCACTTCGCGGGCATGACGGAGAACGATGACCTCACCCGACCTCCCGCCGAACTGAAAGCCGCGCTCGACGGCAAGCTGCGAGGCTTTTCGCGCAACGACGCCGCCGGCCGCGCCGCCGCGATCTCGAAAACCTATCGCGACGGCGGCGGCTCCAGCGCGATCAGGTCCGAGGCCGATGCGCTGGCCTATGCGCTGGCGCGGATGCCCGCGACCTATGCCGCGGTCACGGCAAGCCTGAACGCGCTGCGTCGAGATCAGGCCGGACTTTGCGCCGAACAAGCCTGCTCGATGTCGGCGCCGGGCCGGGCACGGCGACGCTGGGCGGCGGCCGAAGCGTTCTCCGTCGCTGCAGGATTTCGCGCTGCTGGACGCCAACGACGCCCTGCGCACGCTGGCGCTGGATCTTGGCACGCGACAGCGCGCGCCTGCGCGACATCGGCTTACGAACGCGGCGAAGCCCGCGCCACGCTGACCAAGGCGGAGCGCCGCCGACCTCGTCGTGGCGAGCTACATGATCGGCGAGATCGGCGACGCCGAACGACGCGCGCTCGCCGAACTGATGTGGGCAAAGACCCGCGACACGCTGCTGGTGGTCGAACCCGGCACGCCCGCGGGCTATGCGCGGATCATCGCGCTGCGCGAGCGACTGATCGCGCCGGGCGCGCATGTCGCCGCGCCCTGCCCGCATGACGGCAAATGTCCGCTTGCAGCCGCCCGACTGGTGCCATTTCACCCAGCGCCTGCAGCGCTCGCGCGCGCACAAGCAGGTCAAGGGCGCGGAGCTGCCGTTCGAGGACGAGAAATTCGCCTATGTCGCGCTGACGCGCGCGCGCGGTCGCAGCGCGCCCGTCTCGCGTGCTGGCGCAGCCCGTTGTCACCAAGGTCGAAGTAACGGCCAAGCTCTGCACGCCGGAGGTCTCGCCTCACAAAGTACCCCGCCGCGCCAAAGGCGGATTATGCCAGCGCCCGGCGCTGGCGCTGGGGCGATGCGGTGGATTGACCCGTCATTCCGGGATGGTCCAGTGACCAGACCTAGATGCGCAATTGCGCATCGGGGATCTCAGATGCTCCGAGCGCACTCGCGCATCGTAGTTCGATGCTTCGCATCGCCCCGGAATGACGGCAGGCGTTCGCCGACTTGAACTTATCCCGCCTTACATCCGACTAAAGCCATGCCCCAACTTCGCGGCGGGCTGCCGCGCGCCCTGTTTTTCGTCTAGTTTCCCTGCCTCTTCGTCCCACAGGAGTTGTCCGTCATGTCGACCGGCTGGATCGTTCTCGGCGTCATCGTCATTATCGTGCTGTTTGCCTTCGGTGCGTATAACCGCCTGGTCGCGCTCAGCCAGCGCGTCAGCCAGGCCTTTGCCGACATCGACGTGCAGCTCAAGCAGCGCCACGATCTGATCCCGAACCTGGTCGAGACCGTGAAGGGCTATGCCTCGCACGAGCGCGGCACGCTCGACGACGTCATCAAGGCCCGCAATTCCGCGATGTCGGCGCAGGGACCGGCGCAGGTGTCCGCCGCCGAGAACCAGCTGAGCGGCGCGCTCGCGCCAGCTGATCGCGCTGTCGGAGGCCTATCCGGACCTCAAGGCCAACGCCAATTTCCAGCAGCTTGGCGAGCGAACTGTCCGACCTCGAGAACAAGATCGCGGCCAGCCGGCGCTTCTTCAACAACGCGGTCCAGGAATACAACACCGGCATCCAGCAGCTTCCCGCCGGCGCTGTTCGCCGGCATGTTCGGCTTCACCCGCAAGGAATTCTTCGACCTCGGCGCCAGCCGCACCAGAAGTCGAGGCCGTGCCGACGCGTGAAGTTCTAGGCGTCCGACAACACTCCGGCAGAAGCAGCACATCATGGCCGCGTACGGTCTCTACACGCATATCGCATCGAACAAGTTTCGTTCGATGCTGCTGCTCGCCGGCCTGTTCCTGCTGATCTATGTGCTGGTCTATGCCGGCGCGCTGCTCGCGGAAGTGCTGATCGACAGCGACGCGCTCGGTCGACTATTACCTGGCGGCGGCGCTCGCGCGACCTGATCGACGGCATTTCCCTATGCGACGGTCGCCGCCGCGCTGTGGATCGTGATCGCCTATTTCTTCCACCAGAACATGATCGACGCCGTCACCGGCGGCGAGAGACGTGACGCGGCAGCAGCAGCCGCGGCTCTATAATCTCCTGGAAAATCTCTGCATCTCGCGCGGCATCCCGATGCCGAAGCTGAAGGTGATGGACAGCCCGGCGCTGAACGCGTTCGCCAGCGGCCTCAACCGGCGGCAATATGCCGTCACCGTCACGACCGGGCCTGCTGAAGGCGCTGAACGACCAGGAGATCGAGGCCGTGCTCGGCCACGAGCTGACCCATATCCGCAACGGCGACGTGCAGCTGATGGTGGTCGCGGTCATCATCGCCGGCGTGGTCGGCTTCTTCGGCGAGCTGTTCTTCCGGATGTTCACCAATCTGTCGTGGAATTCGTCCGGCAGCGGATCGTCGTCGTCATCTTCGTCGTCATCCTCCTCGTCGTCGACAGCGACAGCAAGGGTTCCGGCGGCGGCGCGATCATCGTCGTCATCATCGCGATCGCGCTGATCGTGCTGGCCTGGCTGTTGTCGCAGGTGGTCAAGCTGGCGCTGTCGCGGTCGCGCGAATTGCTGGCCGACGCCGGATCGGTCGAACTGACCAAGAATCCCGACGCCATGATCTCGGCGCTGCGCAAGATCGAGAACCGCGGCGAGCTTCCCGGCGCGACCTCGGCGGTCATGGAACTATGCGTCGACAATCCGCGCGAGGGCTTTGCCGACCTGTTCGCGACCCATCCGTCGGTGGATTCGCGGGTCAGGCGCTGGTGCAATTCGCCGGCGGCCATGACCCCGGCCCGCTGGCCTTGCCGTCGGATACGGTGAGCGGACCGATGAGCGGCGGAACGGACTCCAGCATCCACCGCCGGTTCCCCGCGGCCCGTGGAGCTGATCGCCGGCGAGCCCGCGCGGCGTATCCGGGCACCCGACCCGGCCCTCGCAGGGCCCCTGGGGCCCGCATCGCTGAGCGTCCGGTTACGTCGCTAGCCTCGCGCGTTAACGAATTCCGCATGAATAATGTCAACGGCCGTCTAAGGAATTGAATTCTCCCTTGTTTCTGCCATGTTCGCGCCCAAAGCAGGATATGGGGACCTGCCGATCGCTCCCGCGATCGGAGACGCTGTTCAAGGAAATTCCATGGCAAAGCCGGTCGTGATTGTGGTGGGCGCGGACAAGGGCGGGGTCGGCAAGACGACCGTGTCGCGGACGCTGCTGGACTATTTCAGCGCCAACAACGTGCCGACCCGGCGCCTTCGACACCGAATCGCCGCGCGGCACGCTGAAGCGCTTCCACCCCGACATCACCGAGATCGTCGACATGACGACGACCTCGGACCAGATGAAGATCTTCGATACGCTGAACGCGGCGAGCCCGTCCGTCACCGTGATCGACGTCCGCGCCGGACTGCTGTCGCCGGCGCTGGCCTCGCTGCGCGACATCGGCTTTCTCGATGCGGCCAAGAGCCGGCCAGATCACCTTTGCCGTGTTCCATATACTGGGCCCTCGATCGCCTCGCTGGACGAAATCGCCGAGACCGCGAATTTCATGCAGCGGCGCCAAATATTACCTGGTGAAGAACTTCATCAACGATACCCAGTTCTTCCAGTGGGACCAGGCGACCTACAATTCCTATTTCCACCGCATCAAGGACGCCACCGAGCTCACGATCCCCAAGCTCAACGAAATGGCCTATGAGCAGGTCGAGGTCGCCTCGGTGCCGTTCCTCAAATTCGTCGCCAACAAGGGCATGCGAGGACGAGGCCGCGAACTATTCGTTCGTGCTGCGCGGCTATGTCCGGCACTGGCTCGCCAACGTCTGGAGCGAGTTCGACCGCATCAAGCTGACCGATCTGGTCGGCGCTAAGCCCGGCGCGCGCGGCGGCGAAAAATAGTCGCGCACGCCGCCGCGATGGGGCTGGATTAGGCGCAAAATTCGCCTGATATAGCGCGTGATGAACCCCACGCCCGTCTACATCATCTGCTCGCCCCGTCCGCTGGTCGGCAAGACGCTGATCGCGCGGCTGTTGAGCGAGTTCCTGCTGCTGAAAGAACGGCACGGTGATCCGCCTTCGACATCAACCTGAAGGAGCCGTCGCTGCTCGAATATCTGCCGCAGCGTCACCGAGACGGCCGACGTCATCGACACCTTCGGCAAGATGCAGCTGATGGACCGCCTGATCGTCAATGACGGCGTCGCCAAGGTGATCGACCTCGGCTTTCACGCCTTCGACGAGTTCTTCAAGATGACCGACGAGATCGGTTTCCTGAAGGAGGCTGCGCGGCGCGGCGTCGCGCCGATCATCCTGTTCGTGGCCGATACCGACCGCGCTTCCGCGCGCGCTATCCGATGCTGCAGCAGCAGATTCCGCCGAACGCGCTGATCACCGTCGACAACGAGTATGTGGTGCGCGGCGAGTTGCCGGCGGCGATGGCGCGCGGCGCGGGTGCTGCGGATCACGGCGCTGCCGGTCGTTCCTGAAGACCTATATCGACCGGCTGACCTTCTCCGTTCACCGACTATCTGCGCAACGAGAAGGATTCATCGACCGAACTGCACCAGTGGATCCGCAGGAACTACACCAGCTTTCGCGAGCTGGAGTTCAGCCTGATCTTGCAGACGGTCGTGATGACTGATAATATTACCCGGGTAGTATTGACGTAGGCCTGTCTGTCTGATATCGCCTGCCGACTGACCGCCAACCGCGAGGGCCATCCCGTGACATCAGACAGAAAGGCGGCGCATCGCCGCCTACAGGGAGCGGAAGACCATCGCCGGGATTTTCGTCATCCGCTGCAAGGCCTCAGCCCAGCGCATGGGTCGGCCGAGACGCCCAACCTGCGAGAAGATCCAGAACCGGATCTGGTTCACGCTGCGCCAGGGCAGCCACACCTGCCGCAGCCTGCAGAGCGGCATGGACTGCGCATGGGCCGGACAGCCTGATCGTTCGAGGAATGCGAACGGCTGGAAGAGGAAGCGAGCGCCCTATATCCGCGATGCGCTGCTGAAGGAGCGCACGCTGCATTGGCGCGCCCAGCTCGGCGCCGAGGCGGTCTGAAGCAGCGTCCTCTCAATGCCCGTCGAACGCCATCAGCGTTCGCACCGGCACGTCCATCGCGCGCAGCTTGTCGGCGCCGCCGAGATCGGGCAGGTCGATGATGAAGCAGGCCGCGACCACGTTGGCGCCGATCTGGCGCAACAGCTTCACCGCGCCTTCCGCGGTGCCGCCGGTGGCGATCGAGATCGTCGACCAGGATGACGCGCTCGCCGGGCTGCATGGCGTCGGCGTGCATCTCCATCTCGTCGAGGCCGTATTCCAGCGAATAGGCGATCCGCACGGTGGTGTGCGGCAGCTTGCCTTTCTTGCGGATCGGCACGAAGCCGGCGGAGACCTGATGCGCCACCGCGCCGCCGAGGATGAAGCCGCGCGCCTCGATGCCGGCGACCTTGTCGATCTTCGATGCCGGCCCAGGGCTGCACCAGTTCGTCGACCGCGCGGCGGAAGGCGCGCGCATCCGCCGAGCAGCGTGGTGATGTCGCGAAACAGGATGCCCTGTTTCGGGTAATCCGGAATGGTGCGGACGGTAGCCTTCAGATCATGGTCGAATGTCATCGGTATCTCGCAATCCTCAATTCGCCTGGAACATGCAAGCCGGAACGCATTCTCGACGATACGCAGCCCCACCTCGCCGCCGAGCGACATCAGCGATTCGGGTGAAACTGCACGCCGCCGACCGGCAGGGTCTTGTGTTCGATCGCCATCGCGACGCCGTCCTCGGTGGTCGCGGTGACCTGGAGCACGTCGGGCACGCTGTCGCGCTCGACATAGAGCGAGTGATAGCGGCCGATCACGATCTCATTCGGCAGGTTCTGCATCAGCCGCCCGCCCCGCACCTGGACCCGCGACGGCCGTCCATGCGCGGGCTGGCCGAGCTGGCCGAGCTGGCCGCCGAAATATTCGCCGATCGCCTGCACGCCGAGGCAGACGCCGAAGATCGGCAGTTTCTTGTCGAGCGCGGTGCCGATGGTTTTCGAAATGCCGAAATCCTCCGGCCGACCCGGGCCCGGCGACAGCACCAGCAGATCCCAGCCTTCTGCTTCAGCATCTCCTGGGCGTGGACGTGCCGGACCACGGTGACGGTCGCGCCGACCTGCCGGAAATAATCCGCCAGCATGTGCACAAAACTGTCGTCGTGATCGATCAGCAGCACCTTCTTGCCGGAGCCGGTGGCATCGGGCGCGAACGCCGACAGCGGCTTTGGCGGATCGCCGCGCAGCGCCTGGAACAGCGCGGCTGCCTTGACCTGGCATTCGCGGTCTTCGGCGGCGGGATCTGAGTCGAACAGGCAGGTGGCGCCGACGCGCACTTCGGCGAGGCCGTCCTTCATCCGGATGGTGCGGATGGTCAGCCCGGTATTGATGCTGCCGTCGAAATTCACCGCGCCGATCGCGCCGGCATACCAGCGCCGCGACGAGCGCTCATTGTCCTCGACGAACTGCATCGCCCATAATTTCGGCGCGCCGGTCACCGTCACCGCCCAGGCGTGGGTCAGGAAGGCATCGAGCGAGTCGAAGCCCGGCCGCAGCATGCCTTCGACATGATCGACGGTATGAAACAGCTTCGAATAGGTCTCGATCTGCCGCCGCGCCAGCACCTTGATGGTGCCGGGCACGCAGACCCGCGCCTTGTCGTTGCGGTCGACGTCGGTGCACATGTTGAGTTCGAATTCGTCTTTCTCGGAATTCAGCAATTGCCGGATCTGCTCGGCATCGCCGATCGCGTCGACGCCGCGCGCGATGGTGCCCGAGATCGGACAGGTCTCGACCCGCCGTCCGTCGGAGCGCACGAACATTTCCGGCGATGCCGGCGACCAGAAACTCACCCTCGCCGAGATTCATCAGCGCGCCATAGGGCGACGGATTGATGCGGCACAGCCGCTGGAACACTTCGGCCGGCGAGCGCTCGCAGGGCTCGGCGAACAATTGCCCCGGCACCGCCTCGAACAGATCGCCGCGCGCGAACGCGGCGCGCGCGTTCTCGACGGTTGCCTGATATTCGCCGGGCGCGTGATCGGCAAAGCCCTGCCGCGGCGTCTTGAGCGTAGACGCTTTCCGGCGGTGTCGCGCGGCAGGCCTGCGGTGGACTTGCCCTTCCAGGCAAAATCGTAGCTCAGCACCACGCCGCGCCCGGTGGCGCGGTCATAGGCCAGCAGGCGATCCGGCACGTACAGCACGATGTCGCGCTGGTCGGCCTCGCGCGCGCGCTTCTGCACGAGGTCCTCGATCTGGAACACGAGGTCGTAGGCGAAGGCGCCGAACAGGCCGAGCAGCGGATCGTCATTGGCGGCGAAGGCGGCGACGAGATCGCGCACCAGCGACATCACGCTGGCGCGGCGGGTGCGCTGGTCTTCCTCGACCGGCGCAGCGCCGCGGATGATATGGCCGGCCAGTCGCGTCGGGCTCTTCTCGTGAAATGACGACGCAGGGCTCGCGCAAGCACGTCGCCGAGGAACGCGATCAGCACCTCGCCGCGCGCGTTCAGCGCCTGCAAGCGAGAAGTTGGCGCCGGTGGTTTCCAGCACCAGCGGCGGATCGGAAAAGCCGAGGTCAAAACTCTCATAGCGGCCCGGCACCGTGGTGCCCGAGGACAGCACCACGCCGCGGCGGCGATCGAGCAGATCGATCAGGTCATCGAGCCGGTTGGCGCCGCCGGTGAACTGCTCGACGGCGCGCGATATCGCAAGCCCGCCGCCGGTCCGGTATTCGCTGTGCTCGGGCAGGGAGAAAGCTGTCCTGTTCATGTGATCCTCTTACGAAACTTGCGCGAGGGAGCGCCACACAGGACAAACGAAGAGGACCGTCGCACTGCGATGGCGACCTTCGACGATTTTGAAAAATGAAATCGCACCGGCCACCTCTTAGAGAGGTGCGCCACCAAAGACGGGATGGGCTGACGACGGTGTTCATGGGAGCCTAATCACCATCCGCGAGGCTGACGATGTCAAGGGACGCCGCGGGCCAGCCGGCTGGCTTCGGCCACATCTTTGGGGTGTTGAAAGGCCGAAAATATGCGTAGGATTCGAGCCAAGCAGCGGCGATCAACGTCAGATTGCAAGCGACGGAGGCAGGCGATGGCATTGCTGGGTCTGGGATATGCCGGGTTCGGGTCGGATGCGCTCGAGGACTGGCGGCAGTTCGGGACCGGGCTGGTCGGGCTGCAGGCGGTCGAGCGCGGCAATTCGCTGCTGGCGTTCCGGATGGACGACCGCAAGCAGCGCATCGTGATCGACCGCGCGATGGCCGGAAGGCGCGCGCTTCTTCGGCTGGGAGGTCGCCGACGCCGCGGCGCTGGATGCGCTCGCGGCGCGGCTCGAAGCGCGCCGGTGTCAACGTCACGGCCGGAGCCGCAGACGCTGGCCGACGCCAGGCGTGTCGCAGCCTGATCTCGTTTCGCGATCCCGCCGGCAACCGGCTGGAGGCGTTTTACGGCGCCGAGATCGACGACGACGCCGTTCAGCCCGGGCCGCTCGATCTCCGGCTTCCGCACCGGCCCGCTCGGCCTCGGCCACGCCGTGCTGACGGTCGAGAACATCGACGCCGTGATGGCGTTCTATGTCGACGTGCTCGGCTTCGGACTATCCGACTACATCGACAAAACCGTTCCGCGCCTATTTCTTCCACGTCAACGCGCGGCATCACAGCCTCGCGCTGATCGAGACCGGCAGGAACGGCATGCATCATCTGATGGTGGAATTGTTCTCGCTCGACGATGTCGGCCAGTCCTACGACGTCGCGCTGACGCCAGCAGGACCGCGTCAGCGTCACGCTCGGCCGCCACACCAACGACCTCATGACTTCGTTTTACGCCAAGACGCCGTCGTCCTTCATGATCGAGTGCGGCTGGGGCGGCCGCGAGATCGATCCCGCGACATGGCACGCCGGTCGAAATGCATGACGGCCCGAGCCTGTGGGGCCATGAACGCGTCTGGCTGCCGCCGAAAGACCGCGACGTCGCCCGCGAGATGCGGATGCGCGCGGCGGCCGCAGGCCTGCGCGCGCCGGTGCAGGTGATGGAAGGCAATTACAAACTGATGTCGGCACGTGCGCGTGGTGGGACGGAGTCAGCAGGCGGAACGTCTCTGAGCATCCGCGCTCCGATTCAGAGGCCGCCCGATAGCACACCCTGCTCGATCTCTTCGATCAGGTCTGCGCGCCTCGGCTTCCAGCCGAGCTGCCGCGCGCGCGCCGCGCGCACGCGGCTGTTGGACGCCATCGTATCCTCGGCAGTGCCCTCACCCCATTCGGCGGCCGCCTCTTCCATCGACATCGCTGACGGCGCTCCCGCATAACCCAGCATGCGGTTGATGGCCTCGCAAACCTCGCGCATCGAATTTTCGCCGTTCTCGGCGAAGAGAACGCGCCGGCCGGCGCCTTCTCGATCGCGAGCGCGTAGAGCGTCACGAGATCGTCGATATGCACGTTCGACCAGATGTTCTCGCCGGGTCCGGCATGGCTGCGCAGCCTCGCTTCTTGGCCAGCGTCAATCAGCAGTGGCACCTGCATACTGTCCGGCTCGGCGCCATGACCAAGGCCATAGATCAGGCTCGGCAGATGATGACCGGACGGCAGCCCTTGTCGCGGTAGTGAGAGAATGAGTTCGTTCAGCGCAACCCGAGCTGCGCGGGCAGGCGCATGGCGTGATCGGCGAGCTCTTCGTCGAAGATCGCGTCGGACCGATGCCCCCGGGCGCGCGTGCCGACGATGCTCGATCCCGAGGTGTGGATGAACGTCTTGCCGCTTCCGGCACAGCGCACCAGCAGGGCCGCGACCGCGCCATTGTGATCGGCGCTCGCCGCGTTGACGACGATGTCGGCGGCCTGCGTGCAGCTTGCGCCAGAGCGCTCTGCATCATCCAGCGTTCCCAGCAGCGGCTCGATGCCCAGGCGCCCGAACCGCATCGGCCTTTCCTGCGAGCGGACCAGGCCGGTGACCTGATGTCCGGCGGCAACGAGATGGGCCGCAACCGATCCGCCGATATAGCCGGACGCGCCTGTGCAGAAGACCTTCATCTTCGCCCTGCCATCGGGTCGTCCATGACAAGCATCTTACCCGAGATGCTTCCGGAAGAACTCCGTCGCCCTGCCCCAGGCCAGCTCCGCGGCCTGCGCGGTCGTGCACCGATTGCCGCTGCTCGTTGACGAAGGCGTGCTCGGCGTCATAGCGGAACAGCTCGAGCGACTTGCCGGCGGCCTTCATCGCCCTTCTCGAAGCGCATCGACCAGCTGCGGCGTGCACCAGTCGTCCTTGTTGGCGAAATGCGCCTGCAGCGGAATCTTGACGTCCGCCGGCTTTGCCGCCTGCTCCGGCGGGATGCCGTAGAACACCACGCCCGCCGTCGAGCTCCGGAATTTTGGTCGGCGCCGATGATGGTCACCGCGCCGCCGAGGCAGAAGCCGGTCAGCCCGACCTTGGCGCCGTTCCTCGACAGATATTGCGCGGCGCCGCGCACGGTCTGCGGTGGTGGCGTCCATGAAATCCAGCGAGTTCATCTCTTTGCCGGCCGCATCGGTGTCGTGATACGGCACCACCTTGCCCTTGTAGAGATCGGGCGCCAGCGCATCGAAGCCGGCCAGCGCGAAGCGGTCGCACATGCCCTTGATCTGGTCCTGCAGGCCCCACCATTCCTGGATCACGACCACGCCCGGCGCATTGCCGCGCGCGGCATTGGCGAGATAGCCGGCTGGCGTCCTTGCCGTCCGGGCGCTTGAAAGTGATGCTGGTACCCATGAGGTTCCTCCGCAATGATTTCTTGGGGCGTGATTGGACGGCTATTTTGTCCGCAGCTGCGGTCAGGAGACGCAATCGCCCGCGTCCACGTCGCAGTCAGGCCAACAAAAAGCCCCCGCAGGGGCTTTTTCCGAATTCGCGATGGCGCCGGCGCTCAGTGGGCGTCGGCCCAGACCTTCTTCTTGGTGAAGTACAGCAGGACGGTGAGCAGGATCAGGAACACGAACACCTGCAGGCCGAGCCGCTTGCGCGCTTCCATATGCGGCTCCGCGGCCCACATCAGGAACGTGGTGACGTCCTTGGCGTATTGCGCGACCGTCGCCGGCGAGCCGTCATCATAGGTGACCTGGCCGTCGCTGAGCGGCTTCGGCATCTTGATGGCGTGGCCGGGGAAATACTTGTTGTAGTAGGAGCCTTCGGGCATGGTGACACCGGCCGGCGGCTTTTCTTCATAGCCCTGCAGCAGCGCGTCGACGTAGTCCGGGCCCTGCTCCTGATACTGGGTGAAGAAGTCGATCAGGAACGTCGGGAAGCCGCGCTTGTAGGAGCGCGCCTTGGTGATCAGCGACAGGTCCGGCGGATAGCGCGCCGCCATTGGCGGCACGCGCCGCCTGCTCGTTCGGGAACGGCGACGGGAAATAGTCGGCGGGCCGGCCCGGCCGCTCGAACATCTCGCCCTGATCGTTCGGGCCGTCCTTGACCTTGTAGTCGGAGGCGAACGCCGAGGCCTGCGCCACCGAATAGCCGGGACCGCCGGCTTCGGCGAGATTGCGGAAGGCGACGTAGGACAGGCCGTGGCAGGCCGAGCAGACTTCCTTGTAGACCTTCAGGCCGCGCTGCAATGCGCCGCGATCGAACGTGCCGATGGGACCCGAGAACGACCACTTCGTGCGGGCGGCGCGACCGCGATGATCGTCGGCGCGCGCGTTCTGCGCGCTGCCGATCGAACAGACCACCGGCGACGCATGCAGCGCAATCACCGCCGAACCATGGCGCGACCTTGCCGCCGATCTTCGCCAGCACGTCGTCGGCGATCGAATTCGGCACCGGACGCGGCTTCTCGATCCGGCTCGAGCAGCGGCAGCAGGATCAGGAAATAGGCGAAGTAGCAGAAGGTCAGGATGCGGCCGGCGATCACATAGATGCCTTCCGGCGGCTGCGCGCCGAGATAGCCGAGCAGGATGCAGACGACGACGAACATCCAGAAGAACTGCTTCGCCAGCGGGCGATATTTCGACGAGCGCGTCTTGGCGTTGTCGAGCCAGGGCAGGAACGCCAGGATGAGGATCGCGCCGAACATCGCGACCACGCCGGCGAGCTTGTTCGGGATCGAGCGCAGGATCGCGTAGAACGGCAGGTAGTACCATTCCGGCACGATGTGCGCGGGCGTCACGCCGGGATTGGCCGGGATGTAGTTGTCGGCGTCGCCGAGATAGTTCGGCATGTAGAAGATGAACCATGCGAAGAACAGCATGAAGCAGGAGACGCCGAACGCATCCTTGATGGTCGCGTAGGGCGTGAACGGCACGCGTGTCCTTTTCGGTCTTCGGCTCGACGCCGGCCGGATTGTTCTGGCCCGCGACATGCAGCGCCCAGATGTGCAGCACGACCACGCCGGCGATCACGAACGGCAGCAGATAGTGCAGCGAGAAGAAGCGGTTCAGCGTCGGGTTGCCGACCGAATAGCCGCCCCACAGCAGCGTCACGATGCTCTCGCCGACATAGGGCACGGCGGAGAACAGATTGGTGATGACGGTGGCGCCCCAGAAGCTCATCTGGCCCCACGGCAGCACGTAGCCCATGAAGCCGGTCGCCATCATCAGGAGGTAGATGATGACGCCGAGGATCCAGAGGACTTCGCGCGGCTCCTTGTACGACCCGTAATACAGGCCGCGGAACATGTGGATGTAGACGGCGAAGAAGAACATCGATGCGCCGCTGGCGTGCATGTTGCGCAGCAGCCAGCCGTAATTGACGTCGCGGACGATCAGTTCGACCGACTTGAAGGCGAGATCGGCATGCGGCGTGTAGTGCATCGCCAGGATCACGCCGGTCAGGATCTGCACGCCCAGCATCATCGAAAGGATGGCGCCGAAGGTCCACCAGTAGTTCAGGTTACGCGGCGTCGGATAGGCCACGAACGAGGAGTGCACGAGCCCCATGATCGGGAGGCGCCGTTCGATCCACTTCAAGGCGGGATTGGTCGGCTGGAAATCGGATGGTCCGCTCATTGATGCGATCCTGAGGAAGTAAAGACGACGCGACGGGTTCAAGGTCTCGGACGGCGTCCGAGGCCTCAGCCGATCTGGATTTTGGTATCGGAAACGAATGTGATAGGGCGGCACCGGCAGGTTGGCTGGCGCGCGGTCCCTGGCGGATGCGGCCCGAGGTGTCGTATTGCGAGCCGTGGCAGGGGCAGAAGAAGCCGTCGTAATTGCCCTCATGGGCGATCGGGATGCAGCCGAGATGGGTGCAGATGCCGATCACGACCAGCCACTGGTCATGGCCTGCCTTGACCCGCGCCTCGATCGGTCTGCGGATCGGGCAGGCTCGCGACGCGGCACCTTGCGGGCCTCGTCGATCTGCTTCTTGGTGCGGTGGCTGATGTAGATCGGCTTGCCGCGCCAGAACACCTTGATGTCCTGTCCTTCGGCGATCGGCGTCAGGTCGACCTCGATCGGCGCACCGGCCGCGATGGTCGAGGCGTCCGGATTCATCTGGGAAACGAGCGGCCACACCGTGGCAGCTGCGCCGACGGCGGCGACGGCTCCCGTTGCAACAAAAAGGAAATCACGGCGTGTCGGATGGTCCGCCGAAGACGCTGTCGTCACGATTCCAAGCCCTTTCTCATCTGCAGCCGGCGGAACCGCCCCGGAGAACGCCGAACAGCGACCCGGAAGAGGCTGCCGGCGCCCGCGGCCCCCGCGGCGGCAGAAAGACCGCTTTTCCCACCCAATCCGGCGGAACAAGCAGTCCAGAATCGTTCTATTGGCACCCTTGCCGGAAGAGCGCAAGCCCGCTATCGGCTCGCAAGCGTGCAATGCACTAAATCCGCGCCAGGCGGTGATTTATTCAGACATTTCATGCAGCACTTCCGAAGCCCGCCACATCATGCAGATTGCGCTTTTCCAGCCCGATATCCCCCAGAACACCGGAACGATTCTGCGGCCTGTGCGCATGCCTTGATGTGGCCGCCCATATCATCGAGCCGGCGCGGCTTTCCGGTATCCGACCGGCACTTCCGCCGCGCCGGCATGGACTATCTCGACCATGTCGCCATTACACGCCACGACTCATGGTCAAAATTCGAGCAATGGCGTAACGACGGGGGTTTCCGGCTGGTCCTGTTTACGACCAAGGCTGCCGGTTCCTATCTGGATTACCGCTACGCGCGGGACGATGTCCTGCTGTTCGGACGGGAATCCGCTGGCGTCCCCGACGAGGTCGCCAGCGCTGCCGATGCGCGGCTGGTGATCCCGATCAGGCCGGGTTTGCGCTCGCTCAATGTCGCGATGGCGGCCGCCATGGCATTGGGCGAGGCGCTGCGGCAGACCGGTTCCGTGGCTTAAGGAGAGATGGTGAGTTACGCGGTCAAGGAGATCTTTCTGACCTTGCAGGGCGAAGGCGCCCATGCCGGGCGCGCTTCGGTGTTTTGCCGTTTCGCCGGCTGCAACCTGTGGAGCGGCCGCGAACAGGACCGCGCCTCCGCTACCTGCCAATTCTGCGACACCGACTTCGTCGGCACCGACGGCACGCTGGGCGGCCGCTACGGCTCGCCGGACGAACTCGCCGATACCATCGCCGCGCAATGGATGGCCGAGAAGCAAAACCGCTACGTCGGTGCTGACCGGCGGCGAGCCGCTGTTGCAGGTAGACACGCCGTTGATCGACGCGCTGCATGCGCGCGGCTTCGAGATCGGCATCGAGACCAACGGCACGATCGAGCCGCCCGAGGGGATGGACTGGGTCTGCGTCAGCCCGAAAGCCGGCGCCGACCTCGTCGTGCGCCGGGGTCATGAGCTGAAGCTGGTCTATCCGCAGGCAGGCGCGACACCTGAGGATTTCGAAGGTCTCGCCTTTGCGCGCTTCTCGTTGCAGCCGATGGACGGACCTGACGTGGTCGAAAACACCGCGCGTGCGGTCGACTATTGCCTGCGGCATCCCAAGTGGCGGCTCAGCCTGCAGACGCACAAGACACTCGGTATCCGGTAGAATCGGCATCAGACAGGACCAGAGAATTCAAAGATGTGGGAACTGACGAAATCGTTTCGCTTCGAGGCCGCGCATTCACTGCGGGGAACGACGTTTGGCGCGGACAGCGAGGAAATCCATGGCCATTCCTTTCGTGCCGAAGTCAGCCTGCGCGGCACGCCTGACCCCGCCACGGGAATGCTGCACGATCTCGGCCTGCTCGAACGCAGCATGGCTGAGGTGCAGAAGACGCTCGACCACAAGCTCCTGAACAAGGTCGAGGCGCTCGGGGCGCCGACGCTGGAAAACCTGTCGCGCTTCATCTGGGAGCGCCTCCAGCACACAGGCAAGATCACGCGCGTCAGCGTTCATCGTGACAGTTGCAACGAAAGCTGCACCTATTTCGGACCGCAGGGCTGAACCGATGGACGTAAACGTAATCGAGGATCGCAAGGCGCGGGCGCGGGGCTGGTTCGAGGCGCTGCGCAACGACATCTGCGCCGCCTTCGAGCGACTGGAAGATGGTGCGCCGGCTGCGCTCTATCCGGGTCCAGCGGGGCGCTTCGTGCGCACGCCGTGGGACCGCGCCGACCACAGCGGCAAGCCCGGCGGCGGCGGCGTGATGTCGATGATGTACGGGCGGCTGTTCGAAAAGGTCGGCGTGCATTGCTCGACAGTGCATGGCGAATTCAGCCCCGAATTCCGCTCGCAGATTCCGGCGCCACCGACGATCCGCGGTTCTGGGCATCCGGCATTTCGGTGATCGCGCATATGCGCAACCCGCACGTTCCCGCCGTGCACATGAACACGCGCTTCGTGGTGACGACGAAGGCGTGGTTCGGCGGCGGCTCGGACCTGACGCCGGTGCTCGATCGGCGGCGCACCCAAGAGGACGCCGACACCATCGATTTTCACCAGGCGATGCAAGCGGCCTGCGGCGGCCATAACGGCGTTGCCGATTACGACAGGTACAAGAAATGGTGCGACGAGTATTTCTACCTGCCGCATCGCAAGGAGGTCCGCGGCATCGGCGGCATTTTTATGATCACCACGATTCCGGCGACTGGGACGCCGACTTCGCTTTCACCCAGGAAGTCGGCCGCGCGTTTCTGAAAATCTATCCCGAACTGGTACGGAGGAATTTCGGCACGCCGTGGACAGCGGCGGATCGTGAGGAGCAACTGATGCGCCGCGGCCGCTATGTCGAATTCAACCTGCTCTACGACCGCGGCACGACCTTCGGTCTGAAGACCGGCGGCAATGTCGATTCCATCCTGTCGTCGATGCCGCCCGAAGTGAAATGGCCTTGAACACGATGACGCAACTGCCGCGCGCCATGCTGATCGACATGGACGACACCATCCTGTCGGCCTATGGCCGCCCCGAGATCGCCTGGAACCATGTCACGGCGGAATTTGCCGGTGAGCTTGGCGCCATCCCGTCGCAACAGGTCGCAGCGGCGATCGTGGAGTCCGGGCGAAGGTTCTGGGCCACTGCCGAAGCCGGGTGGCGGCTCAGGCTCGAGGAGGCGCGACACGTCGTGGTCCGGGGCGGATTTGCCGCGTTGGCCGCCGAAGGCCACGCGCCGCTGTCGCTGGATCTGGCGACACGGCTTGCCAACCGCTTTCACGCCTATCGCGAAGAGGCGATGTTCGTTTTCCCGGGCGCCCATGACGCGATCGATGCGCTCAAGGAATTCGGCGTGAAACTGGCGCTGGTCACCAACGGCGCCGCCGGCCCGCAGCGCGCCAAGGTCGAGCGCTTTGCGCTGACGCACCGGTTCGATCACATCCAGATCGAAGGCGAGCACGGCTTCGGCAAACCGGAAGAGCGCGCCTATCTGCACGCGATGGAGGCGCTCGGCGTCACCGCGCCCGAGACCTGGATGATCGGCGACAATCTGGAATGGGAAGTCGAGGCGCCGCAGCGCCTCGGTATCTTCGCGATCTGGATCGACGTGCACGGCGCAGGCCTGCCCGCAGGCTCGATCGTCAAGCCGGATCGCATCATCCGCTCGCTGACGGAACTCCTGCCCGGGCGCCCTTGACCGCCGTCGGCGTTCCATCGTCGCTAGCAGCGGCGCGACGCCACCCGCAACAAACAGCGCTTTATGGGTCTTAGCCGTCTCCGATCCATCGCAGCTGTTCCACCGCTCAAATCCGCTTCTCGAAAAAGCCTGGCCGTGATCGGCCTGTCATGACCGATCGATAGCCTGAGAATCGCGTCCAATCAACGCGGAGGAAGAGATCATGGAATTGAAACCAGGCGATGTTGTCATCCTGAAATCCGGCGGTCACCCGGTTACTGTGGCGGAAGTCAGCGACGACACGGTCGAGTGTCTGTGGATGGGCGGCGAAGGCGACCTGTTTCGCGAAACACTTCCAAAGGCCGTCCTCGAAGCTTACGAAATTGATGATCCGGAGGAAGAGGACGAAGACGAGAACGAAGACGACGAAGAGGATGAGGACGACGATCACAAGAAAAGCAAGGTAGCGTGAGCGCTTCCTGCCCTGCCGCCGGGCCTTATGCCCGGCGGCGCTACCCCTGAAGCATTTTCTAGGAGAGGACCGCGCGGCCGCGGAGATCATCACCACGCCCCCGGCGATGACGGCGGCGTCGAGGATCGCGGTGTGGATATGCACCGGCATGCGCTCGACAAAAGCTTTCGCGAGGAACGCGCCCGGCAGTGAGATGGCGCCGATCAGGACGGCGAAGGCCAGCACCTGCGCGGTGACGACGCCGGCGAGACCGAACACGGAAATCTTGATGATGGAGGTCGCCACCGAGATCACGGCGTCGGTGGCGATCACGGCAGCACCCTCGAGGCCAACGGCCATCAGCAGCGACAGCAGGATCACGCCGGAGCCGGAGGTGCCGCCGACCACCAGGCCGTAACCCACGGCGCTGGCACCGAGCCCGGCGTCGCCGATTTTGACATCGCGGCGTTTGGCCAGGCGGCGCAGCGGCACGCTCAGGATCAGCATGCTGCCGATCACCAGAGCTGCGCCGGCACTGGTGAGCCGCGTATAGCCGTAAGCGCCAAGCGCCGTGGTCAGCGCAGCAGCGGCGATCACGATCAGCGCGCGGCGGCGGTCGGCATAGCGGACATAGGCCACGAAGCGGCTGATATTGGTGAAGATCGAAGAGATCGCGATGATCGGCACCACCGGCTCGGCGCCGATCAGCGGCACCAGCACCAGCGGCATCAAGTGCGCCGGTGCCATAGCCGGCGAGGCCGCCGACGACGGACGCAAGCAGCGCAACGCCTGCCAACCAGCAGGAGCTGGACAAGCGATATATCGGCAAAGCCCACGAGGATGTTCACGATGGCATCTTCACAGCCGGTGGTCGCGGGCGAACCGGGCGGCGGTCTGGTCGGCGATGGCTGACAAGCGCGGATGGATCGAGCGGAAAATCCGCGGCCAGCCAGGCGTCTTCCGCCAGCGTCAGCACATGACCGAGCGCCGGGCCCTCGGCAATGCCGCGGGCGATGAAATCCGAAGCCTTGAGCGGAAACTTCGGCGCGCTCCAGCGCTGCGGCAGATCAGCGAATTCGCGCCAATAGCGCGGCGTCATGGCCGGCCGGGCTTTGGCTTGTGCCCGAGCGCGCCACGCCAGCAGCAGCCGGTCGCGATAAGCGATCCTCGCCGAGCCGATAGAGCCGCCGCCGCGCCCGCGCCTCGTCCATGCCGGCAAGCCGCCACCAGCGATGGCCCATCGAATCGAGCGCCTTGGCTTCCGCATTGGAGAGACGCAGCCGCGCGGCAACGCGCCTGGCATCCTCGGTGACGGCAACCGATAGCGCGCCGAGCCTCCGGATCGGCGCTCGCCGCCAGCCCCAGCATCGTGTTCGGCTGATATCATCGTCGCAAACGGTCCAGCGTAAGTGACGCCGCCGAAGATCGGCAGCAGCAGTCCTCCGTCGCCCATCGCCGGTGACCGCAACCAGCGCCCCTTCGGCGACCAGCGAGCTTCAACATCTCCATGCGCACGCGCTCGGCCGAAAGGTTCGAAAGTCCCGCGCGCCCGCCGATGCAGGCGCGGTAGCCGGCGCGATCGGGCTCGCCTTCGCCATAGGCGGCATGCATGCGGAAAAAACGCAGGATGCGCAAATAATCCTCGGCGATGCGCTGGTTGGCATCGCCGATGAAGCGCACGCGCCTGGCGGCGATATCGGCGAGCCCGCCGACATGGTCGTGCACGACACCATCAGCACCGACCGAAAGCCCGTTGATGGTGAAGTCGCGCCGTTCGGCGTCGCGAACCCAGTCGCGGCCGAACGCGACCTTGGCCTTGCGGCCGAAGGTCTCGGTGTCCTCGCGCAAGGTCGTGACCTCGAACGGCTGGCCGTCGACCACCAGCGTTACGGTGCCGTGGTCGATGCCGGTCGGCACGCACTTGATTGCCAGCGGCTTTGGCGCGGCGGACCACTTCGTCAGGCAGCGCCGTGGTGGCGATATCGATATCGCCGGTCGGGATTTTCAGCAGCGCGTTGCGGACCGCGCCGCCGACCACGCGGGCCTCCTCGCCATTGCCGTTGAGCAGAGCGAGCACGCGCGCGGCCGGGCCGGATCTGAGCCAGGGCGCGTCGTCGAGCAGCGCGCAGCTGGCCATTCCCGGCTCCCGGTTTCTCCATCCCCGGAACGAACTTGCCGTTCTCGACATGGGCGGGAACGTAGGTCGAATCCGGCGGCGCGCCGGTAGAAATGCGCGAGCAGGATGAAGCTGATCGACGACCAGCAGCAGCGAGCCCAGCACCAGCTTGGCAACCAGATGGGCCGGCCAGGAAGATTGTCGCGAGCAGGCCGGAACGGGTCGCAATCAGGAACAGGGCATAGACCGCGAACGGGATCAGGAAAATTCCGACTTCGGTCAGTACCGGACGGATCATGCGAGATAAATCCGCTCGTACAACACCCGCAGGATGCCCGCGGTCGCGCCCCAGATGTAACGCTCGGCGAACGGCATCGGCGTAATAGGAACGCTCCATGCCGCGGAATTCCCTGCTGTGGATCTGATGGTTTTCGGGTTCATCAGGAAGGCCAGCGGCACCTCGAAGGCGTCATCGACCTCGCCCTCGTTGATCCTCGAGTTTGAAACCGGGCTTCACCCGCGCCACCGTCGGCAGGATGCGGAACCCGAACGCTGTTCCGTAGAGATCGAGATAGCCGATCGGCTCGATGAACTCGCGCGTCAGGCCGACTTCCTCATCGGCCTCGCGCAAGGCGGCATCGAGCGGGCGAAGCATCTGTCGCGTCGATCTTGCCGCCGGGAAAGGAAATCTGGCCGGCATGGCTGCTGAGATGCTGCGAGCGCTGCGTCAACAGCACGGTCGGCTCGCGGATGATCGACTACCGGGATCAGCACCGCCGCCGGCCGCACCGGCTGCTCGCTGCGCGACGATCTCGAGCATGCGGTCGTTGCCCGCATCGCCGGTCCTCGGAATGATGTTGGGATCGATCAGGCCGGGCGGCACGTCGAAGTTCAGCCGCGCCTTGCTCCGCGCGAAGAATTCCGCCGAGCTGATCGCAGCCGGCTTGCATCTTCTTCAGCATCGGCTCGTTCAAAGCGCGTCCCTCACCTGCTTCGCGTCCGCCATCGCAAAGAATTCGCCGCCGGATTCGATTCCGAACATCGGACTGACCATCGACCACCCGCTCTTCCCCCATGTCAACCAGATCGTAATAGAGCGCGCGGGTCACCTTGGCCCACAGATCGGCGCGGACATGAAGGTAGGGCGTCAGCCCGCCGTCGGCGGCCATCTCGAATCGCAGGCGGTGTCCGGCATCGCATGGCACCCAGTCGTCGACATTGGTGCGGAAGCGCAGCAGCCGGCCGCGATCGTCCTGCTTCCTTCTGCATCTCGACCGCCAGGAACGGCGCGTCGTCGACTCGGATGCCGACCTTCTCGACCGGGGTCACGAGAAAGTGCTTGCCGTCCTCGCGCTTGAGGATGGTCGAGAACAGCCGCACCAGCGCCGGCCGCCCGATCGGCGTGCCCATGTAGAACCACGTACCATCGCCGGCGATTCGCATGTCGAGGTCGCCGCAGAACGGCGGATTCCACAGATGCACCGGCGGCAAGCCTCGGCCGGCACGGCTTGTCTTCGCCGCATCGGTGGCTGCGGCGGTAAGGCCTTCGAGACCCTGCGTTCAAGCCCCGTGCTTTCACGGGCTTCGCTGCCCTGATTGCTGGTTTGCCCTTGCGTTCGCCATTGTTTGCCCTAAAGTCTCTGCGCCTCGATCTGGCACGATTGGTGCACGTCTGTCGGGACGTGACGCGGGACGTCATTCTCGCCACATCGTGATGCCGTTCATACCCCGAAATTCCGATAATGTGGGGATAGTTTAATTCAACGAATACATGGCCTTTGCACAGGTTTAGCATGAGGTTCGTGGCATGACGACGCAATCGGCGGTGTCATGGAGCGGTCTAGGGAGACAGACATGGCTGAGCGCAGACGGTGTCGAGAAACTCGAGGACGCGATCGTCCGCTCGGCCGAACAGGTCGCCGGCCAGATCGCGCCGCAAAGGAAGCGATCTCCACCGTCATCTTCGGCCAGGAACGGGTGATCGAAAACACCCTGGTGACGATCCTGTCCGGCGGTCATGCGCTGCTGATCGGGGTTCCCGGCCTCGCCAAGACCAAGCTGGTCGAAACGCTCGGCATCACGCTCGGGCTCGACGCCAAGCGCATCCAGTTCACGCCGGACCTGATGCCCTCGGATATTCTCGGCGCCGAGGTGCTCGGACGAGAGCAATTCCGGCAAGCGGTCGTTCCGCTTCATCTCCGGCCCGGTGTTCGCGCAGCTTCTGATGGCCGACGAAATCAACCGCGCCAGCCCGCGTACGCAATCGGCGCTTGCTGCAAGCCATGCAGGAACAGCACATCACCGTTGCAGGCGCGCGGCATGATCTGCCGAAGCCGTTCCACGTGCTGGCCACGCAAAACCCGCTGGAGCAGGAAGGCACCTATCCGCTGCCGCGAAGCGCAGCTCGACCGCTTCCTGATGGAGATCGACGTCGATTATCCCGATCGCGACGCCGAACGCCGCATCCTGTTCGAGACGACGGGCGCGGATGAGACGCTCGCCAAGGCGTCGATGAACGCGGAGATCCTGATCGCGGCGCAACGGCTGGTGCGGCGCCTGCCGGTCGGCGACAGCGTCGTCGAGGCGATCCTGTCGCTGGTGCGCGCCGCGCGGCCGGATCCTGATGGCAGGCGACAAGCTGATCGCCTGGGGACCGGGTCCGCGCGCCAGCCAGTCGCTGATGCTGGCGGTCCGCGCCCGCGCGCTGCTCGACGGCCGCCTCGCGCCCTCGATCGACGACGTGCTCGATCTCGCCGAACCCATTCTCAAGCACCGCATGGCGCTGACCTTCTCGGCGCGCGCGGAAGGCCGCACCATTCCCGACGTGATCAGACAATTGAAGACGCGGATCGGTTGATGGCCGCAGAGACCAGGCACGTAGACCAGGGAGATCCTAGCAATCCGACGTGCCGATGGCGAAAGCCGAACGCTCGCCGCGTCGCTGCCCCGTCTCGTGCTCGAAGCCCGCCGCATCGCCGCCAACGTCATCCACGGCCTGCATGGCCGCCGCCGCGCCGGCGCCGGCGAGAGTTTCTGGCAGTACCGCCGCTTCGTCTCCGGCGAGCCGTCGCAGAACGTCGACTGGCGCCGCTCGGCGCGCGACGATCATCTCTATGTCCGCGAGCAGGAATGGGAGGCCGCCCATACCGTGTGGCTGTGGCCCGACCGCTCGCCGTCGATGGCGTTTGCCTCCAAAGGGGCGCGCGACAGCAAGCTGGAGCGCGGACTGATCGTCACGTTCGCGCTCGCCGAACTGCTGGTCTCGGGCGGCGAACGCGTCGGCATTCCCGGCCTGATGAACCCGACCTCGAGCCGCAACGTGATCGACAAGATGGCGCAGGCGATGCTGCACGACGATGCGGCGCGCGCGAGCCTGCCGCCGTCGCTTCGTGCCGTCGGCGCTGGCCGAGATCGTCGTGCTGTCCGATTTCTGGTCGCCGATGAGCGAGATCAGGATGCATGCTCGCCGGGCTGTCGGCCTCCGGCGCGCATGGCACGCTGATCCAGGTCGTCGATCCCGCCGAAGAAACCTTTCCCTATGCCGGCCGCGGTCGAATTCGTCGAGCCGGAAGGCGGCGGCGTCATCACCGCCGGCCGCGCCGAGAGCTGGGCCAGCGACTATGTCGCGCGCGTCGCGCTGCATCGCGACGAGATCCGCAGCGAGACCAACAAGCTCGACTGGCTGTTCTCGACCCACACCACCAGCCGCTCCGCCGCCGAGCTGCTGCTGTTCCTGCATTCGGGCATGATGGTGAGCCAAGGGACGCGCGCGCGGCTCAACCGTCAAAGCGGGGCGCAGCGCATGATCGCGGGCCTCCCGCTCTCCTTTGCCGAACCGCTGCTGCTGCTGGGCCTGTTGAGCCTGCCGGTGTTGTGGTGGCTGCTGCGCGTGATGCCGCCGCGGCCGAAGCGGATCGAGTTTCCGCCGACGCGGCTGTTGTTCGACATCAGGCCCAAGGAAGAGACCCCGTCGCGCACGCCGTGGTGGCTGACCGCTGCTGCGGCTCGCCGCCGCCGCGCTGGTCATCCTCGCCGCCGCCGGTCCGATCTGGAATCCGCAGACCGGCGTCGGCGGCAGCAAGGCGCCGCTGGTGATCCTGCTCGACGACGGCTGGAGCGCGGCTGCGAGCTGGGACACGCGGATCAAGGCCGCCGACGAACTGATCGCCAATGCCGACAACGACCGCCGCGGCGTGGCGCTGGTGCCGCTGTCCGAGACCGCGCGCGACATCACGCTGATGCCCGGCCGGCACCGCGCGGGTCGCGCTGCGTCAGATTGCGCCAAAGCCCTATTCGGTCGAGCGCGTCGAGACGCTTGCCGCGCTCGACCGCTTCCTGAAGAGCCACCGGCGATGCCGAGATCGCGTGGCTGTCCGACGGCGTCGATACCGGGCGCGGCACCGAATTCATCGGAAGATCTCGGCAAGACCATCGGCGACCGCACGCTGACGGTGTTCGAAGGCGGCGCGGCCCCGGCGCAGGCGCTGGTCGCGGCCGAAAACGCCGCGGCGAAGATGACGGTCAAGGTGCTGCGCACCACCGGCGGCATCGCCGCCGGCGTGGTTCGCGCGATCGACGCCAAGGGCTCGCCGATCGGCGAGGCGCGCTACGCTTTCGGCATGCAGGATCGCGAGAGCCGAAGCGGCGTTCGATCTGCCGGTCGAACTGCGCAACGACATTTCGCGGCTGGAAATATCGGGCGAACGATCCGCCGGCGCGGTGCAGCTGCTCGACAAGCGATGGCGGCGCGCGCCGTCGGCGTCGTCACGGGTGCTACCAGCGACACCGCGCAGCCGCTGCTGGCATCGACCTTCTATCTCACCCGCGCGCTTGTCGCCGTTCGCCGACGTGCGGCTCGGCGATCGCGGCGCGCCGCAACAGGTGATCGCGCAGTTCCTCGATCAGCGGCTGCCGATGATCGTGCTGGCCGATGTCGGCACGCTGTCGCCGGAAATCCGCGAGCGGCTGAACGCATGGATCGATCAGGGCGGCGTGCTGGTGCGTTTCGCCGGTCCCCGTCTCGCGCAGGCCGATGACGATCTGGTGCCGGTGAAACTGCGCCGCGGCGGCCGCATCCTCGGCGGCAGCCTGACCTGGGAAAAGCCGCAGCATCTGGCGTCGTTCGCCGCCGACGGCCCGTTCGCGGGCCTGCACCGTGCCCAAGGACATCACCGTGAACCGGCAGGTGCTGGCCGAGCCGGACGCCGTGCTCGCGACCAAGAGCTGGGCGTCGCTGGAGAGACGGCACGCCGCTGGTGACCGGCGAGCATCGCGGCAAGGGCATCGTCAGCCTGTTCCATGTCGGCGCCGACTCGCGCTGGTCGGACCTGCCGATGTCCGGCAGCTTCGTCGAGATGCTGCGGCGGCTGGTCGACATGTCCGGCTACACCTCGAAGCCCGGCGCGGGCGTCGCCAGCGAGGCGACCAATGTCGAGACCGTGGCGCCGCTGCGCACGCTCGACGGTTTTGGCGCGTTCGGACCGCCGCCCTCGACCGCCAAGCCGATGCCGGCGGACTATCGCGACCGCGCTACGTCGGATCATCCGCCGGGCTTCTACGGCCCGGCCGATGGCCCGATCGCGGTCAACACGCTGGCGCCCGGCCGATCGCATCGCGCCGCTCGATACATCGGCGCTGCGCGCGCAGCGCGCCAGCTACACCAACGCCGAACCGCGCGATTTGCGCGGCATCCTGCTGTCGTCGTCGCTGGCGCTGTTCCTGATCGATGCGATCGTGGTCGCGATGCTGGGCGCCGGCCTGGCCGCGCTGTGGCGGCGGCGCACGGCGGCTGCCGGCGCTCGTGCTGGCGCTGATCCTGGCGGCGGCGTCGATCGCGCCTTCGCCGACGCGCGCCGACAGCAATGACGATTTCGCCATCAAGTCGGTGTCGCAGACGCGGCTTGCCTATGTCGTCACCGGCAATGCCGACGTCGATTCCATCGTCAAGGCCGGCATGGCCGGACTGACGCTGTTCCTGGCGCAGCGCACCGCGCTGGAGGCCGGCGATCCCGTCGGCGTCGATCCCGCGCGCGACGAACTGGCGTTCTTCCCGCTGATCTACTGGCCGGTGGTGCCGGGCGCGCCGAAACCGCCGCAGGACGCCATCAACCGCATCGACGCCTACATGAAGCAGGGCGGCACGGTGCTGTTCGACACCCGCGACGCCATCGAGGCGCCGCCCGGCGAGCAACGGCGCGCGCGCAGACGCCGGGCATGCAGACGCTTGCGCGAAATTCTCTCCTCCCTCGACGTGCCCGAACTCGAGCCGGTGCCGCGCGAGCACGTGCTGACCAAGACGTTTTATCTGCTGCGCGATTTCCCCGGCCGCTTCAACTCGGGCCAGACCTGGGTCGAAACCTTGCCGCGCGAGGATGACGACGACGCGGCCTCGCGCCCGGCGCGCGGCGGCGACGGCGTCTCGCCGATCATCATCACCTCGAACGATCTCGCCGGCGCCTGGGCGCATCCGCCCGGACGGCCAGCCGATGCTGCCGCTGACGCCGGGCGAGCCGCGCCAGCGCGAATTCGCCTTCCGCGCCGGCGTCAACATCGTGATGTACACGCTGACCGGCAACTACAAGGCCGACCAGGTCCACGCGCCGGCCCTGATCGAGCGGTTGGGGCAATAGGCCATGCAGTACGGCATCGCGTTCACCCCCTCGTTCCCACGATCGTGCTGTGGATCGCGCTCGCCGCGATCGTCGTGATCTCGGCGCTGCTGCTGCTCGGCCGCGCGCGCGGCGCTGCGGTGCGCGTCGCCGCGCTGGCGCTGATCCTGCTGGCGCTCGCCAATCCCTCCTTCACCCGCGAGGACCGCGAGCCGTTGTCGTCGGTCGCCGCCGTCGTGATCGACAAGAGCCCGAGCCAGAATTTCGGCACGCGCAACCAGGAGACCGCGAAGGCGCAGGAGGCGCTGGTCGACACGCCTGAAGAAGATCAAGGGGCTGGAAGTGCGCGTCGTCGAGGCCGGACAGGCCGACGGCGAAACCGACGGCACCAAACTGTTCGGCGCGCTGTCCTCGGCGCTGTCGGACGTTCCGGTCGATCGCGTCGCCGGCGCGTTCCTGATCACCGACGGCCGGGTGCATGACATTCCCGCCAACGCCGCCGCGCTCGGCTTCCAGGCGCCGGTGCATGCGCTGATCACCGGACGCAAGGACGAGCGCGACCGCCGCATCGCGATCTCGGCCGCGCCGCGCTTCGGCATCGTCGGCCAGACCCAGACCATCACCTACCGGCTCGACGACCAGGGCGTCACCGGCCAGCGCGCCAAGATCGTGGTGCGCCGCGACGGCGAGGTGATCAGCGAGCGCACGCTTGCAGAGCGGCCAGACCTCCAATGTCGAGGTCGACATCAAGCATGCCGGCCCGAACATCGTCGAGATCGAGGCCTCGCCGCTCGAGAACGAACTGACGCTGGTCAACAACCGCGCCGTGGTCGCGATCGACGGCGTGCGCGACAAGCTGCGCGTGCTGCTGGTGTCCGGCGAGCCGCATTCCGGCGAACGCACCTGGCGCAATCTGCTTGAAGTCCGACGCCAGCGTCGACCTCGTGCACTTCACGATTCTGCGCCCGCCGGAGAAGCAGGACGGCACGCCGATCAACGAATTGTCGCTGATCGCGTTTCCGACCCGCGAATTGTTCCAGCAGAAGATCAACGAATTCCAGTTGATCATCTTCGACCGCTACGCCCGCCAGGGCGTGCTGCCGATCGCCTATTTCGACAACATCGCGCGCTATGTCCGCGCCGGCGGCGCGGTGCTGGTGTCGGCCGGGCCCGATTACGCCTCCACCACCAGCATCTGGCGCACGCCGCTGGACTCGGTGCTGCCGGCCGAACCGGTCGGCGTCACCGAGAAACCGTTCTATGCGCATCTGAGCGACGCCGGCAAACGCCATCCGGTGACGCGCGGCCTCGAAGGCTCCGCCAGCGAGCCGCCGCGCTGGAGCCGGTTCTTCCGCACCGTGGATACGCGCAACGCGATCGGCGCGCCTGTCATGACCGGCGCCGACGGCAAGCCGCTGCTGCTGCTGTCGCGCTTCGGCGAAGGCCGCGTCGCGCTGCTGCTGTCGGACCACATCTGGCTGTGGGCGCGCGGCTATGAAGGCGGCGGGCCGCATCTGGACCTGCTGCGGCGGATGTCGCACTGGCTGATGAAGCAGCCTGATCTCGACGAAGAGGCGCTGCGCCTGCAGATCAGGGCAAGGACCTCGTGGTGCTGCGCCAGACCATGGCCGACAACGTGCCGCCGGTGACCGTGACGTCGCCGAGCGGCGCCACGCAGAGAACTGACGCTGACCGCCAGCGAGCCCGGCACCTGGCGCTCCACCCTTCCCGCCAACGAACTCGGGCTGTGGCAGGCCACCGACGGCGCGCTGAAAGCGCTGATCAATGTCGGGCCCGACCAACCCGAAGGAATTTTCCGAAGTCACCTCCACCACCGAGATGCTGAAGCCGCTGGCGCAGGCAACCGGCGGCGACGCGCGCGCGCGTGGTCGACGGCGGCAGCATCGACCTGCCCCGCGTGGTGCCGGTGCGCGCCTCCGGCATCTTCCACGGCGACGGCTGGATGGGCGTCAAGATGCGCGACGCCAGCGTCGTCGAAGGGCGTCGGCGTGCTGCCGATGTTCGCCGGCCTGGTCGGCCTGCTGCTGCTGCTCGGCGCGTTCGCGGCGACCTGGGTGCGCGAGGGGCGCTAAGCGCTGCGCTCGGAACCGCGATCGTTGCATCAATCACACAGCGCTCGCCGTTTCACGGCGGCGCCACCCGCGCTGGCGGTTGACTTCGTCCTTCCCTTCCGATGTTATAATATAACATTGGGACGAAGCCCGGATGAACTGGTTCCGAAAACACGTGAAACCTGGCTCGCGGCTGGCGCTGTTTGCGCTCGCGATCCAGTTTGCGCTGTCGTTCGGGCATTTCCACGGGGAAGTCGCCCGCGCCGCGCCGGCACTTCAGACCGGGTTGGCCGATACGGACCTCGCCATTGCCGCGGCGCTAGCCGCGCAAGACGGCGCTCCGCACAGCAGCCTTCCAACCACGATACCGATCAGCCAACCTCCGACCTGCGCGATCTGCGCCGTCCTCTCGCTGGCCAACAATTTCCTGTTCGCCACGCCGCCGCTGTTGGAGCTGCCGCAGGCGGTCGAGCTCCTGCACCTGACCACCGGCGCCGAGTTCGCTCATCTCGGACTCGCTGCATCCGCGCGTTCCAGTCCCGCGCACCTCCCGTCTCCTGACCTCGATTGATTGATGCATCCCTGAGGGGATCGCCGCGCTCGCGCGGCGATCCCCGAGGAAAATCAGAATCGATCCGTCGCACATCGACGGAATCAGGATCGGGACAATGACATTCAAGAAGAAACGAGCGTTCCACCTCGGTGGAGCAAGCTGGCTATTGCTATGCGCGATGGCCGACGGCGGCGCGATGGCCCAGGACGCGGCCACGCCACCGTCCTCGACGCAACTGCCTGAAATCACCGTGACGGCGCCGAGCCCGATCGTGCGGCGCAGCGCAGTCGTTCCGTCGCGCACGCCGGTGCGCGTCGCCCGCACCGCGCCCGGCCGCAACCGTGAGCGCGCGGCAGAACCGCAAGCCGCGCCGGTCGCCGCCGCGCCCCAGCAGGGCGTGCTGCCCGTCGTCACCGATCAGTTCGCGACCGTCACCGTGGTGCCGAACGAGGAGATCCGCCGCCAAGGCACCGCCCAGCTTGGCGATCTCCTGTTTTCCAAAGCCCGGCATTACCGGCTCCACCTTCGCGCCGGGCGCCGCGAGCCGGCCGATCATCCGGGGCCTCGACGTCAATCGCGTCGGCATCGTCGAAAACGGCACCAACGCCGGCGGCGCCTCCGATCTCGGCGAAGACCATTTCGTGCCGATCGATCCGCTGGCGACCAACCAGGTCGAAGTCATCCGCGGTCCGGCGGCGATGCGCTACGGATCGACATCGATCGGCGGCGTCGTCAGCGCGACCAACAACCGCATCCCGGACGCGCTGCCCACCTGCGCCGGCCGCGCCGTTCCAGAGCTATGGGCTGCCGGCGAAGGCGCCGCTGGCGGACGCGCAAACCTCGTCATGCGTAAACGTCGAAACCCGAACGGCCGTCAGTTCCGTCGACCGCGGGTGTCGATGGCGGCATCCTGCTCGATACCGGCGGCGGCAATTTCGCGTTCCACGCCGACGCCTATGGCCGCAAGGCCAGCGACTACAGCATCCCGAGCTATCCGTATCTGTTTGATCCCGACCCAGCCGGTCAACGGCCGGCAGCCGAATTCGGCGATGCAGGCGGATGGTGCGTCGATCGGCGGCTCTTACATCTTCCAGGGCGGCTTCATCGGCGCTGCGATCACGCAGAACGACACGCTCTATCGCATCCCCGGCATCGACGGCGCCGATCACCAGACCCGGATCGACGGCGCATCAGACCAAATTCACCGCCAAGGGCGAATACCGGCCGGATGCCGCGGCGATCGACGCCGTCCGCTTCTGGGCGGGCGCCACCGACTATCACCACAACGAGATCGGACTTGCCGATCCCGCCGATCCCTCTACCGTCGGCATCCGGCAGACATTCACCAACAAGGAACAGGAGGGCCGCCTCGAAGTGCAGATGATGCCGTTCAACGCGCGCTTTGCGGCGGTGACGACGGCCTTCGGCCTGCAGGCCGGGCATCAGGAACTGACGGCGCCGAGCCCGGACGATCCAAGCCAGTCCGCTCAACGGATTGTGGGATCCCAACAAGAACAACAGGGTCGCCGGCTACGTCTTCAACGAGCTGAAATTCAGCGAAACCACCAAGGCGCAGATTGCCGGACGCATCGAGCGCGTCAATCTCTCCGGAACAACGCCGGCGTTCATACCCGACGTGTTCGACCTCAACGTCGACCCCGCCGCCATCGGTCCCGCCACGCCGCGCAACCTGCATTTCACGCCGAAGAGCGCGAGCGTAGGTCTGATCCAGAATCTGCCGTACGATCTGGTCGCCAGCATCACCGCGCAATACGTCGAACGCGCGCCTAAACCGGCGGAGCTGTTTTCGCGCGGCGCGCACGATGCGACCGCCACCTTCGATATCGGCAATCCCAATCTCGGCATCGAAACCGCCAAATCGATCGAGATCGGATTGCGGCGGGCGACCGGACCCTTGCGGTTCGAAGCTGACCGGCTACTACACCAAGTTCAACGGCTTCATCTTCCGCCGGCTGACCGGCAACACATGCGACGGATGTCGCTTGTGTCGGTCCTGCCGATCCGGGCTTCTCCGCTTGAACTGAAAGCAGGCGATCTATTCGCAGCGCGACGCCACCTTCCGCGGCGGCGAATTCCAGAGCCAGTTGGACGTCGGGCCGCTCTACGGCGGCATCTGGGGCGTCGAGAACCAGTTCGATGTCGTGCGCGCCACCTTCAGCGACGGCACCAACGTTCCGCGCATTCCGCCGGTGCGCGTCGGCGGCGGCCTGTTCTGGCGCGACGCCAACTGGCTCGACACGGATCAACCTGCTGCACGCCTTCGCGCAGAACGATATCGCCCCGATCGGCGAGACGCCGACCGCAGGCTATAATCTGTTGAAGGCGGAGGTCAGCTACAAGACGAAGCTCGATCCGTCCTGGTTCGGCGCACGCGAAATGACGGTCGGGCTCGTCGGCAACAACCTGTTGAACGAGAACATCCGCAATTCGGTATCCTACACCAAGGACCAGGTTCTGTTGCCGGGCATCGGCGTGCGCGCGTTTGCCAATCTGAAGTTCTTAGGTCAGGCGCTGATGGGTGGCGTTAGCTGGTGCGTACCAGCTAACGTCGGCATGGATGACGGTGGATACCGGGCCAGGATACCGCACCGTTGAGGATATGCCCTTGCCCGACGCGAGCTGACGAACAGGGATAGATGCCCTCGCCGATCAACATTGCCGTCTACAGCGATGCCCTTGTCCTGCTCGGCACTGCCGGCATCGTCATTCCATTGGTGCGCCGGTTCGGCTTCAATCCTGTCCTCGGCTATCTCGTAGCGGGCGCGATCCTCGGTCCCCTGGGGCTTGGTTCGTTTATCGGACAATTCCCTTACCTGTACTGGTTCACCGTGGTGCGACGCCAAGAACGTCGCCGGCTTTGGCAGACCTCGGCATCGTGTTCCTGCTGTTCCTGATCGGCATGGAACTGTCCGTATGAGCGGCTGAAGACGATGCGCCGCCTGGTCTTCCGGACTGGGCAGCCTGCAGATCGTGTTCTCCGCAGCCGCAATCGGCGCAGCCGGATCCTTGCGGGCGGCAAGCCGCCGGTGCCGCTTCATCGTCGGCGCCTGCCTGGCGCTGTCGTCGACCGCCATCGTCGTCGACGTGCTTTCCAGGCAGGGACGGCTGAACACGACCGCTGGCCGCGCCAGTTTCGCGATCCTGCTGGCGCAGGACCTGGCGGTGCGCCGCTCCTGCTGTTCATCTCGATTTTCGGCGCCGGCGATCCGGTTCGGTCGCCGGCACTCTCATGCTGGCGCTCGCCAACGCCGCCATCGCGCTCGGCGTGATCGTCGTCGTCGGCCGCGTGGTGATGCGGCCCGCTGTTCCGTCTGGTCGCATCCGTGGGCATGAGCGACCTGTTCGTGGCCACCACGCTGTTCGTGATCGTCGCAACCGGGGTGGCCGCCGCCGCGGCGCGGCTTCTCGATGGCGCTTGGCGCCTTCGTCGCCGGCCTGCTGCTCGCCGAGACCGAATTCCGCAAGGCGATCGAGACCGCCATCGATCCTTTCAAGGGTCTCCTGCTGGGCCTGTTCTTTTACGGTCGGCATGAACATCGACTTTCCGCGAGCTTGCCCGCGATCCCTGTTTGGCTGCTTGGAAGCGCCGTCGGACTCGTTGCCGTGAAATCCATCATCCTCACCGCCCTCGCCCGGCTCGTTTCGCCTTTCCTGGCGCGCATCCATCGAAGTGGGCCTCCTGCTCGGCCCGGGCGGCGAGTTCGCCTTCGTCGGCATCGGCATGGCGACAACGCTCGGTCTGATCGATGCCAAGGTGTCGAGGCTTCACGGTCGCGCTGACGTCGCTGACCATGATGCTCATTCCAGCACTTTCCCATGTCGCGCGGCGGCTCGCGCCGTGGTGCGCGAGGACAAGCCGCTCGATCCCGAACTTGCCGTTACGCCGAGCGGCGGCAGCAACCATGCCATTGTCATCGGACATGGCCGGGTCGGACAGGTCGTCTGCACGATGCTGGACCGGCACAAATTCCAGTACATTGCCGTCGATAGTGGCGAAGCCGCCGTTCCGGAGCAGCGAAGGCAAGGGCGCACCGTCTATTGTGGTGACGCGACCAATCCGGAGTTTTTGAAGAGTTGCGGCCTCATGGAGGCCGCGGCGGTCATCGTCACCATCGGCGAAGCCAAAGGCATCGACGAAATTGTCGGGCAGGTCCGCGCGCTCAGGCAAGACATGCTCGTGGTGTCGCGCGCCCGCGACGCGGAGCATGCGCAGGCATCTTTATCAGATCGGCGTTACCGACGCCGTGCCTGAGAACCATCGAAGCAAGCTTGTTGTTGTCAGAAGCAGCCCTGATCGGCCTCGGCGTGGCAATGGGACTGGTCGTCGCGTCCATCCACGAAAAGCGCGAGGAATTCCGGCACGAATTGCAGCAGGCCGCGGGAGGTACCCGGCCCGTCGGAGGACGACCGGCGTCAGAAGGAAATCTTCTCGCTGACCTGCAGAACGACGTCACGAGAGGCCCGACCGTCCGGGTTGATGTCGCGCTGGCGTGCCGACTTCAGCATCCGTGCAGCCTTCGACGGTTTGCAAGCCGGATCGTCAGGCCGCGCCATAAGCACATCGCTGAGCGGTGCCGCTTTTTTGCCCAGCATTTCCACCCCAACCTGCCGCTCTCCCATGGCGGCCGCACTGCAACTAGTTTGTTTACCTTCGATCATTTGTGAGGGGGTGATCCCCGGCGACCCACGAAGCAACGAGCTGGGCAACCAAGCCGGTAGCAGACCCGAGTTCGATCCTTCTGGGTGCAGTGCGCAGACCAAAGCCTAAGCTCATGAGAGGTACGTCTAAGCCAATAGTTAGCTACGAAGTTGCAAGGTTCGCTCTCGCATGTGAAGACCTGTAGCCTCACTGGGTGGGATCAAGCTCCAGGTGTCAGAGCGATCGCCCGATCTCTGGGAAGACGACGGCATAAGCGTTGCTGTCGGTCCACGAGGTTTACGATCCAAGTGGTCAAGCGCCCCGCCGTGTGGATCGGCAGAGCGAAAGCAATTTCGCACACATCTCGGCTCCGCAGCAGAGCCGCGGAAGAAAAGCTCAAGCGCACTGAGATTATTGGCCGGCATCGGCAGGAGTTGAAGTCGTTTGTCGCAAATGCTCTGCGAGTGTACGTATCGTCGCATGTTCTGTGGCGTGATGTGCTCCAGTCCTCAGAAACGTAAAGTGGCAATTACCATTTCAGTTGTTTTGCACTTTGACTCTCCCGCGATAGAGTTACTGCACGCGACGCGCATGGGTGGCATGCGCGTCGGCACCGCACATCTAAGCGCCCCTCGCCAAATCGGAAAGATCAAGAGAACGCCACGCTACTGCCATAAGCCGCTCAATTCGGAGGAACTGTCGCCGAAACAGCTTCACAGAGGGCTTTCCGCGGTTCTTGCGATGCGTTGGTCTAGTGATGCCGGTGACTCAATTTTCGGACGGGCTGCCGGAATGGCACCGGGGTCCAGACTTCCCAGGTGAGGCGACGCCGCCTGCAGGGGCTGGATCTTCGCCGGGACAGCTCGACTTCGCCCCAGAATCTGCATCACGACCAAGTGTGCTTGGTGGAGCCGATCCATCGCCGACGCAACCCTCACCGCCAGAGGCCATCAGGCCCGCCCGCTGGGGCAGGTTCCGGCTTAATCTGGAAAGGCAGCAGCTTGTCACTGCGACTCACAAGATGATCTCAGGCGCGTTGTCATCCCTGAATATACAGACCGGGTAAGGATCAGTCAATCAATTCCCGAACATTGCTGCAAACGCTTGGCGTTGTGGATTCAGGAATGCCACTGGCTCCACGGCGACCGCTTGGATTTACACGCTATGTGGCCGATGGGAACTCGGGCGACCAATTCGCGTATCGCTTCCCGCGCGTGGCAACTGCCGGGCTGCGTCCTGTCCCTATTAGTTAAGTGGACGGTAGGGCGCCGCTAAAGCCTTCGCGCACTTCCTCGCATCGGGTTAAGCCGGAGGAGAGGTATACAATGCCAGTCCCATCCAGTGACCTCCAAGAGTGCTCATAGGCGTGGGTCTGGCAGGCATCGCCGAGCCAGGTGGCCGTCGGTCAGGTCGCGCCTTCCCAGGAGGTACTCCAGCCCAGGGCGCGGCGGGAGTAGGGCGACCCATCTCCCGAGAACAGACTTACATTCAAGAACCATCGGATCAACGCTGGAGCTAGCGCTGGCAATCTGGAGGGCGAGATCATGTCGGCCAGTTTCAAGATGATCGCAGGGTCATGTCATCCGTCCTATAACGACCAAATTCCGATCATCAGCCAGTTCCCCGATATCTCTCTCAATACATTGGCGTTGCGGGATTCAAGAATAACACGGCCTCGACTGCCGGAGTTTGGGTTTTATACGCTCTGCACGCTCGATCCGGTCTTGCCGATGTCTCGTAGAACACCGGCTGAGCGTACGTCGCTTCGCTACTTCCAGCCTGTCGAACGCGGATGCGGACAGAATCATGGCGGACCGCCTGGCAGTCCTGCCAGACGAACGTGGGCCTGGAGATGTTGAATGCCGCGACGTCCTTGCCTCGCTGCCAGCGGCGATGTGACCGTGTTCGCAGACGGGGATGGAAGCATCGACAGCAGTGCCGAATTCCAGTGCGCGCTCATCCGCGCCACCACGCGGACATGTAAAGGTCTGTCAGCGGATCAGGTGGTGCGCCGCGCGCCAGATCTCCCAAGGAAAGTGCATGATCGGGGTTGCGCGCCGGTCCCCGGCGATTCCCTGGCTATCGCGTCGGGTATGCGCACGGCCGCTCGAAGAAGGCATTCTTTGGAGCCCACGAATATCGGGCGCAGTACAGGGACAACTGGCGCCATCGTAACGACGTCGATCCGAGCGCCGTTATGGACGGCACCATGTGTGTGGTGCGCACCGCGGGGTTGCTGCCGCTGAATGTGCATCATATCGGAACGCTTCCCCTTGTGGCCCTTTGTGGCCGAAAGATCATGCCTCAGGAGCGCCCCTGCTAACCCGATTGGACATCAGAGATTTCGTACGACAGAGTTTTTTATCCATGGCGTTCCTTATGAGGAAGCCAGCGGGATACGGCAATGCCGCCTGGTTCCCATGCCTTCTGGATATGCTGAAGGATCCGGCAGAGAAACTTCGTATTGGTCAATATCGTAGTGACCCTGGGCATGATTGGTGATGATAGGGCCCGTCCGAGCCGATGATTTCCTTCATTGAGGCGGACGAGCCAGCCGGCCTTTCACGTGAGCACTATGCAGCCAAGACAAGCGCCATTATGTCCGCGGGCTTTCTCATCAATCGAGGCGGTAATCAGCAAGCGCTCTGATTTTCTAAAGCAAGCCGCCAATCCCCAGACCTGGGCGTCAAAGAGGATGGGCGTCTAGCGCCATTTCAGAGCAGTATGATCGAGCGCAATTTCGATCTTAGCAAGCATGCGGTGCTTTGAGTCTGGCCCTCTCCGGCCGTCCGGAAGCCGCCGAGGTCTTGCCGAGCTTGCGAAAGCATAACCAACAGACGTCGAGACGCAAGGGCGAATTTCAGGCCCAGGTGGGTGACTTGGTCTCGGAAGCCTTGAAAGAAAACGAACGGATCACCGCCAAACAAGGCTTGGAGAGTTGCTATCGGGAGCGGTCGCGCTAATTGCAATCGCCGCCCGCGACGACGCGCCGAGTGCCGACTACCGCGCCTTGCTCCAGTCCGGCCGGATATCACCAGGAAATACCGTCGAAGGCGCCCGCGACAAGCTCCGCCGCAGCAAGCAAGCGGCTGCTTAATCAGGCGGGACCCGGCATGATCGTCCGCCCCTTCGGGATGACCTTGAAGCTACCGACGCGGCTGTAATAGGGCTCGTCGCCGACCAGAACTGACGAGGCGATGCCCCTTTGCCTTGGCGTCCTGCAGCGCGCGATCGAGCAGCGCGCGGCCGACGCCGCGGCTGCGGAACGGCGGCTCGACCGTCAACGGCCCGAGCATCAGGGCCGGCGTATCGCCGATGCAGATCGGCAACTGGCGCACCGAGCCGACCAGCAGCGTGCCGATCCGCGCCGTGAACGACAGATCGAGCAGATGATCGACATGCTCGCGCAAGCCGGTAGGCGCTCAGCACGAAGCGGCCGGGACCGAACGTGCGCTCGTGCAGGCGTTCGATCGCCTGCGCGTCGTTCGGCGGTTTCGGCCAGGATGGTGACGAGAGAGATCGCTCATGGATGAGGCGCGGGATAGCATCTGGCGGCGGCGCGGTCCATCGCCGGAGGCCGGCAGATCTCGATACTGCATCAATTCTTGTTGATGGCCGGCTGGGACAGATAGGCCAGCAGCTTCATCTCGCGGCGGCCGCGCGTCACCGTATCCAGCACCAGCCCCGACGAGACCGACAGCACCGCCACGATCATCAGGCCCATCGACAGCACCGCGGTCGGCAGCCGCGGCACGATGCCCTCCTCGAGATAGGTGATGATCACGGGATCGCGAGCCCGATCGAGACCAGCGTCAGGAACACGCCGATCGCGGTGAAGAACCGCAGCGGCTTTTCCGACCGGTAGAGTTTCAGGATGGTGCCGAGAATCCGAAAGCCGTCGCGCCAGGTGTTGAGCTTGCTGAACGAGCCTTCGGGCCGGGCATAATAAGGCGTCTCGATCTCCGCGACCGGCAGCGCCAGTTCGAGCGCGTGCACGCTGAGCTCGGTTTCGATCTCGAAACCGTCCGACAGCACCGGAAAGGATTTGACGAAGCGGCGCGAGAACACGCGGTAGCCGGAAAGGATATCCTTGAACGCCTGGCCGAACACCGCGGAGAGAAAGCTCGTCAGCATCCAGTTGCCGGTGCGGTGGCCGCGGCCGGTAGGCGGCGACCGACTGGTCGACGCGAAAGCCCACCACCATGTCGAGATGATCGTTGACCAGCGCATCGATCATGCGCGGGGCGCTCGGCGCGTCATAGGTCGCATCGCCGTCGACCAGCACATAGACGTCGGCATCGACGTCGGCGAACATGCGCCGCACCACATGGCCCTTGCCCTGGCGGCGCTCGCTGCGCACCTCGGCGCCAGCCGCGCGCGCGACCTCGACGGTGCGATCCTGCGAATTGTTGTCGTAGACGAAGATCTCAGCCGCCGGCAGCGCACTTGCGGAAATCGGCGACCACGGTGGCGACCGCGGCTTCCTCGTTGAAGCACGGCACCAGAACCGCAATCCGCAAGCGCTGCTGCCGTCATTGCAGCGGCTCACCGAATTAAGTCCGTCCATGGGCGCGTCATACCGCAATCAGGCGTTGGCCGGCTGCGGGAAGGCCGCACTTTCGGCGGCCCGTTCGCCGCGCAGATCGAGCGTTGCGAACAGCAAGGTCCAGAGCGACAGCATGTCGATCGGAATGATATAATATGGCGTAAATATCGGATGGGTCATGAAGAAAATCAGGTTGACCGCGAGGTTTACGGCGACCACGAACGCAACCTGCGGTCTGCGCGCGCCCTGATCGAACACGCCATAGCCAGGCGGTCCATGCGACCGAGATCGCCAGCAACGTGAACTGCACGTCAACTGACATACGCCAGCAGCACGCTCGCGTTCAGCTCGGGCGGCGCGACGTCGACGCCGCCATAGGTCGTCGCAAACGGGCTCCCGCATTGATCGCGTTCGCGATCAGCGTCGGCGCCATCCCGACCAGAATGCGATGCCGAACGCATGCGCCTTGCAGGAAGGTGTCCCTGGCTTCGCGCCATCAGGAACGCGCCGGCAGGTAGAGACAACGTAGCCCGCCGCCAGCAACAGGTTCGGCAAGCGGAAATTGACGGAGAGGCCGATCAGCAGCCCAATCAGCGCGATCAGCATCAAGCCGACTGTCGCGGCTGCACCATGCAAAAACGTCCTGCGGTCAGATAGCCCGCTGAGCGCGCAGACCATCATGGTCGGCGCCACCGAATAGCTCGCCTTGCGTCGGGATTGATCATCAGATAGAGCGCGGCGAAACCGAACACCGCGGCGAGCGTCAGCGAGGCCGGTTGACGCGCGCGGAACAGCGCCGAGCAGCGCAAAGCGCGAAGATCGATGACGTTCGCCAGCGACGTAGAGCGGGATCACCTGAAAGCCAGCGGGAAACAGCGCAGGACGAAGCCGGTCCCCGGCGGATACTGCATGACGCATTTGTCCGCCGTCCGGAATGACAGGTGTGGCACGGAACGCGCTTCACGTCATTCCATTCCGGAAAGCCGATCGCCTTCAGCTTGCCGGCGAGATAGTGATCGTCGTCGAGCGTGATGTCTGGTATCGATGCCACGCAAGACCGAATTTCTCGAACAGATGCGCCTGCCGCAGATAGCAGATGTCGTCATAGACGCCGCGGCTCTCGCTCCAGCGCGATATGGTCCAGACGTTGCTCGCCAGCACCAGCAGGAAGCCGAAGCCGCAGAGCAGTCTGATCAGATTTCATCCTGCCCATGTCGAACCGGCCACTGCCTCGATTTCTCGCTTCTAGGCGCTGCTGCCGGGCGCAACCAGACCGCATCGCACGTCAGCGCCAGGTCGCGATCGGCGCTGCGCCGTCGAGCACTTCGGCGATCCGAAGGCGCGTGCCCTTGGTCGGTCTCCGCCGGGCAGCGCCGCCGCGTCATAGAAGCCGCACTCCACGATCTCGCTGATTTGGCTCCGGCAGGCGGTCCTGCCGGAACTGCCTGACGACGTAGACCGCGACGTGGTCGCGGCGGGAGACGTGGCCGTTGAAGAACAGGCCGTGCAGCGACCGGCTCGCCGGTCAGTTCGATCCGCCCCTCCTCCATCAGCTCCCGCCGCAGCGCTTCGAGAAACGTCTCGCCGACCTCGACCCGCCGCCCGGCAGATGCCAGCCGGCGACATAGCTGTGCCTGACCAGAAACACCTTGTTGTCGCCATCGAGCACGACGCCGCGGACGCCCAGCGTCATGCCGCGGGCCATCCGCCAGTAGAGATGGAAGACCCGCCGCAGCTGCGGTTCGAGGCGCTTTCGCAGAGTGCTGCAGCGCCGTCACGCAAACCTCGGATGGACAGCTATCACGTTTGATCCTTATATCGCCGGCGATGATCGTGCGACGGCTCTATATCACAGGCAATGCGGCGGAGCGCGAATGAGCCGATACCTTTCACGCTGGCGCATCTGTCCGATCCGCATCTGCCGCCGCTGCCCGCGGCGCGGCTGCGCGATCTCGCGGGCAAGCGTGCGCTCGGCTATCTCAACTGGACCCGCAACCGCCACAAATATCACCGCCGCGAGGTGCTGGACGCGCTGGTCGCCGACATGCAGGCGCAGCGGCCGGACCACATCGCGGTGACCGGCGATCTCGTCAACCTGGCGCTGGAGGCGGAGTTCACGCCGGCGCAGGCCTGGCTCGAAAGCGTCGGCACGCCGCAGCAGGTCACCGTCGTTCCCGGCAATCACGACGCCTATGTGCGCGCCACGCGGCATCATTTCGCCGACAGCGTTCGAGCGAATATCTGCGCGGCGATGCCGGCGGCCGACGGCGCGCCGTTTCCGTTCGTGCGCCGGCGCGGGCCGCTGGCGCTGATCGGCGTGTCCTCGGCGGTGCCGACGCCGCCGCTGATGGCCACCGGCCGGCTCGGCCGCGCGCAGCTCGATGCGCTCGACCGCGATCTGGCGCAGATTGTCGGCCGAAGAGGCCTTCCGGGTGCTGCTGGTGCATCATCCCCTGCACTCGGATTCGCGCGATGAAGCGGCTGACCGGATCTCGAAGGCGCTCCGCGCCGTGCTGAAGCGGCGCGGCGTCGAGCTGGTCCTGCACGGCCACGACCACATCCATTCGACGATGTGGCTCGAGGGCGCCGACCGGCAGATCCCGCGGTCGGCGTGCCGTCGGCGTCGGCGCTGGCGCACCGGCATTATCCGGCCGCGGCCTACAATCTGTTTTCGATCGCGCGCGACGGCGACAAATGGCGCTGCGTGCAGACCGTGCGCGCGCATCGACGCAGACTTCGCGTCAAGCAGATCAAGCAGGCGACGCTGCTGTAGGCAGTCAGGTCGCTCCCGCAGAGTCTCAATCGCCGCCGCCGCAGCCTCCGCCGCCCCGTCGCCACCACCACCGCCGTCGCCGCCGCCATCACCGCCTGCCGTCGCTGCCGGCGTCGCCAAACCCGTCCGAACTGCCGTCGAACGAGCGTATCGGCGAAATCGCCGCCGCAATACGCCGCACCGCTGCCGTTCTTGCGCAGCTCTTCGCAGTCGGGGTGATAGACGAACCCGTTTGGCGATATTGAGCTTGCTGTCGAGCGCAAACAGCAGCGGCAGCCGCGTCGGACTGACCGGATCGATGTTCTCGTATTTGCAGCAATACCACCAGACGCGGCGCAGGCCTTCGTTGCTCTTTGCGGTGCTCGCTGAGGACGACGGCGGGGGTGTGGTGGAGGAAACCGCCGAAGGCGCGCGCCGGCAGAACGCGTCGTAGTCGCGCGTGTACAGGATGAATTCGTGCCAGAGATCGTCGGCGACTTGCGAGGGCATCGAGACGTGGCGCTTGCCGCTCATCAGATAGGCGAGGAAAAATTGCCGCAGGCCTCGCGACACCAGCGCGCTGTCCTTGCGCTCAAAGCCGCGCGTGATGCTTCTCCAGCCGCTCGAGCAGCCCGCGCGGCCAGCGGAAGGTGCGGATGAATTCGGCGCGGCGCAGCGTGCGCCACTTGCCGTACAGCCAAGACGCCGGCGAACAGGGCGACGCACCAGCAGGATGGCAGATCGGTACCGGTCATGATGCGGCCGACACACGTTTCCCAATCCGCTGCGCGGCCGGCCTACAAAGTTCTTCAGGCTCGCATACAGCGCCAAGCCGAACAGCGCCACCGCGCCCAGCAGGAAGCCGAGCACGAAGCATCCAGAAGCCGCGGCGGCGCGGCTTTCTCACGGCCGGCTCGGCGGCCGCCGGCGTTGCCACCATCGCATGCTCGCGCTCGATCATGCGGCGCGCGACATAGTCGGTGACGGCATCGACGATGACGGGCACGTCATGCGATTCAGCGATCACGATGCGGCCGAAGCGGGTATCCTGCACGAAGCGGTAGATGCGCTTGTCGCGCCCCATCACCACATGCGCCACCACATCGATCCACAGCCGCGGCGTCTCGCCCTGGCTGACGCCGCGATCGAACAGGTCGACCTGCTCCGGCACCTGCGCGAACAGCGGATCGAGCGCCTCGTTCAGGATCTCGAGCCGGGCGACCTCGGCATCGCGCAGTTCGACCACGACGCCGGTGCGGTCGGCGGCCTCGATGCGGGCCTGCCGCGAGCGCGTCGCGCAGCCGCGTCGGTCGCATGTCGCGGGCCTCGTTGCCGGTGTTTTGCGCTTCTGCCATCGGTAGCCGCCTTTATCCTGGAGGGTACTGGGCCCGATTAACCTATCAGTAACTACCTTCGCGCGCAATGGCTGTTTATTTGCAATGGGTTAGCGATCCACTGGTTCCCGAGTGTCGCACGGCGAGCACCCCACGGCCCGCACCTCGGAACGCGCGAGATGAGAGACACGCAAACGGCCCCACCCGGTTTTCCGGATGGGGCCGCCTGTCCTTGGGCCGATTTCTCGACAGCTGTCATCAGGCCGGGACGCGGGAGGGCTCTTCGACGATCGAAAAGCGCACGCCGGCCTTGTGGCGGTTCTCTTCCGAGACCGCGCGCCAGGCATCCTCGGCCTCTTTGCGGGTCTTGAAGGGTCCCTGCACCTGGGCCGAGCCTTCCACGAGCTTGTGGAAGTTCATCGATCCGAACTCGCCGCCAATCACCCAGAAATTGCTCTTCGTCATGACTAGTCTCCTGCTGTCGTCAGCTGTGTGTTAGCCGAACTGGTTCATCGTGTTGTGGGCGCCGCCCGCCTTCAGCGCGGCTTCACCGGCGAAATATTCCTTGTGCTCGTCGCCGATATCGGAGCCGGCCATGTTCTGATGCTTGGCGCAGGCGATGCCCTGACGGATCTCCTGGCGCTGAACATTCTTCACATAGCCCAGCATGCCCTGGTCGCCGAAATACTCCTTCGCGAGATTGTCCGTCGACAGAGCTGCCGTGTGATAGGTCGGCAACGTGATCAGATGGTGGAAGATGCCGGCACGCTTTGCTGAATCGGCCTGGAAGGTGCGGATGCGCTCGTCGGCTTCAATGGCCAGCGGCGTCTCGTCGTATTCCACCTTCATCAGTTCGGCCCGGTTGTACTTGCTGACATCCTTGCCGGCTTCCTTCATCGCATCGTAGACCTGCCAACGGAAGTTGAGCGTCCAGTTGAACGATGGCGAGTTGTTGTAGGCCAGCTTCGCGTTCGGAATGACCTCGCGAATGCGGTCGACCATCTTGGCGATCTGCTCGATATGCGGCTTCTCGGTCTCGATCCACAGCAGGTCGGCGCCGTTCTGCAGCGAGGTGATGCTGTCGAGCACGCAGCGATCTTCGCCCGTGCCGGCGCGGAACTGGTAGAGGTTGCTGGCAAGCCGCTTCGGACGCATCATCTTGCCGTTGCGGTTGATGATGACATCGCCGTTCTTGGCGTTGGCGGCCGTCACTTCCTCGCAATCCAGGAAGCTGTTGTACTGATCGCCGAGGTCGCCGGGCTTGTGGCTGACGGCGATCTGCTGCGTCAGACCGGCACCGAGCGAGTCGGTGCGGGTCACGATGATGCCGTCTTCGACGCCCAGTTCGAGGAACGCATGGCGGCAGGCGCGGATCTTCGCCAGGAACACCTCGTGCGGCACAGTCACCTTGCCGTCCTGGTGGCCGCACTGCTTTTCGTCGGAGACCTGATTCTCGATCTGCAGGGCGCACGCACCTGCTTCGATCATCTTCTTTGCGAGCAGATAGGTCGCCTCCGCATTACCGAAACCGGCGTCGATGTCGGCGATGACGGGCACGACATGGGTCTGGAAGTTGTCGATCTTTTCGATCAGCGCCTTTTCCTTCGCCTGGTCGCCTGCCTTGCGGGCGGCGTCGATGGCGCGGAAGATATCGTTGAGCTCACGGGAGTCCGCCTGACGGAGGAAGGTGTAGAGCTCTTCGATCAGCGCCGGCACCGAGGTCTTCTCGTGCATCGACTGATCGGGAAGCGGTCCGAACTCGGAGCGAAGCGCGGCGATCATCCAGCCGGAGAGATACAGATAGCGGCGATCGGTCGTGCCGAAATGCTTCTTGACCGAAATCAGCTTCTGCTGCGCGATGAAGCCATGCCAGCAACCGAGCGACTGGGTGTACTTGGTGGGATCGGCGTCATAGGCAGCCATATCGCTGCGCATCAGCGCCGCGGTGTACCGAGCGATGTCCAGGCCGGTCTTGAAGCGGTTCTGCAGACGCATGCGCGCCACGGCTTCGGCGGTGACGCCGTTCCAGGTCGGCTTGGTCTTGAGGAGCGCCTCGGCAGCTCCAATCGCGCTCAGATAGGAAGCTGGTCCCTGGATAGCCTGGTCACTGATCCCACGTGGCTGGTAGTTCATGTGCGTCATCCTTCAGTATCGACATTCGTGACAGTGCATTGCGAAATGCGTGCCGAGAGCTAAACGCTAAAAAGTCTAATTCGTATAGATGGCTTGATTTCGAATGGTGATGTCATGTAACATCTGAACTTGTCATAGATGTCAATTTGTAAATTTTGTCACAAAACGGGTCAGCGAGGCTGCCATGGCCACCGATCTCCGGAAAGAAGCTGTTCGTCGGCCCGCGCTTCCGGCGGATCCGCCAGCAGCTCGGCCTGTCGCAGACCCAGATCGCCGAGGGCCTGGGCATTTCTCCGAGCTATATCAACCTGATAGAGCGCAACCAGCGCCCGGTGACGGCGCAGATCCTGCTGCGGCTGGCCGAGACCTATGACCTCGATTTGCGCGACCTCGCCACCGCCGACGAGGACCGCTTTTTCGCCGAGCTGAACGAGATCTTCTCCGATCCGCTGTTCCGCCAGATCGACCTGCCGAAGCAGGAACTGCGCGACCTCGCCGAACTCTGCCCCGGTGTGACCCATTCCCTGCAACGGCTCTATGCCGCCTATACCGAGGCCCGCCGCGGCGAGACGCTGGTGGCGGCGCAGATGGCCGACCGCGACGAGGGCACCCGCTTCGAGGCCAACCCGATCGAGCGCGTGCGCGACCTGATCGAGGCCAACCGCAACTATTTTCCCGAGCTCGAACAGGCCGCGGAAAATCTGCGCGACGAGCTCAACGTGTCCGGCGGAGGAACTGTTCGCGGCGCTCTCCGCGCGGCTGCGCGAAAAGCATTCGATCGTCACCCGCATCATGCCGGTCGACGTGATGCGCGAGACGCTGCGGCGGTTCGACCGCCATCGCCGGCAGCTTCTGATCTCCGAACTGGTCGACGGCGCCGGCCGCGCCTTCCAGCTCGCGCTGCAGATCGGGCTTGACCGAATGCGGCGCCCAGCATCGACGCCATCGTCAACCGCGCCGGCCCGCTCGACGACACCCCGCGGCGGCTCTACCGCATCACGCTGGCGAATTACTTCGCGGCCGCCGCGATGATGCCCTACCAGGCGTTTCATAGCGCGGCCGAAGCGCTGAACTACGACGTGCACGTGCTGGCGCAGCGCTTCAATGCCGGCTTCGAGCAGGTCTGCCATCGCCTCACCACGCTGCAGCGGCCGAACGCGCGCGGCGTGCCGTTCTTCCTGCTGCGCGTCGACAACGCCGGCAACGTCTCCAAGCGCTTCTCCTCCGGCACGTTTCCGTTCTCGAAATTCGGCGGCACCTGCCCGCTGTGGAACGTGCATTCGACCTTCGACACGCCGGACCGCCTGCTCAAGCCAGGTGATCGAACTGCCCGACGGCACGCGCTATTTCTCGATCGCGCAGATGGTGCGCCGTCCGGTGGCGCCGCACCCGCAGCCGCAGCCGCGCTTTGCCATTGGCCTCGGGTGCGAAATCCGCCACGCGTCAAAACTCGGTCTACGCCGCCGGGATGGATCTGGAGAAGGCCGAGGGCACGCCGATCGGCGTCAACTGCCGGCTCTGCGGAGCGCGAAAGCTGCGCCCAGCGCGCCGAGCCCCGATCACGCGCGCAGCCTGATCCTCGACGAGAACACGCGCCGGGTGTCGTCGTTCGCGTTCTCGAACGCACGGGAATTGTGAGAGCCTTAACTCTCCGCGTCAGAGCGCCGCGAATTCTGGTTTGCAGTGACCGCTTCCGGTCATAGCGGGCGTCGGCCAGTACCCATCACTGTTCGCCTCATGAAAAAATAAAGCTGATCTCAAGCGTAAAATCCGCCCCTCGCGCCCGTCCTTGCGGCTCCTTCCGACGACCAATGATGGACCTGGCACAGGCCGGGCCGGGCGTCGGATGGCGAATGAACCCGAGTTCCGTCACGCCGACAGCCAAGCTTTGAACGGGCCCCGGGGCGCATGGCCGCCACCCCGGATCGACCTGTTCCAGTCGTGCGGCCATGACGGTAGTGCCCACATGCGACGACGAGATTTCTTCGCCGTGATCGGCGGCGCAGTTGCGTGTCCTTTCATTGCGCATGCGGGAGAGACGCGAAAGATCTATCGCATTCTCTGGGTTTCACGGAAACCCAGCCCGATCCCTTCCTCGACGGCTTCCGTGAAGGAATGCGCGCGCGCGGCTATGTCGAGGGCAAAAACGTTGCCTTCGAGACTCACTATGCACCGGGCAATTCTCAGGCGCTGCGCCAGGTGATTGCCGAATTGCGGGCGCGGCGACATCGACCTCGCCGTGTCGAGCGGGCCCGCGACGCGCGCGATGACGGCGGTCACGGAAGTGCCCGTCCTGTTTGCCCTGAGCGGCGATCCAGTGGCGCTGGGCCTCGTCAAGAGCCTCGGCGCAGCCCGGCGGCAATTTCACCGGCACGCACGTTCCTCTCGCTCGAACTCGCGGGCAAGCGGTCGAACTGCTCAAGGACATTCATCCGAAGCTTCGCAAGCTCGCGGTGCTGTCGAACGCGGACCATCCGGGCGAGCAGTCGGAATGGCGCGCCACCCAGCAGGCATGCAACGAGCTCGGCATCCAGCCGGTCTATGTTGCCTTTCATGGCGCGCCCGAACTGACCGGCGCGCTGGAACGCCATGACGGCGCGCGCAGCGATGCGCTGCTGGTCTTTCCCGATGTCCGTGACGATGGTTCATCGGGAGAAAATTGCCCGTCTCGCCCTTGCGCAACGGCTGCCTTCGATGTTCGGCTGGAGCGAATATTGCGAAGCTGGCGGACTTCTGAGCTATGGCGCGAACCAGCGCGCAACCTATTTCTGGCTCGCGACCTATGCCGACCGGATCCTGCGCGGCGAAAATCCGGCCGAATCTCCCGGTCATTCAGCCCGACAAGTTTGAGCTGGCCGTGAATCTCAGGACGGCACGAGCTGCTGGGCATCGAGCTGGACACATCCTCGATCCTGTTCCGCGCCAACAGGGTCATCGAGCTGAGGCTCGGCATGTCGGTCGCTGGCGCGGCAATCTTCCTGCTATCGGACCTTCGCGCGGATGACTCGCCCGCGTCGCTCGCTGTTCTTGAAGTACTTCGTCGACGCTGTTTGTCGCCGCGGTCGTGCCCCTCGTCGCTTGGCGCGGCAAGTCGAGGCGCTGGTTCGGCTATCGCGACCAGCGCCGCCATCTCAGTGAAGTCCTTCGGGGTCGAGGCCCGCTCGGCGGCGGACACGGATACAGGCTTTCACCGACGGAATCCGCGACCAGCTCGGCTGGGCGGTGCAGTTTCCGTGGACGCGGGCGATGACGATGCCCGGCGCAGGATCGACGCGTTGCGCCTGCTGCAGCAGGTGCCGGCGATCGTCTCGATCTCGCTGGTCGATCAGGCCGGCACTGAACGTGTTTTCGTATCCAGGCTGAGCCTGAACAGGACCGGCCGAGGCGCCGACATGTCGGCCGATCCCGCGGTCGTCGGCGCGCGCGACAACAAGGTCTGGTACGGCCCTGTCCAATATCACCATGATTCCGAACCCTACATGAGGATCGCGGTCGCAGGAAACCTTCGCGGCCGCCGGCGTTGCCATCGCCGACATCAACCTGAAACTGATCTGGGACGTCGTTGCAGCGATCAGGATCGGCGAGACCGGGCATGCTCTCGTCGTCGACGATTCCGGGCGTCTGATCGCCCACCCGGATATCAGCCGGGTTCTGCGCGGCGGCGCAGCGGTTCCGGCGATTTCGGCCGGATCAAGCACCTGCTTGGCGCCGACGAGCAGTGCCGGCGGTCGTGACCGGCGACGACGGCAAGCCGGTCGCTCGCATTCTCGGTCCGCGCCAGCGATGCCGGCTGGACGGTGATTGCGCATGCAGCCGGTGCTGGAAGCGTTCGCACCGATCCGCGCCGCGCTGTGGCGCTCACTGGTTCTGATTGCTGATCGGCATGCTGATCGCGCTTGCGCTCGCCTATTGGCGGGCGCACCGCATGTCGGGGCCGATCAGGCAACTGGAGGACGGGCGTTGAACGGGTCGGTGCATGGGCAATTCGACTCACCGCATCATGATCTCCAGCGGCGACGAGCTGGAGCAGCTGGCAATTCGCTTCAACCAGATGGCGGTGGAGCTCGCGGCCTCGCAGCAGAAATCGGAGCGCATCAATCAGGCTGAAGCAATTCCTTGCGCCGCAGGTGGCTGAACTGGTCGAACACTCCGGATCAGCGGCTGCTCGACGGAGCAGCGGCGCGACGTCGTCGCGGTGCTTGGCGATTTGCGCGGCTTCACCGCCTTTTCCGCGCGCGCCGAAGCCGGATGTCATCATGGCCGTGCTGCGCGGAATACTACGAAGCCGTTGGCGCCGTCACGACCCGCCATGAAGCGACGCTGATCCACTTCGCCGGCGACGGCGTGATGGTCCTCGTCAACGCGCCGGTTGCCTGCGAAGACCCGGCGCACCGCGGTCGTTCGGCTCGCGATCGACATGCAGGTCGCGGTGCAATCGCTTGCCAGCCAACTGGTGCGCCAGCGGGCTACGCGATCGGCTTTGGCGTCGGTATCGCGATGGGGCCGGCGACGGTCGGGACGGTCGGCTATGAAGGGCCGGCTCGACTACACCGCGATCGGAAACGTCGTCAACCTGGCGTCACGGCTTTGCGGCCTCGGCGGATGATGCACAGATCCTCGCCGACCCCATCGTCGCCGAAAGCGTGAAGGACAGCATTCCCCTGTTGTCGCTCGGAAAGCGCGTCATCAAGGGATCTCGATCATGCATTGGAAGTCTTTGCCGTAGCGCAGGGCGACATCCCTGCCAGATTGCGCCGCAGGCGGGCGGCGGCGCGAAGTCGCGGCCGAGGCGACCTGAGGCGTCACGCCCGAATCGCCCTGCTATCTCCGGCCTGTGCGGTACGGACATCCGGCATTGCCGTAGACCAGCGACGGCGATCCGCCGGAAAGCGCTCCTGTGGCCATCCATATTGCCGGGACATGTTGCCCCTGGCCGCGTTGTGGTGGAGCATGCGCGCGAACACGGACCAGTCAAGAGGCGGCGAGACAATGAACGACGACACCAGCCTGGATGGGCGGATTCTCGAAGACCTCGCCGATGCCCTCATTTGCACGGATCGTTCCGGCACGATTACGCGCTGGAATCGCGCCTCCACCGCGTTGTTCGGCTATTCGTCGCAGGAAACGCTCGGCCAGAACCTCGACCTGATCATCCCCGAACACCTGCGCCCCGCCCACTGGAAGGGGTTTGACGCGGCGATCGCCACCGGCACCATGAAGCTTCAGGGGCGCCCCACACTGACGCGGGCGCTGCACAAGAGCGGCCGCAAGCTCTACATCGAGATGACGTTTGCCCTGGTCAAGGACGGCAATGGCGAGGTGACGGGGTCCGCGGCCATGGCACGCGACGTGACGGAGCGCGATCGAACGCGAGCGCGCCAGCGCGCGTAACGGAAATCGGCTTACGAATTGCAAACCAGTCCACCGGCGCGAATGCCTTGCACCAGCCGTCCTTGCTGACCTCGCCCTGACCACCTTGCGGGCACGGCGCCAAGTCGGCGCATCCGGGATGCGGCCTCGCCGCGTTCCTCGCCGACCTCGATACCATGGTGCGGACGCTGGTCGCCGGCGCCGTCGTCCAGACACCACGACCGGACACGAAGCTGGCGCTCGCGAACAAACCGTTCGCCGAAAACCGCTCGCAAATGAGCACGATGACGATCAACGGCCGCGTCGCGCCCCTGCCCGACGATCCCGACGCGCTTCTCATCGATGTCGTGCGGGACGACTCTCGAGCTGACCGGAACGAAGCTCGTGTGCGGCGCCGGCGTCTGCGGCGCCTGCACCGTGCTGGTGGACGGCGCGCCGGTGGTGAGCTGCCTGATGCCGGCGCGCGCGCTGGCGGGTAAATCGGTGACGACGGTCGAAGGCATCGGCGCCGGCAAGCTGCATCCGGTGCAGAAGGCCTTCATGGCGCACGACGCCCTGCAATGCGGGTTCTGCACGCCGGGCTTTATCGTCGAGGCGGCGGCGTTTCACGACCGCTGGCGCGCGACCAAGGGAACGGCGACGCCGTCGCGCGAGGAAATCGGCGCGGCGCTTTCCGGGTCATCTGTGCCGCTGCGGCGCCTATGACGGCATCTTCAGCGCGGTGGCCGCGGCCTGCGCAGGCCAGTTTCGACGGCGACGATATCGTCTCGCCGCGCGTCGAGGCGCGCGACAAGGTGACGGGGGCCGCGAAATACACCGTCGACATCCGCCATGACGGACAGCTCGAAGGCGTCATCCTGCGCTCGCAGCATCGCGCACGCGCGGATCGTCGAACTCGATCTCGCGCCGGCGCGCGCGATAGCCAGGCGTGAGCGCCGCGATCTCGCTGCTCGGCGACGACCGCATCGTCCGCTATGTCGGCGCAACCCATCGCGGCCGTCGCCGCGAAGGACCGCAAGACCGCGCTTGACGGCCATCGCCGCCATCCGGATCAACCAGCGAACGCCTGCCGTCGGTGATCGGGTTGGATGCCGCGCGCAAGCCCGATGCGCCGGTCGTGTTCGAGAAATCCAACCGCAAGAAGGCCGGCAACGTCTCGGAGGGCGCGGCGGCGCCGGCGTCCTGGAATGGAAACGTCCGCGGACCGTCCTCGGCCTTCTCGCAGCAGGCAAAGAAGGCGCGGAACTGGGTCGCCGAGCGCGCGCGAGGCGCGAAATCCGCTGCTGGTCGAAGAAACCTTCCGCACCGGCACGCCAATCAGCACGCCTGCCTCGAGCCGCACGCCACCGTCGCCCGCTTCGACGGCGACCGCCTCACGGTGCACGTCTCGACGCAAGCGGTGTTCCATCGTGATGGAGCTGATCGCCAAGCGCTACAAGCTCGACGCACGACAAGGTACGCGTGATCGCCGATCATGTCGGCGGCGGCTTCGGCTCCAAGGGCGCGCTTGGCATCGAGACGACAGCGGCGATCGATCTCGCGCGCGAGGCGAAGGCGCCGGTCAGAATCGCCTATGACCGGCACGAAGAACTTTCCGTCACCGGCTATCGGCCGGCGGCCGGAAATCAAGATCGCGCTGCTGCCGTCGAGCAAGGGCGATCTCAAGGCGCTGTCGCTCACGGCCCATGCCGACACCGGCGCCGCCGTGAACTCGACGCTCGCCGCGCTGGCGCGGCTGATCTATCCGGCGGAAGCCAAGGAGCTCGCCGATTACGACGTCATCAGCAACCTGCCGCCCGGCGCGCCGTTCCGCGGCCCCGGCGGGCCGCCGATGGCGTTTGCGCTGGAGCAGGCGATCGACGAAGCCGCGCTGCGGATGAAGGTCGATCCGATCAGCTTGCGCAAACGCTGGGATCCCAATCCCAATCGCCAGCGGCTGTACGATTGGGCATCGGGCTCGATGTCTGGCGCAACGTGAAGACACCGGCAGTCGCAGACCGGCCGCTATCGCCGCGGCGTCGGCGTCGCCACCGGATACTGGCTTTATCTCTGGCAGCCCGGCTCGAAGGTCGAGCTAGCGGTGAAGGGCGGACGCATCATCGCCGAGCACCGCGACGCAGGATATCGGCACACGGCAGCCGCACCGTGATCGCCAATACGGTGGCGCACGAATTCGGGCTGGAGCCGCACGAGATCGAGGTTCAGATCGGCGATTCGAACTTGCCGGAAGGACCGGGCGTCGGGCGGCAGCCGCACCACCGCTTCGGTTATCCCGCCGACGCTGCTTGCGATCGGCAAGCTCAAGGCCGCGATCGAGCAGCAATTCGAAGCGCAAGCCGGTCCCCGGCTCCAACGCGCCGTGGCGCGAGTTGATCGCGGCCTCGCCCGATCTCAGCGTCTCCGGCGGTGCGGCCGGAGGACGAGCAAGCCGACTGTCGCCGGGGTTCGCTCGCCGCTGAAGGAGGCGGGCTTCATGGGCATCGATCTTCGGCTGGATGATGCGCCGCTTCTCCAACATCGCGATCGGCGCCGGCGTGCCGAGTTCGGTGCAGGTGATCGAGGTGGAAGTCGATACCTGGCTCGGGCATGTGCGCGTGCTCAACGTTCACACCGGCATTGCGGTCGGAAAGATCGCAGCGCCCGCGCTCGCCCGCAGCCAGGCGGCGGGCTCGGTGATCCAGGGCATCGGCTATGCGCTCTACGAAGCGCGCGAGACCGATCCGCGGACCGGCGACATCCTCAGCGGCGGCATGGAGGATTACCGCATCCCCGGCATCGCCGACACGCCGCCGATCGATGTGCACTTTCGACGAAGGCGGCTTCGACCATGTGCTCGGCGGCAGCGTCGGCATCGGCGAGGTCGCAACGGTGCCGACGTCGCCGGCGATCGCCAATGCCATCCGCAACGCGACCGGCATCAGGCTCGACCGAGATTCCGATCCGGCCCGACCGCCTGATCGCCGCACTGAAAGGGAGGGCCGCCGCATGACGTCCGGCATCCATGTCCGACTCTCCACCCGAGCGCCGAATTCCGCGCCGCCGGCACCGACCTTTCCGAACGGCGGCGCAGCGGCGTTTCGCAGGGACCGCTGATCGATATCGCGGCCGCGCCCGACACGATCGGGATCGAACTGGGGCGCGGACGGCGCGTGTGCGCATCGGCGCTTTCACCACGATCGCCGCGATCGCAGCCGACGCCCGCATCGACGCAGGCCTATCCGGGCCTTGCGGCTGCAGCGCTTGGTCTCGCAACGCCGCAAATCCGTCATCTCGCGACGCTCGGCGGCAACCTCGCGCAGCGCTCGCGCTGCTGGTACTATCGCAATCCGCATATCGCCTGCCTCAAGAAGGGCGGAGCGGATTGTCCCGCCCGCAGCGGCAATCATCTCTATAGCGTCGCCTTCGATCTCGGCCCCTGCGTGGCGCCGCATCCTCGACCATGGCGGCGGCGCTGCTGGCCTATGACGCGACGCATCATCACCGACCGAAGGAGCGGGCTGACGATCGGCGACCTGCTGGGCGACGGCTCCAACGGCGCCGCCGACCACGCGCTCGCATCCGGGCGAGATGATCGAGAGCGTCCAGCTTCCGCCACCGGTCCCGGGCGAACGCGCGCTCTACAAGCGCGCGATCAGCCGCAGCCATGCGGAGTGGCCGCTGGTCGAAGTCTGCGCCCGCGCCGTGGTCTCGGCCGGCGCGTTCCAGTTCATCCGCATCACCGCCGGCGGCATTGCCGGTGCCGCTGCGGCTTTCGGCGTCCGAAGCCGCGCGCTGCAAGGCAAGCCTGCGATCGCGCGCGACGCATCGCCGAAGCGGCGAGAGCAGGCGACAGCGGGAGCGAAACCGCTGCCGATGACCGGGTACAAACTCGATCTCGCTGACAACCGGTTCAGGACCCGCACGGCTCACGGCAGGCCCGAGATCAGCCGCAAGCAGCAAGCACGTCATTCCGCCGCGGCGGCAGATCGAGCAGTTTTGAGACGGCGTCAACCAGCTGCGTCGGCGAGAACGGCTTTGTCAGCAGGATGCTGCCCGGCACGCCCTTTCAGATCCCATGTCGTTGCCGCGCGCCGCCCGTGATGTAGATGATCGGAAACGCGGGATCGATCTTCCCTGCCGCGCGCGCGCGACGCGCCAGCCGTCCATCCGTCCGAGCAGGCTGATGTCGGTCACCAGCGCACTGTAGTTCGATCTGAAGGCCTTCAACAGCGTGACGGCTTCCTCGCCCGAGGCGGCGATCGCCGGCTCGAACTCGCCGTCCCGCAAGCCGTCTTCCAGCATCCCCTGGAGATCCTTGTCGTCTTCGATGACCAATACGATCGGCAATTCCTGCAAAACCCATCCCCTTCGGACCGTTGCCGCCAAAAACACGATCTCGGCGGGCAGAATTTTGTTCCCTCGGGATATCTACGATGCCGGTCCCGGAAAAGCCCACTGGAACGGCGCATGCCTGCTACGCCCGGCATTAAACCCCGCCCGCTGCCCCGGCCGCAACCACGTCAAACCACGGGAATCCAGCCGTTTTCGAGCTCAGGCTTCGACCTCGATCTCCACAGGCCGGCAGATCCGCTCCGGGTCAATTCGCCCGCCGAGTGACCCGTTCAAGGAGCAACCGGTGAAAAACGATTGACGGGCGCAGCGCCCTGCCGATCCGTGCGGCCATGCTAGCAGAATGATACCTTCTGCCAGTCTGAGCGTCGCACCCATGCCCCGATCAGCCGCGGCGAACGATCTGGGCGCCCATAAGCTCGCGACCGAGCTGGCGCGACTCGCCGGCGAGGCCTGACCTCCGCCGTCGCCTCCTGCCGCGTTGCGCAGAACCGCACGCGTAATCGGCACGCCGGTTCTATGCCGCCGAGATCGCAGCCGACTGCTCGAGGATCGGCGACCGTTACGCGGCATTGCCGGCCAGTCACCTGGCGAAGCTTCCGCCGAGCAATTCTCGGCTATGACGAGCCTCGATTGCCGCACCTGAACGCGATCCGCCAGCTCAGCCGCCATCGCGATCTTCCGACGGCAGGCTGATGCCGCGCACTGTGCCGGGCTCATTTGCGAACGATGACGATCGCGGTCGTAAACGGCAGCCAACGCTGTGTCGAAGCCTCGCTCATCCTGCGCGGATTGAAAGACCTCCTGTGCCCGACCGGGCCGAGCGCTGGCATGACGATTCGGCAGGAACGGCGGGCATCGGATCGAGACCGGCCACGCCGGACCAGGCGCGCATCGCCCGCTCGGCGCTCTTCCTGGTCTCGGCCTCGACGGCGCCGACCCCGGCGCGCGACCACTGAACGCGGAGATTGCGTCGCCTACGGGCTGGCAAAGGCCAAGTGGATCGCCCCGCTGCCTTTGGCGCAAGCCGCACCGCACGGCCGTTGACCGCCATTCGGTATCGCCAGCACGAGCACCCCTCCGACATGCGTTCGTGCTCCGGAAGGTCATACGGCGTCACACTGGCTCTCCGCGCACCGCGCCGCAGGCTCCTCGTACTCGTCGAACTCGTCCTCTTCGTTGACCTTCGCCCCGCGACGGCATGCGCTTCACGGCCGCCGAGCGAGCCCGTCACATAGGGATCGCGTGACGAGGCATAGGGGTTGCGCGCCCGTCACGCGCGCCGCGACCTCCTCGCCGGACACTGCCGGCGGGCTGGCAGATGACGCTGGCCGCTGGCAGCGGCGCATCAGGTCGACATGGATGTGATCGTAGTGATAAGCGGTTGGAGCCCGGCGCCAGCACGGTGTTGAACTGCTGGCAGGCGCGCGGCCTGCACGTCGCGCAGAAAGCCCTGCTCTTCCGGCATGCCGCGCCAGCCGTCCTTCACCGTGATGCGCCGGCCGTCGGCGAGCGTGAAGGCGGCGATGTCGAGCGCGTTGCCGAAGGCGTGCTCGGAAATATGCGCGCGTCGGATTGCCGTTCATGCCGCGGCAGGAATAGGCGGAGATCTGCCTGATCTCGACGACGCGCGCGCCGAACCAGCGCTGCGCCGCCGGCTGCACGGAATCGGCGAGCCAGCGGTCGAGCGCCGAGACGATCGGACAGGCGAGCGTCGCGGTCGGCTTGACCGCGACCGGCCCGACGGCGTTCGACCGGATCGCCCCGCGCCGGACCGAGCCGCGGCAGGCGGCTGCGGCGCCGGGCTAGCGTCGAATAGGGCGCGGGTGACGAGGCGGGCGCGAATAGCGCTCACGCTGTGGATAGGCCGGCAGGCCAGGATAGGGCGAGCGTCCCGGCGGCTCATCGGCCTGCGCTCCGCCGGCAGATCGATTTCGTCCTGCTGCGGGCAACGCCCGGGCGCGGTCAGCGAAATCGGCCCGCTCGGCGGGGCGCCGTAGCCCGGCTGCCGAATTCGCGTAAGGCGGCTGGAAATGAGGGTGACTGCGAGGGCGGCGGCGCGGGCGGCGGCGCGCGCGACATCGGCCAGCGCGGCTGACGCCGAGATATCGCCGGGCGGCCGCAAGTGATCCGTCGGCGAAACCAAAACTGCTATTGCCTCTCGCCGATCGCTGCGACCTTGAGCGGAAATTGCGCCCCGCAGACACCGGGGCCCGAAATCGGCTCGATGCGGACCAGCTCGGGACCTTCTCTTGACCGCGCCCGATTTCAGGCAAGCGACTTCGGCTCTCGGCCCGCCATGGTTCGCGCTCGGCCTGGAAGAGTCCGCGGCCGCAACCCGCCAGAGAGACAAGGACGACGGAGCCGACGAGATACAAACGAACTCCACGCGCCATGCGCGCAGGTTCGAGCGAATTTATTTAAAGACTTCTTCAACACGTTGTTTTCATGAATCTTTAACCATGCTGCAACGCGAGGTACGCGCCTGGTGGCCGAGCGGAGAGCGACAGCAGCGCTGCCTTTTGCGCCGGGAACGCTTTGATAGTTTCCCGCGTTCTTGGCGGCAGACGTGAACCGAGGGAGCGTTCCCAATGGCCGTTAGTCCCTCTGTCAACAGACTGAGCGTCGTGACGGCGTACGTCGCTTTCGCCTTCGTTGGCGCCATCGTCCTCGGCGTGTTCTAGGCTTCTCGTCCAGACTTGGATCTTCGCCCGGCGGTTTGGCCCCGCCGGGCGTCTTCGTGAGATGCAACGGTCCGCATCTTTCAAGAAACCCCTGCGGCACAGTCACTTCTCTGCATTTTAGGCGCTCTGATTTCAGTCGATGAAAACTCGCCGGAAACCCGATTTGGGTGCATTTCTGGGTTGCACCTGCGATTGTCTGGGTGCGGCTTCGAACGGCGCGCAAAGTCTACCTCTGTGGCGGACGACCATGACGGCCTACTCCGCAAAGATCGCGCATCGGCGAAATGCGCTCCTCGGCATAGCGACGTGCTGGTCAACTGCCGCGATCACCATTGCAGCCACCACGTCGCGGTCCAGCGCCGACCGCTGTGGCGAGTCACCAACATCACCGCCACCGCCAGCATCGAAAGCGCAACGACTAGCGATGAAGGCCCCAGCGCCGCGGTATCTGACATCAGCCACATGACGGCGGTTGCTCCATGCGCATTAGCTAGGCAGCGGTGGCCCGTGCATCCCTCGACGAACCAAGCGGATCCATGCTGACGGCCGTTGCTCGATGAGGCCGGGATATACCTTTCGGTCCGGCCGCCCGACTGTGACGGCGATCACCAAAAGCGCACGCCCATTCGTTTTGGTGCCGCCGCGCACCGCGAGCGAAGTGAAGATCGAGATCATCGAGGCGGCGCGCGGGCGGACGCGGAGCTTGAGCGCGACTGTCCAAGTCTGCCAGCCCTGGTTGTCAAAAACCAACGGCCCCAGTCGCCAGGAGAGACTGAGGCCGTGCGGGCTTGGAGTGTGCCGGGATGGTCCGGTACCGGGCCATCTAAACTCAAGGACTAAGCTAGGGACAGTTGTCCTGAGGTACAGTGTCCGTCCTGACCCCTTACCCGTCCCAATCACCTTCGGCGAGATGCGCGCGTCCGGCGTCCGCGACGTGCTGGTCTCATTGCACGCAGGATCACAAATGCAGTCACTCACGACGATGAGCGCGGAGCGCGATAGGCCGGAGTTTCGCGGCACCGCGCCGTGCAGATGTGAGGCCGCTATTTGAACCGGCTCGCGGGCGCTGGAGCGGGCAGGATACCGACAGGCGCAGTCAGGCTCACGCGCAGCGCCGACCGCCAGCGCGACGAGGAGACTGGCGGATGCCTACCAACATCGGCCGTTCATCTGATGTTCGCCTTTAGAAATTCCTTCTACGCGCCGCACAGCGGTTTTGCGGGGCGAACGGCGAACAGGTTATGGCGGTGTAGATGGTGCCCTGGCCCAGAGCGAGAGTACAACACTGCTGGCGCCTTGCTTCTTCGCAGGGCGCTCGCGGTAGCACCTCGTGCCCTGCATGAGCTTGATCGGCGGTTTGAGATCACCGCCGTGCTTGCAGGAGCAACAGCGCCGGGATTATCCTTCTTAGAGCCCGTCCAGATAGGGCGTTGTGACGGGCATTTATTGCAGGGTAGCCGGCTCAGGCGGCGTTTGCGAGGGTGAACAGCTTCAGGAGGTTGTGGGTGGTGCAGATGATGGCCCATTCGGCGCGCACTTTCTCGACGCCCCGCAACAGGAACTGGCGGAAGCCGCGTGCCTGTTTGATCTGTCCGAACACCGGTTCCACCACTTGCTTTCTCAATCGGTAGGGCGTTTCGAAGCCGCCATCGTCGATCTTCTTTCGCATCCGTTGGGTCAGCGGTCCGCCGATTTTTCCGTTCGCGGCTGTCGGGTGCTTGGCGCGTCCGGGCGCGACATAGCCGTCGATACCGTGTGCTTCGAGCGCTTCGAGATTGACTCTCGCTGCAGTAGCCGGAGTCCGCTGAGGCCTGATCCGGCTTGCGGCCGAGATTGTTCTCGATGGCCTCGATCAGGGGCACCAACTGGCCCTGATCGTTGCCGCACTGCGTCAGTTCGTGCGCGACAATGATCTGGGCGCCTGCGTCGACGGCGGCCTGGGCGTTATAGGCCTGAACGAAGCCATCCTTCGACTTCATGATGCGGCTTTCCGGATCGGTGAAGTTGCGTTGCGACTTGGGATCAGGTTGGTCCGATGGCGGCGCCGCCGGTTTGCCCGGCTTCTTGCGGCCTTCGGCTTGGCGCTGCTGTTCCTTTTCGGCCTCGATGCGACGCTCTTCCGCCGCCGCCAGCCTGGCCTCGGCCTCCAGCGCCGCCATCGCCTGCTGGATCTTCGCCAGCCGTTTCTGCTTGTCGCCGGCCCAATCCGGCATCTCGTCGCCGCGCTTGTCTTGGCCGAAAGTCTCGTCCTCTTCGGAATCCGCCGCCTCGGCGGCCGCCAGCATGCGAGCGACCTCGGCTTTCAATTCCGCCTCGCGTTTCTTCATGCGCTCATAACTCATCGCTTTATGTTTCGACGCGTTCGCTTTGATCTTCGTGCCATCAAGCGCGACATGGCCGAGTTTGACCAGCCCTGCCGTCTCGCACAACTTCAGAACCTGCAGGAACAGCGCGCCGAGCGCCTTCAAATGCCGCTTGCGGAAGTCGCTGATCGTGCGAAAATCCGGCGGATCGAGCGCCACAATCATCACAAAATCGAGCAATACGTAACTGAACGAAGCATAA
>ERZ1370068.1865-contig-11816_pt1 | contig 93253 bp, 126 predicted proteins | sample MGYA00561227_ERZ1370068 | MGnify/ENA primary metagenome ERZ1370068 (study PRJEB38410, sample SAMEA6850437) | metagenome | study: Metagenomic assessment of the ecological functions of the soil: analysis of the soil microbiota associated with the... | reverse complement strand
TATCTGTGGCTGCGATATTTCGTTTTCGGCTAGGTGTTCTTGGCGACGAAGCGACGAAACAGCGGCCACGCGACGGCGAGGTTGTACACGACACCGCCGAGCAGATACGGCCACCATGCTGCCGTGCCCGCTGGCCACCCAGAACGCCTTGGCGGCCCAATACGGCGGCAGCACACCGAAGGCCAGGTTCCAGCGGAGTCGATGAACCACGGCAGGCAGCGGCAGCCCGGCGATGAGCATGCCGAGGGCGCGGACCATGCGCCAGGCCCTGAATCTTGTTGCTCGCCACCGCGACGATCAGCAGCAGGGTCACGACGGCCGACAAGCCGGCGAGCAGCCCGATCGGGATCAACGCCGGAACCAGGCCGGGCGCCAGGATCCCGCTGAACGACATGGTGGCGACCACGTAGACGGTCGTCACGCACCATGACCGTGGCCGCGCGGTAGGCGAAGAACGTCGACAGCGGCACCGGTGTCACCCGCAGCGCGGTGCAGTGTGCCGGCGTCGACCTCGTCCAGGACGAGGAACGACGCCAGCCCGCCGACGATGATGATGCTCGTCAACAGCAGGAACGCGGTGAGCACCAGCGGGTAGTACGGAACCAGGTCGAAGTCGTAGCGCTCGGCCAGCATCTCGGTGAACAGCGGAGTGAGGACCGCGACGCCGGTGGTCCAGATGACCGGCGCGATCGACGATCATCACGAGCAACGGGTCACGGTAGGTGCCGCGAATATCGTTGCGGCCGAATGCGGCCAGCGCCTGCTGCTCAGCGCTGCCAGCAGTCGCCATCACATCCCTCCCGACCGCGCGATGACGTAGCGGACGAACATGGCTTTGGCCACCCACCACAGCCCCGCCACGCACAGCGATCGGGTACGCCACCGCGTACAGCGACCTGCCACGGCGCGAGCGTGACCTGGTCGAAACGCCTCGCCGAACAACAGCAGCGGTCCCTGCGTGGGGATCAGGTACAGTCACCGCGTTCGGCCACACGCCGGAGTAGTACAGAACCGGTGGAACCGTCATCACCGCGAGCGGAATCGTCGCCGCCAGGAACCAGTCGCTGATCGACGCGAACGGCAGCGACGATGTGAACCCCACCAGCAGCATCAGCAGCGTGCCGAGCACCGCCGCGACCACGAGCGGCAGCAGTGCGTAAGCCGAATCCGTGGCTGATCATCGGAACGACCATCGGCCACGAACAGTGAAATCAGCACCAGCAGGCGTCAGTTTGGCGGCCAGGTATTCCCAGAACCGCAGCGGCGTCGAGATGACCGCGCCGAGGGTGCGTTCCTGCTTCTCGAAGAACACCGTGCCCGCGACGAAGAAGAACCCGATGATGCAGGTGTCGCCCAGCAGGATGTAGGGCTCGGCGACCGGACGCAGACTGCGTGACAGCGGCAGCAGCACCGCCAGCCAGATCAGCCCGGAGAACACCGCCGCGTGCAGGAACCGCTGCCGGACCTGCAAGCGTCAGCTCGAGCCGAAGCGCGCTTGCCAGCCGTGTCACGATCAGCTGCCTTCCGGTGACCTCGACGAACACGTCGTCGAGGCTGGCTTCCCTGCTGTGGATGGTCTCGACGTGGTGGTCCCGCAGCACCGCGTGGAATGCCGGATCGTCGGCCAGGCCGTCCATCGGAAACTCGGCGCTCGCCAGTCGCGCCGCTCGTCGCCGCGATACTCCACGCGCACCAGCGCGCTGGCTGCGGGCGATCTTCAGCTCGGCGGGTGTGTCCAGCGCGACGATCCTGCCGTCGACGACGAAGGCCACCCGGTCGCACAGCTCGTCGGCCGTCGCCATGTCGTGCGTCGTCAGAAAGATCGTGCGGCCGCGCGCCTTCAGGTCCAAGATCGATGTTCTTGACCTTGCGGGCGTTCACCGGGTCCAGCCCCGAGGTGGGCTCGTCGAGGAACAGCAGCTCCGGGTCGTTGATCAGCGCCCGCGCGAACGTGAGCCGCATCTGCATTCCCTTGGAGTACTTGCCAACTCGCGATGTTGGCGTCGTCGGCCAGGCCGACGGCGTCGAGCAGCTCCATCGGATCCAGCCGTTTCGCCGTCGTAGAGCGAGGCGAAGAACCGCAGGTTCTCCAGGCCCGTGAGTTTCTGGTAGTGATTCGGCAGCTCGAAGGAGACGCCGATGCGCTGGTAGTAGTCGGATCCCCAGGCCAGCGGGTCCCTGCCCCACACCGCGGCCTGCCCGCCGTGACCGCGCAGCAGACCGATGAGCACCTTCTGCGTGGTGGACTTGCCGCGCCGCTGGGACCCGAGAAACCCGAAGATCTCGCCGCGGCCGACGGTGAAATCCATGCCGCGCACCGCCGGCTCCGGCTGCCTTCGGATACGTGTACGTGAGCCCGTCGACGCGGATTACTTCGGTCGTCGACGCTGACGCGGCCGTGACGGCGTCGGCAGTTTCCATGAGTCGCCTCCGTCGATCCGCCTTCTCACCGCCATGCGCGGATATCAAGTTCCGACCAGACTTCCCGGAGCGCCGACGAGTCACTATACTGAACTTTCAGAGATTACTGAAGACTCTGGAACTCGCGAGGATGGCCGACGATCACCGATCCGCAGGAGGTCGCCGAGCAGCTGGCGCTCGTCCTCTCCAACCACGGGCATGCAGCGCATGACCGCGCGGGTGCTGGCCACACTGCTGTTCACCGAGCAGCCCACCATGACAGCGGGTGAACTCGCGCGAGCGGCTGCAGGCCAGTTCGGGCGCGATCTCGGGCGCGGTCAAGATGCTCACGTCCGTCGGCTCTGGTCGAGCGGGTGCCCGGCGCCGGCCAGCCGCCGCGACCACTACCGGCTGCGCGACAACGCCTGGGCGATCCAGTACACCAACCAGAACGAGGTGATCGTCGGCGGTGCCAAGGCCGCCGAGGCTGGGATCGCCGCCACCGACGGACGACAGCCCGGCCCGCCAACGTCTCACCCAGATGCGCGACTTCTACAACTTCCTGTTCGAGGAGATTCCGGCGCTGCTCGACCGTTGGTATCAGCGATCGGGGTCGCACCGAGACGTAGCCCACCATCGCTCGGTCTTGTCGGATACCTTGAATCGTCATGATCATCGAACGGCAGAGCGTCGTCGATGCGCCGGCCGAGCAGGTGTGGGCGCGCGTGGTCACACCTGAGGGCATCAACGACGAACTGCGGCCGTGGATGACCGATGTCGATGCCGCGCGGCGCGGAATCGCTGACCGTCGACAATGTGCCGATCGGCACGCCGATCGGCCGCGCTGGCTGCGACTGTTCGGCGTGCTGCCGTTCGATTACGACCGGCTCTGCATCGCCGAACTGTGGCCGGGCGCGGATTTCGACGAAGAATCCACGATGATGAGCATGCGCCGATGGCGCCACGAACGCAGCGTCGACGCCCGGACGGTGACGCGAAAGCCGTTGTGCGCGATCGCATCACGTCTCGAGCTTCGCGGCCGCTGCGTCCGGCTGACGCCGATTGTCGCGGCGGGACTCGCGCGCGCTGTTCGGCCACCGGCACCGACGGGCTGCAGCGGCATTTCGCCGGTGCTAGTCCGTTGCCGCGAGAGGCCCAGCTCACGCGCCCGCCGGACCGCGTCTCGCGCTTGGTCACGTCCAGCTTCGTGAGGATCGCCGAGACGTGATGGTCGACGGTCTTGACCGACAGGTACAGCCGCTCGGCGAGTTCGACGTTGGTGAGCGCCGTCGTCGAGCAGGCGCAACACCTCGACCTGGCGCGCGGTCAGGCCCGCCGGGTTGGCCAGCGTCGCCGAGCGCCGGCGCGCGGGCACCGGCGGAGTACGGCCTTGCGAGCCGCAGGTCGCGGCGCACCTTCGCGGCGACCGGCGTCGGCGCCGAGTCGGTCGAGAATGTCCAGCGCACGCGCGGCGATGCGCAGGGATCGCCGCTGTCGACGAGCGCGAGCGCAGCGTCGTACGGCATCGAAAGACGGTGGAACTCATCGGCTGCCGCCTCATGCGCCCCGTCGAGAAGCAACCGGTACGGCTCGGCGACGCCGACCACGTCGACGCGTTCGCCGAGCCGTCGAAGCCAGACGGCCAACTCGCCACGCGACCACTCCAGGCCTGGCGACTGGCCCGTCGGCCAGCAGTTCGCGGCACTGCGGATGATCCGGTCGTCGGATGACGCCTGTCGTCCAGGCGAAGCTCGGCGATCGCCGCCGCAACGGGCAGCATGCGTATCGGCTCGCCGTAGCCGGCGCGCCGAGTTGCCATGCGTCGTCAAGATAGTCCGCTCCCTCTGCCCTGCCGGCGCAGCGCCACCAACGCGCGGATGAGCGAGCGGCCACGTCCTGGCCAGCGGTGCGCTCGGCCCGTCAGCACCAGGTCGCGCGTCGGCCGTCGCGTCGTCCCATTCGCCCTACAGCAGCTGCAGTCTCGCGCGCGAACCGAGTTGCCAGACGCGACAGATCGGCAGATCGTGCTCATGCATCAGCGGAATGCTGATGTCGAGCAGGTCGGCCGCGACGTCCAGACGCGCCGCTGCTCGACGTCGAAATAGGTCGATGTTGCTCCATCCGCTCGAATACAGCTCGTCGATGTGCTTCGGGGCCCGCTCGAGTATCGACAGGATCTTGTCGCGGCCCGGAGTCGTCGCCCGCCGAGCACAGCACGGTAGTTCTCGGATCAGGCCCACACGGATCGATCAACGCGGAATCGCCTGTCCTGTCGGCGATTTCGCGAGCACGCAGCGACCAGCTTGTCAGCGCTGATCAAGATCGCTTGCCTGCAACGCCAGGATACGCCTGCATGGCGAACGCGTGACCGAGCTGGACGAGCTGTTCAGCGTCGTCGGATTCGGCGTCGAGCACGGTCATCGCCTCCGCGGCACTGGCTTTCGGCGATCTCGCGGTTGGCGTTGTACCACTTGTAGACGGCCAGCGAGTGGTGATCAGCGCTGACCGCGGCCGACCTCGCCGAGCTCCTGTCGGATCCGCATCGCGCGCCGGCAGGCCGCAGATCGCGTCGTCCAGGCGATCGATGAGGTAGAACTCACCGGCAAGCAGCTCGAGCAGCTCCGCTTCGTCCTCGGCGGCCAGCGGGCCACCCTGATCGAGCGCGATCGTGAAGAACTCCGCGGCCCGGGTGTGCGCGCCGGATCGCGCGGCCGCGATGCCCGCGTCGCAGGCGGCGCGCCGGATCCGGCTCCACGTCTCCGGCGCCCAGCGCATGATGGGTCAGCACCGCCGGATCGACGTGGATGTCGCCTCGTACGCGTCGATCAGCCGTCGGTGCAGACGCGGCTCGGCGCCGGGCGGGATGACGCTTCGGATCGGCCAGCCGGCACAGATCGTGGCGGAACGCCACGCCGCGCGAGCTTCTGCGGATGAGTCCCGCGTCGGCCAGTGCACGCGACGCAGGCAGCGTCACCCCGAGGTCGGCCAGCAGGTGGTCGGGGATCGCACCCAGGCGAGCACGTCAACAGGTTCAGCAGGTCCCATGCCGCGGGGTCGAGGCCGGAGGTGCGCGCCAGTACCGCGTCACGCACCGTCGGTCGGCAGACGTCCGTCGCCGTCGATGGTCCAGCATCTCGCAGACGAAGAACGCGTTGCCACCGGTGACGCGGTGCAGCCACGCCGGATCGACCGGGCGCTCACCGACGAGGTCTTGACCGCTTGCACGCTGAGCGGCGGCATGCGACAACGAGTCGGCGTCGCGGCGACCGGGCGACGTCGCCGAGCAGCGCCCGCATCGGGATGGCTGACGCCGACTTCGTCGTCGCGGACGATCCCGATGACGAGCGACCGCGTCTGCGACACGCGCCTCAGCACGAACCGCAGAAGGTCGATCGTGCCCTGGTCGGCCCAGTGCAGGTCGTCGAGCACGAGAACCGATGGCGCAGTGCGTAAGTCGTCGTAGACGGCGGCGAAGATGTCGTACGGCTGATCGCTTCTGTTCCAGCACCGCTCTGGTGCGCGGGTGCGAGCCGGTGCGCAAGGTCGTGAATCGGCCCGAGCGGCCGCGGCGTCGGCAGTGGATCGCAGGCGCCCCAGAGCACGCGTTCATCGCGCACCCAGCGTTCGACGAACGCCTCGACGAACGAGGTCTTACCTGCCCCGGACTCACCGCACACCAGACCATGTCGTCCGCCGCGGCCCGGCGCGTCGTCGGCCCGGGCCTGAGCTCGCCGAGCTCGTGATCGCGCTCGGTGAGCCTCACGGCAGCCGATAGTAGTGAACGAGGCGGTCTCTCGAGCAGCGAAGACTAGGGCGGACAAGACCAAAGATAGGGAACTTCTCCCCATGTGCCGCCGCTCCGCGTAGCCGAACGTTGGTCCTGACCGCGGCACGGCCGCGGAGCCGAGTAATCGAACAGGAGTGAGAAGTCAATGAAGCGCTATGTCATCGAGCGGGAGATCCCCGGAGCCAGCGAGCTGAGCGAAGCGCAGCTGGCCGAGATCGCCGCGAAGTCCAACGACGTCGTAGCGTCTCTCGGCGTGCCGTACCGGTGGATCACCAGTTACGTCGCGGGCGACAAGATCTACTGCGTCCACGAAGCCGAGGACGAGGAGGCGATCCGCGAGCACGCCCGCCGCGGCGGATTTCCCGCCAACAGCGTCACCGTCGTCGCCAGCGAGTTCGGTCCCGCACAGCCGCCGAGTCGGCACCGGCTCACGAGACTGACGGCTCGTCGCGGTGCTGGCCGCACGCCCAGCGCTGCGTCAGCACCGCGACGCACTCGACGTGGTGCGTCAGCGGGAACGAGTCGAACACCCGCAGATCCTCAACCGGCGTACCCGTGCCCGAGGTACAGCCCGACATCGCGCGCGAACGACGCTGCCTCGCAACCGATGTGGATCACCCGCGGCACCTCGGCGGCGGCCAGCAGGTCGATCACCTCGCGGCCGGCCCCAGACCGCGGCGGGTCCAGCACCGCCACGTCGGCCCGCTCGGTCTGCGCCGGCCAGCGCCCGGCGCACCGAGTCGGTCACCACCGACACCCAGCCGAGGTCCGCCAGCGCCGTCCGCGCCGACCGCGACGCGCCGCGCGACGTGTCGACGGTGACGACCTGCCGCGCTTCGCCGACGGCCTCGGCCAGCACCGGCGGCGAAAACCCCTGCACCGCCGTACAAATCCCACGCCGTCATCCCGGCGCGCAGCTGCGCCCAGCCGGCCACCAGCTCGCTGTAGACCCGGGCGGCGTCGCGGTGCGCCTGCCAGAACGCGGTCACCGGCACCCGCCAGATCCGCTCCGCCGACCCGCTGCACCGCCTCGTAGCGGCCCTCGGCCACCATGGTCGACGTCTTGCGCTCCGGTCCGCGGCCCGGACTGCACGACGTGCCGGTCACCGTCGTCGTCGATCGCCACGTGCAGCCAGCGCCCCGGCGGCCACATCCAGTCGTTCAGCCCGTCGAGCATGCCGGCGGGAAGCTGCGCGCAGTTCAGCTCGGTGACGCAGCTCCGAGCTGTGATAGCGGTGAAAGCCCGCCCGGCCCTCGCCCGACGTGTCGAGCCGCACCCGGGTCCGCCACCCGGTGGCGCCGCTGTCTCCGACCGGTTCGGCGACGGCGGAGTCCTCGTCGCGCCACTGGTAGCCGCCCAGCCGTGCCAACTGATTGGCGACGACGGCGCCCTTCAGTCGGCGGGTGGCGTCGGGTTCGGCGAACGCCAGATCGCAGCAACCGGCGCCATCCACGCCCGCGATCGGGCACAGCGAGTCGATGCGGTCGGCCGAGGGTTCGATCACCTCGACAACGTCTGCGTGCCAATATGATCCGTGGTCGCCGACCACCCGGACCTTGACCGTCTCTCCCGGCAACGCGTACCGCACGAACACGACCCGGCCCTCGTGGCGCGCAACGCAGCTGCCCCCGTTGGCCGGTGGCCCGGTGGTCAGCGTCAGTTCCGTCGGCCAGGGTGGCGGCTCGTCGACCTCTTCGCTCAATCCAGGAAGCCTCTGCGTGCGTCACCAGGAGCCGCATGCGGCTGCAGCGTCTTGAGCCGCTCCGACGAACTCAGTTGCCACGGAACCGATGTCACCATCACGTTCGGCATGAACAGCAGCCGGCCCTTCAGCCGCAGCGCGCTCTGGTTGTGCAGCACCTGTTCCCACCAGTGCCCGACGACGTACTCCGGGATGAACACGGTGACCACGGTGCGCGGCGACTCCTTGCTGACCCGCTTGACGTAGTCGAGCACCGGGCGGGTGATCTCGCGGTACGGCGAGGCGATCACCTTGAGCGGCACCGCTGATATCGCTGTCTCTCCCACTTGCTGGACCAGCTCGCGCGTCTCGGCGTCGTCGACGCTGACGGTGATCGCCTCCAGCGCGTCGGGCCGGGTGGCCCGGGCATACGCCAGCGCCCGCAGCGTCGGCAGGTGCAGCTTGGACACCAGCACGACGGCGTGGTTGCGGCTCGGCAGCACCATGCCGCCGCTCCTCGGCGGCCTGCTGCTCCAGCTCGCGCGCGACCGTGTCGTAGTGCTTGTGGATCAACTTCATGATCACGAAGAGCGCGCCCATCGCCAGGATCGCGATCCACGCGCCGGCGAGGAACTTCGTCACCACCACGATGATCAGCACGGTGCCGGTGCAGATGAAGCCGATCGTGTTGATCACCCGGGACCGGCATCATCCGGCGCCGCACGGCCGGAGTCGGTTTCGGTGCGCAGCAGCCGGGTCCAGTGCCGGACCATGCCGATCTGGCTGAGCGTGAACGACACGAACACGCCGACGATGTAGAGCTGGATCAGCGCGGGTGACCTCGGCGCTGGAACGCGACGATGAACGCGATCGCCGCGAATGGCGAGGAACAGGATGCCGTTGGAGAACGCCAGCCGGTCGCCGCGGGTGTGCAGCTGGCGGGGCAGGTAGCGGTCCTGGGCCAGGATCGAGCCCAGCACCGGGAAGCCGTTGAACGCGGTGTTGGCGGCCAGCACCAGGATCAGCGCGGTGACCCCGGCGATCAGGTACGAGCCCGAGCGGGAAGTCGTGGAACACGGCATCGGCCAGCTGCGCGATCAGCGTCTTCTGGTGGTAGTCGGGCGGCGCGCCGACCAGCTGCTCGTGCGGGTCGCTCGGCCATCTTCAGCGCCGGTCGCCCTGGCCAGCATGATGATGCCCATGAACAACGTGACCGCGATGCACGCCCAGCAGCAGCAGCGTGGTTGCGGCGTTGCGGGACTTCGGCTTCCGGAACGCCGGCACCCCGTTGCTGATCGCCTCGACACCCGGTCAGCGCCGCGCAGCCGGACGAGAACGCCCGCGCCACCAGGAACACCAGCGCGAAGCCCGTGCACGTCGCCGTGCTCGGAGTGCAGCTCGAGATCGCGCCGACTCGGCGCGCAGCGGCGTCGCCGAGCACGTAGATCTGGAACAGGCCCCAGGCGAGCATGATGTACATGCCGATCATGAACGCGTAGGTCGGGATCGCGAACGCGGTGCCCGACTCGCGGATGCCGCGCAGGTTCATCGAGGCCAGCAGCAGGATCGCGATGACCGCGAACAACACCTTGTGCTCGGTCGATGAACGGCACCGCGCGAGCCGATGTTCGACATCGCCGAGGACATCGACACCGCGACGGTGAGCACGTAGTCGACCAGCAGCGCGCTGGCCACCGTCAGCCCGGCGGTCGGCCCGAGGTTGGTGGTGACCACCTCGTAGTCGCCGCCGCCGGACGGGTACGCGTGCACGTTCTGCCGGTAGCTGGCGATCACGATCGAGCATGACCGACGCCGACGGCCAGCCCGATCCACGGCGCCATCGAGTAGCGCGGCCAGGCCGGCGACCGACAGCACCAGGAAGATTTCCTCGGGCGCGTACGCCACCGATGACAGCGCGTCGGACGCGAAGACCGGCAGGGCGATCCGCTTGGGCAAGAGCGTGTGGGAAAGCCTGTCGCTGCGGAACGGCCGTCCGAGAACCAGCCGCCGCGCGGCGGTCGAAAGCTTGGACACGAGAGCCAAGAGTAAGCCCACGGGCGAATTGGCTGTAGCGTTCCGAGTGCGCGGGTTCGTCACTTCGAGCTGCAGGCCGGAAAGGACCGTACAGGTGCGTGTAGTGGTCATGGGATGCGGCCGGGTGGGCGCATCGCTGTCGGACAGCCTGGCCCGGATCGGCCACGACGTGGCCGTCATCGACCGCGACAGCACGGCATTTCAACCGGCTGTCCCCCGAGTTTCCGGGTGAGCGCGTGCTGGGCATGGGTTTCGACCGCGACGTCCTGCTGCGGGCCGGCATCGAGGAGGCCGGCGCCTTCGCTGCCGTCTCGTCGGGCGACAACTCCAACATCATCTCGGCGCGGGTGGCCCGCGAGACGTTCGGCGTGGAGCGCGTCGTGGCCCGCATCTACGACGCCAAGCGCGCGGCCGTCTACGAACGGCTCGGCATCCCGACGGTGGCCACCGTGCCGTGGACGACCGACCGGCTGCTCAACGTGCTGACCCGGGAGACCGAGACCACCAAGTGGCGCGACCCGACCGGCAACGTCGGCGTGACCGGAGCTGGCGCTGCACGAGGACTGGGTCGGGCCACCGGGTCACCGACCTGGAGGCCGGCCACCGGTGGTCGCGTGGCGTTCATGATCCGGTTCGGCGCCGGCCTGCTGCCCGACGCCGAAGACCGTCATCCAGGCGGGCGATCAGGTGTACATGGCGGCGATCGCCGGGCACATCGCCGAAGCACTGGCCATTGCGGCGCTCCCGCCCAGCTGAGGACCATCGGAGAGCGCGCATGAAGGTCGCCATCGCCGGAGCCGGGGCCGTCGGCCGGTCCATCGCCCGCGAGCTCGCTCGAGAACACCACGACGTCACGCTGCTGGAGCGCAATCCCGACCACATCGACGTCGACGCCATCCCTGCCGCGCACTGGCGCCTCGGCGACGCGTGCGAGCTGAGCCTGCTGGAGTCGGTGCAGCTCGAGGAGTTCGACGTCGTGATCGCCGCGACCGGCGACGACAAGGTCAACGTGGTGGTCAGCCTGCTGGCCAAGACCGAGTTCGCGGTGCCGCGCGTGGTGGCCCGCGTCAACGACCCGCGCAACGAGTGGCTGTTCGACGAGAACTGGGGCGTCGACGTCGCGGTGTCCACGCCGCGGATGCTGGCGTCGCTCGTCGAGGAGGCCGTCGCCGTCGGTGATCTGGTGCGGCTGATGGAGTTCCGCAAGGGCCAGGCCAACCTGGTCGAGATCACGCTGCCCGACGACACGCCGTGGGGCGGAAAGCCGGTCAAGCGGCTGGACCTGCCGCGCGACGCCGCGCTGGTGACAATTCTGCGCGGGCCACAGGGTGATCGTGCCGGAGGCCGACGAGCCGCTCGAGGGCGGCGACGAGCTGCTGTTCGTGGCCACCACGGAGGTCGAGGACGAGCTGCGCGAGCTGCTGCTGCATCCGCAGTCGCGCTGAGCGTCAGCGCCGGGCGTAGGCGGGCGGCGGCGGTCGTGCGGTCGTGGCAGCCCGCCGCGTTCTCAGGTGACACGCGGTCGAAGTCGCACTGCGCGTTGCGGATGCCGATCGCACGAGATGAGCCCGGCGACCGCGAACAGCGCCGCCGCCACCAACGCGCCCTGCCGGAAACCCGCGAAATCGACTTGCGCCGACCGAATGATCACACCGGTGAACGCGATCGCGATCAGGCCCGAGATCCGCGACACGGCGTTGTTGATCGCCGAGCCGATGCCGCTCTGCGCCGGATCGACCGCGGCCAGGATCGCCGCCGTCAACGGCGACACCGTCATCGACAGCCCGAGCCCGAACACCACCAGGCCCGGCAGCATCTGCGTCCAGAAGTTGAACGGCTCGCGCGCCATCATCATCCAGCAGGTAGCCGGCCGCGGCGATCAGCGGACCGACGGCCATGAACAGGCGTGGACCATGTGCACGCCCGCCAGCGTGCCGAACCGGCGGGCCAAGAAGAACGACAGCACAGGCATCGGCAGCGTGGCCAGCCCCGCCTGCGGTGGCCGACAGTCCGCACGTCTCCTGCAGGAACAGGGCGACGATCAACGTGCCCAGTGACACCGCGGCATAGAGGAACACGGTGGCCAGGTTGCCCACCGCGAAATTGCGGGCGGCGAAGATGTGCAGCGGCATCATCGGGTGCGGGGTGCGGCTCTCCCACCACGGGAACGCGATCAGGCACGCCACGCCGATCACCAGGCTGGCGACGACCGCCGGATACGAGAAGCCCAGCCGCTGCCGCTTCGATGAGCGCGTACACCGCGCCGGTCAGCCCGACGGCGTTCAGCGCCGCACCGACGACGTCGATGCGCGGCGGATCGGTCGCCGGCGGAACTCGTCGGCCGGCAGCTTTGTCGTCAGGTACAGCGTGACGGCCAGCGGCACGATGTTGACCCCGAAGATCCACCGCCAGCCCACCGCATCGACCAACACGCCGCCGAGCAGCGGGCCGATCACGAACGCCGTGCCCGTCCACGCCGTCCACGTGCCGATCGCGCGGGACTGCTCGGCGCCGGAGAACCGCGCGTTGATCATCGCGAGCGAGCTGGGCACCAGAAACGCCGCGCCGACGCCCTGCAGGCAGCGGGCGGCGACCAGTACCCAGCCGCTGGGCGCCAGCGCGCACAGCAGCGAGGACACCGCGAAGACGACGATGCCCATCCGCAGCACGGACAGCCGGCCGAACTGATCGGAAATCGCACCTGCGACGAGAATCAGCGCGCCGAGCGTGAGCAGATAGCCGTCGACGACCCACTGCTGCAGGGCAAGGCCGCCGCCGAATTCCCGGCCGATCGCCGGCAGCGCGAGGTTGACCACCGACCCGTCGAGGAACGCCACGAACGAGGCCAGCACCGCGACCGCGATCAGCGGCCGGTCGGTGTCGGTCTCAGTGGGCATCAGGTTGAGCGACGCCTCCGTAGTTCCTCGGCGGTCGTTCCCGGTTTCCTCGGCATCATGCGCGTGCAGCGCTCGCTGGGCGGCCCGAATGGCCAGATATGTCACGAGCGCTGCCACCGCGGTGAGCGGCCAGCCCATCGCGATGCGGGCCACGCCCAGCCAGCCCGTCTGGTCGGCGTCGTACAGGTGTTGCTGCACGACGAAGCGCGAGGTGAACACCAGCACCCACACGAACGTCGCGAGGTCGAACGCCAGCACCGCCCTGCGCAGCCCGCGCCAGTCACGGTCGTGGGAGTTGACCCAACCCCAGATGTAGCCGACGACGGGACGACGAACGAGGATCGACAGCGCGAAAACGACCGCCCAGAACAACGACATCCAGATGCCGAGCAGGAAGTAGCCCTTCGACTCGCCGACGATGTAGGCGATGAGCGCGCTGATCCCCACGCCGAAGAACCCGGAGATCGCCGGCTGGGCCGACTCGCGGCGGATCAGCCGCCACACCAGGATCAGCGCGGCCACACCCAGCGCCGCGCCGATCGCGGGCAGCAGCCCGAAGGGTGGTGGATATCGGAACGAACACCACGACGGGCAGCGAGGAGTAGATCAGCCCGCTGACGCCGCCCATCTGATCGAGGACGGCGTGGGCTTTGGATGGGCTTCCCGGTTCGGTTCCGGGGTCACTCACTTCTGAATCTCGTAGTGCGGGTTGTAGATCGCCTTGGCGCCGTTGTCGAGCTTGCCGATGCGGCCGTGCACCCGCAGTGTGCGGCCGGACTCGATGCCAGGGATGCGGCGCTGGCCGAGCCAGACCAGCATCACCGTATCGGTGCCGTCGAACAGTTCGGCCTTGACGCCACCCGAGCAACCCTTGCCGTTGCACTCGACACTGCGCAGGGTGCCGACCATCGTCACTTCCTGACCGCGTTGACAGTCGATCGCCTTCTGGGCGCCGGTGCTGGCGGCTTCGTCGGTGAGCTCTTCTACGTCGAGTTGCTCCGGGTCCTCCGTCAACCGGCGGGTGAGCCGGCGCAGATACCCTTCGGCCGTAGCCATGGCCTCTCCTGACTTCTGCAGATCCACCATGGATCTACCCAATCCAACGCCACGGTAGACCTGTTGGTTCCGATATGCCACGCGGGGCCGGGTCGCCACGCCGACGAGTCGATGAACAGGGCACGATCGTTTGATGGCGGTCAATCTGCGCGGTGTCACGACGGTTCTGCTGCCCGGCACCGGATCCGACGACGACTACGTCTACCGGGCGTTTTCCGATGCCCTGCACGATGTCGGGGCGGTCGTCGTGACGCCGGCCCCGCAGCCGGACCGGCTCATCGACGGCTACCGCGATGCGCTCGACAACGCGGCACGGGCCGCCCCGATCGCGCGTCGGCGGGGTGTCCATCGGCGCCGCGGTGGCCGCCGCGTGGGCGCTGGCCCATCCCGGGCACACCGTCGCCGTGCTGGCCGCCCTGCCGGCCTGGACGGGCGAACCGGACACCGCACCGGCAGCCCTGGCCGCGCGGCACTCGGCGGAGATGCTGCGCCGCGACGGGCTTGGCGTCGGCCACCGCGCAGATGCGGGCGTCCAGCCCGGCATGGCTGGCCGACGAGCTGACCCGGTCCTGGGTCGGGCAGTGGCCTGCGCTGCCCGACGCGATGGACGAGGCCGCCCGTTATGTCGCGCCGACCTGCGGCCAGCTGGAGGGTCTGGCCGTCCCGATGGGCGTGGCCGCCGCCACCGACGATCCGGTGCATCCGGTCGAAGTCGGCATCGAATGGGTGGCGGCCGCGCCACGCTGGCGCTGCGCACCGTCACGCTCGTCGAGATGGGCGCCGACCCGGCGGTGTTGGGCGCGCGCGTGCCTGGCCGCGCTGGCCGACGCTCAGCCCCCGCGTGCGATCTAGCCGCCGGTGATGGTCCGCAGCTGCTGCATGGCCGACCCAAGCTCGCTCCGGCGAGCGACGGGCTGGGCGGTGGCGGCTGCTGCTGGGCTGCTGTGCCTGTTGAGCCTGCTGCTGGGCGGCCTGTTCCGCCGCCGCGCGCAGCTGCGCCGCCATCGGCTCGGGCAGTTGCACCTGCAGCGGGGTGCGGACCGGCATCGGCGTCTCTCCGCGCCGAACAACGGTGTCCGCCAACGCATTCCGCGCTTCGGCGGCCAGCGCCGCGATCTTGTCCTGCGGGCCGTTGACGACGCATCGGATCATCCAGCGATAGCCGTCGACGCCGATGAACCGGACGACGCCGGGCGGCTGGTCCTGCTCTGCCTTCGACCACGCCGACGATCTCGCGACCCCACGGGCCGTCCTCGATGCTGACCTTGGGCACGTCCTTGCGCAACGAGTCGGCCAGTTCCGTTGCGACCTCCCGCCACAGGCCCGCGGTCTTCGGCGCGGCGTAGGCGGCGATCGTGAAGCGGCCGTTGGGCGTCACCACCCACACGGCGCTGGGCACGCCCATCTCGGTGAGCTCGACCTGCACCTGCCCGGCCTCGGGCATCGGAATCAGCACCGAGCCGAGGTCCAGCCGGCGCCAGCCCCGCCGTCGACGGGTCGTCGAAGTCGTCGATGTCGAAGGGGCCTTCGAGTTCGTCGACATCGTCGTGACGGCCGACATCACGTCGTCAGGTCGTTCACGTCATCGCTGTCTTCTGTGCTTTCCGAATGCCATCACAAACTCGCATGTCCGCCGGAGGAACCGTGGCCACCATCGCCACGGGATGTGTCGGCCAAGCCGGCCTCGTCGAACGACGTCACCTCGACCAGCTCGGGCAGCTCGACCCGCTGCACCAGCAGCTGGGCGATCCGGTCCCCGCGATGCACGACGATCGGCGTGCTCGGGGTCGAGGTTGATCAGGGCTACCCTGATCTCACGCCGCGGTAACCGGCGTCGATCGTGCCCGGGCTGTTGACGATCGAAAGTCCCACGCGCGCAGCCAAACCCGAGCGGGGATGCACCAGCCCGACCATGCCGTGCGGGATGGCGACGGCGATGCCGGTCGGCACCAGCGCCCGCTGACCGGGCGCCAGCTCGACGTCGAGCGCGCTGCAAAGGTCGACGCCCGCATCGCCGTCATGAGCACGGCTGGGCATCGGCAAATCGCGATCCAGGCGCACGACCGCCAGAGAGGTGGACACGACGTCAGAGATTACTCTTTGGCCGCGTGTCCGACACGCGCGCCACGTCGCAATCCGTGCGCTACCGCGAACGGTTGCGGGTGCCTTGGTGGTGGTGGCCGCCCGGACTGGGGCTGGCCGGGCTGATCGCGCTCGAGGTGAATCAGGGCGTGCCCGCGCTGCCGAACTGGGTGCCGTTTGCCGTGCTGCTCCCTGTCGCCGCCGTCGTCCTGCTGTGGTTCGGCAAGACCGAGGTGCGCGTCGTCGGCGGTTCGCGGCGAGACCGAGCTGTGTGGTCGGGGCGGCACACCTGCCGGTCAGCGTGATCGCGCGGTCGGCCGAGGTGCCCAAATCGGCCAAATCGGCCGCGCTCGGGCCGCCAGCTCGATCCGGCCGCCTACGTCGTGCACCGGGCATGGGTAGGTCCGATGGTTCCTTCTGATCCTCGACGATCCCGACGATCCGACGCCGTACTGGCTGGTGAGCTGCCGCCATCCAGACCGGGTGCTGGCCGCGCTGCGTACTCCGCGGTCCTGAGCCTGCGAAGCAGACCCGCGGCTAGGCCGCGCAGTCGGTGCAGATCATCACGCCGTTCTTCTCGCTGGCCAGCCGGCTGCGGTGATGCACCAGGAAGCAGCTCGAGCACGTGAACTCGTCGGCCTGCTTCGGGATCACCCGCACGGACAGCTCCTCGCCGGACAGGTCGGCGCCGGGCAGCTCGAAGGACTCGGCGGACTCGGACTCGTCAACGTCTACGACCGCCGACTGGGCCTCGTTGCGCCGAGCCTTCAGTTCCTCGAGCGAATCCTCGGAAACGTCGTCGGTCTCCAGTGCGCCGTGGGGCGTCGTAATCGGTAGCCATCCTCATGTCCCCTCCGTCAAACCTTGCAGCAGAGCTTTGTACCAGCGTCGAACGCATTCCCCAAACGATTCGTGCCCGTATTGACACGCGTTCCACTGTGATTTACGTCACAGTGTAGGTCGCGCTCCACCGGGAGGGCCCAGCGTCGCTGGCCTTAGAGTGCAGGCGTGGTCGCGCAAATCACAGAGGGCACCGCGTTCGACAAGCGGGGTCGGCCCTTTCGTCGGCGTAATTACCATGCCGGGAATCCTGCTGTTCGTCGCCCTCGCGGTGGTGACGCTGCTTGGTCTGGGTGATGGCTCTGAACCAACCGCCCGACGTCCGCGAGGCCACGGTGTGCAACGCGCCGCCACCGCCGCCGATCCGACCGCCCCGGCGCCGCAACTCGGCGAGCAGGTGTCGCGTGCCGACGATGACCGACGTCACGCCCGGCCAAGCTGGCCGACACCAAGATCCGGGTCCTCAACGCCAGCGGCCAGGGCGGCCAGGCCGCCGAGGTGGCCGGCGAACTGCGCGACCTGGGGTTCGCCGAGCCGGCTGCGGCCAACGACACCGTTTACGTGAACGCCCGGCTGGCAGTGCCAGGGCCAGATCCGCTTCGGTCCGTCCGGGCGCGCCGCCGCCGCGGCGGTGTGGCTGCGTCGCGCCGTGCACCGAGCTGTTCCAGGACCAGCGCAGCGACGACACCGTCGACCTGGCCATCGGCACCGAGTTCACCGAATTGACCCACAGCGACGACATCGACGCGGTGCTGGCGCAGCCTGCGCCCCGACGCCACCCAGGCCGCCGATCCGACGCTGCTGACGAAAGATCCACACCGGCGCCTGCTAGTCACGTATTCCGTTGCGACGGCGCGTATTCGCTGGCTACAGACGCGCCCGAGCGCAGCGCAACGCGTCGGTTAGCGCGTCTGGCGATGCCCGGCGCGGCCGCGACGATCAGTCCCGGCCCCCGTCGGCCAGCGCGGCAGCCGCAGGCTCGCGCCCGCCTCCGCGGCGATCAGCGCACCGGCCGCCCAGTCCCAGACGTGTGACGCCGTCCTCGTAGTAGCGCGTCGAGCAGTCCGGCGGCCACCATGCACAGATCGAGCGCGCACGAGCCCGATCCGCCGCACGTCGCGCACGACGGAAGCAGCCTGGTGAGGATCTCTGCCTGCCGTTTCGCAGTTGCTCGGGCGCATAGAGAACCCGGTGCCCACCAACGACATTGACAGCTCGACGGCCGCACTGGACCCGCAGCGGCGTCGTCGACGCCGTCCCGCCGCACACGAGCGCCATGGCCGAGCGCCGCGGAGTACAGCGCGCCCGTCGAGCGACGTTCGCCACGGCTCCGGCCAGCGACTCGCCGTCGCGCTGAACCGCCACCGACACCGCGTAGGTCTCGATCCCGTAGACGAAGTTGACCGTGCCGTCGATCGGGTCGAGCACCCAGGTCAGTGCCCGTCGCGGCCGCCGGTCGATCCGCCTTCCTCCTCGCCGAGGATGCGTTCACCCGGCCGCGAGTTCGGCCAGCCGGTCGCGCAGCAGCCGCTCGGTTTCGGTGTCGACGACGGTGACGGGGTCGGTGGGGGTGCTCTTTGCCCGCACCGCTGAGCCGGCGTCCGGTTGGGGGTGTCGCCGAAAACCTCGACGCGGCGGCGCCGGACGAAATCGGCTGCCTCCGTCGCCAGCCGCTCCGGCGACCGAGCGCAACTAGGACGGGATCGGTGTCGTTTTCCGTCACGGATCCATCGCAACACAGTCCCACTGCCGCGGGTGCCCCCAGTCGCTAACCGGTTGCGCGAGCAGCCACGCCATGAGCATTTCGGAGCTACTAATGTGTGGGGCGCGTCGCACCTGCCGGCCTCTGTGAGGAGCGCTCATGACCGCCACCGATTCACCCGCCGCCGATCCGAGCACCAACGGCGGCCCGCAACGCCGCGGATTCGGCATCGACGTCGGCGGAAGCGGCGTCAAGGGCGGCATCGTCGACCTCGACACCGGCGCAGCTGATCGGCGACCGCTTCAAGCTCGACACCCCGCAGCCGGCCACCCCGGACGCCGTCAGCCAAGACCATCGCCGCGGTCGTCAAGCGAATTCGGCTGGACCGGACAAACTCGGCGTCACCTACCCCGGCGTGGTGACCGACGGGATCGTGCGCACCGCCGCCAACGTCGACAAAGCGCATGGATCGGCGTCAACGCCCGCGACGTCGTTCGGCACGGCACTCGACGGCCAGCCGGTGACCGTGCTCAACGACGCCGACGCCGCGGGCCTGGCCGAGGAGAAGTTCGGTGCCGGCAGCGACAACTCCGGCGTCATCGTGCTGCTGACGTTCGGCACCGGCATCGGCTCGGCGGTGATCCACAACGGCGTGCTGCTGCCCAACACCGAGTTCGGCCACCTCGAGGTCGGCGGTAAGGAGGCCGAACACCGGGCCGGCCTCGTCCATCAAGGAGAACAAGGGCTGGAGCTACGAGCGCTGGACCAAAGAGGTGACCAGCGGTGCTGACAGCCATCGAGAACGCGATCTGGCCCGACCTGTTCATCGCGGGCGGCGGAATCAGCCGCAAGGCCGACAAATGGGTCCCGCTGCTGAAGAACCGCACGCCGGTGGTGGCCGCCGCGCTGCAGAACACGGCAGGCATCGTCGGCGCGGCGATGGCCGCCGACGTGGATGTCACCGCTACTGCGAAGTAGCCAGCGCGCCCAACACGGCTCGCGTCAAATTTGCCGCTCGAACACGGCGGTATCTCACACTGTCGTTACAATGGTCGACGGCGGCCGCATCCCGGATAGCGGCGAGATCCCAACCGCCAATCACTTCGACATAGCCGACGCTTTTCGATGGTGCACGACCGCGCCCATCGAAATTTGCAAGATCGAAAGGGTGTACGTGGCAGCGACAAAGGCACGCCCGGCAACCGATGAGCCGGTGAAGCGCACCGCTACCAAGACCCGCGCCAAGAAGGCCTCGGCGGCCGAGCCACCAACGGGTCGGCGGCAAAGTCGCCAACGGATCGGCCCACGCGAAGCGGCCACCAAGACGGCCGCGGCGCACGGCGAAGTCAGAGCAGCCTGCCAGCGCCGCCAAGAGCTCGCGCAGCAGCCAAGCCGGCCAAGGCGGCCACCGCGGCCAGCAGTCTCGGCCGTCGTCCGTCAGGCCGCCAAGGCCGACGCCAAGTCCGACGGCGCCCGCCACCGCGCAGCCGCGCCAAGAAGGCCACAGCGCCCGAACCGGGCGCCGTCGCCGAAGGACGTCACAGACGAGGTCGAGAGCGACGACGACCTCGAAGCCGAGCCCGGCGACGACCTCGATGTGGACGAGTGCCGGATCTCGACCTGGAGGACCTCGAGGTCGGCGACGACGAGGCCAGCGGAGCGAGGCCGCCGTCGAGGACAGCGCCGACGCCGACGCCAAGCCCGCCGCCGAATCGGCGAGGGGTGCCCGCCGGCCGACGACGACGAGATCGCCGAAGCCGAGCGAGAAGGACAAGGCATCGGGCGACTTCGTCTGGGACGAAGAGGAGTCCGAGGCGCTGCGGCAGGCCCGCAAGGACGCCGAGCTCACCGCGTCGGCCGACTCGGTGCGCGCCTACCTCAAGCAGATCGGCAAGGTCGCGCTGCTCAACGCCGAGGAAGAGGTCGAGCTCGCCAAGCGGATCGAGGCCGGCCTGTACGCCGACGCAGCTGATGACCGAGACTCGCCGAGAAGGGCGAGAAGCTGCTCGCCGCAGCAGCGCCGCGACATGACGTGGATCTGCCGCGACGGCGACCGCGCCAAGAACCACCTGCTGGAGGCCAACCTGCGCCTGGTGGTGTCGCTGGCCAAGCGCTACACCGGCCGCGGCATGGCGTTCCTCGACCTCATCCAGGAAGGCAACCTCGGCCTGATCCGCGCGGTCGAGAAGTTCGACTACACCAAGGGCTACAAGTTCTCCACCTACGCCACCTGGTGGATCCGGCAGGCCATCACCCGCGCCATGGCCGACCAGGCCCGCACCATCCGCATCCCGGTGCACATGGTCGAGGTGATCAACAAGCTCGGCCGCATCCAGCGCGAGCTGCTGCAGGACCTGGGCCGCGAGCCCACGCCCGAAGAGCTGGCCAAGGAAATGGACATCACGCCGGAGAAGGTGCTGGAGATCCAGCAGTACGCGCGTGAGCCGATCTCGCTGGACCAGACCATCGGCGACGAGGGCGATTCGCCAGCTCGGCGATTTCATCGAGGACTCCGAGGCCGTCGTCGCGGTCGACGCGGTGTCGCTTCACGCTGCTGCAGGATCAGCTGCAGTCGGTGCTGGAGACGCTGTCCGAGCGCGAGGCCGGCGTGGTGCGGCTGCGGTTCGGCCTGACCGACGGCCAGCCGCGCACGCTCGACGAGATCGGCCAGGTGTACGGCGTCACCCGCGAGCGCATCCGGCAGATCGAGTCGAAGACGATGTCGAAGTTGCGGCACCCCAGCCGTTCTCAGGTGCTGCGGGATTACCTCGACTAAGCGCAGGTACTGCGCATCGGCGCCCTGCTATGGCCGCTTAACGATGAACTGCCGGAAGCTCAGGCCGCCGGACAAGCCTGATACCCTGGCTTTCCGGGGCGAGCTACCGGTTGGCCTTGCGGATCGCGCATCAGCCCTAAGGTGCCGCTTCATGCGGGTGTCCGATAACGCACTCAGGAAGCTCATCAAGCGGAACAGTTCCTCGCCAGTCTCCGCTCGCCACCGCGGAGGGCGGCAACGCCGCTCAACAGCAAGCGACGTGATTACTTAGTAGGTGCGGTGCTACCGCGCCCACTGACCTCACTGCGTGTCTCGGTCGAGGCGCGCTGGACGATCGCGTCACCGACAGCTCAAAACCTGCCCGGTCAGCGCTTCCGCTGCTCGCGCACCTTGTACGTCGTCGAGGGCCACGACTCCTCGAGTTTCGATCCCCACCACCAGCGGCTGGTCGACTTCGGCGAACTCACGCACGAACGGCCTGCCGGCGAGCACACCGGATCAACGCGACGAGGAAGATCCCGGCGTTGCTCAGCGGCTGCATCCACCGCTCCATGAACGACTGGCTCAGCGTGAACGTCAGCACCGTCAGGACCAAAAACGTTGCGACTGGCGCCGATTTCGAGCGTGCGCCCCGGCGCTCCCTGACGCCGCCCGATCACGAACGACAGCACGGCGACCGCGAGCGCGACCAACACCGCGGTCGCGAAGGGGACGTTGCCGACAAGCACCCAATAGACGATCCACGGCGCGAAGCCCAACAGAATGCCCACGAAGGGTCAGTCTAGGTTGTCAGTCAACGCCGGAACTGTAAACCTCTTGCACCGGACGATATGCGCGGCTAGTTTGTAACTGATGACGCAGCGCCGCAACGGTGTCGTCGGGCTCGGAGTACGAGTCGGTCGTCGGCTATTCGCGCGCGGTACGCACCGGGCCGTGCATCGCGGTCGCGGGCACCACCGGCGACGGGGACGACATCGCCGCACAAACACGAGAAGCCTTGCGCCGCATCGAGATTGCGCTGCAACGAGGCCGGCGCGATCACTGTCCGACGTGGTGCGGACCCGGATCTATCGTCACCGACATCTCGCTGTGGCAGCGAGGTCGGCGCCGTCCACGCCGAGGTGTTCGGCGAGATCCGTCCGGTGGCCACCATGGTCGAGGTGTCGGCGCTCATCTCGCCGGATCTGCTGGTCGAGATCGAGGTCGACGCCGTACCTGCGAGCGCCTAGTCGGTCGAGCGGCGCGAACCGGCCGTCCGTCGTCGGGCCGGTAGGACGTGACGCTCATCACAGCCGCCGCAGGCAATGGTCCGTACAGATGCGGGAACACCATCGAATCGGGATCGGTGGCGACACCGGGTTCCCAGCGGATGGGGAGCGGCCAGGCGTGCGGGATCGATGCGCAGCAGCACCAGATCGGTGCGGCCGGCGTAGAGCCGGTTGGCCGGCAGATGCACCTGTTCAGGCGTGGACAGGTGCACGAAGCCGATTCTCGTCCAGCGACTCGGGGCGATGCTCGCCGCTTTCCTGCGCCGGCGCGCCAGTCAGCGGCGCTGCAGAGGTGGACCAGCACGCTCGGCGACGGATTCATATCGCCAGCCTGCACCGCTCGGCAACTCGACGCAAGCGTGAGACACGACACACCCGTAAACGGCCTTGGGAACAAGGCCGGAACCGAAAACGTCTGAGACGAGTAGAAGATACGCGAAGCAGCACCGCGAGAGCAGTACGGAGGAGCCATGAACGCAACGCTGACCAGTCCCGAACTCACCAGGGCTGACCGCTGCGATCGCTGTGGAGCCGCGGCTCGCGTACGGGCGAAGCTGCCGTCGGGTGCCGAGCTGCTGTTCTGCCAGCACCACGCCAACGAGCACGAGGCCAAGCTGGTCGAGCTGGCACGCCGGTCAGCCGTCGAGAGCCTCAGCCCGCTGGAGCCGTGCAGCACCGAATCGTCAGGAATGCTGGACTGGTCATGAATGACCAGTCGCCGCGCTGAAGCCGTCGCGTCACCACATATTGGCACATCACTGCGGCGGACGTTGTCGAAAAGCTGGGACGACTCGATCTTCTCGGAGTCCGCGCAGGCCGCGTTCTGGTGTGCGCTGTCGCTGCCGCCGCTGCTGCTGGGAATGCTGGGCAGCCTGGCCTACATCGCGCCGATGTTCGGTCCCGACACGCTGCCGACGATCCAGGAGCAGTTGATCAGCACGGCGGGCCGGTTCTTCTCCCGCAACGTCGTCAACGAGATCATCGCGCCGACCGTCCGAGACATCGTCAGGGCGCCCGCGGCGAGGTGGTGTCGCTGGGATTCGTGATCTCGCTGTGGGCGGGCTCGTCGGCCATCTCGGCGTTCGTCGACTCGATCACCGAAGCCCACGACCAGACACCGCTGCGTCATCCGGTGCGCCAGCGGTTCTTCGCGCTCGGCCTGTATGTGGTCGATGCTGGTCGGCGCGATCGTGACGGCGCCGTTCATCGCGCTGGGGCCGCGCAAGATCGCCGAGTTCATCCCGGACAGCTGGGACAACGTGCTGCGCCTACGGCTACTACCCGGTGCTGTTCCTCGGCCTGGTCGTGGCGGTGAACATCCTCTACCGGGTGTCGCTGCCCAAACCGCTTGCCATCGCATCGGCTGATCCTCGGCTCGGTGCTGGCGACCGTGGTGTTCCTGATCGCCACGTTCGGGCTGCGGGTCTATCTGACGTGGATCACCAGCACCGGCTACACCTACGGCGCGCTGGCGACGCCGATCGCGTTCCTGTTGTTCGCCGTTCTTCCTCGGCTTCGCGATCATGCTCGGCGCCGAGCTGAACGCCGCCGATCCAGGAGGAGTGGCCGGCGCCGGTCACCCACGCGAAGCGGTTCCGGGTGGTGGTTCGAGGAGAAGGCCGAGTCGCTCGAACGTACAGCGGCGCCGGTCAGCGCCCGCAGGCGCGCGGCCACGCACCGCGACGGCCGACGGCGACGCTACGTCTTGAGCTTCTCGTAGATCCGCTTGCAGTCCGGGCAGACCGGCGAACCGGGCTTGGCGGCCTTCGTCACCGGAAACACCTCGCCGCACAGCGCGACGACGTGCGTACCCATCGACGGCGCTTTCGGCGATCTTGTCCTTCTTGACGTAGTGGAAGTACTTCGGGGTGTCGCTGTCGGTCCCGTCGTCGACGCGTTCGTCGGTATCGGTGCGCTCGATCGTCTGGGTTCGCATGGCTGTCCATTTTGCCCGTAAGAAATCCGGCGCGTACAGCGGACGACGAGTGTGGAACAGTGGAGGTATGAAACACGGCCCTGAGCTGAGTTTCGACGACGACGGTCGGCCGGTCCTGATCACCCGCGCCGCGCTCCCATTCGAGGAGGAGCACCGCGCGCGGGTGCGCAAGTACCTGACGCTGATGTCGTTGCCGCATCCCGGCGCTGATCCTCGCGGCGGTCGCGTACGGCATCTGGGAGAACGGGCTCATCTCGCTGGCGATCATTCGTCGTGTCGATGCCGCTGCCGTGGATCGCGGTGCTGATCGCCAACGACCGCCCGCCGCGGCGGGCCGAGGAGCCGCGGCGCTACGACTGCGCGCGCCGGATACCGCTGTTTCCGACGGCCGAGCGGCCCGCTCTGGAGCGCGGCGCACACGTCGGCGCCGCAACCGGACGGCGGCGATCCGCCGCGCGATGTTCCCTGGCTGAGGATCTTCTGGCTCTATTCTCAGGACATTCTCAGGTCGACTGCGAATAACCGCAGATCAGAAGGTGTGAATCGGCCAACGCGTGGGAACTCTTAGCGGCACGTGGGCGTTGTAGCTCGTGACAGTTCGACCCGACCAGGAGGCCGTCATGGCAAATGCCACCACAAGCCGCGTCGACCAGCGATCTGGACGCGCAGAGTCCAGCCGCTGATCTCGGTGCGCGTGTACCTGAACGGCATTGGCAAAACGGCCTTGCTCAATGCCGCCGATGAGGTCGAGCTCGCAAAGCGCATCGAGGCTGGCGCTTTACGCGCAGCATCTGCTCGAAACCGCGGAAGCGATTGGGCGAGAACCGCAAACGTGATCTCGCTGCCGTCGTCCGCGACGGCCAAGCTGCCCGTCGCCATCTGCTGGAGGCCAACCTTCGACTGGTGGTGTCGCTGGCGAAGCGCTACACCGGTCGCGGCATGCCGCTGCTGGACCTGATCCAGGAAGGCAACCTCGGCCTGATCCGCGCGATGGAGAAGTTCGACTACAGCCAAGGGATTCAAGTTCTCGACCTACGCCACCTGGTGGATCCGTCAGGCGATCACCCGCGGCATGGCCGACCAGAGCCGCACCATCCGGCTGCCGGTCCACCTCGTCGAGCAGGTCAACAAGCTGGCCCGGATCAAGCGCGAGATGCACCAGAACCTGGGCCGCGAGGCCACCGACGAGGAGCTGGCCGCCGAATCCGGCATCCCGGCGGAGAAGATCGCCGACCTGCTCGAGCACAGCCGCGACCCGGTGAGCCTCGACATGCCGGTCGGCAGCGACGAGGAAGCCCCGCTGGGCGACTTCATCGAGGACGCCGAGGCGATGTCGGCCGAGAACGCGGTGATCTCCGAGCTGCTGCACACCGACATCCGCCACGTGCTGGCCACGCTCGACGAGCGCGAGCAGCAGGTGATCCGGCTGCGGTTCGGCCTCGACGACGGCCAGCCGCGCACCCTCGACCAGATCGGCAAGCTGTTCGGGTTGTCCCGCGGAGCGGGTGCGCCAGATCGAGCGCGAGGTGATGGCCAAGCTGCGCAACGGCGAGCGCGCCGACCGGCTGCGCTCCTACGCCAGCTAGCCAGCGATGCCATGAACGCCCGCCGGTCGACCGGCGGGCAGTTCATCACACTGTGTCGGCGACGATGTTGCAGCCCAGTTCAGCGCAGCTCGGACCGGTAGACTCTGGCGTGACGGAGGGTTGCCGCATGAACGATCTTGTCGATACCACCGAGATGTACCTGCGGACCATCTACGACCTCGAAGAAGAGGGCGTGGTGCCGCTGCGCGCCGCATCGCCGAGCGCCTCGAGCAGAGTGGCCCCACCGTCAGCCAGACCGTGTCGCGGATGGAGCGCGACGGGCTGCTGCACGTCGCCGGCGACCGCCATCTGGAACTGACCGACAAGGGCCGCGCGCTGCGCCGTCTCCGTGATGCGCAAGCACCGGCTCGCCGAGCGGCTGCTCGGTCGACGTGATCGGGCTGCCGTGGGAGGAAGTGCACGCCGAGGCGTGCCGCTGGGAGCACGTGATGAGCGAGGACGTCGAGCGCCGGCTGGTGCAGGTGCTCAACAACCCGACCACCTCGCCGTTCGGCAATCCCATTCCCGGCCTGTCCGAGCTCGGCGTCGGCGACGACGCTCGCGAGCGACGACGTCAACCTGGTGCGGCTCACCGAGCTGCCGTCCGGGATGCCCGTCGCGGTCGTGGTGCGCCAGCTCACCGAACACGTCCAGGGCGACGCCGAGCTGATCGCCCGGCTCAAGGACGCCGGCGTGGTGCCCAACGCCAGGGTGACCGTCGAGGCCAACGACCACGGCGGCGTCGATGATCGTGATCCCGGGCCACGAGCAGGTCGAGCTGCCCCACCACATGGCGCACGCCGTCAAGGTCGAAAAGGTCTGAACCGCTCGCCCAACGGCGCTATCCCGCCCGCCGGCCGAACGCCGCATCGGCGGTAGCTGCACGCCGAGCCGATCGGCCAGCCGGTAGCCCGGTGATCGCCAGATCGCGGATCTGTTCAGGCCGCATGCCCCGACTGCAGGGCGGTGTCGAGCATGCCGCGCCATCCGGTGCGTCGGGATCGCACGCGCAGCGCCGCTTCCAGCGACACTCCGGCCAGCGGGCCGTCGCCGCGCGCGTAGGCCGAGAACGCCAGCAGCACGAGCGCCTCGACCCGCCATGGCTCCGGCAGGGTGCGCGACAGCACAGCCCACAGCGACTCGGCCTGCCCGGCGTCCTCGCCGACCGCCAGCGCGTAGAGCGTGTCGCGCACCCGCGGGTCGGTCAGCGCCCACGCCAGCCGGGCCAGTTCGTCGTCGCCGAGTTCGGCGGCGTCGGCCACCCGCGCGGCCGCAGCGATGGCCGCTTCGATGTCGGCGCGCGCCGCGGCGTCCGGCGCTCCGCCGAGTCCGGTTCGCAGCTCCCGATGACCTCGGCGCAGCGCGCGTCGCGTGCGGGCGGGATCGATCACCTCGATCACCTCTTGCAGCTCGGCGCGCCGGGCATACAGCCGGCGGCCGTCCAGGACCGGCGGCCACGGCCAGCGGCGACGCCGACGGGTCGTCGACTGGTGCCCGCGTTGCCGCAGCCGTCGGCGCAATGCCACCGCCCGCCCGGCGGCGACCCGGTCGACGACGTGCGCCGCGAGCAGTTCGATCCCGCGCTCGGCCAGCGCGGTCGTCAGCGCGGTCGGCCAGCTCGCGGTGTTCGTCGTTGCACATTCGGCAGTTGCGCCCTCCTCGTCGATCACCACTGCGATCGCCGAATCGGGCCTCGCCGCCGCGGCCACGTCGGCGACGTGCTCCAGCGAGTCGCACGAGTTCGTCCGAAAGGTCAACGCGCATAACACATCCCATTTCGCCGCGATCGACGGTGACGAGCACGAGGGATTTCTCCGGCACGAAGCCGAGCACTGCGGGCAGGGCCGCGATCAGGACGCCGGGCCGGTTGAGGTGAAAGTCGGGTGGTTGCGATGTCGTCATGCCCATCAACCTCGCAACCGGCACCGCCGGATACGGCCGCAACGGGCGCCACCAGCGCGGCGCCTGGGGATGAATTCGCGACTGGGGACAAACCAAGGGCCGCCGATGCGGCGCACCTTGAGCACCGCGTCGGTGAACAGCGTGTCCAGCGCCTGGGTGTCAGGGCGACGTCGGGCGTGGCTTCCGGCGTCCCCTCGTGTAGCCAGGTGGCGCTGACCGCGCACATCGCCGACCTGGGCGGCCAGCGTCAGCGTCCTGCGCATCGACCCCGATGACTCGGCCGTGACGGTCTGGTCGACGGCATAGCTGTCGTCGGCGTCCACCGGCGGCGCCGGCAGGACGGTCACGCGTGACCGCGGATGTGTCCTGGCCGCGGACCAGCGGTGAACGACGGGCACGCCGTCGAGCTGCTCGGCCCGGTCGCGCAGCGGCGTGGCCGGCCGCGTCACCGTGACGATGAGGCTGCTGGCGTCCTGGCTGTCGATGCCCTGCACGGCGGCGGTGTCCTGTGGCGCCCGCGGTGGGGCGCGCACTGCGGCGGGTTCACCACCGAGGCGGCAGGCGACACCGTCGATGTCCTGCAGCGCCCGATACACCGCCGTGGCGTCGAGCACGACGGCGGGATAGCGCGCGGGAAACTGTCCGGGTTCGATCAGTAAGTCCGCCACCGGAATCGGAGCGGCGTTCGGCACCGGACGCCACCGGATGGACTGTGCCGAGGATCACGCGGGTGCAGCCGGCAAGCAACGCCAGCCGCCATGGCAAGCGCGCAGCCGCGCAAGCACCGCGAGAGTGTGCTGACCATTTCGCTCATCGTCTCATCGGCCGCTCGCCGAGGCCGGTCAGGCGCGCCACGGCGGCAATTATTCACGCGTTTATTGACGTCGTCATTGACGCCGTCGGCGTGCGAGATCGCCCGAACCGGCGTAGACCTTTTGCCATGGGTTCCATGCTGGAGTACGACCTCGTCGTCATCGGTTCAGGTCCGGGCGGCCAGAAGGCCGCGATCGCGGCGGCGAAGCTCGGCAAGACGGTCGCGGTCATCGAGCGCGGCCGGATGCTCGGCGGTGTTTGCGTGAACACCGGAACCATTCCGTCGAAGACGCTGCGCGAGGCGGTCGTCTATCTCACCGGCATGAGCCAGCGCGAGCTGTACGGCGCCAGCTACCGCGTCAAGGAGAAGATCACCCCGGCCGACCTGCTGGCCCGCACCACACACGTCATCGACAAGGAGCAGGACGTGGTGCGCATCGCAGCTGATGCGCAACCGGGTCGACCTCCTCACCGGGCACGGCCGGTTCCTCGACGCGCACACCATGCTGGTCGATGACCCGACCCGCGGCGAAAGCACAACCGTCAGCGGCGAATACATCGTGATCGCCACCGGCACCAAGCCGGCCCGGCCGACCGGCGTCGAGTTCGACGAAGACCGGGTGCTGGACTCCGACGGCATCCTCGACCTGAAGTCGCTGCCGACGTCGATGGTGGTCGTCGGCGCCGGCGTCATCGGCATCGAGTACGCCTCGATGTTCGCCGCGCTCGGCACCAAGGTCACGGTGGTCGAGAAGCGCGACAACATGCTGGAGTTCTGCGACCCGGAGATCGTCGAGGCGCTGAAGTTCCACCTGCGCGACCTGGCGGTGACGTTCCGCTTCGGCGAGGAGGTGACCGCGCGTCGACGTCGGCGCCGCGGGCACCGTCACCACGCTGGCCAGCGGCAAGCAGATCCCCGCCGAGACGGTCGATGTACTCGGCGGGCCGGCAGGGCCAGACCGAACACCTCGACCTGGCGAACGCCGGCCTCGAGACCGACAACCGCGGGCGGATCTTCGTCGACGAGCCAGTTCCAGACCAAGGTCGACCACATCTACGCCGTCGGCGACGTGATCGGCTTCCCGGCGCTGGCCGCCACGTCGATGGACCAGGGCCGGCTGGCCGCCTACCACGCGTTCGGCGAGCCGGTGCACGGGCATGACCGAGCTGCAGCCGATCGGCATCTACTCCATCCCCGAGGTGTCCTACGTCGGCGCCACCGAGGTCGAGCTGACCAAGGACTCGATCCCGTACGAGGTCGGGGTGTCGCGCTACCGCGAGCTGGCCCGCGGCCAGATCGCCGGCGACTCCTACGGCATGCTCAAGCTGCTGGTCTCCACCGAGGACCTGCAAGCTGCTCGGCGTGCACATCTTCGGCACCAACGCCACCGAGATGGTGCACATCGGCCAGGCGGTGATGGGCTGCGGCGGCACCGTCGAATACCTCGTCGACGCCGTCTTCAACTACCCGACGTTCTCGGAGGCCTACAAGGTCGCCGCGCTGGACGTGATGAACAAGCTGCGCGCGCTGAACCAGTTCCGCGCGCTAGCGTCAGCAGTCGTCGTCGAACACCGTCAGGCGTCGTCGGCCGGGCCAGCCGGCCTCGGCGCGCGTGAGCAACTCGCATGACCGCGTCGTCGAAAGGCGGTGAGTAGGAGACACTTTCGTCTTCGCAGCCGCCGCCGTCCAGCCCGCCGATCAGGCCCGTGACCGTCGACCCGTCGATCCACGGCGCGCCGGACAGGCCGTCGACCAACTCCGCGCAGTGCAGCGCCGGAAAGCCTTGCGTCGGCGCCGCCGTGGCCGTCCGGCAGCCGATCGGGCCGCCGCCGACGCCCATCCCGTAGCCGGTGACGGTGACGACCGTGCCCGGTTTCGGCGCCGGCCCGAGCGTCGAGACCGCCGCCGGCCTGCGCCTCGACCGTTCCGCCCGTGTCGCGGCTCACCCGCGCGATCGCGAAGTCGGCCAGCGGATCCTGGTTCTGCACCCAGCGCGGGTCGAGATAGACCGCGTCGACGTGCCAGACGTCCGTCGGGTGCGGCGGTGTCGTTCAGAAGCCCGCGACGAACGTGGCGTCGACGCCCTCGGCCACGCAGTGCGCGGCGGTGAGGATCAGATCACCTGCGGCCGAGTCCAGCACCGCGCCGGTGCAGGTGTGCAGCGAGCCGCCGCCCAGGAACACCGCGCCCACCCTCGGATCGGGCGGCACCGGCTGTGCAGTCGGCGGCGATCTTGCGATGCGACGGTCGCGGCCTGCTCCGCTGGCGGGTGGTCCGCGCGCATGCCGAGCGTCAACGCGACGAACAGTCCGGTTGCCAGGACGGTCAGCCGGCCGCGGAGAAGCGCATGACCACCGATCTTGCCCGACTACGCGGTGCCGCATGCGGCAACGAGTCGCAGCTGGAATGCGACCAGCAGGCGTCGCGTGTCGACGATGGGAGCGCATGATCACCGCGATCGGCACTGGTGTCGAGGAGGCGAGGCAATGGCTGAGAACGCCGATAAACCAGAACAGCACTACCAGCCCGAGCAGACCGGGATGTACGAGCTGGAGTTTCCCGCGCCGCAGCTGTCCTCGGCAGACGGCCGCGGGCCGGTGATGATCCACGCCCTGGAGGGCTTCTCGGACGCCGGGCACGCGATCCGGCTGGCCGCCGCAGCACCTGAAGAACACATCTGGACACCGAGCTGGTGGCGTCGTTCGCCATCGACGAACTGCTGGACTACCGGTCGCGACGGCCGCTGATGACGTTCAAGACCGACCACTTCACCCACTACGAGGAGCCCGAGCTCAACCTGTACGCCCTGCACGACAGCGTCGGAACACCGTTTCTGCTGCTCGCGGGCATGGAGCCGGACCTGCGCTGGGAGCGGTTCATCACGGCGGTGCGGCTGCTGGCCGAACGGCTCGGGCGTTCGCCGGGTGATCGGCCTCGGCACCATCCCGATGGCGGTGCCGCACACCCGTCCGATCACGATGACGGCGCCACGCCAACGACAAGGAGCTGATCGCCGACCACACGCCGTGGGTGGGTGAGGTGCAGGTGCCGGGCAGCGTGTCGAACCTGCTGGAGTTCCGGATGGCCCAGCACGGTCACGAGGTGGTCGGCTTCACCGTGCACGTTCCGCACTATCTGGCGCAGACCGACTACCCGTCGGCCGCCGAGGCGCTGCTAGCCGAGGTCGCCAGGAGCGGCTCGCTGCAGATCCCGCTGGCCGCGCTGACGCAGGCCGGCAGCCGAGGTGCACGACAAGATCAACGAACAGGTCGAGGCGAGCGGCGAAGTCGCTCAAGTGGTGGAGGCACTGGAGCGCCAGTACGATGCCTTCGTCGCCGCTCAGGAGAACCGATCGCTGCTGGCGCGCGACGAGGATCTGCCCAGCGGTGACGAGCTCGGCGCCGAGTTCGAGCGGTTCCTCGCACAACAGGCCGGGTGACAAGTCCAAGACGACGACGACGGCAACTAGCAGCACCCGGGGCCCGACAACGAAGTTGGCGATACACTGGCCGCGACGCACGAAGTTGGCGCGATGACAAACGCGAAGCAGCCCAACCTGCGCCCGGTGCGGGAACTGACGCCCTCGCTGCAGTTCCGCACCATCCACGGATACCGGCGCGCGTTCCGGGTGGCCGGCTCCGGTCCGGCGATCCTGCTGATCCACGGCATCGGCGACAACTCCACGACGTGGAGCACGGTGCAGATCCAAGCTGGCGCAACGGTTCACCGTCATCGCCCCCGACCTGCTGGGCCACGGCAAGTCCGGACAAGCCGCGCGCCGACTACTCGGTCGCCGCCTACGCCAACGGGCATGCGCGACCTGCTGTCCGTCCTCGACATCGACCAGGTCACGGTGATCGGTCACTCGCTCGGCGGCGGCGTGGCGATGCAGTTCGCCTACCAGTTCCCGCAACTGGTCGACCGGCTGATCCTGGTCGGCGCCGGCGGGGTGACCAAGGACGTCAACGTCGCGCTGCGTGATCGCCTCGCTGCCGATGGGCAGCGAGGCGCTGGCGCTGCTGCGCCTGCCGCTGGTGCTGCCCGCGCTGCAGGTGGTGGGCCGCGTTGCCGGCGCGCGATCGGGGTCCACCGGCCTCGGCCGCGACCTGCCCGACGTGCTGCGCATCCTGGCCGATCTGCCGGAGCCGACCGCCTCGTCGGCGTTCGCCCGCACACTGCGCGCGGTCGTCGACTGGCGTGGCCAGGTCGTCACCATGCTCGACCGATGTTATTTGACGCAATCCGTTCCAGTGCAACTGATTTGGGGAGCCCGCGATTCGGTGATCCCGGTCAGCCACGCCCGGATGGCGCACGCCGCGATGCCCGGTTCGCAGTTGGAGATCTTCGAGGGCTCCGGGCATTTCCCGTTCCACGACGATCCGGACCGCTTCGTCGAGGTCGTCGAGCGGTTCATCGATTCCACCGATCCCGCGCGTGTACGACCAGGACATATCTTCGCGGCCTGCTGCGCACCGGGCATCAGCGAGGGCGCTATCTCCGGACCGGTCGACACCCGCGTCGCCGGTGCTCGACGCGATGGGCGCCGACGAGCGCAGCGCCACCTGATCGTCGCTGTCCGGCACGTCGTAGCATCGGCCACATGGCCATCGACGTGACAGTGCTGCGCGTTTTCACCGACCGCGGACGGCAACTTCGGCAATCCGCTCGGCGTCGTCGACGCCAGCACAGGTGGAGCCCAGCGATCGCCAGCGGATAGCCACCCAATTGGGTTACAGCGAAACGATATTCATCGATGTGCCGGAGTCGGGTGCGAACACGGCGCACGCGCGATCTTCACCCCGGCCACCGAGCTGCCGTTCGCAGGACATCCGACGGTGGGCGCGTCGTGGTGGCTGCGCGATCGCGGCACTCCCATCCACACGCTGCAGGTGCCCGCGGGGATCGTGCAGGTCACGTACGAGGACGACCTCACCGCGGTCAGCGCCCGCTCGGAGTGGGCGCCGGAGTTCGCCGATCTACGACCTCGAGTCCACCGACGAACTCTTCGCCGCGGACCCGGACGACTATCCCGACGACGTCCAGAACTATCTGTGGACGTGGACCGACCGCGACGGCGGCGTGACTGCGCTCGCGGATGTTCGCGGCCAGCCTCGGCGTGCCCGAGGACGAGGCGACCGGGGCTGCGGCGGTCCGGATCACCGACTACCTCAGCCGCGACCTGACCATCGTGCAGGGCAAGGGCTCGGTGATCCATACCCAGTGGAGTCCCGAGGGTTGGGTGCGCATCGCCGGCCGCGTCGTCGAGCGACGGGATCAAGCAGATCGACTGACGGCCGTAGCCGAGTGGCTCAGTCCTCTGCGCGGGAACCTCGCGGTGCTGCGCGCAGCGCCTCGATCTCCCGCTCGAAATCCTCGGCCGACGAGAACGACCGGTAGACGGAGGCGAACCGCAGGTAGGCCACCTCGTCGAGATTCGCGCAGCGGGCCCAGGATCGCCAGCCCGACCTCATGGCTGGGCACCTCGGGTGAGCCCGTGGCCCGCACGGTGTCCTCCACCTGCTGGGCGAGCAGGTTCAGGGCGTCGTCGTCGACCTGTCGCCCCTGACAGGCCCGGCGCACACCCCTGATGACCTTCTCGCGGCTGAACGGCTCGGTGACCCCGCTGCGCTTGACGACCGCCAGCACCGCGGTCTCCACCGTGGTGAACCGCCTGACCGCACTCCGGGCATGATCTGCGCCGCCGGATCGCCTGGCCCCTCGTCGGTTTCGCGGGAGTCCACCACCCGGGAATCGGGATGACGGCAGAACGGACAGTGCATCACCGCTCCTTCGCCGCGACGACAAACAACTACCTCGAACGCCTTCGAGCGTACCTGCGTGCCACCGCCGGAGCCCAGCGCCGGTGCGATTGATGCACGTCGCGTCGATGCGTCTGCCGGAACGCCGTTGTGCGGCAATATCTTTCACCGCTCACGATGCACCGTCACGCGATCGGCGCGATGAGCGTCTGACCGGCGTCAAGCGCCACCGAGTCGAGCTGGTTGAGCTCGCGGATGCGCTCGACGACCTGGCCGACCGGCGCGTCGGGGGCGACCCGGTGGGCCACCTGCTGCAGCGTCTCCCCGTCTGCACCTGGATCACGGCCAGCCGGTCCGGCACCGGCGCCGACGCCTCCGGTGCACGCCCGCCGAACTGGGCGACCAGCCCGAGCCACACGGTGATCGCCGACGGCGATGCAGCGCGAGCACCGACCGTGGTCGCGGGCGTGATCGGCCGCCGGCGATGCGATGCCCGCGACATCAGCACGCCGGTGCCGCGGTAGCGCATCGGCGCGCCGCCGGGCGGTTCGACCGCGGCCGCCGCCGGGTGTCGCCCGGCCGGAACCTCGGGCCTGCGACCGCCGAGCGACCGACCCGCCTGGATTTCTCGGGTGTCGAGGATCGTCATCTGCTCTGCCTTCCGCTCCGACGTTGTTCGCTCTTGTGTTCGAACATACTCGCTCACGTGTTCGATTTATAGAACATGTGATCGAACTGTTGCCAAACGATAGGACAGCCCACCGACAAATTTCGGCGGCCTGATCCGGCCACGACGTCGAGCGTGCGACACGCCTCGAACACATGTTTGATTATTGGATCGGCCGCGGACTACATTCGGCGCCATGAGCGACGACGCAGCGACAACCGCGAAGGCACTGGCGGCCCCGGCGGACACCGGCGGCCGCCGTGACTCGGACAGCGGCCTGACCGAGCGGCAGCGCACCATCCTGGAGGTCATTCGCGCCTCGGTGACCAGCTCGCGGCTATCCGCCGAGCATCGGGAGATCGGCGATGCGGTCGGCCTGACATCGACCGTCGTCGGTGGCCCACCAGCTGCGCACGCTGGAACGCAAGGGCTACCTGCGCCGCGACCCCAACCGGCCGCGCGCCGTCGACGTGCGCGTGCGCCGACGACGGCGTGACGCCGATCGTGACCACCGACGTGGCCGGGTCCGACGCGCTACCGGAACCCACCTTCGTGCCGGTGCTGGGCCGCATCGCCGCCGGCGGGCCGATCCTGGCCGAGGAGGCCGTCGAGGACGTCTTCCCGCTGCCCCGCGAACTGGTCGGCGAAGGGCTCGCTGTTCCTGCTCAAGGTGGTCGGCGACTCGATGGTCGACGCGGCCATCTGCGACGGCGACTGGGTGGTCGTGCGTCAGCAGAACGTGGCCGACAACGGCGACATCGTCGCGGCGATGATCGACGGCGAGGCCACCGTGAAGACGTTCAAGCGCACCGCGCGGTCAGGTGTGGCTGATGCCGCACAACCCGGCGTTCGATCCGATCCCCGGCAACGACGCCGCCGGTGCTCGGCAAGGTCGTCACTGTCATCCGCAAGATCTAGCCGTCTAGTTGCCTCGACGAACCCGTGCATTGGTGCGAGCGAGTTCCTCACTCGCGAACCAGATTTCGGCGCGCGCGTCGTCGTAGAGCGCGCTGCCGGGCGCCCAGTACAACCCCGACTTGGTGTCGGCCTTGATCGGGTAACCCTTCCGGCCGCCTCAGGGTCAGTCCATCGGAGCGGCGCAGGCAGTGCGGTGCCGTTGGGCGCAGGCTCGTCGATCTGATCCGGGCGTGACGCCCGGTGTCGGTCAACGGGTCGCGTTCCACACTTGTCGGCAGGCGAGTCGGTGCTGTGGTCAACGTTGTCGGTATCTTCCTCGTCATCTTCCTCGTCCTCGTGGCGCGACGGTCTCCTGGGCCGCAGACTGGCTTCCCGTGGTGTCGTCGCTCCCTCGTGGCGTGGCTCGCCTGCTCCCCACGCGCTCGCTCGGCCCCGGAAACGGGTGGCCGGAGCTGGACGCCTGACGGCGATCCCCAATACCCTCCCGGCGTAACGGTCACCGAACAGCGCCGCAGTGTAGTCGTCGTGGTCGTCTGACGATCAGGTGAGCCACCGGTCGCGGACGGCGCCATATGCACGTGAGGCAGCGCCGTGGCCCAGTTCGTCGTCGCCGTGTGTGCGAGCCTGCCAGCCATCGCGCCCTCGGCGGCGGTTGCGCAGCGCCGCGACGGCCACCCAGCCCGGCCAGGACCAGCACCGGAATGATCGCGAGCAGCCACCACCAGCTCCAGTGCAAACCACTTGTTGCCGTTGGTGTCTGAGGCCTGCGGGTAGAGCGGCGCCTGGGCATATCCTGTCCCTGCACCTGGAGGTCGGACAGCGTCGACGCCAGGTTCGCGCGGCTCGGTGCTGAAGGTATTCTTTGGATCGGTCCCAGTGAGACTCACGCCGCCGCTGAATCGCTGCGTGATCACGTCGCCGTTCTCGGTCGGGTCGCATGCAGCGCCAAGCGAACCCGTTGCGCCGCCCAGCTTGCTTCCACGCGGCGGCCATGGCGCCGCGACGACGATGACAGCGCCGTAGCTCGGGCGTCCAGAAGATGACCGGCTCGTCCTCGGCGGCGAAGCTGCTCATCCGGCTCTCGGTGGCCAGGCCGCCGTCGACCTCGCTGGTGCGTCGGCAAGCCGGGAGGTCGCCCTCGCGGCCCGCCCGACGTCTGCAGTACTTGGCCAGCACCTGGCCCGTGATACGACGTTCGCGGCTCGCGGGCGTGGTGCTGTAAGAAGACTCGCGCCGCCCGCGAAGTTCTGCTGAGGCCGTCGCACCGATCGGGTACGGCGCACCCTGCGCGGCGCCCAGCGGGCCCAGCGGTCCCGGCGGCGCGCCTGGCGGCGTTGATCGCCGACGCGGGTCGTCAGGAACTCCAGCCCGGCGAGTTGTCCGGCGAGCTCTGGCGGGCACCGTGGTGAAGGTCTTGCTTCCGTGCGTCGGACAGCCTCGCCGCCGGTGAATTTCTGCGCTGACGAGGTTGCCGCGATATATCCGTCGTCGGCAGGCACGCCGAGCTGTCCCGCCGAGCCGCTGAGCTTGTCCCAAGCGGCGTTGATCGGCCCGCGAACGACCCGCGCCGGTGGGCAGGGTCCAGAAGATCACCGGCTTGTCTCGTGCGCTGAACGTCGTGTTGCGGCTGTCCGCGGCGCCCGGCGCCCTCGTCGATCGTGGGAAGCCCAGGTCGCCGTCGGCGGCCCGCCGAGCGACATGTACTTGTCCAGGATCGCGCCGGTCATGATGTGCGCGCCGGTGGCCGGGGTGAAGAAGATCTTGCCGCCCGGGAAGTTCTGGCCGAAGCCGTCGCCGGCCGGATAGACGCTCGCCGTTCCTAAGCCGCCTGAACACACCGATTCAGTAGCAGCCGTGGGTGAGTTGTAGACGCGAAATGCCCTGTCGCAGTGGAAGAATGAGATGTCTTGAGGATCAAATTCGGCCACGACGAAGGGCATCTCGCAGATGCAACTATCCCACACCCGACCGGTTACTGCGGCGCGGTTCGACGACCCCAATCTTGTGTCGTACGCCGGACTGGTCCCGATCATGGCCTTGGCTGAGCAATCCGGGCTGCTCGAACTCGCCGACGAGCACCTGAGCGTGCCGACCGACAAAGGCGCCAACGCCGGACGAAAGATCGGATCCACGGTCGCAGGGATGATCGCCGGCGCCGACAGCATCTCTGACCTGAACCGGGTGCGGCACGGGGCCATGGGAACCCTCTTCCACCGCCCCTTGGCACCCTCGACCTTGGGATCGTTCCTGCGTGAGCTCACCTTCGGACACATCCGCCAACTCGACGCCGTCGCCTCACGCCTGCTCGGCCGCCTGTCCGCGGGGACCCCGGTGGTCGCCGGCATCGACACCGAACGAGTCCTGGTCGACATCGACGATTCGATCATCGAAGTCCACGGACACCACAAACAAGGCTCGAGCTACGGCTACTCCGGAGTTCGCGGACTGAATGCGCTGATCACCACCGTGACCACCGACACGGGCGCTCCGGTGATCGTGGGACAACGCCTGCGGAAAGGGTCCTGCGGATCCTCGCGGGGAGCCGCCCGGATGATCGGCGACGCCCTGACCACCGTCGGTCGTCTGCGCACCGCATCCACCGGGTCATCGGCGGCGTCAGGAACCGAAACAGGCAACGACGATGCGCCGCGCACTGTGCCCAAACCCCTGCTACGAGCCGATTCCGCGTTTTTCGGATATCCCACGATCGGCGCCGCGATCAAAGGGTGGAGCCGACGTGTCGGTCACGACCGGGTTGAACACGGTGATCAGAGCAGCGATCTCGGCCATCCCCGGCGATGCCTGGACCCCGATCGAATACACCAATGCGATCTACGACGAAGAATCGCAGCGCTGGATCTCGACCGCCGAGGTAGCCGAAATCTCGTTCACCGCGTTCGCCTCCCAGAAGAAGTCCCATCACGTTCCCGGCCGGTTGATCGTCCGCCGCATCCCCGACCTGCGGCCCAAAAAGGACCAAGGGCAACGGCACCTATTCGACGTCTGGCGATTCCACGCGTTCTTCACCACCACCGCAGCAACCGATCTGGGCACCGTCGCCGCGGACAAACTGCACCGTCACCACGCGATCATCGAACAAGTGCATGCGGATCTGAAGAACTCCGCTCTCGCGCACGCACCCTCGGGGAAATTCTGCGCGAACGCCGCATGGCTGGTCTGCGCAGTCATGGCATTCAACCTGACCCGCGCCGCAGCGACACTGACCGCCGACCCGAAGTTGGTCAAAGCGACCACCGGAACCATTCGAGACGCCATCGTCTCCGTCCCGGCCAGGGTCGCATCCTCAGCCCGGAAACTCACACTGCACCTCCCCACGAACTGGCAGTGGGAGACACCATGGATGACATTGTTCGAAAAGACATTCCACCCGAAACACCCAATGATCGCCTAACCACTCCTCACCTGCCCGCCCGCGACCCGAAAGACCAAGTGGAACAACCCGACACCAGAGGTCGGGCACTCACCCACGCCCAACACCAGTCCCATGGTGGACAACCGAACTCACCCCGACATCACCAGCAAATCGGTGCATCCAGGCTTGTGTGGGCTCAGTGGACCCGTGTCGCCGCCTGCGGCCTGCCACGCCGCGGTGATCGCGGCATCGGCGTCACCTCCGGTGCGGCCTCCGCGACCGGCGCCAGCAGTCCAACCGCAGCGACTCCAGCAGACCGATGGCCACCCGCCCGCAGTACTGTCGCGGCGCATGGCCCGGTGCCCGCTCATTCACCCTCCCGCGGTCGGCGCAAACTACTGCGATGATTATCGCGTCCGTCAACTCTGCGTCAGCAGACGTTGATTACCATGCGAAGCATCGCCGATGTTGGGAGAGAAAAATACCCGGCCCGCGTTAGATGCCGGGCGTAGGGCCTCGGCTAAACGCCCATGCTGCGGCCGATGATCTCCTTCATGATCTCGGTCGTGCCGCCGTAGATCGTCGTGCATCGCGGGCGTCGGCGATACGCCCGGGCGACCGGGTACTCGCGCATGTAGCCGTAGCCGCCGTGCAGCTGCAGGCAGCGGTCGATCGAGCTGGCCCTGCAGCTCGGTGCGAGTACCACTTCGCCATCGCCGCCTGCTCGGCGGTGAGCTTCCGTCGTCGAGGTGCAGCTCGACGCACTCGGTCGACGAACGATCTGCGCACCACGGTGGCCTCGGTCGCCATCTCGGCCAGCAGGAACCGGCTGTTCTGCTAGCTGCCGATCGGCTGGCCGAAGGCCTTGCGCTCCTTGGCGTACTGCGAGCGTCTACGTCGAGACGCCGCCATCGGCCGCGGCACGCCATCACGCGCGATGCCGATGCGCTCCTGCGGCAGGTTCGTGCATCGAGGTAGATGAAGCCCGAGCCCTCCTCGCCGAGCAGGTTGTCGACGGGCACCTGCGACGTCGGTGAAGGACAGCTCGGCGGTGTCCTGCGCGTGCGATGCCGATCTTGTCGAGGTTGCGGCCGCGCTCGAAGCCCTCCATGCCGCGCTCGACGACCAGCAGCGAGAAGCCCATCGCGCCGCTTGTCCGGGTCGGTCTGCACGCGACGACGATCACCAGGTCGGCGTTGATGCCGTTGGTGATGAACGTCTTCGCGCCGTTGAGCGACGTAGTCGTCGCCGTCGCTGACGGCGCGTGGTCGTGATGCCCTGCAGGTCGCTGCCGGTGCCCGGCTCGGTCATCGCGATCGCGGTGATGATCTCGCCCGTGACAGAACCGCGGCAGCCACGCGCTGCCTTCTGCTCGTCGTTGGCCAGCCGCAGCAGGTACGGCAGCGACGACGTCGTTGTGCAGGCCGAAGCCGATGCCGCTGTAGCGCCCTGCGCGATGGTCTCCTCGGTGACGATCACGTTGTAGCGGAAGTCGGGATTCCACCGCCGCCGTACTCCTCGGGCACCGCCATGCCGAGAAAGCCCTGCTTGCCGGCCTCCAGCCAGACACCGCGGTCGACGATCTTCTCCTGCTCCCACTGCTCGTGATACGGCGCGACGTGCCGATCGAGGAACGCGCGGTAGGACTCGCGGAACAGATCGTGCTCGGGCTCGAAGAGGGTGCGGTCGTATTTGACGACGCTGCCCATGGCTGACCTCCATGAACTGGTACGGGCTGTTACCGCCAAACTACATCCCATCCAACCGGATGGTTGGTCGCGAGGAGCGCGTCGCCGACCGGAGAACGTCGCGGGCGGCTCTAGACTCGCCAGTCATGACCCACGCCCCGACGAGCCTCACTCATTGGGGCGGCTTCTCGGCGGGCATCGAATCCGGCGACATCGCTTCCGTGACACCGCTCGACGGCGACACCGACCCGTCACCGCTGCTGGGCAACCTGCCCGGCGCGATTCGCCATCCGTCGCGTGATCGCCACGCCCGGCGGTGCGGCGCGGCTGGCTGCGCGACGGGCCCGGCCCGAGCTGCGGACGCGGCGCCGACGAGGTTCGTCGCCGTCGTCCTGGGACGAGCTCACCGAACTCCTGGCGGGCGAGCTGCGGCGCGTCGTCGACACGCACGGCAACGAGGCGATCTACGGCGGCTCGTACGGCTGGGCCAGCGCGGGCCGGTTCCACCACGCGCAGAGCCAGGTGCACCGATTCCTCAAACTCCTTGGCGGATACACCTTTTTCGCGGCACTCGCTACAGCCTCGGCGCCACCGGGGTGATCATGCCGCGGGTGATCGGCACGCACGACGACCTGTTCAAGCGGTCCACCGCGTGGGAGGTCATCGTCGAGCACACCGACCTGCTGGTGTGCTTCGGCGGCCTGGCGCTGAAGAACACCGGAATCAACCACGGTGGCACCACCGGCACATCCGGCCCGTGACGCGTTGCGGCGGTTCCGGGACCGCGGCGGACGAATCGTGTCGTTCTCGCCGCTGCGCGACGACGTCGAGGGCGAGTGCGAATGGCATGCGCCGGTGCCGGGCACCGATGTCGCGATCATGCTGGCGCTCGGCCTACGTGCTCGCCACCGAAGTCGCTGGCCGACCGCGATTTCCTGAGCACCTACTGCACCGGCTACGACCGCTTCGAGCGCTACCTGCTCGGCGTCGACGACGGCGTGCGCGAAGTCGCCGCAGTGGGCGTCGCAGGGATCTGCGGCGCTGCCCGCCGGACGATCTGGTCGCGCTGGCGCGGCGGATGGCGGCGGGGCGCACCATCGTCACGCGTCAGCTGGTCGCTGCAGCGGATCCGGCACGGCGAGCAGGCGCCGTGGATGGGCCTGACGCTGGCGGCGATGCTCGGGCCAGATCGGGCTTCCCGGAGGCGGTTTCGGCCACGGCTACGGCTCGATGAACGAGCCTGGGCTGCCGCCGCTGCGCTGCCGGCTGCCGTCGCTGCCGCAGGGCCTCAACCCGGTGCAGACGTTCATCCCGGTCGCGGCGGATCAGCGACATGCTGCTGCATCCCGGCGAGCCGTTCGACTACAACGGGCAGCGGCTGACCTACCCCGACATCAAGCTGGTGTACTGGGCCGGCGGCAACCCGTTTCACCACCACCAGAACATTCCCCGGCTGCGGCGGGCGCTCGGCCGCGTCGACACGATCGTGCGTGCACGACCCGTACTGGACGGCGATGGCCAAGCACGCCGACATCGTCGTGCCGTCGACCACCGCCGTTCGAGCGCGACGACTACTCCGGTTCCCGCAACGACCCGCTGCTGATGGCCATGCCGAAGCTGACCGAGCCGTACGCGCAATCCCGCGACGACTACACGACATTCGCGGCACTGGCCGAGCGCGCTCGGGTTCGGCGAGCAGTTCACCGAAGGCCGCACCGCGCGGCAGTGGCTTGCGCACATGTACGACAAGTGGGCCGCCGGACTGGATTTCGCAGTGCCGACGTTCGAGGAGTTCTGGCGGCATGGGCGAGTTGCGGCTGCCCACCGAGGGCGGGCTGACACTGCTGGCCGACTTCCGCGCCGATCCTGAAACCCACCGGCTGAACACGCCCAGCGGGCGCATCGAGATCTTCTCGGACGACATCGACGGGTTCGGCTACGACGACTGCGCCGGTCACCCGAAGTGGTACGAGCCGTCGGAGTGGCTCGGCGGCTCGCGGGCGGCGCGCTATCCGCTGCACCTGCTCGCGAATCAGCCGGCGACGCGGCTGCACAGCCAGCTCGATATCGGTGCCGTCAGCCAGGGCTCGAAAGTGCAAGGGCGCGAACCGATCCGGATGCATCCGGTCGACGCCGACGGCTCGCGCACTCGCTGATGGCGACGTGGTGCGGGTGTTCAACGACCGGGGCGCCTGCCTGGCAGGCGTGGTGGTCGACGATCGCCTGCGCCGCGATGTGGTGCAACTGTCGACCGGCGCCTGGTTCGATCCGGCCGACCCCACCGATCCGGACGCCATGTGCGTGCACGGGAATCCCAACGTGCTGACCGACGACGTCGGCACGTCATCGCTGGCGCGCGGCTGCACCGGCGCACACGTGCTGGTCCAGGTGGAGAAGTTCACCGGGCCGCTGCCGCCGGTGCGGGCACACGATCCTCCGGTGTTCGCCGGATCGATGACCGAGTCCCTCGTCGTCCAGGAACGCGGTCGGACGATCGCGTTCACGTTCGACGACATGATGCGCTACCACGGCGTCCACTCCCCTGCCGGTGTGGCGATGGCGTTCAAGGTCATGCAGCGCGCCTTCGCGGTGCTCTCCGCCGACGGGCCACCTGCGCGTCGATCGATCACCGTACGCACCGCGTTTCGCGGCCCCGGCGCACGCGACGGGTTCGAGGCGGTGACGCGTGCGGTATCCGACGGCCGCTACGTCGTCGACCGCGCACTGGCGAGGCCGACCGCGGCCGGCTACTGGAGGACTTCGTGTTCGTGGTCGAGGTCGGCGGCCGCACCGCGACCCTGCTCTGCGCGACGGATTCGTCACCGACGAGTTCATCGACCTGGCACGCACCGGGAACCGCAGCGATGCTCAGGAGCAACGACTCGACGAGCTGAAAGCTCAACTGGCGCAACGTGTCATGTCCTCGCCAGCTGCCCACGTCTATGACGTCGCATAGTCAGCCTGGTCCTGTGTCCTTGCATTGCCGAGGCATGTAGATTCAGCCCAGCGCTGCGGTCATCTGATCTACGACCGTCTCGGACAATCAAGCGTCAGGATGTGATTGGTACCCGGCACGAGGTGCGCGCGGACGTTGGGAATGAGCCTCTGGGCGCGCGCGAGAGCGGCTTCAGGTCCGCCGCGGTAGAGGACCTCCCGGTCGCCGATGACAACGACCTCAGGAGGCACGATGCCGACATCCTCAGGATGAACCCGGCGCTGAGTGGCGCGAACGTCCCAGCAGGGCAAAACAGCACGAGTCGGTTGACAAGTTCGGGTGCATGCACCGCCAGCAGCGCCGCGAGCCAGCCTCCATAGGAGAGTCCGGCCACCCGTGCATTCTCGATGCCCAGCGCCGAGAAGATCTCACGCATCCAATCAACGTGGCCCGGAAGCACCTGTGACGGAGGCGCGATGAATGGGCTCCACACGGGCGAGGTAGTGCAGGCCCCACGGAGCAGGACGAGGGGCGGCGCGGAGGCGGATCCACTGACGACGATGTGCGTCGTACCGAAAGTAGTCGCGACATCCCGCTCTCGCATGGAACTGGCCAGCTGCGAATGATCGCGTCGTACTTGCCGATTAACTGCGCCCGAGCCTCTGGGCTGCGGAAGGCTCCAGATTCGCCATGCGCAGAGGGTAGCCGTCAGCCAAGAGGTGGCGTGCGAGGCGGCGCCTGTTCGTCGTGCGCCTGTCGCCTCGAATGCGGCCGCTAGGCGCAGCAGCGCGACATCGTCGTAGGCGCGGCCGGCGATCGTCAGCCCCACCGGCATGCCGGTGTCATCCATCGTGCCCATCGGCACGGTCACCGTGGGGATGCCGAGGTGCCGTATCGCCAAGTTCCCGTTGGCGACCCATACGCCGTTGCGCCAACCGAGATCGGCTGATGACTCGTTGACGTCCATGTCCGCCGGACCGACATCCGCAACCGCCGGGAAAACGACCGCGTCCAAGCCGAGAGCTTCCATCCAGTGCTCGAGATCGACACGCCGCGTCTCCTCGAGCCCGCGCACACCCTCCTGCAGATGCGGGATCTCGAGGAACGAATCGATCGGGTGATCCCTGACGTGCGCCGGATAACTTGCGATGTCACCGTCGAACCCGGTGTAGCGGTCGGGCAGCGCTCCCGGCTGATGGGGAAGATGCGTGAGCCGTCCACGTCGGCCAAGCGGTTCAGCGCGGGGTCGCCGTTGTCGCCGAGGAAGTCGTCCCACGCCCACGCGCTGAGGTCGAGGAGCTCCTGGCCAGGAACGCCGGATTCACCAAACCACGCGCGAAAATTGTTGGCGCGCCAGGTCGGTCGCCTTCGTAGTTGCTGACCACGGGAAAGTCGACTTCGACGACCCCGGCACCGGTAGCCTCGAGGTCGCGACGTGCCGCCTCGAACAATCCGAGCACCGACTGCCGCGTTTGGATGCGCTGACCCGTTGGCCCACCGATCCCCGGTGTGCGACCCGGCTCGGCGGTCCCGGCATCGGGATCGGCGTTGATGTACATGCGCGGCACGCCGAATCGCCGCCCGGCGAGCACCTGCCGCGCCTCATCACGACCCGTCGGCCGCAACTGGGTATACGACGCCGGCCGTACATCACTGGGGCGAGGCAGCGCAATCCAGGGCTGGCCCCGCCAGAAGTCTCCGCGCACACTCGGGTCGTCGGCGACGATCACGTCAAGAACCTCGAGCATGTCGGCCATCGTCCTGGTATGTGGCACAACGACATCCATCGTCGGCAACCAGGGGCCAGCCACCTCGCGTGGAGATGTTGCCGCGCGATGGCGTGTACGCGCACAACGCGTTATTGGACGCCGGAGCGCGGCCGGACGACCACGTCTCCTCGCCAAGGCCGAAGGCACAGAACGACGCCGCGGTGGCGGTGCCCGACCCGTTCGACGAGCGGACCCGAACGCAGCGGTGAGGTACGCAGCGTTATAGGGCTTTCCGCGCGCCCGTATAGCCTGCGCTGCATGCCGCCATTGGCCATGGGCGGCATGTTGGTCAGCCCGATCAGGATCGCTCCGGCATCGCGCAGCCGCTCGATCACAAACGCGTCCCGCTGGGCAACGAGGTCGGCGAACGCCGGACTACCGGCGGCCGCGTGAGCCCGCGTGCAAGGTAACTGTCCTTGGCGGTGTACGGAACTCCGTCCAACGGGCCGCGTGTCCGGCCACTCGCCCGGCGCGCGTCGGACGCCACAGCGTCGGCACGGGCCCGCGGGTTAAGCACAACGACGGCGTTCAACCGGATGCCGGCGTGGTCATAGACCGCGATCCGCTCCAAGTAGCTTTCGAGCAGACCGACCGCGGTTACCCGGCCCGAGCCGAGTCTCTGCCGCAGATCAGCGATGGATGCTTCGACGACGTCGAACGGTGTGTTCACGACCCTGCGTCTGACGCCACGTAGAACGTCGCGAACTCACGCAGGCTGGCCGCCAACGGGATCGGCACCCGTGCCTTGATTCTGGTGCCGTCGGCAGTGTGCTCGGTGGCGTCGACGCGCCCGTCGGCATGCATCTTGTTGACGAGATCGCCGCGGTCATACGGAATCGTCACGTCGACCATCGGTGTCGGTCGGGGTGATCAGTTCGGCCATCCGCTGTTGCAGCCGGTCCAGGCCGTCGCCGGTGCGCGCAGAGACGAATACCGCGTCGGGCAGCGCCCGGCGCAGCTGAGCAAGCGCCAGACCGCCGGCCGCGTCAATCTTGTTGACCACCAACAACTCTGGGCGCGGCTTGTCGTCGCGATCGGCGATGACCTCGTTGACCACCTGCCGGACCGCGTTGATCTGCGCCAGCGGGTTGACGTCGGAGCCGTCGACGACGTGCACCAGCAGGTCGGCGTCGACGACCTCCTCCAACGTGGAGCGGAACGCCTCGACCAGCTGGGTGCGGCAGATGCCGCACGAACCCGACCGTGTCGGTCAGCACGAACGGCCGGCCGTCCGCGAATTCGCCACGGCGCGTGGTCGGGTTCGAGCGTCGCGAACAACGCGTTCTCGACCAGCACGCCCGCGCCGGTCAGCGCGTTGAGCAGGCTGGACTTGCCTGCGTTGGTGTAGCCGACGATCGCGATCGACGGCACGTCGCTGCGCCAGCCTGCGGCTGCGCTGGGTGTCGCGGACCTTCTTCATGTCCTTGATCTCGCGGCGCAGCTTGGCCATTCGCTCGCGGATGCGACGGCGGTCGGTCTCGATCTTGGTCTCACCGGGACCGCGCAGTGCCCACGCCGCCGCCGCTGCCGCCGCGCGGCCACCGGCCTGCCGGGACATCGACTCACCCCAGCCGCGCAGCCTGCGGCAGCATGTACTCCATCTGGGCGAGCGTCGACCTGGGCCTTGCCCTCGCGGCTGGTGGCGTGCTGGGCGAAGATGTCGAGGATCAGCGCGGTGCGGTCGATGACCTTGACCTTGACCGCCTTCTCCAGCGCGGTCAGCTGGCGCGGGGCTCAGCTCGCCGTCGCAGATCACGGTGTCGGCACCGGTGGCCAGCACGACCTCGCGCAGCTCCTGCGCCTTGCCCGAGCCGATGTAGGTCGACGCGTCGGGCTTGTCGCGGCGCTGGATCGAGTCCTCGAGCACCTCGGAGCCGGCGGTCTCGGCGAGCGCGGCGAGCTCGGCCAGGCTGGCGTCGGCGTCGGCGGCGCTGCCTTCGGTCCACACGCCGACCAGCACGACGCGCTCGAGCCGCAGCTGGCGGTACTCGACCTCGGAGATGTCGGCGAGTTCGGTCGACAGACCCGCCACGCGGCGCAACGCCGTGCGGTCTTCGAGGGCGAGCTCACCCGCGCTGGGGTGTCGTTGAGAGGAAAATCGGGATAAGTCATAAGCGATAACAGATGTTGCACGGCTGACCGCGGCTCGTGCATCTGAATTAACGCTGCGCGCACGCCACCATTCCTCGGACATCTCGCCACGGGCCACCAGGACCGACGGGCCGCGCAGGTAGCTGCTGGCGTCGGTGATCGTGACGGTGACCTCACCGCCGGGGATGCGCACCCGCAGCGTGCCGGTGGTCGCGCCCTCGATATGCCAGCGCCGCGACGGCGGCGGCGACGGTTCCGGTGCCACACGATCGCGTCTCGCCGACACCGCGCTCGTGTACCCGCATCGACACCGCGCCACCGGCGGCGCGGTCAGCACCTCGACGTTGACGCCCTCGGGGAACTGCGCGGCGATCGAACGACACCGGTCGCGGCGACGTCGAGGGCCGCGAGTTCGTCGACGGTCAGGTCGGGGTCGACGCACGCCAGGTGCGGGTTGCCGCACGTCGATCGGCCAGGCCGGCGAACCGGCCGTCCGCCGACGATCGCCTCAGCCCGTGCCGAGCTGGTTGGTCTTGCCCATCTCGACGCGTGACGTCCGCGGTGGTGTCGTCCCACTGGTGCAGCACCACCGGACGCGGCCCGGCCAGCGAGCCGACGACGAACTCGTCGCGGCTCTCCAGTCCGCTGGCCCGCAGGTAGTGGGCGAACACCCGAACCCCGTTGCCGCACATCTGCGCGATCGAGCCGTCGGCGTTGCGGTAGTCCATGTACCAGTCGCCGGCGCCACACGCCCTCGGGCAGCCGGTCGAACACGCCGGCCGCCAGCGCCGCCTCGGCCGTCGTCACCCGCAGCACGCCGTCGGCGCCCAGATCCCCTGGCGACGGTCGCACAGCGCAGCCACCGCGGCCGGCGTCAACGACAGCCGGCCATCCGGGTCGGGCAGCAGCACGAAGTCGTTCTGCGTGCCGTGGCCCTTGGCGAACATCACCTGCTCAGGATACGTGCCGCCATGTCCGCAGCGTGTGCTCGACGTTGTCTCGGGCCCGCTCGCCGTCGAGCCACGCGATGCGGTGGTCGCGGCGGAACCACGACCGCTGGCGGCGGACGTAGCGGCGGGTGCCGAAGAACGTCGGCTCGCGCGCGACGGCCGACTCCATCGCCGCCGTCGTCGAGGTCGGCGATCACCTGCGCGTAGCCCAGCGCCGCGACGCGGTGACGCCCGTCACGCAGGCCCGCGGTCGAGCAGCGCCACCACCTCGCCGACGAGGCCGTCGGCGAACATCTTGTCCGTCCGCTGCTGCCAGCCGCTCATCGAGAAGCGCTGTGTCCCAATCCAATCCGACGATCGCGGTGTCCCATCGCGGCGTGCCGATCATCGGCGCCGACGCGGCGAACGGTTGGCCGGTCAGCTCCACCACCTCCAGCGCCCGCACGATGCGACGGCCGTCGGTGGGCAGGATCGAGGACGCGGCGTCGGCATCGACCCGAGCGAGCTCCTTGATGCAACGCGCCGACGCCGATCTCGGCCAGCCGCAGCTCCCATTTGGCCCGCACGGCAGCGATCGGTTGCGGGAACGACCATTCGTCCAGCAGCGACTGGATGTACATCATCGATCCGCCCGACGACGATCGGGCAGCGCCGCGGGCGGCGATCGCGCTCGATGTCGCCGGCCGCGGCCTGCTGATAGCGGGCGACGGTCGCCGTCTCGGTGACGTCGAGGACGTCGAGCTGGTGGTGCGGGACGCCGCGCCGCTCGGTGACCGGCAGCTTCGCGGTGCCGATGTCCATGCCGCGGTAGAGCTGCATGGCGTCGGCGTTCACGATCTCTCCCGTCTCGACGCTCGTTCGGCGACGCGCCAGCGCCAGCGCCGACTTTGCCGGTGCCGGTCGGGCCGACGATCGCGAGCGGTCCTCACGGGTGCCAGACGCCGGCGAAGTAGCCGACGCCGTAGGGCGCCCGCGATAGAGCTCCTTGGCCGACCGCGATGGTCCGGACGAGAGGAGGACTGAGAAACCCCGTTCAGTCAGTCCGGCCAGCACCTGGTAGGCGACCCGGCCGACGATGGTGTCGGGCAGCCGGGTCAGCGCTGCGCGTCATCGCCGGCGGCGAGCGCGTCGTCGAGCGCGGCCTGCAGCGGGTATCGAGTCGGGGTCGTAGCCGCCGGGCGCGGGCGGGGTGAGGGTGTGCGCGCCGTCGGCGACGACGAGCACGCCGATCGGATCGGCCGCCTCGTCGATCTCGGCGCGCAGCCGACGACCGCGCGCCAGCGCCGCGTCGACGTCGTGATCGTGCGGCGTACACCCGCACCTCGGCGCGCGCGTCGGGCTTGACCTGGCCGCGCACCCAGCCCGCGATCAACGCGCACAGTGGCAGTTCGCCGGGTGCATCGGCGGCGCCGGGCGACAGCGCGACGCGCAGGTCGACGCCGTAGCCCGCGAAGGTGCCGCGTCCTGTCGGGACCCAGCACACGCGTCGGCGGCACCGACTCCGATGGCGATCCACCTCGACGGCAGCGACGCCGCGGCTGCGAAGACCGCCTCGCGCAGGTCGGCCAGTTCGTCGGCGGCAGTCGCGGCCAGCTCGGGGACCATGACGGGTGCCGACGGGATGATCGCGATGGCGCTCAGCACGCCGTCAAACCTAGTGCGTCACACGCGGCTGCTTGGCGGCACCGTCGCCGCCTCGCCGCGGGCCAGCGCGGCCGTCGCGACCACCATCACCGCCACCGCGACGATCGAGCGTCAGCCAACCGGCGTCCCCGGGCCGCAGCGTCTCGCCGAGCACGACGATGCCGAGCACCGAGCCGACCACCGGCTCGGCGACGGTCATGGTCGGCAGGGACGCGGTCAGCGCACCGGCCCGGAACGACGACTGCTGCCACGCCGTGCCCGCGATGGCGACCAGCGCCCAGACGTACAGCTCGGGCGTGCGGACCAGCGCCCACAGCCCGTCGTCGAGGCGGTCCACCACGCCCTTGGTCAGCACCGCGAACACGCCCCACAGCGCGCCGGACACCAGTGCCAGCAGCACCGCGCTGACGGGTCCGACCAGATGCCGCGCGCCCACCACGCACAGCACGCAGCGCGGGCCCGAGCACGGCGATCACCGCCGTCCACGTCTCGAACGACGCTCGGGAATGCCCGGCGGTCGGATTGCCGACGGTCACGATCACCGCGACCGACGCGGCGAGCAGCGCCGCCCACGTCCACTCCCAGCGGGTCACCCGCCGGTGCGTCAGCCGCGCGTTGATCGGCAGCGCGAACAGCAGCGACGTGACCAGCAGCGCCTGCACCAGCAGCACCGAACCCAGGCCCAGCGCCGCGGCCTGCAGCGCGAACCCGACCGCCGCGACCAGGCTGCCCAGCCACCACTGGCCGGTCGCGCAGCAACCGCATGAACAGGTCGACGTGGCTGACCGGTTCGTCGGTGACCTCATGCGCCGAGCGCTGATGGATGACGTCGCCGATCGCGATGAAGAAGCGCAGCGCCGAGGGCGAACAGGGCGGCGATATCCGCCTTATCCATCCACGGCCTCCCGTTGTCGTCTGGGAAGAGCGTAGGCAAGTGCATCGCGAAAGGCGTGGGCACAGGCCGCGGGGACCTGTTTGAATAGCGTTCGAGCTAGCTAAGGCGCCGCGTCGCGCGGCAGGTGCGCGGGTCCCCGCGCGGAGGGTACGAGGTTACGGACATGATGACCAGCGAGCCAGGTGGACAGTCCACCACCCCAAACCCAGTCCCCGGCCCGGACCGCCGCAGCCCCGTCCCCCGCCCCGGCCGGCCGGCGCCGACGCAGTCGCCGCGCCCGGTGTCGAGCGATCCGCACCGGTTCGGCCGCGTCGACCCCGACGGCACGGTCTGGCTGATCACCGGATCCGGTGAACGCGTCATCGGCTCGTGGCAAGCCGGCGACACCGAGGCCGCGTTCGAGCACTTCGGCCGCCGATTCGACGACCTGCACACCGAGGTCGCGCTGATGGAGCACCGGCTGGAGTCAGGGACCGGCGACGCGCCGCAAGATCAAGTCGGCTGCCGCCGCACTCGCCGAAACCTGCCGGAGGCGCACGTTGCTGGGTGACGTCGACGCGCTCGCCGCGCGCCTGACCGCCATCGTCGAGCACGCCGACGAAGCCGCCCAGGCGGACAGGGCGAAGCGCGACGAGCACCGCGCCGCGCAGACCGCCCGCAAGGAGACGCTGGCCGCGGAGGCCGAAGATCTCGCGACGAATTCGACGCAGTGGAAGGCCGCAGGCGACCGGCTGCGCGAAATCCTCGAGGAGTGGCGGACCATCAGCGGGCTGGACCGCAAGACCGACGATGCGCTGTGGAAGCGGTACTCGACGGCCCGTGAGACGTTCAACCGCCGCCGCGGCTCGCATTTCGCCGAGCTCGACCGCGAACGCGCGGGCGCCCGGCAGGCCAAGGAGGCGCTGTGCGAACGCGCCGAGGGACTGTCCGGCTCCACAGACTGGGGCGCGACCAGCGCGGCGTTCCGTGACCTGTTGACCGAATGGAAGGCGGCGGGCCGGGCGGCCAAGGACGTCGACGACGCGCTGTGGCAGCGGTTCAAGGGCGCGCAGGACACGTTCTTCGCAGCCCGCAACGCCACCAGCGCCGAGCGCGACGCCGAGTTCCGGGCCAACGCCGAAGCCAAGGAGGCGCTGCTCGCCGAGGCCGAGAAGCGTCGACACCTCTGATCTGGAGGCGGCGCGGGCGGCGCTGCGCGCGATCGGCGACAAATGGGACGCGATCGGCAAGGTGCCGCGCGAACGGGGCGCCGAGCTGGAGCGGCGGCTGCGCGCCGTGGAGAAGAAGGTGCGCGACGCTCCGTCCGGAGGCGTCGATCCGGAAGCGCAGGCCAGGGCAGACCAATTCCGGGCTCGCGCAGAGCAATTCGAGCGGCAGGCGGAGAAGGCCGCGGCGGCCGGGCGGACCAAGGACGCCGAGGAGGCGCGAGCCAACGCCGAACAGTGGCGGCAGTGGGCCGACGCGGCAGCCGAGGCGCTGGCAAGAGGGGCTAGGGCTTCTCCGACCCGTTGCCGGTGTCGCTGTTGTCGTCGAGGCTGTCCAGCAGCCCCTTCTTGTGCTGTTCGGCGGCCTGCCGACGGCGTTCTTCCTCGGCCGCCAGCTGCAGGGCGGTGCGCGCCCACACCGCGCGCGCCCAGTTGAATGCCAGCACGATCACCGCGATCCACGCGATGATCAGCCCGATGCCCGGCCCCGGATGGTGTGCGGGCGCGGTCTGCCGCGACCACACCGCCAGCAGGCCCATAAAGGACGCCACCGTGGATCCGGCCAGCGCGATCCACGCCAGCGCCCATCGGCGGGTCAGCAGCGCAAGCATCGAGAAGCCGACGCTGAACACCAGCGCCAGCCAACTGAACACCGCGCGACGGCAATGCGATGCCATTGCGGATCGCCGCATCGTCGCCCACCAGCACGTCCCAGCCCCTTGGCGTCGCCGGTGTGCGGCAACACGAAGGTGAGCAGCAGCACGAACACCGCGATAGCGATCACCAATGCCCTTGCGCCGGGGTCGATTTCACGCGCCACGCGGCGTTCGGCAGCCTCGATGTCGCCCTTGAACTCGTCGAAGTCGCCGTTGTTCTGATCGCCTGCGGTCACCGGGCACACCCGGACGAGGTCGGCTGTTGTGCCGGGACGCCGATGCCGGGCATGCCGAGGCCGACGCTGGATGTCGCCGGCCGACCGGCCCGACACCGGTGCGGGCTTCGCCCTGCTGCGTGCGCGTCACCGGCCCTGGTGCGCCGGTGGGTGTGCGGGCCGCCGTCGGCGATCAGGTGATGCGGCGCGGCACCGGTGACCGTCGTGGTGACGATGTCGCCGGGCCGGATGTCGAGGCCTGCCGGGTGGAAATGCACCAGCCGGCCGTCGCGGGCGCGTCCCGACATGCGTGCGGTGCTGGCGTCCTTACGGCCTTCGCCCGTGGCCACCAGCAGCTCGACGGTGCGCCCGATCTGCGCGGCGTTCTCCTCCAGCGAGATCTTCTCTGAAGCGTCGACCAGCCGTTGATAGCGTTCCTGCACAACGGCTTTCGGCATCTGCTCGTCGAGCTCGGCGGCGGGTGTACCGGGCCGCTTCGAGTACTGGAACGTGAACGCGCTGGAGAACCGCGCCTGCGCGACCACGTCGAGCGTGGCCTGGAAGTCGTCCTCGGTCTCGCCGGGGAAGCCGACGATGAGGTCGGTGGTGATCGCGGCGTGCGGGATGGCGGCGCGCACGCGCGTCGATGATGCCGAGGTACTTCTCGGCGCGGTACGACCGGCGCATGGCCCGCAGGACCGGTCGGAGCCCGACTGCAGCGGCATGTGCAGCGTCGGGCAGCACGTTCGGCGTCTCGGCCATCGCCTCGATCACGTCGTCGGTGAACTCCGGCGGGTGCGGCGAGGTGAACCGCACCCGCTCCGAGGCCGTCGATGCTCGCCCGCAGGCGCGCAGCAGCTTGCCGAACGCGCCGCGATCGCGCTGATCGGGGTCGGCGAACGAGACGCCGTAGGCGTTGACGTTCTGGCCCAGCAGCGTGACCTCGAGGACGCCCTGGTCGACCAGCGACTCGGACCTCGGCGAGCACGTCGCCGGGCCTGCGGTCGACCTCCTTGCCGCGCAGCGCGGGCACGATGCAGAACGTGCAGGTGTTGTTGCAGCCGACGGAGATCGAAACCCAGGCGGCGTACGCGGACTCGCGCGCGCGGGCAGCGTGGACGGGAATTCCTCCAGCGCCTCGAGCGATCTCGACCTGCGCCTCGCGATTGTGGCGGGCGCGGTCGAGCAGCGCCGGCAGCGACCCGATGTTGTGGGTGCCGAACACGACGTCGACCCACGGCGCCTTCGCAGGACGGTGTCGCGGTCCTTCTGCGCCAGGCAGCCGCCGACGGCGATCTGCATGTCGGGGTCGGCCTGCTTACGCGGCGCGAGGTGGCCGAGGTTGCCGTACAGCTTGTTGTCGGCGTTCTCGCGGACCGCGCAGGTGTTGAACACGACGACGTCGGCGTCGGTCGCCGTCGGCCGCGCGCTGGTAGTCCGGCGGCCTCCAGCAGCCCGGCCAGCCGCTCGGAGTCGTGCACGTTCATCTGGCAGCCGTAGGTGCGGACCTGGTAGGTGCGGCCGCTGCTGGCGAACATCCGATGAGCGCTCGCGCGAAGAGGCGACGACGCTGTCGCGCGCCGTCGCCTCCCGAGTCACCATCGAAGTCACGGCCCCATGGTACGGAGCGTGCGCGCCGCGATCTGAGTGGATTCGCGAGTTCCAGGCAAGCTGGACGTTCCCTGGGTAATGTCTGCACCCATGGAGACCACCGGGTCTGATGTGAAAGCAGGTCGATTCGACTCTGTCAGGCGTGCCGATGATCTCGGATACAGGGCGTCAACAAGCACTTCGGCAGCCTGCATGTGCTCAAGGACATCGACCTCGACGTCGACCGCGGGCAGGTGATCGTCGTGCTCGGGCCGTCGGGCTCGGGCAAGTCGACGTTGTGCCGCACCATCAATCGGCTCGAGCCCATCGACTCCGGCACGATCGCGATCGACGGTGAGGTGCTGCCCGAGGAGGGCCGCAAGCTGGCGCAGCTGCGGTCCGACGTCGGCATGGTGTTCCAGTCGTTCAACCTGTTCGCGCACAAGACGATCCTGGAGAACGTCACGCTGGCGCCGATGAAGGTGCGCAAGAAGTCCAAGGCCGAGGCCCGCGAAACAGGCGATGGCGCTGCTGGAGCGGGTCGGCATCGCCGACCAGGCCGACAAGTACCCGGCTCAGCTGTCGGGCGGCCAGCAGCAGCGGGTGGCGATCGCGCGGTCGCTGGCGATGAACCCGAAGGTCATGCTGTTCGACGAGCCGACCAGCGCGCTGGATCCCGAGATGATCAACGAGGTGCTCGAACGTGATGACGTCGCTGGCCGAGGAGGGCATGACCATGCTGGTGGTGACCCACGAGATGGGCTTCGCCCGCGAGCGCGGCGAACCGCGTCGTGTTCATGGACGACGGCGCAGATCGTCGAGTCAGCCGAACCGGCCGAGTTCTTCAGCAACCCGCAAACCGACCGCGCCAAAGACTTCCTCGGCAAGATTCTCAACCACTGAACGCCCGGCGAAAGGAACCGATACATGCCGTCTCTGCAAAGTGCGGGTCGCAGCGGCCGCTCGCACTCGCCATCGCGTTGCCGCTGTCGGCGACCGCCTGTGGCGGTGGCGGTCGGCGGTGGCGGCTCCGGCGGTGGCGACACGATCGTCATCGGAATCGAAGTTCGACCAGCCCGGCCTCGGACTGAAGAACCCGGACGGAACCATGAGCGGCTTCGACGTCGACGTCGCGAAGTACGTCGCCAAGGAGCTCGGCTACAACGAGGACAAGATCGAGTGGAAGGAGTCGCCGTCCGGCGCAGCGCGAGACGCTGATCCAGAACGACCAGGTCAAGTTCATCGCCGCCACCTACTCGATCACCGACGCCCGCAAGGAGAAGGTCGACTTCGCCGGCCCGTACCTGATCACCGGGCAGAGCCTGCTGGTGCAAGGCCGACAACACCGACATCACCGGTGCCGGAGTCGCTGCAGAACGACAAGAAGCTGTGCTCGGTGTCGGGTTCGACGCCGGCGCAGCAGCATCAAGGACAAGTACCCCGGCGTGCAGCTGCAGCAGTACGACACCTACTCGGCGTGCGTCGAGGCGCTGAAGAACGGTGCGATCGACGCGGTGACCACCGACGAGGTGATCCTGGCCGGCTACGCGGCGCAGAGCCCGGGCGCGTTCAAGGTCGTCGGCGAGACGTTCTCCGAGGAGAGCTACGGCATCGGCCTGAAGAAGGGCGACACCGAGCTGCAGACCAAGATCAACGACGCGATCACGAAGATGGAGCAGGACGGCGCCTGGAAGGCGGCGCTGGGACAAGAACCTCGGCCCTGCAGGCATCGCGGCGCCGGCGCCGCCGCCGCTCGACAAGAACTGAGCGGCGCTGCCGCCGACGTGGAGACTGTTCACCGAGTATCGCGGCCAGATCTTCGAGGCGTTCTGGACCACGATCCAGTTGACGGTGTTCTCGGCCGATCGGAGCGTCTGATCCTGGGCACGGCGCTGGCCGCGATGCGGCTGTCGCCCGTGCCGATGCTCAACTGGATCGGGACGAGCTACGTCAACGTGGTGCGCAACACCCCGCTGACGCTGATCATCCTGTTCTGTTCGTTCGGCCTGTCGCAGACGCTCGGGATCACGCTGGTCGATCCAGAGTCGCTGACGTCGATCGAGGACAGCAACTTCCGGTTGGCGGTGCTCGGCTTCACCGTCTACACCGCGGCGTTCGTGTGTGAGACGGTGCGCGTCCGGGGTGAACACCGTGCCACTTGGGTCAGGCCGAGGCGGCCCGGTCGCTGGGGTCTGACGTTCGCGCAGAATCTGCGAATCGTCCTGCTGCCGCAGGCGTTTCGCGCCGTGCATCATTCCGCTGGGCTCGGTGCTGATCGCGTTGACGAAGAACACCACGATCGCGTCGGCGATCGGCGTGGCCGAGGCCGCGCTGCTGATGAAGGAGATGATCGAGAACACCGCGGCGCTGGTCGACGATCGGCGCCGATCTTCATGGTCGGCTTCGTCATCCTGACGCTGCCGATGGAGTTGTTCTTCGGTTGGCTGGGCAAAGCGGACTGGCGGTGGCGCGGTAGAGTGAGCGGAGTCGTCGGTGCTCTTCGACGCCCCGGGCCGCGGGCACGGGCACGGAACCGGTGTTCAACGCCGTCACGGCGCTGGTCATCGCGCTGGTGATCTGGGTGGTGTACTCACGAGCTGAACGCCAAGGGTCAGCTCACGGCCGCGAAGTGGGAGCCGTTCCTGTCGCCGAACCTGTGGAAGACCTACATGCTGCCCGGCGTGCAGGGCACGCTGACGGCCGCCGCGGTGTCGATCGTGCTGGCGCTGGTCGCTGGGCTTCGTGCTCGGTGTCGGCCGGCTGTCCACCCACCGCGCGATCCGCTGGCCGTGCTCGGTGTGTCGTGCGAGTTCTTCCGCGCGCGTGCCGGTGCTGATCATGATGATCTTCGCCTACTTCCTCTATGCGGACTACGACGTCTTCCCGTCGAAACACTCTGGCGCTGGCAGGCGTCATCACCGGTCTGACGCTGTACAACGGCGCGCGTCATCGCCGAGATCGTCCGCGCCGGCGTCAACGCGCTGCCCCGCGGACAGTCGGAGGCCGCATCCGCGCTCGGCCTGCGCTGGGGCCAGACCATGCGCTCGATCCTGCTGCCGCAGGCAGTCACGCTCGATGTTGCCGGTGCTGATCTCGCAGATGGTGGTGGTTCTCAAGGACACCGCGATCGGCTACCAGATCACGTTCCTGGAGATGGTGCGCCAGGGCACCAGGTGGGCGTCCGTCGTACGGCAACTACATCCCCGCGCTGATCGTCATCGCCGTTGTTGATGATCAGCGTCAGCTTCGCGCTGTCAGTTCGCGACGTGGTTGAAGGCCGGATGTGCGCGCTCCCGCCGCGGCCCTGAGCCTGGCATAGTCCAGCTCGTGGCGGCGCGTCTGGCGCCGGCGCCGGAGGCTCGTGGATTTGAGCCTCGCGGTCCCCAGTTCGTGACTCCAGAGGGCATGCTCACGTGACCGCTCGTCGGCTGATCGGGCTCGGTATGCCCGCGCCCAGGGGTCGCCGTGCAGATCGGTACCTGCTCTCGCGCCTCGCAACGGGATTCGCCGCAGGAGGAGTCGGCACCCTCGAGAGATCGACTCCGCGGTGGAGGGTCTCCCTGGCCCCCACCCCGGCCTAACCGCCCGGCGGGATGTTAACGACCGCCCTTGCGCCCGTAGCTAGCGACTCCCCGCTGACGCAACCGCGCCCACGAACACGGCGGAATCCCAGGGCGCAGGTATCGATGAAGGCGATTAGACCTTGCGTCGCTCCGCGCTCGCTCGCCAGTTCGCCCTTGACCACGTCGAACGGCCATCGACTGGCTGTAGCCGCGGCGGGCCAGCATCCCGACCAGCCCTGCGCATCACCTTGGTGTCATCGTCGTCGCCAGAGCTTTCCGCCGCAGCTTGTCGCGGACCAGCTGCTCGGCGCGCTCCCGCTCCGCTCCCGCGTCGATGCCGGCGAGCGCTGCGGTGATCACGTCGTTGTCCACGCCCTTGGTCCGCAGCTCAGCGGCCAAGGCGCGCTTGCCTTTTCCGGCGTTCACTCGTCGCGACTGCACCCACTGCTCGGCGAAGTCGACGTCGTCGACGAGGCCGACCTGCGGCCAGCCGATCGAGCACCCGGTCGCTGACGTCGTCAGGGTAGCCCCGCTTAGCCAGCTGCCCGGCCAGCTCGGCGCGGGTTCGCGCCCTCGCGGTGAGCAGAGCGCAGGCACAGGCTCGCGCCTGCTCCTCGCGGGACGACCTCAGAAGTCGACGGGGGCGGGCAGGAACTTCGGTCATCAGCGGTCACCACGGCGCCAATACCGAGCTTCTCCTTGATCTTCTTCTCGATCTCGTTGGCCACGTCGAGGTTCTCCATGCAGGAAGGTGCGGGCGTTCTCCTTGCCCTGGCCCAGCTGCTCGCCCTCGTAGGTGAACCAGGCGCCGGACTTGCGGATGAAGCCCTGCTCGACGCCCATGTCGATGAGCGAGCCTTCCCGGCTGATGCCCTTGCCGTAGAGGATGTCGAACTCGGCCTGCTTGAACGGCGGGCTGCACCTTGTTCTTGACGACCTTGACCGCGGGTCCGGTTGCCGACCGCGTCGGTGCCGTCCTTGAGCGTCTCAATCCGCCTGACGTCCGAGCCGAACCGAGGCGTAGAACTTCAAAGCCTTTCCGCCCGTTGTCGTCTCGGGCGAGTTGTGCACCATGACGCCGTCGACGAAGTAGTTGTGGTTGCCCTCGACCTCGATGTCGAATCGACTGCATCGACCGGGTCGTGCGGCTTGACGTGGACGTCGATGACCCGCGCCGGCACCAGCCGCTGCGTCGGCTCGACGAACTGCGGCGTCGACCGTGCACTGACCGCGGAACCGCGGCAGCAGCTTGTACTCCATCGACGGATGCCATGTACGGCGCCACCATCTCCTGGAACTTCGCCGTGGCCGTGCGTCGGAGAACGACCAGCACTGCCTTGCCGGCCGCACCCGACAGACGCAAGCGCACGTCGAGGCCGTGCGTGTCGCGCAGATAGTCACGCAGACGCTCCTGCGTGCCCTCGCTCATCGCCTCGACGCAGATCTCGATGCGGCCGCTGCCGCCCGTCGGTGCGCTGCCTGCAGTCCCTTGGACCGCACGGTGAACGCGCCGTCGTCCATGTACCAGATGGCCAGCGCCAGCGGTGTCAGCGCCTTGAGGTACTCCTCAGTGAGGAGCTTCTTGCCGTCGCCCAGGTAGACGGCGCGCTGCAGCTCGTGCGAGCTCGGGCAGCGGCGTGAAGTCGACGAACACCGCGCCGCTGGCGTTGTCGACTGCGTCGAGTGCTTGATGTTGCCCAGCAGTGCAGACCTTCCAGTCCAGGTACTCGACCTGCTTGGCGCCGTGTCCGCAGCCGGAACCGGACGCCGTTGCCGGTCGCGCCGGTTGGGCGACAGGCTGCCGTCGCCCATCAGCGAGCCGAGGACCACCTGCCACTGCTGATCGCTGAGCGCGATGCGGCTCGGCCAGCATGCACCCGATCACCGGCGATCAGGTCGCCGGCCTCGCGTCCAGCCACCCGGAGTGCGGACTGAGGTGGTTGCGGCGTCGCCGCGAACTGCGACCTGGCCGTTGCCGCCCGACTTCTCAACCGTGAACTGCAGGAACTGTTCGGCGGGCCGTTGTTGAACCAGTTCGACGACCTTGCCGCGGCACGATCCGATCGGTCTCCGGGTCGTAGGACAGCACCTCGACATCCATCTTCTGGTTGACGATCTTGCCGATCTTCTCGGTGCGTGCCGTCGGCCAGCGTGACCCGAGTGCTGTAGTTGACATGCACCCGAACATCACACCGATTTTTTCGCGGAGCTGGTTGATGAAGATCGCGGTGGTGCCGGAGTTGCTCAGCGCACCGGTGATCTTGCGCAGCGCCTGGCTCATCAGCCGGGCCTGCAGGCCGACGTGGCTGTCGCCCATCTCGCCCTCGATCTCGGCCCGCGGCACCAGCGCGGCCACCGAGTCGATGACGATGATGTCCAGCGCGCCGGAGCGGATCAGCATGTCGGCGATCTCCAGCGCCTGCTCACCGGTGTCGGGCTGGGAGACCAGCAGCGCGTCGGTGTCGACGCCGAGCTTGCTTGGCGTAGTCGGGGTCGAGGGCGTGCTCGGCGTCGATGAACGCCGCGATGCCGCCGGCCGCCTGGGCGTTGGCCACCGCGTGCAGCGCGACGGTGGTCTTGCCGGAGGACTCCGGGCCGTAGATCTCGACGACCCGGCCGCGCGGCAGTCCGCCGATGCCGAGCGCCACGTCGAGGGCGATCGAGCCGGTGGGGATGACTGCAGATCGGCTGGCGTGCCTCGTCGCCGAGCCGCATCACCGAACCCTTGCCGTAACTGCTTCTCGATCTGCGCGAGCGCCAGCTCGAGGGCTTTCTCGCGGTCGGGTGCCTGCGTCATGGGGTGGTCTCCATCCTCGTGAGTGTTCGGTTGATCGGTTGTCGATCAGGTTGGCCGTGACGCTAGAGGCCGCCACCGACAAGTCGGCCTGACCAGCATCCAGCCGTCGAACACTCCACAGTAGACGAACACCTGTTCGACTCAAGTATGACACGCCGTGCAGTATGAAGCCAACCGAAGAGCATCCCGACGGATCCCGAAAGACTGAGCCGGGTCACAGCGGTATGTTCGACATCCATGACCGCGCCGGAAGACGTCCGTATCCCGTCGCGCGGCGAACAGCTCGCCGCCTACCTCTACCGGCCGGAGCAGTCCGCGGACGGCGACGCGCCCTGCGTCGTGATGGCCACAGGTTCTCCGCCACCCGCGATGACGGGCTGCCCGCATACGCCGAGGTATTCCGCGACGCCGGGTTCGCGGTCATCGTGTTCGACTACCGCCACTTCGGCGCCTCGACCGGCGAGCCACGCCAGCTGCTCGACATCGGTCGCCAGCATGACGACTACCGTGCGGTCGCGCGTGGGCCTCGCCGGCTCGCACGGCATCGACCCCGACGCGAACCGTCGTCCTAGTGGGGCCACGTCGTCGTTCAGCGGCGGCCATGTCCTGGCCGTCGCGGCGCGGCGATCCACGCGTCGCTGCGGTGATCTCCCAGGCACCCTTCACCGACTGCGATTCCCGCGCTCATGCCGCGTGCCGCTGAAGAGACGCCGTCAACGTGCTCACGGCTGCAGGGCTTTGGGACCAGTTGCGCGGCTGGCGCGACCGTCCACCTCAGCTAGCACGGGCCGTCGGGCGCCAGGCACATTGGCTGCAATGACGGCAGCCGATGCCAAGCCTGGATTTCGAGGCCATCGTTCCGCCGAGTTCATTGGCGCAACGAGTTCGCGCTGCCTGATGCTGCGACTCACGCTTGCTGTTTCGGCCTGGCTCACCAAGGACCGCGCAACTCACCATGCCGCTGCTGGTGTGCGTCTGCGAGAACGACACCACCTCCCGGCCGTCGACGATCAAGGCAGCAAGCGGGCACCACGCGGCGAACTTCGGCCATACCCACTACGGCCACTTCGACATCTATCAGCGATCCGAAGGGTCAAGGCCGACCAAGTCGGAGCTTTCTCCGAGCGGGTCGTCAAATGCCGCCTGACCCGCTAGCGACGCTGGACACGTCCGCGGCGGTCTACTCGGCCATATGCGTGGAGTTCACCCAGCCAGAACGGACAAGACGTGCACGAGATGGCGCTGACGCAAAGCGTTGTCGACGCGGTGTGTGAACACGCCGCGGGTCGCCGCGTGCACAGCGTCAAGGTGGAGATCGGTGCGCTGTGCGCCGGTCGTGCCCGACTCGATGCGGTTCTGCTTCGAGCTGCGACCGAGAGCACCGTCGCCGACGGCGCTCGTCTCGACCTCGACGTGCAGCCCGGCGCGGCCCGCTGCCGCGCCTGTGCCAGAGAATTCGAACTGCACGACTTGATCTTGTTGTGCCCCTGCGGCAGCGCCGATGTCGAGGTGCTGGCCGGACGGGACCTCCGAAGATTCTCTCGATGGAAGTGAGCTGACCATGTGCTGCAACGTGCGGCTGCGGCGACGACGCAGCGGTCATCACGCTGTCCGGCGACGGCCGCACGACCATCACCACTCATCCGCATGATCACGAGCCACCGACCACGCTCGCATGCCCACACCGAAACGATCTCGCTCGAGCAGAAGGTTCTGGCGAAGAACGACCTGATCGCCGAGCAGAACCGCGCATGGCTGGCCGAGCGCGACATCCTTGCGTCTCAACATGCGACCAGCTCCCCGGGCGCTGGGAAGACGACGCTGCTCGAGCGCACCATCCGCGAACTCGGCAGCCGACCGGCACCATCGCCGTCATCGAAGGCGATCAGGAGACGCTGCTCGACGCCGAGCGAATCCAGGCGGCGGGGCCGCGGCAGTGCAGGTCAACACCGGCGCCGGCTGCCACCTCGACGCCGACATGGTTCACCGCGCACTCTCACGCGCTCGATCCGGAGCCGGAGTCACTGCTGTTCATCGAGAACGTCGGCAACCTGGTCTGCCCGGCGCACTGTTCGACCTCGGCGAGCACAGCAAAGCTCGTCGTCATCTCGGTGACCGAGGGCGCGGACAAGCCGCTCAAGTACCCGCACATGTTCGCCGCGGCCGGGCTCGGTCCTCATCAACAAGATCGATCTTGTTGCCCTACGTGGACTTTGATCTTGAAACATGTTTGGGCTTACGTCGCGATCAGTCAACCCCGGACGTCGAAGATGTTGCTCGTCTGTCACGACGCCAACGGGCGATGGTACTGCGGCGTGGTACGACTGGATCACACCGGATCAGGCATTCTGGCAAACGCGCATGTATGTCCCTACGACCCGTTGACAAGGACATATCGCTCGGGAGTAAACCAGGACTGGCGCTCCAGAAAGCGGGCGCCAAGCACAATCCTTGCTATGGGGGCCGCCAGCCCGGGCCCGAAAGCTGTGACGCATGCCGAGCCGAAGCAGCAGTCAAAGCGGAAGAAGGCGTTGATCCACGTTCTGTGGATCAACGCGGGACTGAGTTGTGACGGGGATTCGGTGGCGTTGACTGCGGCCACCCAACCCAGCATCGAGGAGATCGCGCTCTGGCGCACTTCCCGGTCTGCCCAAGATCGCCGTCCACTGGCCGCTGATCGACTTCGAGTGCGGCCCCACCGGCGGCGCGGACGATTTCCTGGAGTGGTTCTTCAAGGCCGAACGCGGCGAGCTGGAGCCGTTCGTCCTTGTCGTCGAGGGTCCGATCCCGAACGAGCAGCTCAAGGACGAAGGCTACTGGTGCGGGTTCGGCAACGACCCGGCGACCGGTCAGCCGATGACGACCAGCGAGTGGCTGGACCGGCTGACGCCGAAGGCCACCGCCGTCGTCGCGGTCGGGACCTGCGCCACGTACGGCGGCATCCACGCGATGGCCGGCAACCCGACCGGTGCGATGGGCGTGCCCGACTATCTCGGGCTGGGACTGGAAGAGCAAGGCCGGCATCCCGATCGTCTGCGTGCCGGGCTGCCCGGTCCAGCCGGACAACATGGCCGAGACGCTGACCTACCTGCTCTACATGGCGACCGGCCAGGCGCCGATGATTCCGCTGGACGACGCGCCTGCGGCCGAAGTGGCTGTTCGGCAGCACCGTGCACGAGGGCTGCGACCGGGCGGGCTACTACGAGCAGGGCGACTTCGCCACCGAGTACGGCTCGCCGAAATGCATTGTGAAGCTGGGCTGTTGGGGCCCGGTCGTCAAGTGCAACGTCCCCAAGCGGGGCTGGATCAACGGCATCGGCGGCTGCCCGAACGTCGGCGGCATCTGCATCGGCTGCACGATGCCCGGCTTCCCGGACAAGTTCATGCCGTTCATGGACGAGCCGCCGGGCGGCAAGGTTTCCACGACGGCGTCGGGTCTGTACGGCTCGGTCATCCGCAACCTGCGCAGCATCACAGGTCGCACGGTGGACAAAGAACCAAAGTGGCGGCATCCGGCGCGAAACTCGAGACCGGAGCGACCCGCACCTGGTAGGTGCAGGCCTGCCGGGCTGCTGCACGCGCGTTTCGAATCGCCGGAAAGTCCTGCGGCGCTGCTCACTAGACGAAGAGAACAGTTCGATGACAACGATCATCCCCGAGCCGTCACATGTGAAGCGGGATCCGGCCAATTGGTGGAGATGGCATGGGATCCCATCACCCGCATCGTCGGCAGCCTCGGCATCTACACCAAGATCGACTTCGACAACAGGGAAGTCGTCGAGTGCCACAGCACCTCGTCGATCTTCCGCGGCTATTCGATCTTCATGAAGGGCAAGGATCCGCGCGACGCCCACTTCATCACCAGCCGCATCTGCGGCATCTGCGGTGACAACCACTGCCACCTGCTCCTGCTACGCGCAGAACATGGCCTACGGCGTGAAGCCGCCGCACCTCGGCGAGTGGATCATCAACCTCGGTGAGGCCGCGGAGTACATGTTCGACCACAACATCTTCCAGGAGAACCTGGTCGGCGTGGACTTCTGCGAGAAGATGGTCTCGAGACCAACCCGAGCGTGCTGGCCAAGGCCGAGAACACCCAGGCGCCGCACGCCGACGTGCACGGCTACCGGACGATCGCCGACATCATGCGGGCGCTGAACCCGTTCACCGGCGAGTTCTACCGCGAGGCGCTGCAGGTCAGCCGGTGGACGCGAGAGATGTTCTGCCTGATGGAAGGCAGGCACGTGCATCCGTCCACGCTGTACCCGGGCGGCGTCGGCACCACCGCGACGATTCAGCTGATGACCGACTACATGACCCGGCTGATGCGCTACGTCGAGTTCATGAAGAAGGTCGTGCCCATGCACGACGACCTCTTCGACTTCTTCTACGAGGCGCTGCCCGGCTACGACCAGGTCGGTCTGCGCCGCACCCTGCTCGGCTGCTGGGGCTCGCTTCCAGGACCCCGAGGTCTGCAACTTCGCCTACAAGGACATGGAGCGACTGGGGCGACGCCATGTTCGTGACGCCCGGCGTGGTGGTCGACGGCAAGCTGTCACACCGATTCCTGGTGGACATCAACCTCGGCATCCGAATCCTGCTGGGCCAGCTCGTTACTACGACGACTGGACCGACCAGGAGATGTTCGTCAAGACCGATCCGCTCGGCAATCCGGTCGACCGTCGGCATCCGTGGAACCAGCACACCAACCCGCAGCCGCAGAAGCGCGACTTCGACGACAAGTACAGCTGGGTGATGTCGCCGCGGTGGTTCGACGGCAAGGACCACCTGGCGCTGGACACCGGCGGCGGCCCGCTGGCCCGGCTGTGGGCGACCGGCGCTGGCCGGCCTGGTCGACATCGGCTACGTCAAGGCCACCGGCAGCAGCGTGCAGATCAACCTGCCGAAGACCGCGCTCAAGGGCCCGGTGTCGCTTCGAGTGGAAGATCCCGCAGTACGGGCAGCAACACGATCGAGCGCAACCGCGCCCGGACCTACTTCCAGGCCTACGCGGCGGCATGCGCACTGCACTTCGCCGAGAAGGCGCTGGTGCGAGATCCGGGCCGGCCGCACCAAGACCTGGGAGAAGTTCGAGGTGCCCGACGAGGGCATCGGCTGCGGCTTCACCGAGGCGGTGCGCGGCGTGCTGTCGCCACCACATGGTGATCCGCGACGGCAAGATCGCGAACTACCACCCGTATCCGCCGACGCCGTGGAACGCCAACCCGCGCGACAGCTACGGCACGCCCGGGCCGTACGAGGACGCGGTGCAGGGCCAGCCGATCTTCGAGGAGAACGACCGGGAGCACTTCAAGGGCATCGACATCATGCGCACGGTGCGCAGCTTCGACCCGTGTCTGCCGTGCGGGGTGCACATGTACCTCGGCGAGGGAAGACACTGGATCTACTGCACTCCCCACCCAATCCGTAACCGGGGAATAGGGTATGGCCCCGCCAACACTGCCAGGCCCGGACGAAACCCAGGACGACGCGCAGTGGCGCACGGCGGGCGATCGCATACAAACCCTCCTCGACGCGTCCTCCTCGGGCGGCGCCGTCGCGCGGGAACGCGCCGAGCAACTCGTCCGTGAGGTGACCGACCTCTACGGGCGGCGCTCGAGCGGATGATGGACCGTGGCGTTGGCCGCGGATCCGGGCCTCGCGCGACCGGTTCGCGGCCGACGACCTCGTCGCCAGCCTCCTACTGGTGCACGGGTTGCATCCGTACGACGTCGCAGCGGCGGGTGTCCGACGCGCTGGACAGCGTGCGGCCCTACCTCGGGTCGCACGGCGGGGACGTGTCGCTGCTCGGGGTGGACGACGGTGTGGTTCGCCTTCAGTTCCAGGGCAGCTGCAAGAGCTGTCCGTCGTCGGCGGTCACGTTGGAGCTGGCGGTCGAGGACGCGGTTCGCGCCGCCGCACCGGAGATCTCCTCGATCGAAGTCGTTGCCGCGGAGAAGGACTCGAGCTCCGGGGTGTCATACCGGCGGAGTCACTGATGACCCATCTGCACGCCAACGGGCATCGGTCGACCGCATGGCAGCCGGTCCCCGAGCTCGCCGAGCTGAGCCGACGGCGAGGTCGGCGGCTTCCGGGTTGCGGGTGCCACCGGCGCTGGCCTGTCGGCGGACGTCGGCGGGCGGGACGGCGGGGAATCTACGCCTACCGCGACAGGTGTCCCAGCTGCACCGGCACACTGGCCGGGCGCGCAACTGACGACGGTGCGGTGCTGCGGTGCCCGAGCTGCGGCGCCGGCTTCGACGCGCGTCCACGCCGGTGCCGGCGTCGGTGGCGACAGTCATCTGGATCCGATACCTGTGCTGGTGCGCGACGGTGTGCTGTCGATGGCCGTGCCGCAAGGGGTGGCGTGATGGACGGCATGGCAGCGTATCGACGTGCTGGCTCGCATCCGCGCCAGCCGCGCGGCGCCCGCGGCTCGCGGGTGAACGCTGCGAGATGTGCTCGGAGGCACATCGCCGACGAGCACCAGCATGTCGTGAATCTCGAAGGCCGACAGCTGATGTGTGTGTGCCGCGGATGCTATCTGCTGTTCACCGACACCGAGGCCGAGCTGCGCTTCCGCGCCGTCCCCGACCGCTACCTCGCGTTCCCGGATTTCGCGCTGGACCGTCGGCCAGTGGGAGGCGCTGCAGATCCCGGTCGGGCTGGCGTTCTTCTTCCACAACTCGGCGCTTGGCCGCACGGTGGCGTTCTACCCCGGCCCGGCGGGCGCCACCGAATCCGAGCTGGATCTGCAGGCGTGGAACGACATCCGCACCGCCGACCCCGGGCGGACACCATCGCTGCGAGACACCGAGGCACTGCTCGGTACGGGTGCCCGACGATGAAACCGCGTCTCCGCATGCCTATTTGGTCCCGATCGATGCCTGCTACGAGTTCGTCGGCCGGTTGCGCATGATGTGGCGGGGCTTCGACGGCGGCCAGGACGTACGCAACTACATCGACGAGTTCTTCGATCACGCTCGAGGACCCGGAGCAAGGTGGTCGATCGCGGATGAGTGACGTCACCTTCGCCGTCCTCGACGTGGCACCGGAGCCCTACGCGGTGACGCCGATCCTGATGGCCCGCGTCGGCATCGCCGCGGACGGCGATGATCCGATGCACGCGATCGCACTGCGCTGTCAGGTCCGCATCGACCCGATGCGACGCGGCTACTCCGACGACGAGGCCGCCGAGCCTGTTGGACCTGTTCGGCCCACGCGAGCGCTGGGCCACCACGCAGCACACGTTCCTGTGGCTGCACACCACCGCGATGGTGCAGGGATTCACCGGCACCACTCAGGTGCATCTGCCCCTCGAGTGCACCTATGACTTCGAGGTGGCGGCGGCGAAGTATCATGCACGCACTGCGCGACGGCACCATCCCGCTGCAGTTCCTGTTCAGCGGAACGGTTTCGCGCCGGGGCCAGGCGGCTTCGCCGTCCAGCAGGTGCCGTGGGACCGCGAGGACCGCTACGACATGCCGGTGTCCGTCTGGCGTGATCTGATGCAGCAGCACTTTCCGAACACCGGGTGGCTGCGGCTGGACCGCGACACCATCGACGCGCTGGCCGCGTACCGCTCGGCGCGCGGCCTGCTCGGGTTCGATGACGCGATCACCTCGCTGCTGGCGGACGAGCCTGCGACGCGGGGAGATCCCATGACCGCCGAGTTGGGACCGTGCACGCGCCGTCGCCGATGCGGTGCTGTACGAGGGCTACCTGCTCTACCCGTACCGCGCCAACTCGCGAAAGAACCAGTCGCGCTGGCAGTTCGGCGTGCTGGGGCCGCAGGGCGCCGCGGACACCGGCATCGGTGAGGATGACACGCTGTCCGCGCAGGTGCTGGTTGCGGTCCAACGGCGTCCCGTCGCTCTCGGGCGTGGCGCGGTTCCTGCAGCTGCAGCACCGTGGGGCCGAACGCGACGTCGGCGGCGGCCGCTTCGAGCAGGTCGACGAACTTGACCGCGGGCTCGACAGACGTGGCTCAGCTGGGACGAGGCGCGTCGAACGCGAGATCACGATGGACCCGTTCGCCGTCACGAGTCTGCCTCGCACGCTTGACATCTCGGTGCCCGGCGGGCACCGACATCGAGAGCCGTGGACGGCGGGCGACTGGTGCGCACGCGCCGTGCGCTGCACGGTCAACTCGACATCTCCGCGGAGCGCGGACGGCGATCTGCTGCGGCTCGACGTTCGAGGTGCGCAACACCGCGCCACCCGCCGCCGACAAGGACGAGGCGATCGCGACCTCGCTGATCGGCACGCACCTGCTCATCGAAGTCGCCGACGGCGAGTTCGTGTCGCTGCTCGAACCGCCGGATTCCGCCGCCGCCGCGGTGGCGCGGTGCAGCGCAGCACCGCTGCTTCCCGGTGCTCGCGGGGCCACCCGGCGAACATGACCTGGTGCTGGTGCTCGCCGATCATCCTGTACGACCATCCCGAGATCGCCGAACAGAGCAAAGGGCGCGCTGTACGACTCCACCGAGATCGACGAGATCCTCACGCTGCGGGTCATGACGATGACCGACGAGGAGAAGGCGCAGGCGCGCGCCACCGATCCGCTGGCGGCCCAGATCATCGACCGCGTGCGACTCGATGTCGCCGGAGGCGATGCTGGATCTGCACGGCGTGCTGCGCAATCCGCACGCGTCGCGCCAGGACGCGGGCTGATACCCGAGATCCCCGCGGACGTCGACTGGTGGGATCCGTTGGCGGACAACGCGGTACGCCCGACACTCGACGCCGATCCTGGTCAACGGCACGCGGGTGACCCGCGGCAGCCGGGTCCGGCTGCGGCCGTCGCGCAGGGCCGATGCGCAGGACCTCTTCTACGCCGACAAGATCGCGCGCGTCACCTCGGTGCACGAGGACGTCGACGGCGACCAGCACGTCGGCGTCGTCCTCGAGGACGATCCGGCCGCCGACCTGCACGACTGGTACGGCCGCTACCTGTACTTCGCACCCGACGAAGTCGAACCACTCACCGAAAGGAGTTCGAAATGGAAGTAGTGGGATGGATCGCCGTGGGCGTCGTCGCGGCCGTCGTCGTCGCGCGGCGTAGTCGTTGGCCGTCAAGTCCATTCCGGACGCGCGCGCGCTACATGAAGATGCGCCGCATGTAACGGTCAGCGAGGTGAGATCACGTCCCGAATCCTGGTAGCCGGGATCGGCAACATCTTCCTCGGCGACGACGGCTTCGGTCCCGAGGTGATGCGTCACGTCCCGCAACGGCTCGCCGGCCCGCGCGTCGCAGCTGGTGGACTACGGCATCAGGGGCATGCACCTGGCGTATGACCTGCTCGACGGGTGCGACGCGCTGGTCGCTCGTCGACGCGATCCCCAGCCGCGGAGCGCCGGGCACCGTGCACGTCTTCGAGGCCGACCATGAAAGCTCTCACCGCCACAGCGGGTCTGGACGCGCACGCGATGGATCCCGGTGCGGTGTTCGCGAGCCTCGAACGCGCTCGGCGGCACGCCGCCGTACACCGATCGTGATCGGCTGCGAGGCCGCGAACGTCGACGAGGGCATCGGCCTGTCGCGACGCGGTCGGCCGCCGCGGTGCCCGACGCGGTGCGGGCGCTCGAGGACGTCGCTGAGCGCGGCTGCACGAACCGTCGTGAGGAGAGGCTGAACCATGTGTCTGGGAATCCCGGGACAAGTCATCCGGCATGCTGGAGGGCTACGGCGACCAGCTCGCCCTCGTCGACGTCGCGGGTGAGCACCGCAAGGTCAACGTCGGGATGCTGCCCGAGGAGACGTTCGCACCCGGCGACTGGGTCATCATCCACATGGGCTTCGTCGTCGAGAAGACCGACAAGGCCGGCGCCGACGCGGCGATGGACAGGCCTCGAAGCTGATGGGCAGAGGCCGAGACATCGAGAGCGTCGCCATGACCGCTCGGCGCCGGTTACGTGTCTGCGTGCACGGCGTGGTCCAGGGCGTGGGCTTCCGGCCGTTCGTCTACACCACGCGCGGCCGCCCTCGGCTTGACCGGGTCCGTGCGCAACGACAGCTCCGGCGCCATCGTCGAGGTCGAAGGCGACGCCCGCGGAACTCGACCACTTTCTCGACCACGGCTGCGTGACCAGCCCGCCGCCGTTGGCCGTCATCGAATCGATTGAGACGCAGGATATCCCGCCGGTCGGCGGCACCGGCTTCGCCATCGCCGACACGTCGCGATCGGACGGCGGCCGCACGCTCGCCTCCCCGACGTCGCCATGTGCGCAGACTGCGCGGCCGAACAGCGCGACCCATCCAACCGGCGCTACCGGCACGCGTTCGTCAACTGCACCAACTGCGGCCCGCGCTTCACCATCATCGCCGCGCTGCCCTACGACCGCGCCTCCACCACGCATGGCGTCGCTTCGCGATGTGCGCCGATTGCGCGCGCGAATACCACGACCCCGCCGACCGGCGGTTCCACGCCCAGCCGGTGTGCTGCCCGAACTGCGGGCCGACGCTGCGCTACCGCGACCGGCGACGGTGGCGTGACCGACGGCGACGGTGCGCTGCTGCAGGCCCGACAGCTGCTGCGCGACGGCGGCATCCTGGCGGTCAAGGGCATCGGCGGATACCACCTGGCCTGCGACGCCGACGACGAAGCAGGCGGTCGCCGAACTGCGACGGCCGAAAGCGGCGCGGCGACAAGCCGTTCGCGGTGATGGTGCCCGACCTGCCGACCGCGTGCACCAGCATCGCCGACGTCGACGACGCCATCGGCTCGAGCTGCTGTCGGGCCCGCAGCGACCGATCGTGCTGACTGCCCCGCCGACGCGACTGCGCCGGATCGCCGACGCGGTGGCGCCGCACAACCCGGATCTCGGCGTCATGCTGGCCTACACGCCGCTGCACGCACTGCTGTTCGGGCTGCCGGGCGACAGCCGAGGCCGACCCGTACTGGTGATGACATCCGGGCAACCTCGGCGGCGAACCGATCTGCTTCACCGACGACGATGCGCTCGAACGGCTTTCGCACCTCGCCGACGGCTGGCTGATGCACGATCGGGACATCCTGGTGCCCTGCGACGACTCCGTCGTGCGGTCGTGCGTCGGCGGTGCCGACGGTCGAATCTGAGTTGCCGATCCGGCGCTCCCGCGGGTATGCGCCGCTGCCGATCGCGCTTGCCGGTGCCGGTGCCGCCGACGATGGCGGTCGGCGGCGGACCTGAAGAACACGATGGCGGTCGCCGGACGGGAAATACGCCTGGCTGAGCCAGCACATCGGCGACATGGACGACCTCGCGACGCTGTCCGCCTTCGACGCCGCCGCAGCGGCACCTGCAGGCGCTGACCGCGCGTCGAACCCGGAAGTGCTTGTGGCCGACGCCCATCCGGCTGTACCGGTCGACCGCCTGGGCACACCGCAACGCCGGCGGGCGGCCAGTCCGGACGGTGCAACACCATCACGCGCACATCGCGGCGGTGATGGCCGAGCACGGGCTGGACGGATCGCAGCAGGTGCTCGGCTTCGCCTTCGACGGGACCGGCTACGGATCCGACGCGCGCCGTCTGGGGTGGCGAGGTGCTGCTCGCCAACTACAAGGGCTACCAACGACTGGCACAAGCTCGAAGTACGTGCCGCTGGCGGGCGGCGACATCAGCGTGCTGCGGCCCTACCGGATGGCGCTGGCCCATCTGTGGGCGGCGGGCATCGGCTGGGAGCCGGATCTGCCGCCGGTGCGGCGCCTGCCCGGACGACGAGCGCACGGGTGTTGCGCCACCAGCTCGAGACCGGGCTGGGCTGCGTGCCGACATCCAGCATGGGCCGGCTGTTCGACGCGGTGTCCGCGCTCGTCGGCGTCCGGCAGGTGGTGGCATACGAGGCGCAGGCGGCCATCGAGTTGGAGGGTCTGGCCCGCGGCGTCGACTGCGGCAGCACGTTCGTTACACGTTCGACGTCGACCGCTCGGGCCAACCCGGCGCTGATCGACCCGACTCCGTGGTGCACGCCGTGGTCAGCGACGCACGCGCGCCGGCGTGCCTGACCGGCGTGATCGGGGCGCGGTTCCACCGCGCAGTCGCCGATCTGGTCGTCGACCTCGCCGCGCGACGACACGGATGAATCGCAGACCGGTCGCGCTGTCCGGCGGCGTCTTCCAGAACGCGCTGCTGCTTCGCCTCGACGCTGAAAGGGCTGCAGGCCAACGGGTTTCGAGGTGATCACGCATCGCCGTGTGCCGCCGAACGACGGCGGCATCGCATTGGGTCAGCTGTTGGTGGGACATTGCGGATGACCAACGAGGACACTGTTGACGGGCCACGCGTTGTTCGCCCAGTACGCCTACCCGCCGAACGAGCTCGGCTACTGCGGGCCTGCGGACGCCGCGGTGCGGCGGCGACACTGCATCGAGCTCGCCGCGCACGCCAAGGAGTTCGACGGCGCGTGGCCGTATCCTGGCGGCCATCGCCGAGGCGGTCGGTGTCTCCGATCCGCTCGACGAGGACGTCGTCCGCAGCTACTGGGTCGGCGGCCCGACGCTGGCCAGCGTCGACCCCGCAGCCCTGCTCGACCGAGCTGCGGACATGCGTTCAAGGGACAGGTCACCGGGCTGCTCGATGCGGTCCTGGCCGCCACCGAGGTGTTGGCGCACCACAGCTTTCACGTCTTCGTGGTCTACCCATGGGTGCGGTTCCTGGACCGCGATGCGGCGACCGCGCTGCGGCGTCATGCAGGACTGCCGCATCCGCTGGGGAACCGTCGAATCGGTCGAGGGCGAGCACGCGGTGATCGTCGTCGCGTCCGCTGCAGCTCGACCGACGGCAGCGCTGGCACTCGGCGAACCCGGAGCCGAGCGGGTGCAGTGGAAGAAGGGCGGAGCTCTCGCTGGCGCCCGCACCGGCGCCGGGCTCGACGTCGTGTCAGCGCACTGGGACTGGGTGTGTGGACGCTCACGCGACGACCGAGAGCGCCGGCGCTGGACGTCGGCCACGCAGGCAACGCTGGAGTTGGTCAACGCCATCCGCTCCGAAGGCATTTCCGTGGTCGCGGGATCGGATGCACACTGGTATCACTGAGGAGACCGAGAATGACGACGACCGCGCAGCTCGGGGTCGTACATCGGTGTGGATCTGTCCGCCGATCTGGCTGCCGCCGCGCTGGATCTGGCCCGCAGATTCCACGACGGCGCCACGCTGTGGGTGATCTCACCGCAGTGGGAACCGCACGCCCATCACGTCGCGGTCGAGTTCGTCCATCCCGTGATCATGGGCAAGCGGGCGCTGCCCTCGGTCGCGCTCGTCGAGCCCGATCCCGGTCGCGCAGGCCCGGGTCGCCAGCCAGCCGGGTGATCTCGCTGATCGCGGTCGGCGTCGGCCAGACGAACCCGCGGTGGTCGACGCGATGCGCCGCGCGCCAGGCGTGGGGCGTGCTGACCCTGTGGATCGGCGCCGGGCCGCGGCCGCCTGCCGGCGCCGCGAACCACATCCTCTGGATTGACTCCGACGACCCGATGGTGCCGGCCACCGGACGCTTCGTGCTGATGTACCACCTGCTGTGGGAACTCACCCACGTCTGCTTCGAGCACCCGGGTCTGCTGAAGGCCCCGGCCGAGGACTGCACCGACGAAGTGTGCGTGACCTGCAGCGACGAGGGACGGCTCGGCGAGGTGGTGCTCGGAGCCCGCCGACGCGACCGGGTCAGGCGCTGGTCCGCACGGCCAAGGGCGAGGAATGGGTGGACGTCACCGTTCTGCGGCGAGGTCTGCGCCGAACGACCTGGTTCTGGTGCACGCGGGAACGGCGATCGCCCGTCTTGGCGATGAGCGCTCGCGCGAGCAACGAGTGACACCGTCGAGGAGGTCAACTCGATGACGACGCACGGCCCGACAGCGCGGAAAGCACCGGCTTTCTCTACCCGTTCATCGAGTCCGAGGAGACCGACGCCAGCAGCCTGCTCGACGACCTCGCCGCCTCGGCAGGGGCGAAGGCCGCCGAAAGCGCCCGGCTGCAACGGGAATCGCTCGGACGAGTACGCGACCGGTCTTGACCGCGGCGGGAACTCGAGATGGCCGAGCAGGTTCCTGCGTGGCGGCCGGCTCTACACGCTCGGCAACGGCGGCAGCTCCACCGATGCGCGCGACGCTGGCCTCGCTGTTCAGTCCGCCCGCGCGGGGGCGCGCGGTGGCGGCCTGGTCGCTGGCCGCCGACGAAGCGGTGGTGACCGCGCTCGGCAATGACGTCGGCTTCGAGCTGATCTTCAAGCGCCAGATCATCGCCCACGGTCGCGACCGCGACGTCGCCATCGCGTTGTCCGACATCCGGCAACTCCGAGGACCTGATGACGGCCATCACCGAAGCCAAGCAGCGCGGGACTGCTCACGATCGGATTCTCCGGCCACGACGGCGGCCGGATGGCGATGGCCGAGGATCTCGACTCACTGCTTCACGGTGCACTCGCCAGAGCATCCACCGCATCCAGGAGAGCCACGCCATGCTCGGTTTCCGGCTCTGGTCGGTCGACGCAGGAACACATGGCCCGTCCTCGAAACGGAGTGCACACTTCATGAGCCCAACCGACGCGATGACCGCCGGCAGAACGCGAAGACCGTGTGCTGGAACGGATCGACAAGTTCCGGCAGCGACGTCCGCGGCTGCTCGAAGACGTGGTCGACGCTCGCGCACGGCGCGGGCGGCAAGTCGTCGGCGGCGCTCGTCGACGCCGTGTTCTCGAGGCGTTCCGCAACGACGAGCTCGAACAACTCGGCGACGCCGCCGCGCTCGCACCGCCGTCGGGTGAGCGGCTCGCGTTCTTCCACCGACTCGTTTGTCGTTCAGCCGCGGCGCTTACCGGGCGGTTCGATCGGACACGTCGCCGTGCACGGCACGATCAACGACCTCGCGGTGTCGGGCGCTCGCCCGCAATGGCTGTCGGCGGCCTTCGTCATCGAAGAGGGGTTCCCGATCGCCGAGCTGCGCGAGATCGTCGCCGACATGAGCGAAGCCGCCGCCAAGGCGGGCGTGCAGATCGTCACCGGCGACACCAAGGTCGTCGGCAAGGGCGCCGCAGACGGTGTGTACATCTCGACCGCAGGCGTGGGCGTGATTCCCGAGGGCAGGCGGCTGTCCCGCGATCTCGTCGCAGCCCGGCGACAAGGTGTTGGTGTCCGGCACGATCGGCGAACACGGAATGGCGGTCATGCTCGCGCGCGGCGACCTGGCCATCGACGCCGACATCGCCTCCGGACACCGCGCCCGTCCACGAACTGGTCGAGGCTGCTGCTGGAAGCCGCGCCGTCGACGCGGTGGATGCGCGACGCGACCCGCGGCGGCGTCGGCACGGTGGCCAACGAACTCGTCAAGGACTCCCCGTTCGCGCTGATCCTGGACGAGGACGAGCCTCCGATCCAGCCGCAGGTGCTCGGCGCCTGCGACATGCTCGGCATCGATCCGTTGTACGTCGCGAACGAGGGCAAGTTCGTCGCGATCGTTGCCGCCGAGGAAGCCGACGCGGCGATCGCCGCGTTGCGGCGCGCATCCGCAGGGCGCCGACGCCGACGGTGGTTGGCGAGATCGTCCCTGAGCCGCACGGCATTGTCGCGCTCCGAACTTCGTTCGGCGGCAGCCGAATCGTCGACATGCTCGTCGGCGACCCGCTACCGCGAATCTGCTAATCGAGCTTTGAGAGGAGATTGACGATGTGTCTGGGAATCCCCGGTCAGGTGGTCGACATCGTCGACGCCGAACAGTCCCTGGCCAAGGTCGACGTCAACGGCGTACGCAGAATCATCAGCGTGCGACTGCTTGACCGACGACAACCTGCAGGTCGGTGACTGGGTGTTGGTGCATGTCGGGTTCGCGATGGCCAAGATCGACGAGCACGAAGCCGGCGATGACGCTCGATCAGGTGCAGAAGATGGGCGCCGACTACGTCAACGAGATCGAAGCGTTCAACGCGTCGGAAATCGCCTGACGCAGTAGAGGGTTGAGAGCAATGAGGTTCGTCGACGAATTCCGGGACCCGGCGGCCGCGCGCGCGCTGGTCAAGTCGCATCACCGAGCTGGCCGGCGACGACGAGTTCAAGTTCATGGAGGTGTGCGGCGGTCACACGCACACCATCTACCGGCACGGCATCGAGCACCTGCTGCCCGGACGACGTCGAGCTGGTGCACGGGCCCGGCTGCCCGGTGTGCGTGATCCCGATGGGCCGGGTCGACGACGCGCATCGCGGTCGCCGAGCAGCCCGGCGTCATCTTCACCGTCGTTCGGCGACATGATGCGGGTGCCCGGTCGCAACGGGCAACCTGCTCGAGGCGAAGGCGCGCGGCGCGGACGTGCGATTCGTCTACTCGCCGCTCGACGCGCCTCAGCGTCGCGCGTCGACAACCCGGACCGCCAGGTCGTGTTCTTCGCCGTCGGCTTCGAGACCACGGCGCCGTCCACCGCCGTCACGCTGCTGCGGGCCCGCGACGCTCGGCGTCACGCAACTTCAGCGTGTTCTGCAACCACGTCACGATCGTCCCGCCGATCAAGGCCATCCTCGAGTCGCCCGACCTGCGGCTCGACGGCTTCCTCGGACCCGGGCACGTGTCGACGGTGGTCGGCAATGCGGCCGTACCGGTTCGTGCCCGACGCAGTACGGCAAGCCGATGGTGACGGCCGGCTTCGAGCCGCTCGACATCCTGCAGGCGATCGCACATGCTGCTGCAGCCAGATCCGCGAGGGCCGCTGCGAGGTCGAGAACCAGTACACGCGGGTGGTGCGCCACGGAGGGCAACACCGCAGGCGCTGCAGCTGATGGCCGAGGTCGTTCGAGCTGCGGCCCGCACTTCGAGTGGCGCGGGCTGGGCTTCATCTCGCAGAGCGCGCTGCAAGGTCCACCGCGACTACGCCGACTTCGACGCCGAGGTGCAGTTCGACATGCCCGGCGTGCGGGTCGCCGACCCGAAGGCGTGCCAGTGCGGCGAGGTGCTGAAGGGCGTCATCAAGCCGTGGGAGTGCAAGGTGTTCGGCACGGCGTGCACGCCCGAGACGCCGATCGGCACGTGCATGGTCTCCCTCGAAGGCGCCTGCGCGGCCTACTACAACTTCGGCAGCTGCACCGGGAGACCGCCCAGCTGCTCGGTCAGCGGGGGCTAGCGTGCCAGCGCCGTAACTCACCACCGATCGCGCGGGACGTCGAAGTCGGCGCACAGCGCCCGCCATACGTCGCGCAGGCTCGACGCCGTCCTCGATGGCCTGCGCGGCCGTACGTCCGCCGAAGCCTGTCAGCACATGGTCGACGAGCAGCGATTGCGCCCCGCACCGGGCCGAACTGGCCCTCGACGAGTTCGTTGGAATTCTGGTCAACCGCACCGCGATCCAACCTACGCCGACGAGCGCCAGCGCTTCGTGGCACACCCGTACCGGATCCGCCACTCCGTCGACGCTTGCCCCCGGCACGCCGGGCGGCCCGCAGCGTAACTGCGGCGACGACAGCACCCGGCTGACGGCGGCCGCCAACGTCGCTGCAGTCAACGGCCGCACCAACTGCGCACTGCCTTGACGCACAAGCCGATTCGCGATCTCCCACTGATCGCCGCCGCCGGGCACCACCACCATCGGTACCCCGGCCAGCAGCGTCTTGGACACCATCCCGTGCCCGCCCCCGCAGATCACCAGATCCGCGTGCGACAGCAGTTCGTCCTGGCGACCGAGGCCGACCACGGCCCACGGCGGCACCTCGACGTCGGGTCCGCCCAGCCGCGACACCACCACCCGCGAACCCTCAGGCAGCACTCTCCCCCGGTCGCAGCGCCTCCAAGCGCGACCTCGGTCAGGCCGCGCGTGCCGGTCACCGCCGTCGAGGGCGCGACGACGACCACCGGACCTGATCCGGGTGGGATCTCCAACACCGCTTCGGTCGGTTCGAAGTGCAGCGGGCCCACGACGACGGCCTCATCCGGCCAGTCCGGGCGCGGCACCTCCAGCGCGGGCAGCGTCGCGATGAGACGGCGCAGCGGTCCGGGATCGACCGCGGGCAACCCGATTTCGACCCTGACCGCCGAACGCTGGCGCAGGCCCTCGCGCCACGACCGCGCGGTCAGCGCCCGCATTACCGCGTCGCGCAGCCGGCCGCGGATCCCGACGCCGGGCGCCAGCCCGCTGCCCAGTGGCGGCAGGCCCTTCGACGGCCGGTACAGCGGGCGACGGATTGAGTTCGATCCACGGCATGCCGAGCAACTCGGCCGCCAACCCGCCGCAGGCGGTGATCACATCGGAGACCACCACATCCGGCGCCAACTCGCGCAGCAGCGGCACGTTCAGCACCGCCATCCGCGCGGCCCGCTGGTGGATCTTCGCGCCGGCGTCGGTGTCGTCGTCGACTTCGGTGGGATCCAGCCCAACGAGTCTCGACCGCGTCCACCCCAACCGAACGCGGCGGTGTCCAGCCATTCGGTGCCGGTCAGCAGCGTCGGCGAATCGCCCGCGGCCAGGAATCGGCGGCACAGCGCGAGCGCCGGAAAGGCGTGCCCGGGATCCGGTCCGGCGACCACGGCGACGCGCACGCGGCTTACCCTGCCACAGCGCCCGCCACTAGCGCTGAGGAGCCATGACGGCGATGACATCGGCTAGCTAATCAACGAACGACGCCACGGCCAACGCCACGCACTGTCGAGACCTTCCTTTACGCCCTGCAGGACCAGGACTTCGACTACGGCTGACTCCGATGTTGGCCGACAACATCGTGTGGCAGAACGTCGGAACTCAGCACCGTGCGAGGTCGCAAACGCATCGTGAAGCTGTTCCGGCTCGGTGAAGGGCCGAGCGGGCTTCGAGGTGAAGTTCCACCGCATCGCCGCCGAGGGCAACGCCGTGTTAGACCCGAGCGAACCGATGCGATCATCGTCGGCCCACTGCGCGTCCAGGTCTGGGTGCGTGCGGGGTGTTCGAGGTGCACGGCGGCAGATCGACGCTGTGGCGCGACTACGCTCGACAGACTCGACTTCTTCGTCATCGCACCACTGCGCGCGCTCGCGGCGCTCGTCATTCCCTCGCTGCGGCCAACGATGTAGGCGCTTAGGCGCGGCGCAGTCCGCCGAGTTCGTCGAACGCCTGCGCCCAGCCGATCAGCCGGTCGGTGGCGTTGACCAGCTCGTCGCGGTAGCGCTGCTGCGACATCGGCGAGCTCGACATCGAACCGCTGTTCGCCGCTGACACCAATTGCGCTGCGGCGGTGACCATCTCGTTGTACTGACGGGCACCGTGGTCGAGCTGCGTGGTGAACGCGCGTGATCGTCGGCGCCAGGTGCGCACGCGAACTGCGAGCGCCGAACTGATCGCCCGCTCCATCGACATCACCTCGTTGGCGGTTGCCGCCATGGTTGGCGGCGGTCTGGTTGGCCGACCGCGGTCAGCTCACGCAGCTCGTCCGCAGGCAGCATCCGGCCCCGCTCCATCACGCTCGAGCAGCGAGAACAGCCCGCGCTCGGAGGCGGCCAGCGCGGCCATCGGCTGGCGGGCCGCCGATCCCCACGGCGGCAGCCGCCGGGCGGCCCGTGACCGCTGCGGAGGCAGCGGCGATCTCCGCGGAGCCAGCGGTAGCGCAGGAACGACAACGTCGCGAGGAACGGCCGCGCCCGACCGCGATCGGCGCCGGGATGAACAGCGCCCACACCGGCGTGCTCCACGACGCCAGCACGGCCGTCACTGCCACCCAGAACACGCAGGACAGCGTGAAGAACAGCCCCGAGCCGCAGCGCCCACCGCCGCTTGCGCAGTCAGCTTGGCCCGCGGATCGGCGGCCGCACTGAGCTTTTCGGCCAGCACGTCGGACCACTCCGGCGGCGGTGTCGACCCCACGCTGCACCAACGAGCGCCAAGCCTCTGGCTCTGACCGTCGTGCGTGAATTCACTGCCATGCCCTACGAAAGCTATTGCGACAGCGGGCTTTCCGGTGTCGCCTCGCTGGCGTCGGTCGCCGGCGTGGCCGGTGGTGGCCGGCCTGAGCCACCGGCAGGCAGCTGCTCGCCGCGCATCGACGCGCGGATCTGCTCGAGCCGGGAATGCCCGGCCATCTGCACGCTGGCCTGCTGCACCTCGAGCATGCGGCCCTGCACCGAGTTCTGCGCGAGCTCGGCCGAACCCATCGCGTTGGCGTAGCGGCGCTCGATCTTGTCGCGCACCTCGTCGAGGCTCGGGGTGTTGCCCGGTGCAGCCAGCTCGCTCATCGACCGCAGCGACGCGCTCACCTGCTCCTGCATCTTGGCCTGCTCGAGCTGGCTCGAGCAGCTTAGTGCGCTCGGCGATCTTCTGCTGCAGCATCATCGCGTTCTGCTCGACGGCCTTCTTGGCCTGGCCCGGCGGCCTGCAGCGCCTGGTCGTGCAGGCCCTTGAGGTCCTCGACGCTCTGCTCGGCGGTCACCAGCTGTGCGGCGAACGCCTCGGCGGCGTTGCTCGTACTCGGTGGCCTTGGCGGCGTCGCCCGGCGGCGGTGGCCTGATCGGCCAGCGTCAGCGCCTGGCGGACGTTGACCTGCAGCTTCTCGATCTCGGCGAGCTGCCGGTTGAGCCGCATCTCCAGCTGGCGCTGGTTGCCGATCACCTGCGGCGGCCTGCTGCGTCAGCGCCTGGTGCTGGCGCTGGGCGTCCTCGATGGCCTGCTGGATCTGCACCTTCGGATCGGCGTACTCGTCGACCTTCGAGCTGAACAGCGCCATCAGGTAGCTGCCACGCCTTGACGAACGGATTGGCCATGGGTTCATTCCGCCTTCGTGTCGTCGAACTGTTCCAGACTGCTCTACTGCCAACTTATCGGTTCCGCGCAGATCACCACACCCTTGCGCGGTGATTTCCAGCGGCCGCGGCGGTGAGCCAGGCCACCGCCATCGAGACGACCTGCGGGATGACGACCTTCGTCGTGGCGTCGATGCTGGCTGCGCTGGCGCGCGTGCGAGCGCGGCGAGTTCCTCTTGCGGCCATCTCCTCGCCGGCGTCGGACAGCACCGCGCGACAGCGGGACGTCCAGGGCGCCGCAGATGGCGCTGAGCAGTTCGCTCGGACGCCTCCTTGCGGCCGCGTTCCACCTCCGACAGGTAGCCGAGGCTGACCCGGGCGGTATCGGACACCTCACGCAGGGTGCGGCCCTGCTCGGTGCGGGCACGACGCAGCACGTCGCCGATCACCTCGCGCAGCAATGCCGTCATCGTGCTCTCCTCCGCTCCGGGCTTGGTTACTAGAGCAACGCTGAGCGCAGGCGGGTTGGTTCCCGGATGGCTCATTACCGTTGCTCGACGAGCGCGCTGGCAGCCGCGCGACGGCCTCACGCACCGCCGCGAACCGGATGTCCCAGCGCGACCCTGAGCAACGAGAGCTCGACGACCTCGGTGTCGATGGGCCGGCGAGACCGAGGCAACACCGTGCCTACCGGATGGCCGCCGTGCGCTCGGGGCCTGCCACCCCGGTCAGCCCAACGCCCCAGGTCGAGGCGCAGCGCTGCCTGGCACCGACGGCCATGGCGCGCGCTGTGGGGAGCTGCGACAGGCCCGACCGCATCGAGCAACTGAGGGCCACGTCCCCGGCCAGCGCGATCTTGGTGTCCTCGATGTAGGTGACCAGGCCGCCGCGCAGCGCCACACTGGCGCCAGCCACCCCGGCAAGTGTGGCGGCCAGCAGGCCCGCGGTCAGCGACTCGGCGGTGGCGACACTCTGCCTGCGCACCGTCAGGTCCGCGATGAGTGCGCGGTGCGTCCAGTGACCAGCGGGTCGTCCACGCGAATCCCTGACCGCCGAGACGACGTAGTCGACGCCGGTGAGCACCGTCAGCACCACGGCGGCCCACATCACCACCCATGCGCCGGTCAGCCAGGGCCCCGAGAGCGGCAGCACGAACAGGCCGATCGCGACGGCCTGAACGAGCGTCTGCAGCTCTGCCGCCGCGGCTGGCCGGGATGACACCGCGGCGCAGCACCGCGAATCGCAACGCGGTGATGCCGATCTCGCGAACCATGATCACCACCGTCACCCACCACGGCAGGTCGCCAAGCATCGACAGCCCGATCAGCGCCGCGCCGATCAGCGCCTTGTCCGCGATCGGATCGGCCAGCCTGCCGAACTCGGTCACCATGCCGTAGCTGCGGGCCAGCGCGCCGTCGAACCGGTCGGTGATCACCGCGACCGCGAGACGATGATGAATGCGGCTATCCGCCAACAGGTTTCATGGCCGTCGCCGACGAACAGCACGGCGAGGAACGACAGGAACCAACACCAGACGCACGCCGGTGAGCACGTTCGCGATGTTCGCCACACGGGCGCGCGGAACCACCGGCATCGATATCGGGCTGGCCCGACACCGCAACAGAATATCCGGTTGGTCCAGAATCAGCCGATACCCTCGCACGTGTGAGCGGAGCGCTCCGACGCGGCTTGTCGTCCGGCGTGCCCGCACGTCCGACGTTCCGGCGCATCAAGGCGCTCGTCGACATCTATTCCGGCAAGATCTTGCTGGAGAAGAACCTGGTGACGCTTTACGAGGCGGTCCAGGAGTTCTGGGTCGCCGAACTCGACGGCGAGCTGATCGGTTGCGGCGCGCTGCACGTGTTGTGGTCGGACCTCGGCGAGGTGCGCACCGTCGCGGTGCACCCGAAGGTCAGGGCCAAGGCGTCGGGCACGCGATCGTGGACCGATTGCTGGACGTGGCCAGGAACTACACCTGCAGCGGATCTTCGTGCTCACCTTCGAGAGTCGAGTTCTTCTCCAGGCACGGTTTCGAGGAGATCGAGGGCACGCCGGTCACCGCGGAGGTCTACGAGGAGATGTGCCGCTCCTACGACACCGGTGTCGCGGAGTTCCTCGACCTGTCCTACGTCAAGCCGAACATCCTCGGCAACACCCGAATGCTGTTGACGCTCTAAGGCGTACCGTCGTCGGCGTGCTCCGTCGGATCACTCGTCTGTTACGTGCGCTGCGGCTTGTGTGCACCGCCGCCACCGCCCGTCGATCGGCCGACCCGTCAGGCCTCGAAGGCGGTGTCCGCGTCGGAACTGTCGACGGCCAGCGCTGGGCTCAACCTCGCTGGCTGACGGTTGTCTGCCGCCGAGCGGCTCACCCTTCGCAAGCTCGCAGGCTTCGTCGCCGCCGACTCGGCATCCGAGCCGCGCGCGACATCTGGCCGCGCAGCGTCCCCGCCAGCTCGTCGGGCTTTGACCAACACCTCGCGCGCCTCGAGCCTCTCACTGCGGCCTGACGATGCCGCGGGTTTCCATCAGGATCCATCAGCCGGCCGGCCTTGGCGAAGCCGACCCGCAGCTTGCGCTGCAGCATCGACGTCGAGCCGAACTGCGAGGTGACGACCAGCTCGACGGCCTGCAGGAGCAGCGTCCATGTCGTCGCCGATGTCCGGGTCGACGTCCGTGCGCTCGCGTCGGCCTTGGCGCGCGGTGACGCCCTCGGTGTAGGTCGGCTCGGCCTGGTCCTTGCAGTGCCTGCACGACGGCGTGGATCTCGTCGTCGGTGACGTACGCGCCCTGCATGCCGGACCGGCTTGCTGGCGCCCATCGGCAGGAACAGCCCGTCACCCATGCCGATCAGCTTCTCGGCGCCCGGCTGGTCGAGGATGACCCGGCTAGTCGGTCAGCGACGACGTGGCGAACGCCAGCCGGGACGGCACGTTCGTCTTGATCAGGCCGGTGACCACGTCGACCGGACGGCCGCTGGGTGGCCAGCACCAGGTGGATGCCGGCGGCGCGGGCCTTCTGGGTGATCCGCACGACCGCGTCCTCGACGTCGCGCGGCGCGGTCATCATCAGGTCGGCCAGCTCGTCGACGATCGCCAGGACGTACGGGTACGGGCCGGTACTCGCGCTCGCTGCCCGGCGGCGCGGTGATCTCGCCCGATGCGCACCTTCTGGTTGAAGTCGTCGATGTGGCGGACCCGGCTGGCCTGCATGTCCTGGTAGCGCTGCTCCATCTCCTCGACCAGCCAGGCCAGCGCCGCGGCGCGCCTTCTTCGGCTGGGTGATGATCGGCGTGATCAGGTGCGGAATGCCCTCGTACGGCGTCAGCTCGACCATCTTCGGGTCGATCAGGATCATCCGGACCTCGTCCGGCGTGGCCCGCGCCAGCAGCGAGACCAGCATCGAGTTGACGAAGCTCGACTTGCCCGAGCCGGTGGACGCCGGCGACCAGCAGGTGCGGCATCTTCGCCAGGTTGCGCGACGATGAAGTCGCCCTCGATGTCCTTGCCCAGCCCGATCACCAGCGGGTGGTGGTCGCGCGCGCGGTGGCCGGGTCGGCAGCACGTCGGCCGAGCCGCGACCATCTCCCGGTCGGTGTTGGGCACCTCGATGCCGACCGCCGACTTGCCGGGGATCGGCGCGAGCATCCGCACGCTCGTCGGTGGCCACCGCGTAGGCGATGTTGCTGCTGCAGCTGCGGTGATCTTCTCGACCTTGACGCCCGGGCCGAGCTCGACCTCGTAGCGGGTGACGGTCGGGCCGCGGGTGCAGCCGGTGACCTGCGGCGTCGACCGTTGAACTGCTGCGAGCACGCCGGTGATCGCCTCGGCCATGCGGTCGTTGGCCGAGGTGCGCCGCTTCGGCGGATCGCCTGCGCTTCAGCAGGTCCAGCGGCAGCAGCGTGTACGGGCCGTCGACCGACGCGATCAAGCGATAGCGTCGTCTGCGTCTTGGCCGGCTTCTTCTGCGGCGCGTCTTCGTGGTCGGCTCGGGAACCGTGGGCGCCTCGTCGTCGATCGGGTAGTTGTCCATCGGCGTGCCGGTTGGCCACGCCTGCTGCGCTCGTCGTCGCTCGTACGCCGACGGATCGTCGTAGTAGCCGTCGGAGAAGTCCTCGGGCTTCCTTCGGCGTAACGCCTGGCTCGTCGTACTCCTCGTCGTACGTCGTCACTCGCGGAATGCGCGCGCGGAGAACATCCGCTGCACGGTCGACGGCACCTCGCGGATCGTCGTGCCGGTCACCAGCAGCAGGCCGAACGAGCGCGCCGATGAACAGCAGCGGTGCGGCGATCCACCCGGTCAGCCCATCCGACAGCGGACCGCCGATGGCGAAGCCGATGAACCCGGCGGCGTGCTGGCGCCCGGTCGGGTCCATCGGCGAACCCGCCCACAGATGCCACAGTCCTAAGTGTGGGCAGCGTGATCATCGCCGCGCCGAGGATGAGCCGCGGCCTGCGCGTCAGGATCGGGCTCCGACCGCATCAGCACGACGGCGATCGCGACGAGCACGATCGGTAACGAGGACGACGGCCGACCCGATCAGCACGCGCAGGAAGTGTGTCGATCCACTCCGCCGACGGACGCGCGCGCGTCGAACCAGCGAACCGGCGGCGATCGACGACGGCGATGCCCAGTAGCGCGCGAGCGCGATCCCGTCGCGGCGGTGGCCGGGGTCGAGGTCGCGCGCGCGGCTGACCGAGCGGGCGGTGGACCCGGCACCACTGGCCAGCATCAACCAGCCCGCGCGGGCACCGCGCCCGACGGCCAGCCCCCGCGGACGGGATGCGCCGACGGGTTGCGGCGTCGGAGCTGGCTTCCGGCGGGGCGCAGAGGCGTCGCGCCGGGCGGGAACCCGACCCGCGAACCGGCCTTTGACCTGCTCGAACGGGCACCGGATCGCGCGGCGGTCTTACTAGGCATGGTCCCCAAGCCTAGTCGCAAATGCCCCATGCTCCACCATCTGGCCACGGCGTCACAGTTTGAGTATCCAGCAAATGACACCGGTGAGCCGTGGCGCAGTAGGGTGGACTACTCGTCCAGCATCTCACTCAGCGAGGAGTCCATCGCCCATGCCCGCTGTCGTCGTCGCCACCATGACCGCCAAGCCCGAGTCAGTGGACGCCGGTCCGGGATGCGTGCAAGAACAGGCCATCGAGGCGGTGCACCGAGAGCCCGGCCTGCGAGTCTCTACTCGCTGCACGAGGCCGACGGGACCTTCGTGTTCGTCGAGCAGTGGGCTGACGCTGACGCGCTGAAGACGCACAGCGCGGCGCCCGCGGTCGCCGACGCTGTTCGGCACCGTCGGCGAGCATCTCGACGGCGCACCGGACATCAAGATGCTGCAGCCCCCGTCGTCGCCGGCGACCCGGCGAAGGGCCAGCTTCGTCCCTGACGAGCGCTAGCGCGAGGGAGCAGATCAGTGGGTGCACTCGACGGGCAAGGCTTGCGTTCATCACCGGCGCGGCCCGCGGTCAGGGCCGTGCGGAGGCGATCACGGTTGGCGTCCGACGGCGCCAACATCATCGCGGTCGACATCTGCGACCAGATCGCGTCGGTGCCCTACCCGCTGGCCAAGCCGCGGACGACCTGGCCGCGACGGTCAAGCTCGTCGACGACACCGGCGCGCGAATCGTGGCGCGAGAGGCGACGTTCGCGATCCAGGCGGCGCTGAGGACTCGCGCTGCAAGCGCGCCTCGACGAGTTCGGCCGGCTCTGACATTGTCGTCGCCAACGCCGGCATCGCGCCGATGGCAGTCCGGCGCCGACGGCATGGCGAGACGTCATCGACGTCAACCTCACCGGCGTGCATTACACGCCTGGAGGTCGGCTGATCGCGCGACGATCGTCGAGCAAGGGCAACGGCGGGTCCGATCGTGCTGATCAGTTCGGCCGGCCGGCGCTGGTCGGGCGGCGGTACACCGCACGACGCCGGTGCCATCGGCTACGCCGCTGCGAAGCACAGGCATGGTCGGGCTTGATGCGGAGTGTATGCCAATCTGCCTTGCGCCGCACAGTATTCGGGTCGAACTCGATTCATCCGGCCGGCGCTGAACACGCCGATGATCAACCCAACGAGTTCACCCGGCATTGGCTGGAGCGGCTCGTCGACGAGTCGCAGACGCCCGTCGACCGGGGCAACGCGCATGCCGGTGGAGGCGCCGTCAACCGCAGGACATCGCCGCACGCGGTGGCGTGGCTGGTCTCCGACGAGGCGCGCTACGTCACGGGTATCACGCTGCCGGTGGACGCCGGACTCGCCGAACAAGCGCTGACCATGGCGCGCGAAATCCCGCCGCCCAGACCGCCTTCGGCCCGATGGTGCAGGCGGCCATCGAGCAGTACGAGCCGCCGGAACGCCGCCTGGTCGAGGACGACCTCGCCCTGTCGATCTTGCCCGCCGGCCAACGCGCGATTGGTTCGCGCGATGGCGTGGCCGCTGCTGCGTCGCCTGACGATATCGGCCGGCGAGCGGGCCGTGCCCGGCTCGTGGGCACTCATCGCGTGCCGCAAGCGCTTCATCGATGACAAGCTCGACCGAGGCCTTGGGAACATCGACGCCGTCGTCGATTCTCGGTGCGGGCATGGACACCAGGGCGTACCGCCTCGTGCGTCGATCCGACATCCCGGTGTTCGAGGTGGACCTCCCGGTCAACATCGCGCGCAAGAAGGCCGCCGTGCAGCGCGCGATCGGTGCGATGCCCACGTCGGTTCACTTGGTGCCCTTGGACTTTGAGCGCGACGACCTGATCGGTGCACTGACTGGGCACGGCTACCGTCCCGACGCCCGCACGTTCTTCATCTGGGAAGGCGTGACGCAGTATCTGACCGGAGGACGCGGTTCGGTGGCACGCTCGCGCGCATTGCAGGCCACTCCCGCCGGGAGCCGGCTGGTGTTCACCCATGTCCGCAAGGACTTCATCGACGGGTGAACATGTACGACGCCGCCATCGCTGTACAAGCGTTTCAGGCAACGACGGCAGGTGTGGCGCTTCGGTCTCGACCCCGACGAGGTTGCCGGCATTCGTGGCCGAATACGGCTGGCGGCTCGTCGAACAGGCGGGTCCGGACGACTTCGTGCGCAATTACATCGAGCCGGTCGGTCGCAATCTCACGGCGTCAGAACTCGAGCGGTCGGCATACGCGGAAAAGGAATGAATCGTTTCCGCCTTTGCGTCGTCAAACAGCCTTGTATTCAACGCAAATCGCGCGGAGCTGATTTGAGGTCCGCGGCGCTGCGGAAAGCGCGAAGGTATCAACATGACATCGCCAATTGGCTCCGGGCACACGCACATGGCCAGGTGCGCGTCGACTTGCGGCCGCTGTCCTGCGTTGGCGGAGCTGCCACCCTCGGCGGAAGCGGCTGCGAGTGTTCTCCGCCGTCTGCCTGCGCCGAACCAAACACCGGCAGTGGCGAGTGGGATGTCGGCGAGCGCTGACAACTGCATCGCTGGCTTAAAAGAGAATTGGGAGAACGCACCGATGAATGACGATACTGGCCTTTCATCTCATGTGAAGCGTATGCGACGGTGTCTGCACCGGTTCCGGCGGGAGACTGGAACGCTGCCCAGCAGAAGTGTCAGGCCCTGCCGCCGCACCCGCACAGGGCCACCTTCATGGGTGCCGCCCGGTCGATATCCAGACCGCGACACCTGTCCCACCGCCAGTGACCCGAGGCCCCGCCCCGACAGTAATCGGCCCCGGCTGACATTCGCTGAGACTGAAGCGTGGCTGTTAAAGGATAACGCTCGCGACAACCCAGCATCCTGCAACATCGGAACGCTGCCATCATCTCGGGAAGGCAGGCCGTGGCTTGTGCAGCGCCGCGGCGCGCGTCAGTATTTCGATCGCAAACACATCGCACCGATTACCGTTACTTCGGGCTGACACATCTCGACCATGGGACTGCCTGATGAGTAGATGGATTGCGACGATAAGACAGTGGCGGCGCGGACTTCTCGGGGCCGCAGCTGTGGCGCTGTTTATTTCGGCATCCGCGTGCGGCAGCGGTTCGACACCATCGGAGTCATCGGCCCCGGCGACACCGGGCACAACACGCGCCGATGCAGCCCAGGACATAGATGCCGGCATCGCCCAGCGGCTTGATGCCGCCATCGACCAGGCGATGACCGCGGCCTCGATCCCCGGCGCGATCATCGGTTTGTGGGGTCCCGAGGGTCGCTACGTCCGGGCAGTCGGAGTCGCAGACAAGGCCACCGGCGCGCCCATGAAGGCCGATTTCTACAGCCGGATCGGCAGCATGACAAAGACGTTCACCGTCACCGCGATACTGCAGCTCGCCGAGCAGGGCAAGCTCGGCCTCGACGATCCGATCGGCAAGTACATCGACGGTGTCCCCCAGGGCGACAAGATCACGCTGCGACAGCTGGCGCGGATGCGAAGCGGACTGGAGAACTACGCCAAGACGCCGGGATTCCAGCAGGCACTCGTCGCCGACCCGTACCGCAACTTCACGCCGCAGGAATTGCTGGGCTACGCGTTCGCCGCGCCCATGCCGTTTCCGCCCGGCGAAGCCTTCGAGTACTCCAACACCAACACCGTCCTGTTGGGGCTTGTAGTGGAAAAGGTCAGCAGGCAATCACTGCCGGACTACATCAAGGACCATATCCTGACGCCGCTGGGCATGGACCACACGAGTTTTCCCACCACAAACGCCTTCCCGGAGCCGCACGCGCAGGGCTATACCAACACGACTGCCGACGGCGCGGAGACCACAGCCACCGACTGGAACCCGTCGTGGGGATGGGCGGCGGGCGCGATGATCTCAACGTTGGATGACATGCACATCTGGGCGCCCGCGCTGGCGACCGGCAAGGTTGCTCAGCCCGGCGATGCAGGCGCAACGGCTGCAGACACTGAGCCTTCCCGGCCAGCCGCCGGGAGACGGATACGGGCTGGGGATCTTCAATCTCGGCGGATGGATCGGTCACAACGGCAGCGTGCCCGGCTATGAGGCGGTCGCGGTGTACCTGCCCGAGAAGCAAATGACGCTGGTGATCCTCATCAACACCGATATCACGTACCAGGGCAGCGAACCGGAGCTTCTGACACTCGGCGACCGCGATTAGCCAAGGTCATCACCCCGAACACGCTTACACGGGTCGCCTGAGGTGACGGAGCCCGCCCAATCCTCGCTTGATCGACCGGATCGGGGTCGGGCCACGACAATTAGCTTCTCACCGGCGATCGCCACCGCCGCACACCTCGCTGGCGCAGGCGCCGTCCTGTCCCCGTCGTGGCAGCTTCTCGCCCACTAATTCGCTTTTACAGCCTCCTATTCCCCATCGGTAACGGCTGCTACATCCCGCAATTAGTTCGCGCGGAGATCCGGTTTCTGTCCCCGTTTTGGGGACAGCTTGCACCGCCCAAATCCGGTTCCCCACGACTTTCAACGTCAACCAAAGGGAACCGAAATGAAGACTCTCATCCGTACCGCACCGGCTGTGGTAAGCTTACGGCAGGCGTTGCGCTCGCCTTTCCCTGCGATCGCGGTCCGCGCGCTACCCGACACCCCCGGTGAGTGGGATATCGGAGGCGTACGACCAATGCGTCGCCTCCGGCGAAGGCCAGCTCCCCGACAAGCCAAACGCGCAAGAAGAGTATCCGCCATTCACTGCACTGCTGTATCAACTCCGGAGGTGTCTGGAACGCCGCCGCCAAGAAGCGCCAGCGCCGCCGGCCGAGTCTACGCCGAGGTCCCAATCACGAAGGCGACTCCGGCGAGCCGCCGACGGAGCGTTCGAACCAGTCCGTCCGGACGACGACCCGCGTTCCCGGCGGCGTGTTCGTTCAGACGCTGACGGTTGCCCCCAGTAGCCGCGAAAAGAAGCCATGGCTGCGAGAAACGCGAATTCACGACCATGGCTTCTCCTGGTAACCGGCACTAAACTCGATGACCGTCGGCACGATCATCGGCTGGCGGCGGTAGGTCTCCCCACCCACTTGCCGACTGACGCGGCGCACCGCCTGGGCGATCCGGTGACTTCGGTGACGTTGTCGGCGGCGAGGATTTCCGAGCTCTTCCTCGACCTTGCGCGCCACCGGCTCCAGCGCCTTGGGGTCCTCCGAGAAGCCCCGCGAATGCAGATGCGCCGGCGCCGCGGACGCTTGCCGGTGCCACGGTGCACGACCACCGTCACCGCGATGAAACCCGAAGACAGGACGAGCCGTTCGCCCAACGTCGCGCTCGCCGACATCGCCGGTGATCAGACCCGTCGACGAACATCTTTCCGGTCGGCACCGCGCCCGGCGATCGAAGCCTTGCCGGCCACCAGGTCGACGCTGACACCGTTCTCCGCCAGCACGATCGACTCCGGGCGACACACCGCTGACGGACCGCCAGCGCCGGCGTTGGCCCGCAGCATTCGCCAGGTGCCGTGCACCGGCATCACATTGCGCGGCCGCACACCGTTGTAAAGGAAGAGCAGCTCACCCGGAGTATGCGTGGCCCGAAACATGTACGCGCGCTTGGGCATTGGTGACCACGCGGGCGCCGATCTTGGCCAGCGACGTCGATGACGCCGTACACCGCTTCCTCGTTGCCCGGGATCAGCGACGACGACAACACGACGAGATCGCCCGACGTCAGCGTGATGCTGCGATGCTCGCCGCGCGACATCCGCGACAGTGCCGACATCGGCTCGCCCTGTGTACCGGTGGTGATCAGCACGACCCGCTCGGGCGGCATCATCTCGGCTGCGCCGATATCGAGCAGGTCGGACGTCGTCGACGCGCAGATAGTCCGAGCTCGCGGGCGATGCCCATGTTGCGCACCATCGACCGCCCGACGAACGACACCCGCCGGCCCAGCGCCACCGCGGCATCGATGATCTGTTGCACGCGATCGACATTCGAGGCGAAGCAGGCGACGATCAACGCGACCATCGGCGCCGCGGATCAGCCGGTGCAGCGTCGGGCCGACTTCGCTCTCCGACGGGCCAACCCCGGGATCTCGGAATTCGTCGAGTCGCACAGGAACAGATCCACTCCGGCGTCGCCCAGCCGCGACATCCCGGGCAGATCTGTCGGCCGGCCGTCAGCGGCAACTGGTCGAGCTTGATGTCCGGTGTGAAGATCGGCTAACATGTAATCCGAACGAAGTACAAT
>ERZ1370068.2301-contig-1457_pt1 | contig 93285 bp, 157 predicted proteins | sample MGYA00561227_ERZ1370068 | MGnify/ENA primary metagenome ERZ1370068 (study PRJEB38410, sample SAMEA6850437) | metagenome | study: Metagenomic assessment of the ecological functions of the soil: analysis of the soil microbiota associated with the... | reverse complement strand
GAGGCTCGAGCCGGTGGCTGACATTGTCAAACGGTTCAAGACTGGCGCCATGTCTTACGGTTCGATCAGCAAAGAAGCACACGAAACTCTGGCGATTGCCATGAACCGCATCGGCGGCAAGAGCAATACGGGCGAAGGCGGCGAGGATCCAGCGCGTTACGTGGTCGACGCACAGCGGCGACTCGCGCAACAGCAGAATTAAGCAGGTTGCTTCCGGCGGTTCGGTGTTACCAGTAACTATCTGGTCAATGCTGAAGAGTTGCAAATCAAAGTCGCGCAGGGCGCGAAGCCCGGCGAAGGCGGACAACTTCCGGGTTACAAAGGTTTATCCTGAGATTGCCAGAGTCAGGCATTCCACTCCTGGCGTCGGATCTCATCTCGCCACCGCCACATCATGACATCTATTCCATCGAAGACCTCGCCGAATTGATCTACGACCTGAAGAAGCGCCAATCACACGGCGCGTATCAGCGTCAAGCTGGTCGCCGAGGTCGGAGTCGGCATCGGTAGCGGCAGGCGTGGCTAAGGCACACGCAGATGTCGTGTTGATTAGTGGCTACGATGGCGGCACCGGCGCCTCACCGCTTACCAGTATCAAGCACGCGGGCGTCCCATGGGAGTTGGGACTCGCCGAGACTCACCAAACGCTGTTGCTCAACGACCTCCGCAGTCGTATCTCAATTGAGACGGACGGACAACTTAAAACTGGGCGCGACGTAGTTGTGGCCGCCCTACTGGGAGCGGAAGAGTTTGGTTTTGCCACCGCGCCATTGGTCGGACTGGGTTGCATAATGATGCGCGTCTGCCACTTGAACACTTGTCCGGTTGGAGTGGCGACGCAGGATCCCAAACTGAGAGCCCAGTTCACCGGTGAGCCCACCCACGTCGTCAACTTCATGCGATTCATCGCGCAGGAAGTGCGCGAGTTAATGGCCCAATTGGGCTACCGAACAATTAATGAGATGATTGGCCGCACCGAATGCATCGAGATGCGGACGGCCCTTGAGCAGTGGAAGACGCGCGGCCTCGATTTCTCAAACATACTCTACCAGCCAAACGTGCCGGACTCAGTGGGGCGTTATTGTCAGGATCCCGCAGGAGCACGGACTCGAAAGATCACTGATAGCACGACCCTGCTGGAACTGTGCAAGCCGGCGCTTGAAAATGGCACTCGCGTCTCGGCGACTTTGCCGATCCGTAACGTCAACCGCGCCGTCGGCACGATGCTTGGCAGTTCGGTTACTCCGCCGATACGGCGCCGAAGGCTTGCCAGCCGACACTATACAACTCTCATTTAATGGTTCCGCCGGGGCAAAGTTTCTGGTGCGTTTGTGCCGCGCGGTGACGCTAACACTCGAAGGGGACGCGAACGATTATGTCGGCAAAGGATTGTCCGGCGGAAAGATCATTGTCTACCCGCCCCGTCAAGCGACCTTCAACTCGCAGGAAAACGTAATAATCGGAAACGTAGCATTCTACCGCGCGCTACCAGCGGAGAGGCCTACATCGCAGGTGTTGCAGGTGAGGTTTTGCGTGCGTAACAGTGGCGCTCACACCGTGGTCGAAGCCCTTGGCGATCACGGTTGTGAATACATGACCGGTGGTCGCGTGGTGGTGCTGGGCCAAACTCGGCCGCAACTTCGCCGCTGGGATGTCCGGCGGTATCGCTTATGTGCTCGACGAAAGGGCGATTTTGCGAAGCGCTGTAATCGGGGATGGTCCAACTTACAAGTTTCAAAGACAGTGACGATGGAGTCGATCAAGAACATGATCTTCGCTCATGCCGAATACACAAGCAGCAGCCGCGCTACCGAAATGCTGTTGCAATGGGATGAGTGGCTGCCGAAGTTTGTGCGTGTCATCCCACACGACTACAAGCGCATGCTGGAGGCGCAGAGGCAAATGAAGGAAAGCGGCATGACACGCGAAGGCGCGGAGCGAGCTGCGTTTGAACTGAACTCACACGCGTTGGCCGCGCGCCGCAGGGCAGTGAAGGAATTGCGGATTTCCTGATTTCGAAATTCGGATTTGCAAAGCCAGGAATCAAGCCGCGGATCTTCGCGGATGAACGCGAATCAGAAATGAAATACAGAATTCAATCGGTCAGAGAGAAAGAGGTCTTATATCATTTGATGGATGCTTTTTCAGATCCGCATTCTAACCGCGAACTTCCGCGGCTAAGTTTTTAAATCCGAACCGGGAAATTCGCAATCCGAAATTCAGCTATGGGTAAGCCGTACGGGAATTCATGGAATACCACCCGGACGCTTCCGGTCGTCCGGCCACCAGCGGAGCGCATCTCCGACTGGCGGGAATTCCATTTGCACTCGCCTGAGGAAGAGCTGCGCCAACAAGGCGCTCCGCTGCATGGATTGTGGCGTACCCTTTTGCCATACCGGTCAGAATCATCGAAGGCGCGAGTCTCGGATGTCCCATAAACAATTTGATTCCCGAGTGGAATGATCTCATTTATCGAGGCCATTGGCGCGAAGCACTGGGTCGTCTTCATCACATCGAATAACTTTCCGAGTTTACCGGACGTGTTTGTCCCGCGCCGTGTGAGGGTTCATGCCGGTGCTGGGTATCAGTGACAATCCAGTCACCATCAAGACGATTGAGCAGGCGATCATTGACAAAGGATTCGAGGCGGGCTGGGTCGTCCCCGAGCCTCCTCAGTTCGTACCGGCAAGGAAATCGCCGTGATTGGCTCCGAGTCCTGCTGGTCTCGCTTGCGCCGCGCAACTCAATCGCGCCGGCCACTGGGTGACTGTCTTCGAAAAAGCGGATCGGGTTGGCGGCCTGTTGATGTACGGCATCCCCAACATGAAATTGGAAAAGGTGGTGGTTGAGAGGCGCACAGACCTGATGGCTGCCGAAGGGGTTCAGTTTAGTTACGAACACTCACATCGGCCATGACTATCCTGTTGAGCGACTGATGCAGGAGTTTGATGCAGTGGATGCTTTGCGGCGGCTCGACGCGGCCACGCTGATCTGGCCCTCGAGGGCCGGGACCTCCAGGGGATTCACTTCGCGATGGAGTTGCTGCACGGCAACACCAAAAGTCTGCTGGACAGTAACCACGAAGACAGAGGCTCCCTCTCCGCGAGGGACAAGGACGTGATTGTAATTGGCGGAGGCGATACCGGCACGGACTGCGTCGGCACTGCCTTGAGACAAGGCTGCAAGAGCCTGGTCCAATTCGAAATTCTGTCGCGACCGCCTGACGAGCGTGCGCCCGACAACCCCGGCCGGCAGTGGCCCAAAGTTTATCGGCTTGATTACGGACAGGAAGAAGTCGCCGCTGTCTTTGGGCAGGACCCACAGGACCTACTGCGTCATGAGCAAGCGATTTGTCGGCGGCCCCGACGGCGAGTTGCGGGGCGTACAAACAGCGCAAAGTTGAATGGACGCGCATACAACAATGGAGGGCCGGCGGCGCGAGAGATTCCCGGATCCGGAACGGGTGTGGCCCGCGCAACTGATCCTGCTCGCCATGTGGGTTTCCTGGGACCAGAGACTGATGGACTGCTGTCACAGCTTGGCGTGGCGATTGACGACGCGCAGTAACGTTCGCGTTAACGAAGACAAAATGACGAGCGATGCCGGGAGTTTTCGCAGCCGGCGATATGGCCCGCGGGCAGTCACTGGTAGTTTGGGCGATTGCGGATGGACGCCGTGCAGCGAAAGGCGTCGATAAATACTTGATGGGAGAAACGACGCTTCCGTAACGAGAATGCCATTTCCAGATCTCAGCATTGAAATTTGAAATCTGAGATTTTAAAAGGAACCACATGAGCGCTACAGCCACAAACGCTAACACCCGCACTTCAAATTCCGCCGGCCGATAACTCAACGGAGCCGCGTGGGGCGGAGATTCTTATTGAAGCACTTCTACACGAGGGCGTGGATTCGATCTTCGGCTATCCCGGAGGAGCTGTCGCTTCATATTTACGACGAAACTTTGGCGAGCGCGGGATCGCGTTACCCATTATCTGGTGCGCCATGAACAGGGCGCGGTACCAGTGGCCGAAGGGTACGCGCGCGCTTCAGGCCGCGTCGGCGTCGCGCTGGTTACGTCGGGGCCGGGCGCAACCAATGCTATGACGGGAATTGCTAACGCCTATATGGATTCGACTCCGATAGTAGTCATCACCGGTCAGGTACCGACGCTGCCGTTGATCGGCACGGACGCGTTCAGGAAGTTGATACCGTGGGTATTACGCGCTCATGCGTGAAGCACAATTACCTGGTACGCCACGTTCAGGATCTGGCCCCGGTGGTTCACGAAGCTTTTCACCTGGCGCGGACGGGCCGGCCCGGGCCAATCGTAATCGATATTCCGAAAGATGTGTCGGCGGCTCGCACGTCGTATTCAAGCTTGAAAAACATCAGCTTTCCTTTAGTCGAACGTAAGTGGCCGCCCGACCCCGGGCGGTCACTGAAGCCGCCGCGGCGATCATGAATGCGGAGCGCCCAGTGATGTACGTTGGCGGTGGCATCGTCAATTCGGGCGCGGCCGACGCGCTCCTCGCTTTCGCTGAAGAGTTTGCAGTTGCCGGTAACGCCGACCCTGATGGGCCTGGGCGGTTTTCCTTCGGTGCACCCGCTTTGCTTGAACATGCTTGGCATGCACGGCACTTATGCCGCAGAATATGGCCGTCGCCGAGAGCGATCTTTTGATCGCCGTCGGCGTGCGCTTCGACGACCGCGTGACCGGAAAACTTGCCACCTTTGCCCCGCATGCACGGGTTGTTCACATTGATATCGATCCGGCAAACGTCGGGAAAAATCGAGCACCGGAAATATCGCTGGTAGCCGACGCGCGAAGCTCTCATCGCCTTGCAAACTGAAATCAAGAAACTCGGCCAGCTCTACATCGACCGCGGTATTAAGCGTCGCGCAGTTTTGGTGAAACGCATACGCGCCTGGCAGCTGGAGCAGCCACTGCGCTTCATCGGCTCTGGGGATCACATCAAGCCGCAAACCGTAGATTCGCGAGCTGCACCGTTTGACGAACGGAGACGCACTGATCGCCACTGACGTCGGCCAACACCAGATGTGGGCGGCGCAGTTTTATCCGTTCAAGAGGTCGCGGCAGTGGATCACCAGCGGCGGTCTCGGAGCGATGGGCTACGGCATTCCCGCGGCCATCGGGGCGCAGTTGGTGCTTGGCGATCAGATGGTGGTGGCGGTGGTCGGCGATGGTGGTTTCCAGATGACCAATCAGGAGTTGGCTACGGCAGTGCAGTATGACCTGCCGATCAAAGTCCTAATCATGAACAACGGCTACCTCGGAATGGTGCGTCAGTGGCAGGAGATGTTTTACGAACGCGCCTATTCGGAGGTTGACCTGTCAGGGTCTCCCGATTTCGTCAAACTAGCCGAGGCTTATGGAGCGCTTGGCGTGAGGGCGACGCGCCCGATGAATTATCGGATGTGCTTTCGGCCGGTTTGTCTCATAAGGGAGTCGCGGTGATGGATATTGTGGTTTCCAAGGAGGAAAACGTTTTCCCGATCGTGCCCGGCGGGCGGAAACTCCCGCGACATGATCGTCCACAGGCGAGGGAGTCTGAGGAATGCGGACTGCCAGTTGCGGATTTGAAGAGAAGAAATTTCAGCCGTGATTTGTGGCAGATAAATGCGAACTCTGAATAAGACAAAATCCGCAATCCGAAATCGAAATGAGACACACACTTTCAATTGTCGTCGCTGACCAACCAGGCGAGCTTTCGCGCATCGTCGGTTTGTTTAGCGCCCGCGGTTTCAATATCGAGACGCTCTCGGTAGGGCAGACAACCGATCCGGCATGGTCGCGCGTGACCATTGTCACACGGGGCGATGATCGACCATCGAGCAGATCGTCAAACAGTGTTCGCGGCTGGCGCGCGTGCGGGTAGTGTTGGACGTGACGATGCAACCGCACATTGAACGTGAGATGGCGCTCATCGACGTGGAAGCGACTCCGGGGCGGCGCGGCAGGAGCTGCTGAACCTCGTCGCCGTCTTTCGCGCCAAGGTGGTGGATATTTCGCCGACGGGAATGATCATTGAAGCGTCGGGAAACAAGGAGAAAGTAGAGGCGTTTATCGAGCTGCTGCGCCCGATGGGCGTACGCGACGTCACGCGCACTGGCTGCATAGCTATTGGGCGGTTATCTGACGGCAGCCAGCTCGAACAGCCGGCGGCCGAAGAAAAAGATTTGGCCCAAGCCGTCCCACAATAGTGAGGGCTTAGAACTCAGCACTTAGAATTCAGTACTCGAGAACTTAGATTTGTGAGGATCAACCCATGAAAGTTTTTTACGATAGATACGCAGACGCGAGCGCGTTGCGGAACAAGCAGATCGCGGTCATCGGTTATGGCAGCCAGGGTTTCGCCCAGTCCAACAACCTGCGCGAGTCGGGTTGCAACGTCACCGTCGGGCTGCGCGCTGACAGTCCTTCACGTGCAAAGGCTGAACAGTCTGGACTGCGCGTACGGCCGGTGGCGGAAGCCGCCGCTGAAGCCGACATTGTGATGATGCTCGTGCCGGATGAACTTGCGGCTGAAGTTTATACGCGTGACATCGGTGATTCTATGACGCCCGGAAAGTATCTGGCTTTCTCACGGCTTCTCGATTCATTACGAGTTTATCAAACCGCCTGAGGACGTCAGCGTCTTTATGGTGGCGCCGAAAGGTCCGGGCCATCTCGTGCGACGCGAGTACGAAAACGGGCGCCGAGTGTGCCTTAGCCTGCATCGCAGTCCACCAGGATCCCACCGGGAGAGACCAAACAGGTTGGAATGGCTTACGCCTCGGCTATTGGGGGTGGACGGGCCGGCATTGATAGAGACCAGTTTTCGAGAAGAAACTGAAACGGATCTATTTGGCGAACAGGCTGTCCTCTGTGGTGGGTTAACCTCGCTTATCAAAGCAGGTTTCGAGACCCTGGTCGAAGCGGGCTACGCGCCGGAGATGGCCTACTTCGAATGTCTGCACGAAATGAAGTTGATCGTTGATCTCATTTACGAAGGCGGCATATCCGAGATGCGCTATTCGATTTCCAACACGGCGCAGTATGGCGATATGACGCGTGGCCCATCGGTCGTTAACGATGAGACCAAGCGGCGTATGCAGGAAATTCTGGCGGAGGTTCAGTCCGGCGTATTCGCGCATGAGTGGATGAAAGAAGCCCGCGATGGACGCAAGCGGTTTGCAGAACTCACAGCCGAGACGAAAGAGCATCAAATCGAGCGTGTCGGCGCCAAGCTGCGCGGAATGATGCCCTGGCTGGCAGCCGGACGGCTCGTCGACAAAGCCAGAAACTAGAGAAAACAGTAGGCAGGAGCAGCAGGCAGACGGCAGAAGGCGAATTCTGCCATCCAGCCTCTGCATCGGCGTCTGACACGGGCTAAACAAAACTAAGGAAGGTGAAAGATGGGTTTATACGATTGGGATCGAATGACGGCAGAAGAGATCACGTAGGTCTCTATCACAGAAAGGTAGCTATTGGTGAGAGCGTTACTGTGGCCCGTGTCGAGGTTAAGGAAGGCGCAGTCACGCACTCACAGTCATGAAAAATGAGGAGATGATCCTGGTGCTTGCAGGCGGTTGGCGCTTCCATCTGCCAACGGGTGACGTGACGCTCGTGCCGAACCAGTTGCTGCGCATCGCGCCGGGCATTGACACACTCTTCCGAAGCGCTTGAAGACACGGTAGCCCTCGATATTTGCGCTCCCGCGCGAGCCGATTGGCTCGATGGCGCGGATCGGCCTCTCCATTACGATCCCGACCAGTCGCTGTGGGCCGTGTGGAGATCAAGTTGTGAGTGCTTAAGTGAGTGGGAGAGTCCAGGAGTTACCAGTATGAGTACGAGCTTTGACGATTCAAAATGGGTCTGGATGAATGGCCGCGCAATTCCCTGGCAGAGACGCCACCACACTATGTGTCGGCGCACGCGCTGCACTACGGCGAGTGGCGTCTTCGAAGGAATTCGTTGTTATGAAACCACGGATGGCGCCGCTCTCTTTCGGCTTGATGCACATCTTGACCGGCTTTACGCGTCCGCTGAAAGCTACGGGCTAACAATCCCTACACTCGTGAAGAGCTAGCCAGCGGCGTCAATGAGATCGTTCGACTGAACAATTTCCGCAGTTGCTATGTTCGCCCCATCTGTTATCTGGGGAGTGGCAGTCTTGCTATCCATCCGGGAAATAATCCCGTCGAAGTTGTCATATCTCGCCTGGCCCTGGGCGCCGTATCTTAGGCCGATGGGCCTGAAACACGGGGTGCGCGTAACCGTCTCACCCTGGCGGAAATTTCAGTCGCGGATGATGCCCACAACCGCAAAAGCATGTGGACAGTATTTGAATTCAATGCTGGCGGGTGCGTGATGCCGTCAGCCGTGGCTACGCTGAAGCGTTACTCCTCGATGCGGAGGCCACCTGGCTGAAGGCTCAGGCGAGAACCTTTTCATCGTGCGCGACGGGCAGTTGCTAACCAACGACGAAAGTCACTCGATCCTGCCAGGTATTACCCGCGAGGCTGTCCTCAAAATAGCGATTGATCTGGGCTATCAGGCGAAGACCAGGGCGCTTGACCTCGAAGATTTGGTTTCCACGCCGACGAAGCGTTCTTTACCGGGACGGCAGCGGAAGTGACACCAATTCGCGGAAGTTGACGAAACTGTGATTGGCAAACGCACGCCCGGGTTCATAACGGAAGAGATATCCAGCGCGTGTTCTTCGCGGCCACGTCGGGTGAAGACCGGCGATACAAAGACTGGCTACGTCCGGATTGATTGTGAAACCAGTGACGTTAGCGATCCGGTTACTCTCGTGGCGGTGTCTTAGCGACCGCACTTCTGCAACTACAACGGAATTGCGATCCACGATGGGGTTTTGATTTCCAGTAATGGGAAGGGTGAATCTGTTTTTGAAGATGAGTCTGACCCCCTGAACGACTGAAATACTCACGAGCAACAACCAGCGAAGACAGTTTGATCACCTCCGGTGCCGAGCGTACCCGAATCGCGCCATGCTTCGCGCGCGGTGGGTTTTTCGGTGACGCGGACTTTCAAAAACCGATCGTAGGGCGCAATGGTTGCAGCACTGGCCACGCCCTGCAACCTGGGTTTGAACGATTTGGCCGACCGCGCCATTGGCTCGTTGCGCGAGGCCGGAGCCTCATGCCGTGCAGGTCTCCCGGCACTGATCACCGTCGGCGGCGATGGTATTTCGATGGGCACCGGGGATGAAACACAGTCTGGCCGAGGTCTCTCTCGAGAGGTGATTGCCGATTCGATTGAGACTGTCTGTCAGGCCCAGCGTGTTGAGCGGCGTCCTGGCCATTGGTGGTTGCGACAAAAACATGCCGGGCGCAATGATCGCCATCGCCCGAATGAATATCCCGTCGATCTTTGTATACGGCGGCACGATCAAACCAGGCCACTACGATGGTCGCGATCTCGACAGTGTTGAGCGCGTTCGGAAGCTGTCGGGCAATTCTCGGCGCAGCGTATCGGTGCGGCTGAACTACTTGCGGTTGAGCGAAGCGCCTGTCCCGGAAGCGGCAGGTTCGTGTGGCGGAATGTTTACGGCAAACACTATGTCATCCGGCGATTGAAGCGATGGGCCTGAGCCTGCCTTCGTCGACGATGGCAGCCGAGGATCAGGAAAAGGCCGACAGCGCCGCCGAGTCGGCTCGGCGTCCTGGCCGTGGCGATTGAAAGCAAATCCTGCCGCGGAAGATTCTCACCAGAAAGCGTTTGAGAACGCGATCGACTGGTAGTGATGGCAGTAGGAGGTTCGACAAACGCGGTGTTGCACCTGCTGGCAATTGCACATGCGGCCGGTGTGCCCCTGACGATCGACGACTTCGAGGAAGTTCGCCAGCGCACTCCCGTTCTGTGTGATCTGAAACCTTCCGGGACGCTACGTGGCCACCGACCTGCATCGGGCAGGGGGTATTCCGCAAGTGATGAAGATGATTGCTGCATCCACGATCTGCTGCATGGCGATGCGCTACAACAATAACGGGTCGTACGATCAGCTGAAGTATTGAAAGATATCCCGGCCGCACCACGGACGGATCAGGACGTGATTCATCAGTGGTCCGACCCGCTTTATAAGCAGGGGCATCTCGCAATACTCAAAGGGAATCTTTGCGACCGAAGGGCGGTGGCGAAGATAACCGGAGTAAAAGATCCAAGAATCACCGGTGCCGGCGCGAGTATTCGACTCGGAGGAAAGCTGTTTGCAGGCCATCTTGTCGGGAGGAGATCAAACCGGGGGCCGTGGTGGTAATTCGTTATGAAGGGCCGCGCGGGTGGTCCGGGATGCGCGAGATGCTCGCGCCGACTTCCGCCATCATCGGCGCCGGACTGGGCGACGCGGTGGGCCTAATCACTGACGGGCGATTCTCCGGCGCAACCTTACGGCCTGGTAGTAGGACACGTTGCTCGGAAGCTGCCGTTGGTGGCACTATTGCCCTGGTGGAAGAAGGAGACTCAATAACTATCGATGCGGAGGCGAGGTTGTTGCAACTCGACATCTCCGCGGAAGAATTGGCGCGACGTCGCGCGCGGTGGCACCCGCGCGAGACGCGTTACACACGTGGAGTTCTGGCGAAGTACGCCAGCCTCGTTTCCAGCAGTAGTTTGGGCGCGGTGACAGATCTTTCCGTGATCTTCATGGGGTTTAGTGCATCGTCTTCCGAGGGAAGAGACTCGATCCACGAAACTACACGAAGCGCAAAAAGCCTGTAGGGTTCATTGAGAGACCGGAGAATTATGATCGATCGAATAGAAGTCTACGACACAACCCTACGCGACGGAGCACAGGGCGAAGGCGTCAACTTTTCTGTTGAGGACAAGTGTCGCGTCGCCGAACAGCTCGACGCGTTTGGAGTGGACTTCATCGAAGGCGGGTGGCCGGGCTCGAATCTGCGGGACCTGGCTTTCTTCGAACGCGCGCGGATTTGAAGTTGACGCACGCACGCGTTGCCGCCTTCGGCGCAACGCGTCGTCATAACCTTACCTGCGACGACGATCCAAGCATTCAGTCGTTGCTCAAGGCTGAGACGCCGGTGGTTACGATCTTCGGCAAGTCATGGCTCCTGCATGTAAAAGACGCGCTGCGTCTCAGCCCACAAGGGAACCTGAAATTATCGAAGACACTGATGCGCTATTTATCGGCCCGCGCGTCGTGTGTGATTTATGACGCGGAACACTTCTTTGACGGCTACAAAACAGATCCTGAGTATGCTCTTGCTAGTTTGCGTGCTGCAGCCGTCGCGAGTCCCTACCGGATCGTGTTGTGTGATACCAACGGTGGCAGTCTGCCGGAGACTGTCGCACGCGTGACCCGCGAAGTGTCATGAGCAGATCGATGTACCGCTGGGTATCCACTGTCACAACGATGGTGAACTCGCGGTGGCCAATACTCTTGCCGCGGTTTCTGCAGGCGCAGTACAGGTGCAGGGAACCATCAACGGTTACGGGGAACGTTGCGGTAACGCAAACCTCTGCGCCGTGATTCCCAATCTGGAATTGAAACTGGGTCGTACGGTCCTGGGTTCCGAGCGGTTGAAGAAAATGCGAGAAACGTCGCGCTTCGTCAGCGAGATCGCAAATCTGTCGCTCGATTCGCGCGCGGCTTTCGTGGGCGACAGTGCGTTCGCACATAAAGGTGGCGTTCACGCGTCGGCTGTTGAACGCAACCCGATGAACTTACGAACACATCGCTCCGGAAGCAGTCGGCAACCGGCGGCGCATCCTGGTCTCTGATCTTGCGGGGCGAGCGAATCTCCTTGCCAAGGCGCGAGAACTGGGCGTCGTACTGAGGGATGAACAACGCGTGCTCGATGAGTTGAAACGGCTGGAGCACGACGGATACGAGTTCGAGGCAGCGGAAGCGAGTTTCGAACTACTGGTGTCGAAGCTCGTGTGGCGCACATCAACCTATTTCGAACTGCTTGGCTTTCGCGTGATTGATGAACATCGCGGCGCCCTGATGCCGATGAGCGAAGCAACGGTGAAGGTCAAGGTGGGCAACCGCGTCGAACATACGGCGGCCAGCGGTAACGGGCCAGTCAACGCATTGGATAATGTTCTGCGCAGCGCCCTGCAAAGCGTTTTACCCCTCGCTCGCGGAGATGCATCTGGTTGATTACAAGGTACGCGTTATCACGAGCAATCTGTCAGGCTCGGCCAGTCTGGTGCGGGTATTGATTATGTTCAGGTGATCGTGACGCACAGTGGGGCACGGTTGGTGTGTCTGCCAATATCGTCGAGGCAAGCTGGCGTGCACTGGTGGATTCCGTTGAGTACAAACTGTCTCGCGATGGGGTCGTGCCAATTCTCGGCGAACAAGGCGGCAGCTCCGCAGCGAGACCCAGTGAATCGCACAACGAATCTCCTGATGCATCGCTGAAAGAAGCAATTAAGCTTATGAACGAAGACCTACAGGTAATGAAATTCTGGCGGCACGCCATAACTGCTAAACATCCCGGTCACAACCCGGTGAGTCCTGAGTTACAAATTCGTCAGGCAACATTCCCGACCTCGACAATAATGTTACCGGCGCTCAAGTCAATCACGGCTGTCAACATCGAGCCAGGTGGCCGCTTGAGTTCATGCGGCGATGTTATTTTCATTGGCCACAATTGGTTATGGTTACACTCTTACCGTTCCCGACCAAGAACTGAAAACTCTTTCACGGTGTTTCACTACCTCCGCAGCAATTGAGCTGAGTCACAGCACAGAGCTACAGAAGCAAGAAGGCGAGCGTTACGCATGAGATAACACTCGCCTCTCGCAGCAGTCCCCTTCTCGTGCGTTCAGTCGCTTAGCGTTTGATGCGACTCACTTTTACCATCCCCAGAGGATCTTCAAGACCTTGAGGTGCTAAAGACCCTCACTCTAAGGGTACGCTCAACACGAGTGAATATGAATGGTTTGAGCTGCCACTAACTATGAGACCTCGACTTATCGCATTGATGCGCAGTATGTCGCCGATTCCTACTACGCTTACCGGCAGCGCGGACCGGATGACAGGGGGCTCGGATGCAGTTGGCTTTGAGTGCCGGCGCGATTGCTGGATTTGTGCCGGCACTCCTCGTTCACTCGAGCCAGTTTTGCCTTTTTCAAAACGGCCGGTTCGGACAGCGAATGGGATTGGAGACCGTGTTTCCTGGATTGACGATGGCCTGGCACAAGCCCCAACTAATGGGCTCCCAGTCATCGTGGTTGCTCTGCGTCAAATCGACGACTCCGTCGGCGCGCGGACGGAAGAGTACCAGCGGCACAGGATTTAGATCAGGATGCTGGATATGTGCCAACACAGCCCACAACTGGGGGTGCCCGGTCGCTGAGGAGGCGATGACATCGATCGTATTGCCGTCCAACCAGATGTTGTCGAAGTAGGAAAGCATTCCAATACGTATTCTGTTTTGCGGCGGCACGGTCGCGAAATCGAAAAAGGTCCTCATCATTTTGTACGCGCTCTTGCCGTCGCGAAACACGACGTAAAACTGGCCAGGAAAGTCAGAGCGGATCGTGTTCGGAACCCACGCCATGGTTGGGCGGCCTAGGGTGTTTTGTGTGGGAGATTCACTCATCAGACTGGTGTGTTCCCAACGATCCGCGGCATTGAGTGCAAAAAGTCGCAACGAGTGCGTCGCGTCCGAGTAGGCCAGATAGATTTCGGGAGTGCCGTTTGGAGGCCGCAGATACCCGCTGGCGATCCCGGGAGACGCTTCCGCCGCAGCGACAAGGGCGACGCCATTAGGATCGCTGGCGGTGTGCTCCCCGCCCCAGAGGGAGCTGCCGTGGCGAAGGCGCCAACGGAGCACGTTATCGACTCCTTTGTATATGAGATAGATACCCAGGCCGTCACGGGTTTCGGCCAGCGACGGCTCACCCGCGGCCAGAGCGGCTGAGTTGATCACGTTCGTCACTGGAATCAGGTTCAAGTCGCCGTTGATTGCCAGGGAAATGACACGCTCGCGTATCTTGCCATCGCTGCCGATCGCGATGACCGAAACTTCCAGCAGGCCATTAACCTTAACGACTGCTGCATCCAGCCCGCGGGTGGGCACGGGGAAAGCGATGGTGGTTATCACGGGGCTAAAAGAACTGCCGGTGCAATTTTTAGCTGCGGCCGGACAATTCCAGTTCGACGTTGAATCACGGAGCGCCACCCTGCCCGCAGGATCGACGGAGAACAGGAGCGTGTGTCTCCCCATGCGCGTGACCGCGAGGGAAGTTACCTTCTTGTCCACAACCTCAACCTGGTTCATCCGGGTAAACTCACAGTTGCCGTTGCCCGGTTGATAGTTGGCGTACGCGCGACAGTCTGGTCGGCCGGCGCAATAACGCCGTCACGGTTCCAATCAACGTCCCCGTTTGTTGGGTTCACCAGATACTTGAACCTGTTCTGCAGATCGGTGATGTAACGTGTGTTGGAAATCGGCACGGCATTAGATTCCTTTAGGGCCGTATTGTTCAACGGCGGCCTACCGCGTCCGTCTGACAGCAACATGTCCACCGTATAAGCGTAATTAACCGCGCTGGGATAGTTTGGCTTGCAGTTCGCGTCCAGCACCGGCGGGATGGCCGGAAATCCCGCATGTCCCAGGCCCAGCGAGTGCAGCATTTCATGGATTGCGTTGGCTGCGCTGTTAAAGTTGTAGCCGCAGGCCACGGACACTTCGGCGCACTGCCCGCCGCCCGTTTGGTGCCCTGGGCCATAACGAAAATGCCTCGGCGCGAAGGATCCATGTGCGTCTTCCAAAGCGCGGAGGGCTTCTGACCGACGACCTTTCCGTTCGCGTCCGCTACGGCATCGATCGCCTCATATCCACCCCAGTCACCATATATCGCTGCGTCCGCTGGATTCTCCGGCTGGACTCCGGAATCGATGTGTACGCTGAGGCCGGGCTGTTGATCTGGATTGCCGGCAAGTTTTGCGTGAAAGAGGCGCAACATCGGGTCCGTTGTATTTTGATCGCCATAAGCAGCGGCAAACTGGCGCGCGACGTTCGCGGGCATGTGTTGCGCAACATGCTGATTGTTTTCGGCCTGATTAAGGCGTCGAAAGTCCGCTTCGATGAACATATCCTTGTGACGAGGATTCGATCCCCAGGTGGGCAGAGCAACGTAAACACTCGAACTAAAAATCTCGTCCGAGTACTTCCCAGCCGTCCGAGATTCCATCACCATCCGTATCGCGCAGGTCGGCACATTGGTACTATTGCAGCTGAAGCCATCGAATGAATCCGTTGGCGACACTGCAAGTCTTAAGTTGACGCTCGAGCTCCGTCCCCAGGCCATCGCCGTCCGGATCCGCTCCCGGCAACTTCACATCGTTGCGATAGACACGCATTGGCTTGCCGGCGTCCGCAGGCCGCACTCCGATCAGCATCGTGCGTGCTCCAAGAACCCGGCCGGCGCTTCCCAACGCGAACGCGGAGACCCGCGCCGTCGCGCTTCGATGTGCAACCCGTCGTCCGAAATCAAATACATTAAGTGTGTCGGCGCACCCAGCGGCGGCGGCAAAACGCTGATCTGTTCCTTCGCCCGCAAACTTAAAAGGAATACGTACCAGCCTTCCACCCGCACCTCGTGTTTAAATAGCACGCCATTCTTAAAGATGTCCGTGGTACCCGACGACAGGAGATTGCGTGGCCTGACGATCAGAAGATAGTTGCCCGCGCTGGTAACGCGCTGGCGTAACTTCGCTGCCTTGCCACCGCCGCTGTTGTCATCCATCCCAACCTCGACTCGATTGGTGGTGTCCCAGAGATGCAGCACGGGATCCATACCCGGCGAAAGGTTCCTGGTCTCAAACGAAACGGTCTCGCCAGCCTTCAGGGTAATTACGAATTCCGGAACCGGCCCAACTTTTTCCTCGAACACGCGCGGTGCTTCAGCATGTGCTCGTTGAGGAGACGATCAAAGGTGACAACGACAAAGGATTGCGAACTGTAGTGAGGTTCGGATTGAAAAGCATGTGAGTTCCTTTCAGGTGCAGGTGGTAAAGACGCAACGAAAATTGCGAGTCACAATGAGGACCTGGCAGTGCCCGTAGCCCGCTTGGAAAGCAATTCGACGGTTTCGGTAACCGTCAACAGATTTGGCAGATCGGGCTAAGGCGCGTCTTCCAATGCGATACTGACGGACAAGTTAGGCGGTCAGGTCGCACCCGGTTAAAATCTGCGCTATCAGTATGTATGACCATACGCTAGTTGATGGCCTCTGCAGGTTCCAACATTTGCATGTTTGCCGGTTCTTCAGTGATCTTTGGTGTAGCATTGCCGCTGGGATTTGGGCTGAGGGTTGGTGTCTGGGAATAACTGTCTCTGTCGGCAACAACCAGCGTCATCACAAGAAGGATAGCGCCTTCAAGTACTATTCGTCGGCAAGCTTTGCTTAAGTTGTTTGTTAAGAAGAGTGACATAGATACCACGTCGGTTCTGCATCTTTATTAGAGTTTGGCGCTACTAAATCTAATGTCTCCACGACCGATTTCGTTTCAGATTAACGACGTGAGCAAACTTTCAACTCTTTGGGAGAGTAGGCTACTCGGTGCTATAAAGCTGGCACAGAAGCGCCGCTACTACTCCTCGATGGATGATGCTTCATAACGGTTCAGTGACTACACGGCCCACAGATATAAGTATCGATGAATACCTCCGTGAACGGCTCATGCCGGTGGAGGGTTCGATTCCTCATATATCCGGAATCGAGATGTATGGGAATTCTATTCCTGTCGAAAGTGTAGGCGGGGATCTGTTCGAATACATAAATTTCCAGCAACGCTATGACATCGATGTACGCATTCATCAGGCGCTAAATTTATCGAAGGAATTTCTCGATCCGCTGCCGCCAGGCGCCACCCCGCGTAATTCAGTAGACGATCATGTGGAGTGGATGAAGTCCAGACCGGACTATCGTTTCGAAATGGAAGTCGAATACAGATCTGCACGAAGCTCGGAGCAAGTACGGGTCGCCGAAGCTCTCAACGAGCTCCACAGTACGGCAGGGGTCCTACTAGTTGACGCACAGGGACACGGACTAATTTCGGCGAAGATTGCGTCAACTGTCCACGATACGTTTCATGCTTTCATGCTCTCCGAACTCGATCATCACGGAACGACGACGCCGGAGCTTTTGAAAACATCAACCTGCGTTTGGCCCATTCCGTTACAGCTCGTAACGCACTTGGTGATAAGTGAAGAAAATGTGCGCGAGATTGCGACTATGCTTTATGGCGAAGTGCATCCGTACGGCTATTTCCGATTTGTAAATTTTGGACACCCGCCACCGCTGGTATTCTCTGCTGAATATCGAAAATTTGTGGAGCTGGACAAAGATCGAATGGTCCAATTCCTGCCGTTGGGTTTGCAGATCCCCTCAGATCATCCGGATCGTAAGCGGTATTTCTCAATGCAGTTTCGGCCCAGACCGGCTAACTCGTCCGATGTTGCCGAAATCACGTTAATGAGCCCGGGCGACATTCTTTTTCTTTATACCGATGGCGTCTATGACGGGAGCGATGCTGAAGAACGTAAACACCTCGAAGTTGTGATGCAGGAGCACTATTCGAAATCAGCGAGAGACATTTGCACTGCGGTTCTGGAACACGCCACAAAAAAGATGACCGTCTGCGGCAGATTGGACAAGAGGATCAGATTGACGACAAAACAGTCTTCATCATTAAGCGAGAGTGAAGGACGCGTCAACGCGCGCTCGACACGACGCGGTTATGCCGTTCAAGCACATATAACGATCATGTGTTCGTCAGTCCCAAGACAGGCGGCCGCTTAACCGATGTAAAGAGGATTTCGAAAAGCGTGCTCCATAGTAGGGATCACTGGCTTGGTTTTCCACGACCTTCGAACAACGTTCGGAACGAGGCTGGGCGAAGCTGGGTTTGAACGCCTTTACGAACGCGGCGCTTCTTGGGCATAGCAATGTTCGAACAACTCAGCGGTACGTTCGAGCGACCGAACGCGATAAGCGCGAAGCGGTTCAAGCAGCGGTGTTAGGCGCTCCTGGCCGCAATTTGGCCACAAGGGTAAATGCAATAACCCAAAATCAAGCAGTCGCTTGACCTGCTTTGGAACGCTACGCTACTCTGCATCAAGCATTGACGACTAAACGTCTTTAGTAAATGGGGCCGTAGCTCAGCTGGGAGAGCGCATGACTGGCAGTCATGAGGTCAGGGGTTCGATCCCCCTCGGCTCCACCAAAATCTCACCAATCCAAAGCTATAGTTACCGATGCTCTTCGCGTTCGGTCTCTAAACGACGGCCCGAAACACCAGCATCACGCGGCAAACTGGTTGGAAATCTTGACCTTCGCCTCGGCGTTAAAATACACTCACTCGCTCATTCCTTCGAGCGTGGAATTCACATGGTCCGACCATGACTGTTGCTGCTGGCACACGTTTCGGTCGTTACGAGATTCGTTCCTCGATCCGCAAGGGTGGCATGGGCGAAGTTTATTTAGCCCAAGACACTCAACTCCGACGCCCAGTCGCAATTCAAGCTCCTCACCGCTGAATTCACTCAGAATGCAGATCGGCTTCATAGATTCGAGCATGAGTCTTATGCAGCATCCTCACTGAATCATCCCAACATACTGACGATTCATGAGATCGGTTCACAAGACGGCGTGCACTACATCGCCACTGAATACATCGACGGGGAGTCTTTGCGCGATCGATTGCATCACTCCCGTATGCAGTTGCGCGAAGTACTGGACGTCGCCATCCAGGTAGCATCTGCTCTTTCAGCAGCCCATCAAGCCGGCATCGTGCACAGGGACATTAAGCCGGAAAACATAATGCTGCGCCGTGACGGCTACGTTAAGGTGCTCGACTTCGGGCTGGCAAAGCTGACCGATCACGAAGCCAAAGAGCAGGAGTCTGACGAAACGCCGACGAGGGTTATGGTTAAGACGGACCCAGGCGTGGTGATGGGCACATCATTTTATATGTCACCTGAGCAAGCTAGAGCGCAGGAGGTTGACACTCGGACCGACATCTGGAGCCTGGGTTGTGTCATTTACGAAATGCTGAGTGGCCGCATGCCGTTTGAGGGACCTTCAACCGGCGATGTGATTGGTTTGATTCTTTACAAGCAGCCCCTGCCGCTCGGGCGGTATGGCCCTGAAATCCCGGCCGAGTTAGACCGGATTGTGACGAAGGCGCTGGAGAAAGATCGGGAAGAACGATATCAGGTGGTCAAGGATTTAGCTTTAGACCTCAAGAAGCTGAAACGGCACATGGAGTTCGAGTTGGATCTTGAACGCACCATCCCTCCGGAAGAGAAGTGGCCCAAGCCCCGTGTTCTCGACCAGCGACAGTTCGAGCGAAACAGCGAAAGCCGGAACAGCGCAGACCGACTCCCGCCGGTAATTCACACAACGTCGAGCGCGGAGTATATCGTCAGTCAGATCAAAACCCATAAGAAAGTCTCGGCACTTATTGCGGCCGCACTTGTTATCGCGGTTGCTGCAGTCATATTCTTTTATTTCAAACCTGTCTCAGCGCTCACCGACAAAGACACTATTTTAATTGCAGATTTCGTCAACACTACGGCGGATGCAGTTTTTGACGGCACGCTCAAGCAAGGGCTGGCAGTGCAACTTACCCAGTCGCCATTCCTGAATGTATTCCCGGATGCACGTGTGCGACAGACTCTGCGGCTGATGGGCCGCTCGGCGGATGACCGTGTGACGAAGGAGGTGGCCCGAGAGATCTGCCAGCGCCAGGGACTCAAAGCATTCCTGGCAGGTTCTATCACCAACCTCGGCACGAGCTACGTCATCACGCTGGAAGCGATCAATGCGCAGAGCGGCGAGGAAATAGCCAGGGAACAAGTGGAAGCCGAAAGCAAGGAGCAGGTGCTAAAAGCGCTCACTCAGGCTGCGAGCAAGCTGCGACAAAAGCTGGGCGAGTCGCTCAGCTCGATCCAGAAGTACGATGCACCGCTGGAACTAACGACGTCATCGCTTGAGGCCCTAAAAGCCTACTCGCTGGGTTCTGAGCAATCAACCAGGGGCAGATTTCTTGAAGCTATTCCATTCTATAAGCGTGCGATTGATCTGGACGCAAACTTCGCCTATGCCTATGCCGGATTAGCTGTGCAATATTACAACACCAATCAGCCAAAGTTGGCAGCCGAATACGCGGAGAAGGCGTTCGCCTTGCGAGACCGGGTAAGTGAGTTAGAGAGGTTACGTATCTCCAACTTCTACCACTCGTTTGTCACTGGCGAAGCAGACAAGCAGATTGAAGTGCTGCAGACCTATAAGGCTACCTACCCACGCGATTGGAGGGCGCCTCTCTAGCCTTTCCGACAGCTACTTAAGGATTGGACAATTCGAGAAGGCTGCCGCCGAAGCCCGTGAAGGCCTGCGTCTCAATCCTAATACCGCGGTAGGGTATCTCAACCTGGCACAAGCGTTCATCGTGCTTAATCGCTTGGCGGACGCCAAGGAGGTTGTCGAGCAAGCGCTGCACCAGAAGCTCGATGCGACGGACATTCACTCCTACCTGTATCAGGTTGCCTTCGTGGGCGGGGACTCGGCGACCATGCAGCAGCAACTCGATTGGGCGCGCGGCAAGCCGGATGAGTACGTGGCCCTCGATTGGCAAACCCAGACGGCGGCCTTTTTCGCGGCCAGTGGCGACGTTCCCAAGATCTCTCTCGGCGCCGTTGAGCTGGCCACGCGCAGCGATGCTAAAAGTAGCCGCGCAGTACGCGGTCCAAGCAGCGCTGCGTGGCGCGAGTCTTCGGTCAGTGCTCGCAGATCAAAGCCGCGATTTCTCAGTCGCCCGGTCCTGAACGCAACACCCCATCTCTGGCGCGCCAGGCCGTCGCACTGGCACTGTGCGCTGACGTGGAACAGGCCCAATCTCTCGCCGACGAACTGACCAAGCAGTATCCTAAAAATACTTTGATCAACTCGCTGTGGGTGCCTGTGATACGTGCCGCCATCCAGATAAACCGCAACAACCCTGTGGAGGCGGTTAAGCTTCTGAGTCGGCCAAGCCCTACGAAGCTGCGGCAGAGTTCTGGCCTCAATATCTTCGCGGGGTGGCTTATCTTGAAGTTGAAATCGGGAAATGATGCGGCGGCAGAGTTTCAGAAGATACTTGATAACCGGGGCCAGGCACCGCTATCCGCTTTGTACCCGCTGGCCCATCTGGGTCTTGCACGCGCCGCAGCACTCACGGGTGACGTAAGCAAAAGCCGAAAGGCATATCAAGATTTCCTCGCACTCTGGAAAGATGCTGATTCTGATCTTCCTGTTCTGCAAGAAGCAAAAACAAGAATACGAGAAGCTGAAATGAACCATAACGACGGAACGCAAGGGCAGACATAAAGGAAAGAAAAACCTTGCGGCCAGATTGTGGCCGGATGCAACAACAAGCTACCGGCACGGCTGCGTCAGAACAATGTAACCAAACGGGAAACCTATGAAAATCCTTGCCGGCTGCAACCCATTTAATTCATTTGGTTTAAGAAAATCGCTCGGCTAGAACTGGCAGTCATGAGGTCAGGGTTCGACCCCCTCGGCTCCACCAATTCTAAACTAGTCGAAACCTCCGCGCTGGAGACCTCCAAAAGCTCCAATGAAAAAGACATTTGTTGCCAGCGTCATTCATCCGGAGGCTGAACCAACGTGGAAGACTCTAGCCGCAACGTCTCGCCTTTGGTCTGTACCTTCACCACACCGACGCCAGGCGCATACCATTTGAGCTCTGTGGCCGGCTCAAGCCGAGAACTTTCTTGCACCTCGATCGCACCGTCATACGTTCCCCGAGGGGACGAGCACGTCAGATCAACGCCGACGACCTCGTCAGTCTCGTCCACGATCGGAAACAGATCCTCTCGCTTGAAAAATGTCGCCCAGTTCCGGGTTTGCGGGCATGAACAGTCCGGGTTTGGTGGCATTACCTCGCGTCGGGTGGATCCGACGGGAGGTCGGACCACCAACGAGCCAGCTTCCCTCATGACTGGTGACGACGCCATTCTCAAAGATGTTTACGACCTCGCCAAAATAATAAACTGTTCCGTCATCGGCCTGTGCGAAGTAATTGAAAGATCGTTCCACCAGTTCGCCATTCTCATAGCCCTCTTCAACCAGGATGTGGCAGGCCACGTTGCTACCGTTTAGTATGAAGGTTCGGGTTGCGGTTAGATATTTGTCCATGGACGCTGTCTTCGTCCCGTGATCTTTACCGCTATAAACTTTCAGTCCTCCTGGTTGGAACGGAAAGAATGGGTTATTGATGTTCAGCGGATTGCCGAAGGTCGGTGGTGCACTAGGCACATCCGCTCGCACTGCGTTGATTGAAATGGGCATTCCCGCAAGGAGCGCTAATAGAAGAACCGACCGCACACGCAAGAGAAATCTGCTTAAGTGTTTCATACTTTTCTCCTCTCCACTCTTTGGGGACCGATACCTTAACGTTAGCGTTGTCGGGTGGCGCGTGGTGGCAATTCAAAGCAACAATCGAACTCAATTGTTTGAAAGCCAGTCGATGGCGATTGGTTGCGATGAGTTGTTGGGGTCTTCGGGGGTGATAACGGATCTTATAGTCAAACGCGAGAAAGATCTACCATCCAAGCCCTGGGAATTTGGGGTGCGAACAAATGGGATTTTCAATTCAAGGCGGAACAGGAAATCCCCGAAAATCCGTGCTGGCTGCAACCCGTTAGATTGTTTTGGTTTAAGAGAATCGCTTGGCTACAACTGGCAGTCATGAGGTCAGGGGTTCGATCCCTCCGGCTCCACCAATCCCTATCAAGCACTTAAAGCAACAATCGCAAGCTTTTTCTCTTGTTAGCCAAATTGCGTCCTGTGCTCAGCTGCAGCTTGAAACCACGGTTTCACTACCTGTCATGCGAGTTCTGTCCGCAGTAAGCCCTGGAGACTAGCCCGCCGGAACGGCGAAACAGCGTGATGAAGGCAAGTACCGCCGCTAACAGGCCGATTGCTACTTTCTGCCCTGACCTCTTGCTGACGCAGATCGCAACAAGACACTGTAGGAAATAGTAGAAGGCGAATGCCCGTGATGCGAAAGATAGAATAGTGAGGGTTGAGGCGAACGCCAGCACGACCGCGATTCCACAAATCAGCACGTAGGCTTGTTTGTCGTCAACCCGCCCCTGAGTGGATTCCTCTACGTTTCCACCGGCCGCCACTACATCAGCTACTGCCGCACTGAACTGACTGAGAACTGCTGCAAGCACCAGCGGAATGGGAAGCCAAGCTATTGCTTTTGCCGCCAGGATGAGAAGCCCATTGTCCTGGACCTCGTGACCCAGAAAGGGCATGAGCGGCGTCGCAACCGCAACGAAGACCAGATAGATAATAGTTGAAACGATCTGCGAGCTCCGGCAAGACCACACACGCAATTCTCGATCGTATTCCGAACCTAGATAGCGCGATGTCTCGAAGCCCTGGACCACGATGAGCGTACCACCGACAACCGTGAGCACAGTCCACAAGTCTTGCTTCGGGAAGTTTGGCAATTGGAGGGTGTTTGTAGTAAAGGCTCGCCAGTCGAACAAGGCAAAGCCCGCTATCAGCGCCAATACAAGCAGCCCCGTCAGACGTAGGGCCCAGCTCTCCATTACCAGGAGCATGTCAAGGCCCCGGTATCGGCCCACGACGCCGATCGCAGCAATGATGAGCACAGTAACGATGTTCTCTCGACGCGGCGTATTGATTCCCAAACCGCCGAGCAGGAAAGCAGCAAGAATGTGAATGTACAGGCACACCGATATCGCGTAGGCCAGTACCAGGGCGAGGTTGGCCGTACGCTCATAACGTACGACTCGTGCCGATTGCGCGCCCGACTCCAACAGTGGTTCCGCGTGACGAATGTTGAAACGGATGACTGAGCCCATCGCATAAGCGAGAGTGCACACCACCGCCATGGCAACCACAGAATAGGGGCCGACAGCTGCGTTCAAAATCGGAACAATTACCAGGAAACCGCTGCCGAAAATTGATGCCAGGAGTCACCCTTGCCCGGCGCAGATGCTTGCGGGAGGTCGACTCTCCGGAAGTCTCTGCAACCTGATCCGGATGAGTCAAGACACGATCGATCGAACTCATCTCTTTGTCCTCGAATCTTACGCTTTAAGACATGACAAAAAGTAGTGCTTCACGGTCTGAGAGTAACTGTCATTTCTACTAGGCTGCGAATGGCTGATGTGATCGGTCGATGCCAGCGTATTTCTGTGGCCCAATTGGGGCCGGATGCGTCAACAAACTACACATACAAGAGAGTGAGACAATGTCACAAAACGGGAAATACTTTAATATCCGTGCTGGCTGCAACCCAATTAATTGTTTTGACTTAAGAAAATCGCCTGGCTAGAACTGGGAGTCATGAGGTCAGGGGTTCGATCCCCTCGGCTCCACCAATATATTCGCATAACGAAGGGCCACTGGTGCATCAGTGGCCCTTCGTGTTTTGTCCAACTTTTGGCTGCCCGGCTTAGTGCGCAGCCGCCTGACCTTTAGCGTTCCTACCAGACCGGCGAGACCCAGGACTATCGATACGATCGCGATAAAGAGGTTGAGGGTTGGGCCGCAGCGAATGCAGCTTATTCCACCGGGGGTGATCATTAGCCCGCCCACGATGATGATCCAGGCCCAGGCTAATACGATGATAAATTTAGGCATCTTTTCTCCTTAGTCGTTACGCAAGTGTGAAGGAACCGTGTGCGAGGAACTCGTTTTCGAAAGCAACGTCTCACGTTCGGGGAGATTCGGCGAAAGTGCAAACTGGCCCAGGCTCGTGAGAATTCATTCCGCTCGTGAGAACGCCGGGACAATAGTCCTGTCCTTTACGAAAGTCAATCTATTTCAGCTATAGATAACGAACCTAAAACAGGCGTCAACGACCAATGGGACTTAAAGTTTACCTGACCGCACCCGCACTGCTTCCATCAATAAACGGACGCATCTCGCCGACAAACTTATCGCTGTTTACAATGCTGCGCAGAACAATCCTGATAGCTTCTTCCGGAAAGCCTGATTCGAGTGTGAAGGTGTAACCGGTGAAAATGTCGCCGGATTCATCGGCCCCCAAAAGAAACGCGCGGTCGCTCAGCCGCAGTAATAGCCTCATGAGGCCAGCCCGATCCTTGACCTTATCAACGTTAATGTAGCCCTTGTTGTAATGAGGGTAGATGCGGAAACCAATTGTGTCTTTGGGCGTAACACTGATTACGATCTCGAAGCTCTCGGTGTTCACCAGCCCGGCCTTGAGTGACCCCACATAATTGAATGGCTGTTTTTGACTCTGTTTGAAGTCGACATTTATCTCAGCACCCGTCTTTTCCAGCAACACTTCTAACCGTTCTCTAGTGCGAATGCGATCAGCCTCATCGTCTTGTTGGCCATAGACGGCGGAAACACTGAGCATGGAGAGAATGAATAGGACAATTGCGAAAGTTCTTTTCATTGGGGATCCTTAGCTGATGGTTTCAAGTTCCAACGCGAAACCTTCTAAGTGAAATTCGCACCGAAGTCAAACTTCAGACCCAGCGTTTGCGATCTTCCAGCAGACGAAATAGAGGGTAACTGACAGCGAGCAGGATGAACGCGTAGATGCTATAGCGTGTTCCTTCTTTTAGATCTGCTGCGATGGCCCCGACCAAAAACAAAACCGATCCAACTAAAGCAACGCCGGTTGTCCAGGGATAACCCCAGGCGCGATAAGGTCGTTCTTTCGACGGTTCGCGGCGGCGTAACACAAACATCGAAACAAAAGAGAGCGTGTAGTTTGCCACAAAGAAAAGGCCAGCACCGCTATGACTTTATCGAAAGTTTGACCAATGACAATAAAGATTAGGGCAACCGCGGCACTGGTAAACAAGGCTACGGCCGGCGTGCCTCCTTTGTTAACGTCCGAGGCCCTTCTCGCAAATAGTCCGTCGCGGCTGATGGCAAAGAGCACGCGCGTTGACATCAAGTGGTAGGCGTTGATGGCGCTGAGCATTGAGAGAATCGTTAAAGTCAGGAAGATTGTGTTGCCGTGTCGCCCGAAGATTACCTGCGCGGCAGCTCCGGCAGCCAAGTCCTGTCCAGCGATTTTGGAAATTGGCAAGACGTAAAGCAAGGCGACGTTCACCAGCAGATAAATTGCAATTATGGTGAGCACGCCGCCAAACATAGCGCGCGGAACGTCACGCCCGGGATTCTCAACCTCCTCCGAGAAATACACTACGCCGTTCCAGCCGTCATAAGTGTAGATCACGCTTTGCAGCGATAAGACCAAAGCAGTAAACAAACCAAGGCTTGTCGAACTGCTTAGTCTTTCTGATGTTGTTAAAGACCCTTGTCCGCCAAATATAAAAGCCGCGACGATGAGTACCAGGAAAGCGAGCGCCTTCAGGAGGCTGGTGAAGTTTTGCGTAGTGCTGCCCCAAATAATTCCGCCCCATTGCAGGACGGCAAAGATGATAGCTATAGCAGCCGCCATAGCCGCAGCCTTGCCATCGCCACTTAATACGGGAAAGAGCGCGCCCAGAAACTTTCCAATCAAAAGCGAAACGGCGGCAGCAGAACCACAAGTGGAGATCCAGTCGCTCCAGCCGACAATGAATCCGGCGTATTCACCGAGCGCGTAGCGCGCAAAAACATATTGTCCCCAGATTTGGGAAGCATGGCGCCCAACTCAGCCAGCGAGATTGCGCCGAGCAATGCGTAGAGCCCGCCCAGAATCCAAACACCGAGAAACAGCCATGGATCGGGCAACTGCGAAGCTATGCTACCGGGGGCGCGAAAGATTCCGGCGCCGATGGTGTTCCCGATGATGACGGCGATGCCAAAGCCGACGCCTAACACACGCAGGAGGCGTCCGCGTTTTGGGTATTTGAAATAGGCACACTCCTGGGATCCAGGAAGAAACGCTTAAATTGCTACTGGAATGTCTGCCGGATGTTCGAAGTTTCGTTTCACGTAGTCTTATTGTGGCGTGAGCGTAACTTTTTGAACAGCCCCATTCATTGCTAACTGCCCAACGAACTGGTTTCCCGACCTGCCCTCAATGGTTATCTGAGCATAGAATTGGTGCGTTGTCCCTGAGTTCTGATCGTAGACTGAACCGTTAAGTGTTAAGGTTCGATCCGCGGGCGAATACTGCCACGTTCCCTGTTCATTGGCTGCCTCATAAGTGTGGTCTTCGTGCAGATCAAAACCCCCTTGTAGTGAGGTTCTCAGTCTGATAGGTCCAGCGTCCGACCGGTTCAAAGTCAGCCGCGACAGGCGCAGGGGGCCAAAGAAGGTTGCGCGGAAGGAGAGTATGAATAAACGGGAGCGTCAGGTAACCCCCGCTGTTGGAGCCGCTTTGGCTGGAAAAAACAAGCCCCATCACAACCAGGAAAAGAAAACCAACCCCTCCCAGAAGCAAGCCGATAACTGTCCACAGCAAGCAATTGCTTTTCCCCACTTTCACTGGAGCAGTAGACGGCGATGGCGGTTGTTCACTGAATGCGAACTCCAAACCTTTGATCAGTGTCCCTACATCGTGATCAAAGTCAGCATCCGATATTTGAATGGCATTACGATAAGACAGCGCTGCAAGATCTGGGGAAGCGATTTCGACGGGCGGCATTTTGGCGTCCCGCACCAACACTGGAATTACTGTTATGTTGCGCTTCAGAGCCGTGGCGATCTCGTGTCGCACATAATCATCCTCACGAAACAGCCGACGCCGAGAGGCGTCGTCGGCCATCATCAACCACTCTTTGCCTATTATGGCGATGAGCGCGTGGCAAGCTCCGACTCTCTCCTGAATCACGCGAGTAAAGTCCGCACCCGGGCTGATGCTGGTTACATCCATAAAGATGCGATTAGGAAACCGCACATTGAGTCGGTCAAAGATCCGTCCTGCGTAGCCCTCTGCATCGTCGCGCCGGTAGCAAATGAAGATATTCTTAATTACCATGAGAATGCCCCTGTTTCAGGGAATCAGAGACTCGGTGACGGTTTCCTGGCCAGGAAAACACTGGCTGACTTAGAAGGAATGAATATGCGGTTCGTGGCGACGGAGACCAACGAACCGAGGCGAGAGAGTATGGAATCCAACAAGGGAATCAAGATTTTTCAGGGAATCTTCCCTGGTTCTTCTACGAATTAGGTACTACCGAGAACTCTAGAGTATCGGTGTCGCTGTCTTACGTTTGGGATTGAAGAAAGTCTTGACTACCTTAGCGAGCACGCGATGACGTTTAGCTTCAACCGTGACTTCAAACTGGAGTAGCGTGCCTACTGGCTTTGTGTGAGGCTGCTTAACGGTAGCCAACGCTATCATCTTTTCAAAGTTGGCGACCAGGTGCTCGAAGTCGCTTTGCCGACGTGCGTTCCATCTTTGAATACCGGCACCGCGACTCGCGAAGCAATCGGGGAGACAGCCGGCGGCAAACCGACTCTCTCATAAAGCTGCTCAACTTGCGGCCAGTCGATCTCGAGTCCAACAATCTCCCGCGCGCTGCCAAGTTTTTGTTCTGCTATTAACGCCGCTTGCCCTATGAAACGATTCTTGTTTGTGTGTACCAGGCGGCCAAGTCCCATTTCGAAAGGCGAATACTTCTGTTCGTCAATCAACGCCTTCTTGCTGCTGTTGAAATCGACCTCAATCAGCAGCGAAGCCGGCTTCGACTCGGGCGACGTCCAGCGCAAGCATGCCGGCGGGATGAATATCAAAGCCTGACCGGATTCCATTAAGGCGTCCCAGACCCGCAGCGCTTGATCGGCTGCAACCCAGATCTCGCAGCCTGAATCTCCGGTATAACCAGTGCGCGAGATCTCGACCGGCACGCCCGCAATCACTCCGGTTGTAACGCGAAAGTATTTTAGATTTTCTATGTCCGCCGCTGTTACCAAAGCCTTGAGCAAGCGACCGGAAGTTGGGCCTTGCAGCGCCAGAGCGGCAACGCTCTCGGAGATATCCTCAATATGAACATCCATTCCGTTTGCGTTTTGTGTAAACCAGCGCAAGCTCGGATCGGCTGCCGTCCAGCGATAAGTGTTTTCCTCTAAACGAGAGACAGTGCCGTCGTCGATCACCTTGCCATGTTCATCGCACCATGGCGTGTAGACGACCTGGCCCACCGCACGACCCTGCGCAGGTCCCGCGTGATGATGCGGTCGACTAATCGAGTCGCGTCTTTGCCGCTCACGCGGTATTTGAATAACGGTGAGATGTCGATCAGTGCTGCTGCGTTACGAATAGCGTTGTACTCGTGTTCGTGATGAGGTTCGTAGGAGCTGACCGCGTAGTAGCCAGACCACTCGCGATAGTTCAGGCTCTCGCAGAGTCGGGAAGGTTCGATTGTGGAATGCGGTTCCGACTGGCATAAGAAATGGTCGAACTGCTGACCCAAGCGGGAAAGGCTCAGTTGAAGGCTGGTTTGTGGTCAACTCCGGCACATTCTGATCCTCGTAGTTTTGAATAAGCACTCCAACAATCTCCATCAAAGAAGCAAGCGGGTGTGCCTCGTCTTCTCCAACTTCATCGATTAGGTTATCCAACAGCATCACCAGGCGACGATACTCTTCATCAGAATGAGGAACGAAAACCGTACCCGCAAGGGACGACCAAGCGCTGTGCCGTTTTACTAACATCGAGGTTCTGCATGCTCATTCTTTCCACTTGCCTTCTGTCATACTCGTCGTGAGTCAACACAGCGCGTATATAGATTCGTTAGCGATTATAGTGGATCGCCGCAACGAGGCGCACCTTGTTTCCGCCGACATTGAAAACTGTCAGCCTTCCTACCTGATCGAGTACTCGGAAACATCAACTTCAAATCAGGCAGCGACGAAAAATTGTTTCTCCTTACTGAATCGTACCAATTGACGAGGCCTGTTCCGGTTTCAGGATATTTCTCCGCGAATTCATTTAGCCGCTTGCGGAGATATCACGTGCATAAGTGATGATACCCATCCACTTTAGTAGAAACGCGATCCCATAATACGCATGAAGAAATACGACGTCATCGTCATCGGCGGCGGACACAATGGTCTGGTTAATGCCGCATATCTTGCGCGCGCCGGCAAGCGTGTGCTGGTGCTCGAGCGGCGTCACGTGCTCGGCGGCGCGGCTGTCACTGAAGAAGTCTTTCCCGGCTTCAAGTTTTCCGTTTGTTCTTACGTCGTCTCGCTGCTGCGTCCGGAAATTATTCGTGAACTCGATCTGCCGCGACATGGATTAGAGATTCTCCCGCTCGATGGCACCTTCACGCCGATGGCAAACGGCGACTACCTGTGGCGCGTTAACGATCACGCCAAAACTCGCCGCGAGATAGCCCGACATTCAAAGCTCGACGCTCGAAGCCTACGACGAATACGGCAAAGCCATGCTCGAGATGGCCCACTTCGTGAAGCCGATCATGAGCATGACGCCTCCGGATCCAATGTCGCTGAAGCCGAAGGGCTTGAAGGATCTGCATTTCCTCGGCAAGCGGTTTCAAAATCTTCCGGACGAAGACAAGTACAACCAGGTGCAGTTGATGACGATGAGCGCGGTCGACTTTCTCGATCAGTGGTTCGAGACTGACGTGCTCAAGGCGACGATGTCAGCTTCGGGAATCATCGGCACGTTCCTCGGGCGTCCGTTCGCCGGGGACGGCCTACGTGCTGCTCCATCATTACATGGGCGAGATTGATGGTGCGTTTCGATCCTGGGGCTTGTCGCGCGGCGGCACCGGCGCCATCTCAAACGCGATAGCCGATGCCGCGCGCGAAGCCGGCGCAGAGATTCGCACGGAAGCGGCGATTGAGAAGAATCATTCTCAAGAATGGACAAGCCACGGGCGTTGTACTGAAAAACGGCGATGAGATCTTCGCAGACGTTGATCTCGTCCAGCGTCGATCCGCGTCTGACGTTTATGAAGATGGTTGGCGAAGAACATCTGCCCGAGGATTTCGCTGATGATCTGAAGCGCTACAAGTATCGCGGCTCATCGGGCAAGGTGAATCTCGCGCTCGATGGTTTGCCGAATCTCGAAGGCTCTGCCCGGCGCAGGCCCGCATCTGCGCGGGGCGATATCCATCAGTCCCGGCGTCGACTACATGGAGCGAGCTTACGACGATGCCAAGTATGGCCGCTATCTCGCGGCGGCCCTATATCGACATAGTGATTCCAAGTTTGACTGATCCGTCGGTGTCACCGCCGGGTAAGCACGTGATGTCCTGCTTTGTGCAGTACGCGCCATACAACTTGAAAGAAGGAACCTGGGATGAAAAGCGTGAAGAGTTTGGCGACACCGTGATTGAGACGATCGCCGAGCACGCGCCAAACATCAAGGACCTGATTCTGCACCGGCAGGTTTTGACGCCGTTGGATCTGGAGCGCGATTTTGGTTTGTCTGAGGGCAACATCTTTCAGGGTGAACTAACTTTAGAACAGCTTTTCTTTCTGCGACCGGCGCCGGGCTGGGCGCAATACCGCACGCCGATTCGCAACCTTTACATGTGCGGTTCGGCGACGCATCCGGGCGGCGGCATCATGGGCGCACCGGGAAGAAATGCAGCGCTACAGATGCTGAAGGATGAGAAGTGAGACTTGGCCGCGGATTTGCGCGGATCAACGCGGATCAGAGCAAGAACCGCGAATTCAGAACGAGAACAGAGTTCAAGATAATTGACTGGTACTGTTTCAAGTCTTTCAGATCTGCGTTCATCCGCGCAAATCCGCGGCTGATCTAGTTTCTCAATAGTCTCCATCGAGGAATGGCTGATTACGACATCATCATCATCGGCGGTGGTCATAACGGCCTGGTTGCGGCTTGCTATCTCGCCAAGGCCGGCTTGAAGACGCTCGTACTCGAGCGGCGCGAGGTTATGGGCGGCGCGGCAGTCACCGAAGAAATTCATCCGGGCTTTCGTTGTTCGACTCTGTCCCACTCCGCGGCGCCTTTCTTTCCCAAATCATCAAGGACCTCTCGACTCGATGCGGTACGGACTTGAGATTCATCACGCCCGCGACAAAGCGTTTTCGCGCCGGCGTCCGACGGCCGTTCGATCTGCATTTACGAACGACACCTGCCCAAACGATTCGCGAAGTTGGAAAGAGTGTCCGCAAAAGACGCGAAGAGCTACCCGAGCATTCGAGCGAAGCTTCTCGCGCATCGGACAGTAGTACTCGCTCCGCTACTAACGATGACGCCGCCCGCGATAGAACACCCTCGCGCGGGCGAACTCTGGAACCTGGGCAAGCTGGGCCGATCGTTTCGCGGTCTGGGCAAGCAAGACGCTTATCGCTTGCTGCGTTGGGGACCGATGGCCGTAGCTGACTTGGTGGCGGAATGGTTTGAGACCGAAACGATGCGCGCGATTGGTTGCGGCGCGTGGAATCTTCGGCGCGTTTGCCGGACCGTGGTCAGCCAGGCACGAGTACCGGCCTGTTGTGGCAAGCAGCGATGGATGGTCACGCGATCGGACCGGCTGCATTCGTAAAGTGGCGGGATGGGCGCACTCACTGAGGCGCTCGCGAGCGCCGCGCGAAACGCGGGAGTGGAGATCAAGAACTGGCGCGACGTTGAGAAAATCGAGGCCAGCGGACGATCGAGCTGTCGAAAGTCTTACTGAGAAGCGGCGAAGAGATTGCGGCGCGCGCGATTGTTTCCAACGCCGATCCGCGCACGACGTTTCTGAAGTTGGTCGATCCGGTTTGTCTCGATCCGAGTCTTCCTGCTGAAGATTCGCAACTACCGGGCGAGCGGAGTCTCTGCGAAAATCAATCTCGCGCTTTCGGGGTTGCCATCATTCATCAGGAGTCGAGGGCGACGAGGTCAAGGAACTAAACTTTCCGGGACGCATCCACATCGGGCCGGACATTGATTATCTTGAGCGGGCCTTCGATGCGGCGAAGTATGGCGACTACTCACGGCTACCCTACATGGACATCACTATTCCTTCGTTGCTCGATCCCGCGCTGGCCCCAGCGGGCGCTCAGGTGATGTCGGTTTACGTTCAGTATGCGCCTTACACAATTGAAGACGTGGCGATTGGAATTCCCGGCGTGAAGAGTTTGCCAGACCATGTTAATTGATGTTCTCAGCAGTTATGCGCCGAACTTGAAAGAACTGATTGTGGCGCGACAAGTGATTACACCGCTCGACCTGGAGGAGACTTACGGAATGAGTGGCGGCCATATTCACCACGGCGAACAGTCGCTCGATCAGTCGTTCACTTTTCGCCCGTCTGATCGGTTGGGCGCAATACCGCACCCCAATCAAGGGGCTTTATCTTTGCGGCGCCGGCACGCATCCGGGCGGCGGCGTCACTGGCGGGCCGGGCGCAAATGCCGCGCGAGAGTCATTAAGGACTTCAAGACTGAAAGGTGTACTTCAGCTTGAACTTGGTACTTTGCTTCAGCAATTCCATTGGGAAATGATTCACGCAAGACAAAGCACAAGTACAAAGCACGAATCACATAGCAACCTGAAGCAATTTGTCATGACCAAACAAGTACGACCATCCCGCAGTTTCGCCAGCGACAACAACGCCGGCGTCCATCCTAAGATCATGGAGGCGATCGCCGCCGCCAACGATGGCCACGTGAGTTGCCTATGGCGACGATCCCTACACGGCGCGCGCGGTCAAGCTGTTTCGCCGGGAGCTCGGAGAAGAAACGGAAGTCTTTTTCGTTTTTGGCGGCACCGGCGCAAACGTGTTGGGACTCAAAGCAGCCACTGACCGTCGCACCACGCGATCATTTGTGCCGCATACGGCTCACATCAACGTCGATGAATGCGGCGCGCCGGAGAAGTTCACCGGCTGCAAACTGCTTCCTATGCACCACCGCCGACGGGAAGATCACGCGTCGAACAGCTCAAGCCGCTGCTGCACGAAGTGGGTTTTGAGCATCACGTGCAGCCGCGCGTGATTTCAGTGTCGCAGGCTACGGAAATGGGCACGGTCTACACACCGCGAGAATTACAAACTCTGGCAAAGTTTGCGCATGAACATGACATGCTGCTGCATGTAGACGGCGCGCGTATCGCCAATGCCGCTGCCGGCCTTAACGTCAAACTGAAGGAGATCACCAGAGATGTGGGCGTGGATATTCTCTCGTTCGGCGGCGCTAAGAACGGAATGATGTACGGCGAAGCTGTCGTCTTCTTCGATCAAGACTCTGGCAAAGGATTTCAAATACACGCGAAAGCAGGGCACTCACCTTCCCTCAAAGATGCGCTTCATCTCGGCGCAATTTGAGGCACTGCTTGCAAACGATCTCTGGCGGCAAAATGCGCAACACGCGAACCAGATGGCCGCAACGTGCTGGCGACCGAGCTGCGGAAAGATATCGCAGATAACGATTACGCAAAAGGTGGAATCAAACGGTGTGTTCGCCATTGTGCCGAAGAAATATGTGCCGCTGCTTCAGAAGCGTTACTTCTTCTACGTTTGGAATGAAGAGACTTCGGAAGTCAGGTTCATGACCTCGTTTGATACTACCGAAGACAGACATCGCGGACTTTGTGGCGTTGGTAAAGAAGATTGTGAAGTAGACTTATCCGCAGATTACGCAGATTACACAGATTTCAGAAACGCATGAAGCAAGATTAGACTCTAGATCTGACAATCTCTCGATACCCAATCAGCTGTGGTCCTGACCTCGTTTCTTAATCTGTGTAATCCGTGGCGTAATCTGCGGATTAGTTATCAAGCAAAAACTTTAGCAGCCCGCGCGCAGATGCGATTCCGGTCAGTCGCTGCTCGTCGTCATCCGTGATTCCAAGTCGCGCCGAGCCGCGCAAGCTCGCGGTCAGTTGTTCCTGACGCAGCCGTTCTCGTTGTTCAGCAATCTCGATCTTTTCTTTCGGCCCGCGATGCGTTGAGACCGCCACCGTGTATGAACTCCACAATCCGGCTCAACTCGTCGCGATCAAACCAGGTCCCGTGTTGTTTGCAAATATCCACAATCACGCCCGAGCAGCGCGCGAAGTTGACTCGATTCATTAACAGCGCACACTCCGGACACGGTACATAATTAACCTTGCTGGTTTGATGCGCAGCGTTGGCGGCGCGTGCGAAGCAGCGCCGAGCACCGCCGACTGCTGCTCGCGATCGGCGCAGATCTTTTCAAACGAAGGCAGGTCGAGCCAAAGGCCGAGGCATTGTTCACACTCAAGCACGGTGGTTAGTCCGAGTGTCACCAGCGACCATTTCACTCTGGCAGCGAGGACACTTGCGATCCTTGGCATCCTTAACTTCAGGTACTGCCGCCGCCGCTCCGCAGCGCTGGACAGTGCTTGCTGCCAATGAACATCATCGCGAAACACGACGGACAGGCAACAGTCGCGAGGCGCGAATCCGCAAAACTGGCATGCCGGCGCGTCGGTTGAACTCGCGGCGCCACAGTTTGGGCAGTTGAGAGTTTCAGCTTGCATCGCTGGCATTTTAACAGTTCAGTCAAAATGTGGACTACAACATTCGCGTGTGCGATTCTTGCGGCAGAATGAATAACGTCCTGGATGAAATCGTTGACGGGCTTGAACCGTGGTCCGAATGCTCCCGGTCCTGGCCGGATCGAGGAGGCTCGGTAGTGCTGGCGCTGGATATCGGATCTTCCGGCCTCACGCGCTGCACTTCTTGATCAGCAGGGTCGAGAGATAGAAGGAGCAAGCGTCAGGGCCAACTCATGGGCGCACGGCTATCGATTTCGCGAACGTCTGACGCCGAGACGTTGCTTGGGCAGGTTGCGAAAACGATTGACTCGTTATTTGCGAGGTTCCCCGAATCAGCACTACGCATTGAGTTGATCTCGATTTCTTGTTTCTGGCACAGCCTGATGGGCGTGGATACGGCCGGAAACGCGACAACTCCAGTGCTTGGTTGGGCGGATTCGCGAGCTGTGGACGCCGTTTATCAACTGCGCTCGGAATTTGACGAGAAAAATTCACGCACGCACCGGTTGCCGCTTTCATTCCAGTTACTGGCCGGCAAAACTGCGGCGACTGCAAACAGATGAGGCGGAACGCTTCCGCGCTACCAGCCAATGGATGTCGTTTGCCGATTACCTGGCGCTGCAACTTTTTGGCGAGACGGCTATCAGCGTTTCGATGGCTTCCGGCACGGGGCTATTCAACCAACGGTACTTGCGAATGGGATCGAAGAGTTGATCGCGGCGCTCGGACTCAGCGTTGCCAGTTTTCCTGAAATCGCGTCGTCCCAGCAAACATTCAACCGACTTGGTAATGCTTACCGTTCCCGTTGGCCGCAACTGAGCGAAGCGCGCTTGTTTCCCGCAGTGGGCGATGGCGCCGCCAACAGCATCGGTTCCGGCTGTCACTCGACTGAAAAACTAGCACTAATGATCGGCACCAGCGGCGCAATGCGCGTGTGCTTTGTGGGTGCACCGCCCGATCGCCTTCCGCCTGAGTTGTGGTGTTATCGCGCCAGCAGAGATCGAGTCCTCATCGGCGGCGCCTTGTCGGATGGTGGCGGGCTCTTCAACTGGTTAAAGGAGTCGCTCCTGCCGGGCGAAAGTTTCGCTATGGTAGGAGAGTGAGTTGGAGTTGCTTAGTCCCGACGCCCATGGCCTGACTGTTCTGCCCTTCTGGGGCGGGCGAGCGAAGCACAGGCTGGAACCCGTCTGCCCATGGCGCCATTCTCGGACTCAGTTTGCAAACACTTCCAAGCGAAATCCCTGCGCGCGGCCATGGAAGCGATCGCGTATCGCTTCGCACTGGTTGCCGCAGCACTCGAACCTTTTGCGCCCGGTGCGACCCTGGTCGCGTCGGGTAATGCGCTTCGTTCGTCGGCGACCTGGGTTCAGATTCTCGCTGACGTTTCTCGGCTCGGCGCGTGCTGGTGTCAGAACGCTCAGAAGCGTCGATACGTGGCGCGGCCTTGCTTGCTCTGGAAGCGACGGGCAAAATACAGACGATAGAAAAATCTTCAGTGCCAGGTTCAGAATCAGTGGAGGCGGTGTGCGAGCCAAACATGCGGCATCATGAACTTTATCAGAAAGGGCTCGAGCGCCAGCAGCGAATTTACCAAAGTTATTCACGTAAAACCGTAACCGCAGAATCAGGATGGTGAAATGAGCGCACCAGTGCAGCAGGAAAACATCACACCCACTCCCGAGCTCGATCAGCTTTGCATAAACACAATCCGGACGCTTTCGCTCGACGCCGTGCAGAAGGCCGAATCGGGTCATCCCGGTTTGCCGTTGGGCGCTGCGCCGATGGCCTATGTGCTCTGGACCCGCTTCCTGCGACATAATCCGCAGAATCCGAAGTGGGAGAATCGCGATCGTTTTCTACTGTCCGCCGGCCACGGTTCGATGCTGCTTTACTCACTGCTGCACCTGACCGGCTACGATCTCCCGCTCGACGAGCTCAAAAACTTTCGCCAGTTTGGCTCGAAAACTCCAGGCCATCCTGAATACGGACTGACGCCCGGAGTTGAGATCACTACCGGTCCGCTCGGCCAGGGTTTCGCGAATGGCGTCGGCATGGCGATGGGGGCCGCGCATCTCGGAGCGAAATTCAATCAAGAAGGTTTTCCGCTAATCGATCACTACGTCTATGCAATTGTTTCCGACGGTGACTTAATGGAAGGCGTGGCATCTGAAGCGGCGTCGTTGGCGGGCCATCTGCAACTCGGCAAACTGATCTATCTCTACGACGACAACCATGTGACCATAGAGGGCTTTACCAAACTCGCCTTCAGCGAAGATGTGCCGAAGCGTTTCGAGGCTTATGGTTGGCACACGCTAACCGTTGGCAGACGGCAACGATCTCGACGCGATTGAGGCTGCGATTCGCGAGGCGCAGTCGGTAGTCGACAAGCCTTCCTTGATTTCGGTGAAAACAGTGATCGGATACGGCATGCCCACCGCCGGCACGCGCAAGGCGCATAGTGATGCGCCCGGTGAAGAGGCGGTGCGCGAAACGAAGCGCCACCTCGGCTGGCCCGAAGACAAACAGTTCTACATTCCGGATGAAGCTTTGCAGCACTTTCGAGCAGCCGTAGATCGGGGCGCGCAACAGGAGGCCGAATGGAATGCGCTGAATGAGAAGCTACCAGCAGCAGCACTCCGACCTGGGGCAGCAATGGCGCTCGATCATGAAGGGAGAACTGCCGGCCGATTGGGAAACGCACCTGCCTGACTTTAAAGATGCCAAGCCGGTAGCGACGCGCGTTGCGAGTGGTGAAGTTATCAACGCGCTGGCGCCACACCTGCCAATGTTGATTGGCGGCTCGGCTGATCTTGGGTGTCAAACAATACCGACATCAAGGGTGGCGGCGATTTTGAGGCGGGTTCCTACGGCGGACGGATAATTCACTTCGGCGTGCGCGAACATGCGATGGGATCAACGCTTAACCGGAATATCTCTCAATGGCGGCTTGATTACCTATGGCGGCACGTTTCTGACATTTTCCGGATTACATGCGTCCGGCGATTCGTTTGGCTGCACTTTCGGAAGTGCAGGTGATCTATGTTTTCACGCACGACTCGATCGGACTCGGCGAAGACGGGCCGACTCATCAACCGATCGAACACGTGGCGGCACTGCGTGCGATTCCACATCTCTTCGTCATTCGCCCTGCCGACCCGGCTGAGGTAGGCGGAAGCGCTGGCGTCTCGCGATCCTGCGACGGCACGCGCCCACCGCACTCGCGCTGACGCGACAGAAAGTTGGCGTGATCAGATCGAACGCCGCTACAGCCAGCGGCAGATGGTCTGCGTCGCGGCGGCTACATCCTCGCCGAAGCAGAGGATGTCCAAAGTCAAAGTCCAAAGTCAAGTCAATCCGGAAGCGACAGCGTGACACTAGGGCGATTACTCCACAACTTGTTCTGATCGCCCACCGGCTCTGAAGTTTCGCTGGCACTCGAAGCTCGCGAAAAACTGCAAGCCGAGCGGCATCCCGACGCGCGTCGTCTCCCTGCCTTGCTGGGAGCTTTTCGAAGAAAGCAAACGCGAGGACTATCGCGACGAAGTCCTGCCGCCCGGCGTGACAGCACCGTCTCGGCGATTGAAGCCGGCATTCGCCAGGGTTGGGACCGCTACGTAGGCGCACAGGGGCGACGTAGTTTGCCTCGATCGTTTTGGCGCTTCAGCGCCGGGCGATGTGGTGATGCGCGAGCTTGGTTTCAATGTCGAACGTTTTGAATCACGCAAGAGCGCTGCTCTGAATCATGCAATTGCAATCGGCGCTGACCATGGTGGTTATCCGCTCAACGAGCGAGTGATCAAGGAACTCGCTGCAGCGGGACACGAGATTATCGATTTCGGCACGCACGTCGGTTCGCGTCCTGATGATTATCCCGACTACGCGATCAAGGTCGGGCGAGGCGGTTCAAAACGGTCAGGCAGAAATAGGGATCCTCATCTGCGGCAGCGGCGTAGGGGCCGCAGTTGCCGCGAACAAGCTCAAGGGTATTCGTGCCGCGCTCTGCGGGGACACTTACTCTGGACACCAATCACGCGAACACGACGACTGCAATGTTTTGTGTTTGGGGGCTCGTGTGGTTGGAGAGGAGCTGGCGCTGGACATTGTGCGCGCGTTTGTGGCGGCGGAAGTTTACCGGCGAAGAGCGACATCTCCGCAGAACTTGCAAGGTCGCTGATATTGAAAAGAAAGAGCAGGGGTAATAACTATCCGCAGATTACGCAGATTTCACAGATTCAGGAGCTGACAGTTAGAGACCGGCGCTTGAAATAGACGAGATCCGTTTGCAGCTTGGATCCTCCTGCTCCTTGATCGGTGTAATCTGCGTAATCTGTGGATGCTATTTCGTGATCTCCTCCAGCCCCTGTGCGCTTACTTACCCAACGACAAATCTCAAAGCGCGCGGCATCACTCGAAACTCAACCGGCGTCACGCCGCGCACATTTCCATCGACCTCAATCAACATCGCATCTTCCTGAGAGAAAGTTTCGATATTGACTCCCTTCGCCCTGCACGATGCGCACCTTCGGGTTCCGCACGTGTCCGCCTTTATGTATGCGCGCGAGCTCGCGCACGATATTCGTGCGGCTCAAACCCAGACGCGGTCACGCACATCCAGTTTCCCATCATCAATCTGTGCTTGCGGCGAAAGCATCATGCCCCACCGGCGTAAAGAGCGTTGGCGACTCCTACGAGTTCATGTTGCCTTCGATGACTTCACGTGTCGTCTACAGGAAACTCGCACGCGCCGTTCGCGCCAGCCTGCAAGGGCCGCGAGCGCAGCCGCCGCAAATCTGGCTTCACCGGAAAACCGGCGCAGAAAGTGCCCTGCGGCCGGCAACGCGACCGGCCGTCTCGCCACCAATGCCCATCGTGGACGCGTTCAGACAAATGAAGGGCGTTTGATATTCGTTGCAGAGACCATAAAGGATATCGACCGGCAGCATCTTCGCCTCAGTAGGCGTCTGACAGTGGAGACACAAGAATGTCGATCCACTTCTGGAGGGCTCTCGCCGACCCATCTGGCTGCGAGCGAAGTCGTCCGAGTGCCGGCCGGAAGAATTGCCAGCCGCGCCTCAGAGTTGACTTGCGTGGGAACTTCATCCAGCTGTTTATTGAATTCAAAAGCCCTCGGCAGCCTCGCTCAGGGTGCCATCACCACCGACGACTGCGATCGTGTTTATGCCGTCTTTTAGCGCTTTGCGGAGTTCGAGTTGTCGCATCGCCCGGCCGCGCAGTTTCGTAGCAATCAAAACGCACGCCTGCGGCTTGCAGATGTTGCAGAACGATGGGCTCAGCCCGTCGAGTTTTAGCGGCTGCATTATTGATGATTATGAGGGACGGGTTTCCGAAGCCATATGATGGTGAACCCGTCAATCGCAAATGGTCAATTGGCCTTAGTAGTGGGCAGTGAGCAGTGAGCAGTAGTTAGTGTGCTCACTTGAGTTTGTCGCTTCCGTCGGCAATAACATACTTGACTCACCAACGTGAATCTCGGTTCGGTTTTTGCGAATCCTTCGTAGATGCGTGAGCACGACGAAGATCTTCAAAGCGATATTGAACCAGACAAAGATTCAACTAGCCCACGCAAAATCAGAACTGGGAGCGATAGCGACCCAGCCCAACACAACTGACGAAGAAGTATGCAGCCTGTGCCGTTTCACCCACTTTTGAAATGAATCCTTCGGCTGGTCGCTACCACCACCCACGCGGGCTGCGGCGCTCGCCCGGTTCGCTCCCAGTTCTGATTTTGTCCTACCATTGTTGAGCGTTCAATTGCTCAGTTGTTTTGCCATTCACCATTCACCGTTTACCATTCATTACATGAAAGCCGTAACCATTACAAAACATGGCGGCGTTGACGGGCTTGACGTCCTTGAAGTTAATGATCCACCGCCACCGACTGCTGATCGCGTCCGCGTGCGCGTGCGTGCGCTGCAGGGCTCAACCGCGCCGATGTACACCAACGGCAGGGGCACTATCCGGCGCCGCCCGGCTTCAGCCAGGACATACCCGGTTTGGAATTCGCCGGCGAGGTTGAAGAAGTTGGTGCTCAGGTTCGCCTGTGGAAACGGGGGCAGAAGAGTGTTCGGCCTCACTGGCGGCGGAGCCCAGGCGGAATTCGTCGTCGTTATCCGAGAACCATCTCGCCGAGATTCCCGCGAATCTTGATTGGGCCAGCGCGGCAGCCGTGCCTGCAAGTTTTCATAACCGCTCACGACGCGCGCTGTTTACCTGCGCGGCCCTGTGTCCGGGCGAAACGATGCTAGTGCATGCGGCTGGCTCGGGCGTGGGGTACCGCGGCAATTCAACTCGCCCGCATTGCTGGTGCCAAAGCCTTTGGAACATCTCGCACCGCCGACAAACTTCATCGCGCGCAAACAGTATGGCCTGGAGTCATCGGTAGTCTGCGTTAGCGACGACCCGAGCGTGTTGGTCGAGTCGGTTTGCAGGTTGGACCGCGCGGACGCGGCATCAACGTAATAATCGATTTGGTAGGCGCGAAGTATCTGGAAGCGAATCTAAAGGTCCTGGCTGGAAAAGGGCGACTGGTGTTGGTGAGCACTGCCGCGGGCGCCGAGGCAAGGCTGAATCTCGCCACAGTGATGAGCAAGCGCTTAACAATTGTGGGCACGGTGTTGCGCTCACGCTCAGTCGAAGCTAAAGCGACGGCCACGCGACTTTTCGCCGATCAGGTGGTGCCCTTGCTCGGCCGAGGGCAGGATTACACCGGTAGTTGATAAGAGTTTACAAACTGGAAGAGATTCGCGAAGCCCACGCGCGGATGGAATCAAACGAAAGCTTTGGGAAGATAGTTTTGCTGATTGAATGAGGCAAATAAGAAGGGCATCCAGGAGCTTATGCTGAGATTCTCGCACCCCCTTCAGGGTGCAACTCTTTTCTGATGTGTGCCGGTGGTTTTCGCCTCGCTTCAACTATCTGCCACCTCCGGGTTGATGCAACCGCTCTGGAAAAGAGGCCACGCATCCACTGGACGCGCGGCTCTCCTGCATGGTGGGACAGACAGAGTGTCTGTCCAAGCCTTGAATTACGAACGCGCTCGCGCACGTCTTGCTGCCAAAGCGAGTTCGCGGGCACGCGGCATGGCGTCGAGACCTTTTGCCAATTGCGGATCGCTTTCATTAAACACCTGCGTCGCAGCCAGGGATCCATAAGCGGCTGTTGCCATCTCGAAGCGCAACTGTCGCTCGACGAAAAGGACGGGCGCGCTCCAACTGCTCAGAGTGTCGCCTTGTACTGCGGTTTGGCGGCCACGAAACGTTTGAATTCCCTAAACAGGGCGTCAGTAACAGGAAAATCAGTTGCCTGAAGATCGTGGTTAAACTCGATCTTGGGTTGCACCTTGGCAGTTCTCAAACCCGCTACGCGTCCATCGCCAGCTCCAGGCGAAAGCGAACACCGAGTTAGCGAGGCGTGCCTCAGCCGGTGTAATTCTTGCCGGCTTGGCGATCCGTCCGGCGAGATACCGCCACCACCGTAAACGGCCCGGCCGGTATCGGTGTGGCTCTCCGGTCCCGGCAGGCAGAGGCCGGCAAAGCATTCTTGTCGTTTAAAACTCCGCCACGAGTGTAGTAGTCTGTAGTTGTCGCCGTTGGAATAGTCACGCTGAATCAGGCGGCCTGATGGCGTGTAATACTTGGCAATAGGTTAGCAGCAACGCGGAATCGTATTCGAGCTGATAAGGAAGTTGGACGAGTCCCCTTGCCAAAACTGTTCTCGCCAACGATGAATGCGCGATCAGTGATCCTGTAAGGCGCCGGCAACGATCTCCGGCAGCCGAAGCAGTTTCGCCATTTACCAAACATGACCAGAGGCACCGTATCAGGATTGTCATTGATCGCCGCAAACGATTCGGCGCTGCCCTGATTCTTCCTTGTTGCCTGACGATCAACTGCCCGCGCTGAAGAAACGTGTTGGCAACGCGTACTGCCTGGATGCAAAGACCGCCGCGATTGCCGCGCCAGATCCAGGACAAGGGTGTTCATGCCTTTTGAATGAAGACTCTGAAGTGCGTCCTGCAAATTCGTCGGCAGTGGTCGTGTTGAAGCCTCCAGTCATCGCGATATAACCGACGCCGGGCCTGACCATGTAGGCCTGCGGAATCGATGGCAGTGAAACGGCGTCGCGAGTGATAGTAACGGTCTCAGTCTCTCCGGTAGCGGCAGTGTTCGACTGTGACTTTGACGACGGTTCCCAGTTCGCCGAGCAGGAATTTCCGCACTTCGGGAAAAGTCTTGCCCTTCATTGACTGACCATCAACCGCCACGATCTTGTCGCCAAACCGCAAACCAGCGCGCGCAGCGGGGCCTCGTCAAAAGTGGCACGAATGTAAGTGTTGACCTGATCACCCTGCGTAAGATCGCCAATGGTCGCGCCGATGCCGTAATACTGTGAACGCTGTTCCGTCTTGAAGGCCGCGTAGTCAGCTGCATCCAGATAAGTTGAATGCGGATCGAGCACGTTCAACATGCCACTAATCGACGATTTGAAGATCGTGTTGTAGTCGAGCTTCTTGCCGTCGATGTAGTTGTCCTGGATTACGGACAGCGCTTCAGAGACGTCGCTCCTCACGACGGCACTACTCACACGTGAGTTCGCGCTCGACTTGGCGGCGGCTGCAGCGGGAGCACTGGCCGCGTTGGTTGCCGGCCGGCGCGCGGCGCCCGTCTGTTGCGGATAAATGCTTACGGAAAATGTTAAAAGAAGAATGATGAGTCCGGCCCACGTAAAATCTGGTTCTCACAAAAGCCTCCTAAAGTCCTGGTTCCTGACCCGAAATCCTATGTTGCCACCCCTTCAAGCGGCGAAAAAGGGGCTGTAAGAATAACACGAACACTGAGAATCAACTGAACATCCGCACAAGTAAATACGGCGAGCAGCCTGGAGTTGTTTCTTCCACCGGTTTCCAACTCTTGGTGAACCCCGCTGAATCCTTAGGTGCGGCGGGGATGCCGCCCGACCCGGGTTCGTTAAGTTTGTTGGGAAATCCACCCGTATTCGTCGAAAAACAACCGCTCAGTTCTTCGGGTTAGTGAGACATGACTGGAAAAACGTTGCCCTTCCAGTCAGGCCCGGTCGCACTTTTCATCGGCCTCTTGGCTTTTTCCTGCTCATCATGATTACACTAGGGGCGAAAACGATTAATGCGGCGAGGCTTTGGATTTCCTGCGACTCTTTATCCGGGTTTTAAGGTCAAGGTTATCTGCCAGCGAACGCAGGGTAGCCACTGAAAGGACCCTGGTTAAGGTTCGGCAGCATTTAAGTCCTGAGAATAGCAATCCTGATCGTCATGTGCACTCAGATAGTCCGCCGGGGTGCTTTCAAACAATTCGAATCGGAGGATCTCCCGAATGGCGAACCCGCTTGACCGAAACCAACTCTTCTCCTTTGCCAGGAATCACCGCGATGAGTATGAATCGCTACTGAAGCGCTTTGTTGAGACACCAACAGTCTCTTGCGATCCGTCGCATGCGGAAGACATTCGCAAGGGAGTTGATTTGACCGTGGAAACGATGCAGCGGTTTGGCGGCAAAGTGGATGTTTATGAAGTCAAGAATGGAAATCCGACGGTTCATGGCGTTTTTGGCACAGACAAAAGCCTTCCGACAGTAACTGTATACAACCACATGGACGTTCAACCCGCGTCAATGGAGACAGAGCCCTGGGACACCGAGCCCTTCGTAATGACGAAGAAGGGCGATAGCTATCTCGGCCGTGGCACGACCGACGACAAGGGCCCCGCGCTCGCGGCTCTCTTCGGCGCTTGCGCCGCGCTGGAAGCGGGCATTCCGATCAACATTCGCTTCCTGTGGGAGTTTGAAGAAGAGATCGGCTCGCCGAACTTCGAAAAGATTATTACCAGAGCCAAGTCCAGCCTGCGCACGGATTCAGTCGGTTGTTTCCGACACGGTTTGGGTTTCGCGTAACCGCCCCGCCAGCTCCGCCGGTTTGCGTGGCTTGCTGGGATTTCTGTTGCAGCTTGGAAACCGGAGACAGTTGATACCCATTCGGGCGAAGCGGGCGGCGCGCTCGCGCAATCCGCTCATTGCCGAATTGATGCGATTGGTTTGCGATCTCTACGATCCGGCCAGGCGGGAAAGATCAAGATCAAAGGCTTCTACGACGACGTGATTCCGCCTACGAAACAGGAACTGCAACGATTGGGCCAACTGCGGTTTCAACGTCCGCGCCTTCAAGAAAGCGCATCACCTGAAACTCATGCGCACGGAGGATCCGCTCGAAGTGATGAAACGGATTTGGGGCATGCCCACGTTCGGAAATGCACGGCGTCGCCGGTGGCTATCAGGGACCCGGGACTAAAGTCGATCGTGCCGCCACGTGCGGAAGTTAAAGCGTCGTTTCGCCTGGTGCCCGGTCAGGATCCGGAAAGATTACGCAGCAACTTAAGGCCGCGGTGAAAGAACTTAATCCCGATGTGAACGATACCATTCTGAGTCCGCCGCGCCGGCATTTCAGAACGGTGCTTGAAGGGCCGCTGCCGGAGGCTTTGAAGCGCGCGGTGAAGTTTGCCTTTCGAGCGCGATGCGGTTTTTGTGCGCGACGGCGGGACAATCGGGCGCGATGACGAGTATTGAGAAAGTCCTGAAGTGTCCGGTTCTGTTTCTCGGGCTGTCGTTACCGGAGCATGGCTACCACGCGCCAAACGAAAACTTTGATTGGCAGCAAGCATCAGGCGGGATGGTCGCGTTTGCGAAATACTTTGAAGAGATTGCGAACCTGACCGGTAGACGGTAGACAGAATTAGACCGCGGATTCACGCAGACAAACGCAGGTCTGAAAGACTCACTACTGCTGCGTTGTTCATATCCGCTGTTCGTCCGCAAAATCCGCTGCCAAATGTTCTGCATCTCAGATCACGCACGCCAGCCGTTCTTCATTCAACGCCACGAAACCCGAGCCGTTCGTAAAACTTGCGCGCCTCCGGATTCTCGAGGTGCACGCCAACGTCAATTCGCGTTACCGATTCCTTGCTGCAGCTGCTCTTTCAGTTGTTCCAACAGTCGTGGTGCCGACGCCCGCCGCCCCGCCGGTCTGCGTTCACCGAAACGTCGTCGAGCTTCGCCACCACGGCTCCCATCGAGGTGGAGATCGCGTAACACACTACGCAGACTCGCGCACACGCCAGCGTTCATCGTGAGCCATCCACACAAAGCCCAGTTCAGGTTGCTCGAGAAACAGATCGAGCGCATCGTTGAGTCCCTGAAACCCGCGATCGCCATACGCCTTGCTGCTCGCGAGGTAGTGTTCGTCCTCATTGCAGAAACGCGCGCAGCATCTCAAAAGCGTCGGCAACATCCGGCGGCGGTCATCTTGCGGCAGGTGATCAAAAGCGATACTCCCTTCGACAGGATCTGATATTCGATCATGCGCGGAAGAGGAATGATACGATGTCAACCGGGAAATGGGAAAAGGGGTAAAGGGGAAGAGAGGTAAGGAGTTACTGTTTACCCTTTCACCTTTCCTTTCACCTTCCATTTTACCCTTGCTTTTCCGTTCGTTTAGTTTGGCAGCAACACTGAATCAACCACGTGAATCACTCCGTTTGATTGATGAGACGTTTTCGATCGTCACTCGTTGAAGTGCCGCCCTTTCTCGTCGTGAAGAATGAGGTCGTTGCCGCTCATCGACGCCGTCAACGTGTCACCACTGACTGTCTTAAATTTCGCGCTGCCGTGACCTTTGCGGATCCGACTGGCAATTGCCTTTGAGTCAAACCTTCCGGCCAATACGTGATAAGTCAGGATCTTGGTCAGCGTCTCTTTGTTCTCGGGTTTGACCAGCATTTCCACAGTGCCAGCGGGTAACTTTGTCAAAAGCCGCGTTGGTTGGGGCAAACACCGTGAATGGACCTGCGCTCTTCAAGGTCTCCACCAATCCGGCGCGCCTTCACCGCTGCCACCAGCGTCGTGTGGTCAGCTGAATTGACTGCGTTGTCAACAATGTCTCGCGAACGAAGCATTGGTGCTCCACCGACCATCGGATTCATCGAATCCATCTTGTTCATTGCATTTGCGCCGAAGCAGTTCCGTTAGCTACTGCGATTGAGAGATGGCTGCGAACAGCAGCATGAGACTTACTCTCTTCACTGTTTTATTACCTTCCTTTTTTAGAACTTGATTTGTGCGAACTCGGAGAATATACGGAAGGGTTGGCTAAACGGATTGCAGAAGAGGCAGGAGGCAGGAGGCCAGAAGGCAGGGACAGGAAGCCCAAAATGCTTTCGTCTTCCTGCCGTCTGCTCCTGCCTCCATGCTCTGCTACTACGGTTTTAGTTTGAAATCTGCCGGCACAAACTCAAGCGACTTCAGCGCGCCGTCGACTTTGACTCGCGCGCCAGTCAGAGGGACATATGCTATGACGACGTTGTTTTGAGTCTTACGTATTACCACAGGTAATCTCGTTGCCCGCATCTTCACTGAAGCTCATGATGTTTGCGTGCTGGAACGTGTCCGTATTTAGCTTGAGCATACGGTCGCCAACTTTGACGACAAAAGTAATACCCTTTGCATCGCAATCGATTCGGGTGAGCGTGCCTTGTGTCTGCGTCTCCCCAGTGACCGGTCTTCTGAGTGATGCTCGCAGGGCCGCTGCTGGATCGTATGGTCGCTCAATTGACGTCTGTGCAGTTGTCCCGCTGGAATCGGCCAGCGAGGTGCCGGCGCGCGAGTATGATGCCTCCTCCTCTTTCAAGCTATCGATGCGCGCCAGTTGCTCTTCCACCGAAATCAGCTGCGTTAACAATCGTTGCGCTCGTTCACGCTCATCGGCGGTCGCCATTGTTAATTACCCTGTCGATTAGTTGGCGTGCTGCCTTGAAGTCCTGCTTACGCAGGTAGAATTGCGCCAGCATAAACGCTGAGATCATGCCCGGTGAGGAGAACCGGCGAGGGCCCGCTTGAGCATTTCCATCGTTTCCTCAAGCTCGTTGTCGGTCACCAGATTCACAAACGCCAACAGGCTATACGATTCGAGAAAATCAGGCCGGAGTTCGATCGCTCGCTTCAATTCCGGCGCATAATAGCCGCAGTCTCTGGCGCCATGCCCATCACCGTCTCTATGTCGCGGTTACCCTCCTGACTCAGCGCGTAAGCGTAGTAGTAGTGAATGAGATAATTTTGAGAACTGCCGGCCACCGCCGCGCTCCAGCCGTTTGCGCGCTTCGTCATGTTTGCCTCTGTCGCACTCGCAGCAGACCCAGGGAGGCATTGGCCATTGGCAAATCCGCATCGAGGGCCAGGGCCTTTTGCAGATAAACTTCGGCATCAACGCGGTTACTTTTCAGTAACAGATCGCCGAGGTAGGCGTGAGCTTCAGCCTCAGTGATCGGCGCCGCTTGCATCGCGCTGTCATAACCAACCTCTACTCTGGAAACTCCCGCTGAGGATCGGATAGCGATCGCGCTGGATGTAGGCGCGCAACTCCTTCTCCATGCTTTCAGAAAGTCATGGCAAAGGCTTGCTGAAATGCTTGTTCCATTGGCGTGCCGGCCGACATCAAGTCCACGAACTTGCTCAACTGAGGCATGCGTTGGCCATCTTTGCCGAGAATCAGGTAGTGTATCAGCGCCCACGACTCAGCGTAGAAGATGCTCTGCTTATCGCGTTCATTGTAGTAAGGCGATTTTTGATCTATCTGAAACAGGGTCGCGCAGCGGCAACATTTTACTTTCGCGCAGCAGATATACGTGACTGGCAATAGGCCGTCCCACTACCACCTTCTGATCGCTGGTGATGCTGAAGTGTGCTGTAGTATTCGGCCAGTCCTTCATTGAACCAGGTCGGCACGTTGCCGCTCGTGTTTCTTACCAGCAGGTGCGTGTACTCGTGAAGAATGATGAGCGAATGGATCCTGCTGGCCGTTCACGATCGCTGGTGAGTTCGAGAGTGATGTAATTTAACGTCGCACGGACCGGGGTTGAAAGTAACCCGGAGGTATTCGCATTTAACTTCGTAACGGCCAGATACGACCTCGTCGTTTTTGAAAACTATTACGGTGTCGGCACGGGTGAATCGGATCTTGAGAGACTGGTAAACAAACGCGAAAAGATTTCGCGAAATTGTTCGAGTCTCGAACGCCCACCTGCCGTATGTCTTTTTCGCTGGCGTTGCCAAGCATCAGGAAGTTCTCTCGAGCGCACGCTCATCCACTTGTCCTTTGCAGACACGGGGACGGTGAGAGCAAACGATGCTGAGAAAGCAAAAAGCAATCGCGAGGACAATAGCAAGGGCGCTTTGTCATTTGATTTTCCGTTTTTGGCGAAACCTGAGCGTGAACCGGTTAGCAGCCAGTGCCGCTTCATTAACCAGGGGCGGAGAAGACGTACGCGCTTTCGGTTGCAAACTCTACAAAGCGGCTTGGTTGGTGTCAATGGCTGTCCGACGAAGTACTCACGGTGTGAGGTTGGGACTCAGCCGAGGCGAAAGGCGTACTCGACAGTGACCCACTGCGAAACCGCCTGCCGGTTTTTCATTGCTGGTTTGAACTCTATCTTGCAGGCGGCCCGGATCGCGTTTTCCGTAAGTCCGGCTGGAAGGTCCTTTCACGACTCGAACCCGTGCTACTTTACCGCGAGCCGAAAGCAAAACTTTCAAGGTTACAAATCCCTGCACGCCGTTGCGGCGCGCTTCCCTGGTGTACCCGAGGCTTCGGCTTCGGCAGATATGGTAGCCTCCACATCCGATTCTTTCGCCGAAACGACGATCTCCTCTTTGTCGTCTGTGATCCGATGATTCTTGCGAGGGTACGCGTCGTCGGTGCAGCGATAGTCCTGGTTCCGCTCCGCGGTGACCGGAGGCGGCTCATCCACTGTTGCCGGGTTTCCGGCGTAGGTTCTTTTGCTTCCGGCACTGTCGCTGGAGGTTTGACTTCTCTCGTTCGACGCCCGGACTGCGAATAAGTAAACGTGCTGAGAGCAAGAATCGCGAGCAAAGGAAAGATGAATCCACGGTGTCGGTCAGTTTGCTGCGCGTTCATTTCACGCGAGAATTCTACCGCGGAGAGATTGAATAGAAATGCTTAGATGTTGAGAGTCTCCGGCACGGCTAAGCGGCCCCGGCCGGGGAGGAACTGGTTGAGGTACTCAGCGTTCCCCACCTTTACAGTCGGCTCTGTGGCAGGTGAGAGCGGCATTCTGCCGAGACTACCTCTTCGGGTCCGGTACAGCCTGGGCCGTGCGGGGCGGGAATCTTCGCGCTGATCACCGGATAGTTAGGAGCTCTCGTCGATATTGATCTGGGTCCAGTGGGCATAGTTTTCCGGGCACGTTGTTGTCGGCGAAGATCGCTTCCACCGGACATTCCGGCACGCAGGCATCGCAATCGATACAGGTGTCGGCGTTAATGTAGAGGCGGTCAGGCAGTTCGTGAAATGCTTCGACCGGGCACGACGGCGCGCACAGTCGGTATATTTGCAGTCAACACATAACTCAACAACTACATAGGTCATTGGTGGAATAAGCTCCTTTCGAGAATGGCAAATAGTTATTCAGTAAGGAGTGGAATGTCAACGTGAAAAAATATCACAAGATTGCTGCGACTGACTATTTCTGAATCAGAAGAGATTGTGTGATATGTGTTCAAGAAATTAAGCTACTCTGTATGATCACCGATAGCTTAAATGTGAAGCGCCACTCATGATGGAGTTGAGGTTCTAACTTCCTTCAGACTCTCCTTTTCTCCACGCTTGCCCGGACCATGCACCGTTTTGTTCACCACTGGATTGCCCCTGATGAGATCACGTGTGATGGTCCAGAGACAGTTCACATCGAGTTGTTCCGCTGGCATAAACCTCAACGGCGGACACTCCTTTGAAGTCGACGTTCTACACGTGCCGCGCGCAGTTTATGCGTATCGATCATTACCGGCGCCATTCGCGTGCGATCTTTAGAGGCTTTCGTTTCGCCGGAGGCTTTTGTTGTCGGCGCGCCGTTGACGTCGATCTCAAACCGATCGCTTGTTCAATCCGGAGACCTCTATTGTTCCAGCTCCCGATGAGTGAATCGCCATCAGGTCCGGCGCGGAGATTCTTAAAGTGAGGGGCTCGGAAGTTGAATAGTTGCGCAAATTTCTTACGTGATAGCACGTTGTTGGAAACTTCGGTACTAACTAACGGCAGAATGTTATCGTGCACCGCCGACTTCAACTTCCTGCGGATTTTTGACACACCACTTCGATGTCAAAGCAACTCCTTCGGTTGATATGGAATTAAAGAGCCACGGTTGCGCTTCTCCTTCAGTAGTTTGCCTGATCCCAAAACTCCCGTGGCGAATTCCATGGCAAGCGACTCCCAGCGCGATCAGGAATAATAGCAAGCCAAATTTTTCACGGATAGAGTTCCCTTTCAAGATCCGGGGCACAAAGTGGACGGTGTAAAGGGTAAAGCGTTGTTCTTTTTACCCGTTACCGCCTTTACCCTATGTCCGGTATTTGCGCAGTCCGTTGTCAACGTTCGTTACCTCAAGGGTTCATCGCGCGGATGAGTATTGCAGAGTGCGAGTTGTGTTTTTCGGTGACGCTCGGAACTGGTTCTCCCAAGAGCCACGCGAGTTGCTGCCGCGAATTTCATTCGGCATTCCCAGCTTGCAGTAGTTGACGGAGCAGCCTCCTTCTTCTCACGCATTGCGGTTAAGCCGCGATAGCTGCCGGCACAAGGAAAGCTCGACAACGCCCACTAGCGCGAAGGTCATGAACATGAAAATTCCAATCAGCTCTTCATGAAAATCACCCCCATTCTTTTAACGCAATGGCCCCGCCCAGCATCAGCGACAAACCTACGATGCCGACAATGGTAATCGCAGTCAGATAGGAGCTTACCGGCACCGCGCTTCGCGTCGTTGCTGCGCTCTTTCAAGCTCGTGCCGCAGCGATGTGCAGTAACTGGAGACCGGGCGCCAGCGGCGTGCACAGGCTGCGCAATACATAGAGCTACCTTCCCTTTTCACTTAGACTGGACGTGCAGACCGGATAGTCTGAGAGATCTAACGGTCGCCATGTTACTCAAGTTCCGCAATTCTAGACTAGAAACCCCTCGCGGAATACTGAGAGCGACAATTTTGAGGCTAAACTGGGCAATCACAGTATTTATTGCTCGGCTTTTGATATTTCCGCGGTCTCGCTTGCTTGAATGCACCTGATAACAGTCCTTTTGCGAATTGCGCTTAGCGGCGTCTTCGGCGTTGCCGGTGTTACAAAACTCATTGACCCTCGGTGGCACTCGCGACGCCGTGAAAAACTTCGGCGCACCGGATCCACTGGTCTCGCTAGTCTCCCTGAGTTTTGCCGATCGTCGAACTCCGCGATCGCCGTTGGGCTCCTGTTCACTGACACCAGCCGCATCAGCGCTCTGGCCGCGCTGCTGGTGCTAATTTTGTTCATCGTTGCCATCAGCGTAAACCTCGCACGCGGACACACTCACGATTGCCACTGCTTCGGTCAACTCTATTCTCGTCCGACTTGGCTGGCCCACGCTCGCGCGCAACATCGCCTTCGCGCTGGCCGCGGTCTTTGTGTTGTGGCAGTCGGACACAAAGCCGGGTTCAGATATTGCTTAGCACCCTTGCGCAGCTCAACTCTTATCAATGGCTGGCATTGCTTGGTGCTGTCGCCGTTGTCATCGCCGTCCTGATTTGATTTGCAACAGCGGCAGAAACGCCTGGCAAGCGAAAGTCCGGCCGCGCCCGTGGGGTTGCCGCTCGGTACAGAGGCGCCACCATTTGAGCTGGCGGCATATGCGGGTGGCACAACCTCGCTCACCGAGTTACTCGCTTACGGCAAACCATTGCTGCTCATTTTCACTAATCCCACCTGTGGACCCTGCGTCGTGCTTTTGCGGAAGTTAAGGAATGGCAGCAATCACACAGCGAGCAACTGACGATTGCCTTGATCAGCTTTGGCACAATCAAAGAGAACTTTGTAAACGTAGCGCGGAATCGCCTGGGCCAGGTGCTGCTAGCAGAAACGTGAAGTCGCTGAAAAATATGGCGCGAACCCTGACGCCCACTGCCGTGCTCGTTAATACCAGCGGCAGAATCGCGAGCCCGCTCGCCGCCGGCGCGGATGAAATCCGTGCGCTGCTGACGACAGTACTGGGAAACTCTCCGGTTGAAGGAGGCAGGCGGCAGGAGCAGGCGGCACGTAGATGAAAGTCAGAACCGCGGTAGCGACCCAGGGTTCTTCTGAACTCCCATGTGAGGTCGCTTTTCTATTTACCATTCACCATTTACTATTCACCCCATGATTGGACGTCCACAACCAAACGAAGCCGCGTCTTACTATTCCACCTACATCGACCGCGTGACGAGCGACGACATTGTTGCGGTGCTCACAGCGCAGTTGGATGAAACCGTTGCTTTCCTGTCTGCAGTTTCAGAAGAGCAATCCCTCCAGCGTTACGCGCCTGACAGAGTGGTCGATGCGGGAGCTGCTCGGTCACGTGAACGACGGCGAACGCGTTTTCATGTATCGCGCGATGTGGTTTGCGCGTGGCTTTGAGGATCCACTGCCCAGCTTTGATCAGGAAATTGGCTTTAAGGCTGCGCGACTCTGACAACGTTTCGTGGGCGAGTCATATCGACGAGTTTCGCGCAATTCGCTCATCCACGCTTCGCGTTTCTTCCGCAATCTTCCGGCCGATGCCTGGCTGCGCAGCGGCATCGCCAGCGACAGTCCCGTCTCGGTCCGCGCTACTGTGCCTACATTGTTGCCGGGCACCTCTCGCACCATGTGGGCGTTCTGCGCGAGCGATATCTTGTAAGAGAAAATTCGGAACTCAGAAGTCAGAATTCAGAAGCCAAGGTCAGAGCAGCGCTGCGGAGACGCTCCCCATTCTGACGTCTGCTCTCAGACCTCCGACTTCTAGTTTTGAGCGAGGAAGTCCCGGATCAATTGGCGTTCATTTTCGTCCTTTAATGCGGGTAAATAATTTCGTGCCCATTGTCTTGATTGTTTCGGGACGGTCAAAGGGCATCTTTGCGTAAACCTTTCCGCCGCTGAAGTGACAAGGCTGGCACTTTGCTTCAAGTATTGGTTTGATTTGAGTTGGAAAGTCAACTCTTGCGGTAGTGGTTGCTGAAACCGGCGCCGGCTTTTCCGAGGACGAGGCCCTGCAGTTGACGTCATTCTAGTCCCAGCGTTCATGCGGCCGCACCCATAGCAGGTGACGATAGAGACCAACACGAAAACTAAACACCCAGTCTCATGTTCGGATGCTACTCCCGATCGGTCACCGCGGCAATAGTTTTCTGTAACTAGAGTAGTGGGCAATTGTGCGGTGCTGTCATCGTCGCGGAGCGACGGCGACTCTTCCCGGCCTTTTCGTAGGCCGGGAACAGGTGTTGGATCATTCGCGTCGCGGCGAGCTGTGAGCTTTTTCAATCGTCGCTACGCGTCGGATCAATCCACGATCTGATCCCGGCCTTGAAAGGCCGGGCTAAAGTCAACCGTCGCTCCGCGACGAAGACAGGCGCCGAGGATACTTCGCAGCGGCGATGAAAAACGCTCGGCAACAATTCGCACGCTTACGCATAAGCACGTTCCCTTCTCAACCCTGCCCCCACAGCCACCGCTCGTGCCTACCCTCATCCGTAGGCCCATTTTCGCGCGGATTGCTGCCGCGGGAACCGTGGAAGCTTACTCGCGTGCGCATGCGCTGTTGCCACTGGCCTCCGCTTTTCGTCGGCCGCTTCGATTTGCGTGAGTACATCTGCTCAGGTTTTCGCCGCCCAGCTGCCGCGCATCTTCTCAAATAGAGCAGTGCGGGGACTATCGGACATCAATGGGACGACGAAGATGCTAATAAGGGCCGGTAAGTTGTTGGTAAATCTGGCTGCTCATGGATTGATGCGCAACATGTATACCGCCCTCCGTGGTTTTAAATGCTGCAAGCCTGCCCAAAGAGAGCGCTGACTACGACCGGGATCAGAAACTGAAGCACCGAGACGATGATGACGGTGCGCCACGAACGCGAGGCCAGCGGCTCGCGCCCGATGCCTTGCCGCTTTGGTCTCCAGACCTTCCAGCAGCACTACAGGCGCGTAGAGGGCATAACGGATCGCGATCACTATACCGGAATTACAAGCAGGATAAGGCCAATAATAATACGCAGCGTCACCAGAAAGGATGTCTTCAAGAACGGACGCCAACGCCGCTTCAGCACGGCTAAGGCGAGGCGCAGTTCCACTGGTCGCAGCGGCGCGAGCGACAACTGCGTGACAATGACAGCTGTCATACCTGAGATCGTCGTTGCCGTTAGAAAGTTGGCAGCTATGTGCAGCAGTCCGGCAATTACCATCCCGCAGATGACCAGAACTTTTCCAACACTCACCTGAAGGCTGAGCATTCTCCGCCAGCTCGAAAATAATTAAGAGGACAGTGGTGATGAAGACTGGAATGTGCGCAATCAATGAGAGCTTGAGGAACTTGGGAAAGTATCTGAACGTAAAGTGAGAGAGCGCGTCGATAGAGTGAACCGATGCCTTCGGCTTGCGCGCGAAGTGAGCTGGCAAAAGCTGCGTGCTGTTTGCGGGCGATCCTCCGGCTGCTTCGAAAGCGCGGTCATTACAATTTCCGCTGCCCGCTTTCGCACTTTCTTGTTTCTATCCGCAAAGGCGGCGGCGCGGTTTTGATGTGCTCTCCGCATCACGTTGCCGGTAACTCCAGCGAAGGGAGTTTCGCCGGCAAGCATCTGATAGGCGATGACGCCGAGGCTGTAGATATCGGAACGGGCATCCAATGGTTTGCCGGCGCATTGCTCAGGCGACATGTAAAGCGGAGTCCCCATGATTGCGCCGACGCGTGTTAGCTTTGTACCCTCTTCCGAGCTGGTTCTCAGTCTCGTTTGCTGATCCAACATGGCCCGCTGCGTATCTTTGCCAAACATGAGGGTGCGGTCGCCATCTTCCGGCGATTCAGTTGATCGTCGAAGCAGAGCCGTAGACTTGAGCGTCGGCGTCTACTGCCGACTTCTTTGAAAAGTTGGGTCTCTTCCATCTTTGACGAGGCTGCGCGGCGTTGTGATGCCGGCCGGGTTGAGTTCAGTGTGAACTTTTCCTGGACGTCAGGCTGAATAAATGAGAGTTTCGATCTCCAGCTCACTGACTGTCGCCGATGTGCTCTCGCGTTCGGGCGTTAGGGATGATGGGCTCGGTTAATTGAGCGGCCTTGAAAGATTTTGCCGGCAACTCCATCGATTATGGCTGCCAGGTGTCAATCGGATGCGCCAGATGCAGTGTTGGTTTCTCCCGGGCCATCAGTGATTTCGGGAGTCAACCTCTGCGAGTTTTAGCGATGCCGAAATCGGGCACTTTGACTCGATAGCCACCCGAGCCGGTGGGTTCGAGCCAGATGTTTTCAGCTTCAGATCGCGATGGACAACTCTCCCGAAGGTGGAAGCGCCTGCCGCACCGCTGAGCAAACCTGCTCCAGGATATCCACTCACCCACTCGAGCTGGCAGTCGCTTTCCTTCCTCCAGGACGCTCTGCCGGAGCGTGCAGCCGTCAACGATATGCTCCATCACGAGATATGCGACGGTGCTTGCGCCCGCCTGCGTGCGCGAAGCCGAAGTCGGTAACATGTCAACCACGTTTGATGGCGCAACCTCGTGGCGGCGCGAGGCCGTCTGAAGCGCGCGACAAATTCCTCGTTTCACATGAACTGAGGTGTGATTAACTTGAGCGCGACGTAGCGCTCCGTGCGCCAAGGCAGGCGGCGAAGACGGCCCCCATGCCGCCACGGCTCGAGCAGCTGCTCAAGACTGATATTTCGTCGTCGAGTACCTGACCAATGTATAAGGATCTGATTCAATCATGGGCTTGTGTAAAGCGTATGCGTAAAGCAGTAGACAGTAAACAGTAAACGGGATGTAGACAGCGTAAAGGCCTCAGGTCTGGCGAGACTAATCCTGCCTGGCTGTCTGCTGTTTGTATGCCACTGTTTGCGTTGCTTCCGGAGCACAGTCGCCACGCCTCGAACCGCGTCGATGGGAACGACCGGCATCAGAATTTCGAGCAGCAGACTGTCTTTGATCCAGACGATCAAGCCAATTCGAGGACGGGCAAATGCCACAACTCAAAGAACGACGCAGTCCCAGTCGGCGGCGACAGCCACAGCCGATTAGGGCAACACAGAATGTCGCCTAAAAGAATTGACCACAGTGTCGCCGTTATAGCCAGGAGTGCAGCCGTTTCAGAGCGGTAGCGATCGATACTGAAGTTTGTGTTTCGAAGACTTCAGCCGTGGCTTCGACGGCAGACTGGCGTTGCCAGTTGCCGTCGCTGCGAGTCGCGACAATAGCCAGGCAATCAGCCAGAAAAACCGAAAGCCATGGAAGCACGTGCGTGAGGCTGCAGCATCGGAGGAAATGCTGAGAGTTGTTGGCGCTACAAATCTGGCCTGACCAGAGTCGAGTACTCCCACAGGCGCATAGCCACAAACGCCCCTTCAAGGCGAAGCAAGAGCTGCTGTCGTCGCCAGCAAAGCGACGTCGACAATCGCGAACACCGGGCCAAAATTTTTGGTCCGACGAATACGGTGATGGCGGCGGGAGTTTTCAATTCTCTCTGCGAATATTCGAGCGTGTATGAAGGCGGCGTAATAGTTTCCGGAGGCGCGGGATCGCTGATGGGCGCGCCGGCCTCGATCTTGATGAGGAAGGACGCCCGCCCAAACGTTTAGGGCTGTAGTCTTCGTTCGTCGTCGATTGGTGGGCCCGATGCGCACCTTGGCCGACACCTCAACAAGCGGCAGGGATAAAACCGTCGTAGCCCTGAGTTCCTGTTCGGTCTGGCTCGCGCACGTCGTTCCATCTGCCCGGAATAACCTGTTCAGAAAACGCAAACAGCGCCGCGAGCTTGGCCTCACGATCATCTTCACTGATCGTGGCGCGGCCGACACATCACCACCGGAACGATAGTTTATTGAGTGATGAAAAGCTGAGCGCGCCAGCACCAGACCATCTACGAGGGTTACGGCAACAGAAACGTCGATTCCACTGCTCAGCGTGCGCAGCATCCGGCTGACCTGCGAGCCGTGGATGAACAGTTGTTCGTCGACGCGTGCGTAGCCGGTAGGGATTACAAAGGGCTGTCCCTCGACCGCGAATCCGACGTGACAAATGAAGCCTTCATCGAGGATTCCGTAGACGAGTTGGCGATCATAAACGCCGCGTTTGGGAAGACGTTTTAGCGTGGTGCGCCTCGGTTTGTGGAAATTCCATAAGGGTGAATCGTAGTTCGTAAATCGTAATCGTAAAGAGATTGGCTGGGGAGTGACCCGGGTGCGTGTAGAATAATCCGAATTCAAAACCGGTGGTTGTTAAGGCAGTTAAGGATCGAGCACTCAGGTTAGCTCCGAAAAATATTCATAAGAATACGAGGGCTAAAAAATGATAGAGAAAAGTTAATGGAGGGTAACGTCGGACGCCCCGGAAGTTTTCGCTGGCGCGGGCACGAGGTTTCGCGGATTGAAGGACTAAGCGATGCCGTGTTCGCATTTGCGATTACTTTGCTCGTTGTATCGCTCGAGGTGCCGAAGACCTTTAATGAACTAGCGGAAACGATGCACGGCTTCGGCGCGTTTCTCATCAGTTTCATGCTGCTCTTTGCTGTCTGGTTCAATCAATATAAGTTTTTCCGAAGATATGGTTTGCGGGACACTATCACGTGTCGTGCTAAATGCCGCGCTGTTGTTCGTAGTGCTCTTCTATGTATACCCGCTGAAGTTTTTGTTCACGCTTCCTGGTTGATAGATTTACCGGTGGCACACGGAGAGAGTGCGGCTGCCAAATGGAAACGTCGTGCCCATGATCGAGAGCAATGAACAAATGGCGAGTCTGATGGCGATATTCAATCTTGGTTACCTGGCGGTGTTTGGAGTTTTCGTGCTGCTGTTCTGGCATGCTTACCGCAAGCGCGAAGCACTCGAACTGAATGAGCTCGAGCGATTTGATACGCGCGAGAGCTATGCTGGAAAGCGCGCTCAACTGCGGCATCGCTGTTGTTTCACTGCTCGTCCTGGTTATTGGCGGCGTTGGCCGCGCGGGCCTGGCGGGAATGGCCTATATGTTGACGCCAATAGTGATGACCCTGAACGGAAAGATAATGGGCGTGCGCAGGAGGAAACTAGAAGAAGGCTATAGCCAGGCAGAATGCAAACGGGTCCATAATTTATCCTGAGAATGCGAAGTTCAGAGTGTCAATCTTCAGGTTGTGGCTTTGCGGGAGGACAAGCTGAAGCTTGAACTCTGAACTTCTTGAGCCGGCAAAAAGTAGAATGTCTTTGAGTTTCTGCCAACTCTGGTTTTCGTGGTTGTGATGATATGTTGGTTTGTGTTTGCCGGCGCTCTTTCTACTGCGAAAGAAACCACCAAGTCCACCTGATCAAAAACGCGAGTCTGGTTCGCTTTTCGGAGTGGCATTGCAGGGATGTCTTACGGATTGGTTTGGGAGTGCGCCGCCCGATGTTCACGCCTGTCGTCTCCGGAAATGGGCCTATCTGCAGTGGTTACAGGGTGTGCTGGCGATTTGTGCTGCGATAAGCTTCTGTTTGGTTAATAACGATGGCGGTAAGACCCTCGGCAAGGAATGGAGCTTAACTGCGCGTCTGGTTGAAGGTCACCAAGCTGGCTACGACTGGCCCGTATGCGCTGGTGCGCCATCCAATCTATTCCGGGCATGCTCGGAATGCTGGTGGCTACCGGACTGGCTATTGGCCACTGGGCGGCGCTTGCTTGCCGCACTGGTCATTTTTGTTATTGGTACGACAATCCGCGTACGCAGCGAAGAGAAACTGCTGCGCGAGGCTTTTGGCGAGCAGTTTGAAACCTACGCGCAGGCGCGTGCCGGCGATCGTTCCCGGTTTGTATTAAACGTCGCGCAAACGTAACGCAAACTGTTAGTTTGCGTCGTGACGAAGTTTCGGCTTGGTGACAACTCCAACGCAAACTAACAGTTTGCGTTACAAGTGAACTGAAATGAGCAAAGCGAAAATTCTTGCAACCCTCGGACCTGCCTCGCGCGATCAGGCAGTGATCGAAAGCCTGATTCGTGCCGGCGCCGACGGCGTGCGCATAAACATGTCTCACGGAACTCACGAAGAGAAGACCGAAGACATCACGCGTGCGCAAGGGCCGCCGCCAAAAGTCTGAACCGGCCGTTGGCGGTGCTGGTAGATCTTTCGGGCCCAAGATTCGCACCCGCCAACTCAAAGATGGACAGCCAGTGAAGTTAAAGGCCGGAGATCTTTTGTCCTTACGACTCAGGATATCGTCGGCGACGAGAAGCAGAGTTGCTACTAACTATCCTGATCTGGCTCACGTGGTCGGAGCCCGGCACTCAAACTCTTGCTTGATGATGAGGGCCATCGCACTGGTGGTTGAGAGCACAACCAAGACTGACGTGATCTGCCGGCGTAATTAATGGCGGCGTGCTCGGTGAACGCAAAGGCATAAACCTTCCGGGAGTTCCCCTACCCATCGATTCACTGACTGAGAAAGATCATTGCGGACCTGAAATGGGCGGTCGCGCAGAACGTAGACTACATCGCGCTTCTCTTTGTTCGCCGGGCCGAAGACTGCTCGCGCGCCAAAGATCTTGATTAGAGAGGCCGGCGGCCGCGCCCGCTCGTCGCCAAGATCGAGATGGCCGAAGCGATCGATCATCTGGACGAAATTATTGCCACCGCGGACGCCGTGATGGTTGCGCGCGGCGACCTGGGAGTGGAGACGAGCGTGGAGTTGGTGCCGGTTTATCAAAAGCGAATTATCCAAAAGGCACTGCAGGCCGGGAAGATGGTCATCACCGCGACGCAAATGCTGCAGTCGATGGTAACGAGTCCTCGGCCGACGCGCGCCGAAGCTTCGGACGTGGCCAACGCAGTCTGGGACGGAACCGATGCGCTGATGCTCTGAACGAAACGGCCAGCGGCCTTTATCCCGTTGCCGCCGTAGAGACCATGTGCCGCATTATCGAGATCGGCCGAGGCCGGCAAAGAGCCGGAAGCCGGACCAGATCGCGAAATGGGCAGGGCAACAATCGGGTCGTGTGAGCCGTGCGCTATGCGAGGCCGCAGCCTTCGCGGCCGAAGAGATGGGCATCAAGAGTGACGGCGGTGTTGACGGAATCAGGTTTGATGGCCCGGCGACTTTCTGCGTTACGACCGCAACAGAAAATCATCGCGCTGACAAATTCACGGGAAGTGCAAAACGAGCTGGCGCTGATTTGGGGCGTGGAGTCGCTCATCGTGCCACAAGCGGACACGACCGAAGAGATGCTAAAGCTTGGAGAGAGGGCTTTGTTGGAAGGCGGCGCGGTTGGAGAATGGCGAAACGATCGTGATATATGGCAGGAAGACTTTCCGGCTTGGGACTCTCAAGCTCAGTCACGCTGTTTACAGATTGGCGGGAGATACTACACGAAACGAGTTGCGTAGTAACGGATCGAGATGGTTTGCTGCCTTTGCGGTTACTCAGCGCGCAGCACCTCGTGGATAGTGTCTTTCAGCGAGCCTCCAGGCTTTGTCAGGCCAGGAGCTTGTTGCGGGTCGCGCCAGTTGTCGAGGATACCTACCTGATGAACGCATTGCAGGGTGCAGGTAGGCGCACACCATTTCTCGGTGCTGTACTCGCGATCGAAGTCGGCCATCGTGTAGTCCTCGAGCGGAATGCCTGGATAGCCTCGTTGTTGGGAACACCAGTGAACTAATCCTTCTTCGCAAATGTAGAGATAGCGCGCTCCGGCGCGACAGCGCCACTGATAAGGCTTTGCCTTCGGCGATGCTGTCCTGAAACCAGTTGAGCCGCGCGTGGTCTTTGTTTCCCAGCTTCTTCACCTGCTGAAAGATGTCCTTCTCTTTCGCGGAAAGAGGCTTGAGCGTGCCGTCGCCGTCGTGAATAACACCGACCGTCGATCGAAAAGCCCAACTCCACCGCGCGCCGCGCAACCGTGAGCGCATCTTCAGGATTCTTGATCCCGCCGCCGATTACGGAATTGATGTTCACGTGAAAGTCGGCATACTCCGAAAGATAGCGGCTTCTTATCGAGCACGCGCAAGCTCTTGCGCGAGACCTCATCAGGCTCGACGTTATCGATACTGATTTGCAGGTTATCGAGCCCGGCTTTGTTCAGTCGTTTGATTCTTTCAGGCGTGAAGTAATAGCCATTTGAGATCAAGCCCGGCAATCATTCCATGGCGTCTGATCTGATGGATGATGTCGTCCAGCTCTGGATGCATCATCGGCTCGCCGCCGGAAATCGTAACGATGGACGTTCCGAGCGCCCCCAGCTTGTCGATCCGCTGCTTGATGAGCTCAACCGGCACTGGCGATGACGTATGGTCATACTCATTGCAGTAACCGCAGGCCAGATTGCAACGACGCATTGGAATCAGGTGGGCGAGCACCGGATGACGCGAAGAGACCAGCGCCCGGCCGATAAAGCTGAACTGTCGAACTTTTTGCTGTATGAATTTGGTTTTACGCATTACGGAGACTTGGAGCCAGTCCGAACCTGAAAGCGACCTCAATAATGAAATCGAAGAATAGGCGACGTGAGCTCTACAAACGCAACCCGCCGATCGCCTGCTGCGGGCCAAATGAAAAGGGCTCTGATTTGTAGACTCAGAGCCCCGTGCCCTTTGCTTTGTCAGCTGGCGCTTAGCCCTTAATGATCTTTACGTTGGAATCGAGCTTCAGATTAAACTCGTCCGGCGAAATCTTCGCGTTCCGTTCCATGCCACTCAGAGCGCATGGTGGTGGCATCGCCATTCTTTTCGACGATCTTTGTCTGCACAGGCATGCCGCCGGAATCAACCCAGATTTCAGCATACTTGTAGCCCGCATTGCCTTTGGGCACGAGCGTCAGGTGGATCGTGCTGATCCCGCCCCACAGAGTTTCTTCGCGAACATCCTGCACCGGTTGAAACTTTGCCTCGAGCTGCTGCTTTGACATGTACATCATGTCCAGCACGCCGCCTGCTGCCGCGCCCTTTGTTGATCCGATCTGATTTGCCCTCAAGACCTGATTCAGACGCGGACGATACAACCGTGTACTTGCCGTTTGCAACGGCCAGAATCTCATGTTGCGGTTTCTGCCATTCGATACGAACGGAGGCGTTCGCGACCGCTGGCGGGCAGGTACTGACATTACCCAGCCGCTGTACTGATCTTTGTCGCGCAGCTGCGCGTTGTACTTCTCCATGCTCAAGCTGGCTTTGAGCGACTTCAGCGACTGCCGATTACGCTCCATCCGGTTCAAGACCGAACTCACCAACCCTGCGCTCTGACCATTTGCCGCCCCGGGCGAACTGATGATCGAGACGCCGACCAGCGACTGCCAATACAAAGCCCAAGGGAACTAATCTCTTCATAACTGACTCCTCAAACACTTAAGAAAGCTTCTTCATTTATAACCGGAACCCAAACAATTGAGCGGGTCCGAAAAACCCCGCAATTATAAGGGATGACTAACGTATGTCAACCTCATAGCCACGAGTCTTGCCATCCTTGTCGACCACTCTTCGTACGTTAATGACCTGCGCGTCATTGCGGCCCGTGAAGGTCCGCACTACCTGCTCGACCTGACCCTTATCCTCTGCGTTTTCAATAAGTTCCGGGACCAATGAGCACATGTTGACGCAGTGGCGCTTTGATGCGCTGCAGTAGCCTCGCCGTTCGCTATTTTCAAACCAACTTTTAGGTGTCAGAAAGATGAAAATTAAAATAACGACGCACAGCATGTCCCATTGCCAGGTGTTTCTGGCGTAGTTCCAAAAAACAACTTTCTTAACACATTCAGCACATCAAGTTCTCAGAACTTCCTGCCAACTCTAGCAAATCTTGCGCCCCACTAAAGAGCATGAATCGGGAATTCTAGCCTTTGCCAGAAGCCCTGTAAATCTACTACTTTGCGGTTTACAACTGAATGCTTGCGGCAGGTTCGACGATATGACCGTCGCGCATTTGTACTATGTGTCGGCACATTGCTGCGGCTTCCGGGTTATGAGTAATCATAACGATGGTTTGATTGAACCGGTAATTCAACTCCTGAAACATATTCAGCACCAGGGCTGAATTCTCCGAGTCCAGATTGCCGGTTGGCTCATCGGCCAACACGATTGCCGGGCGAGTTACCACCGCTCGCGCCAGGGCGACTCGTTGCTGCTCTCCGCCGGAGAGCTCCAGCGGCTTGTGGTGCAGTTTGTCTTCCAGTCCGAGCAGCTTCAGCACTTCGCGGCGACGCTGCGGATCTTCGCCGCCGTTACCGTGAATACGTTCAGCGAGCCGCAGATTTCCTTCGGCGGTGAGCGTGGGAAAGAGATTGAATCGTTGAAATACGAAACCAATCTTGCGGCGGCGAATGTCGGTTCGCTTAGCGTCACTAGCGGCAGTCAGATCCTCGTCATCCACAATGATGCGGCCGGTCGTCGGAGTTAGTAGACCGCCCAGCAAGTGAAGCATGGTCGACTTGCCACAGCCAGACGGACCCATGATAGCCACGAATTCGCCCTCGTGGACCTCGAGCGAGACTCCCCGCAGCGCCGGCACATCAACTTTGCCAACGCGATAGGTTTTTACGAGGTTCTCAGCCTTAAGAATAGTTCTCATCAGCAGTCAGATAATCCGATTAGTTAACCAGACAGAACGCCTGATGTTAATACAGTCAGAGGTTTAATAGCTACTACGTGGGATCTGTCAGGGAGTACCAGGAGCCTTGTCGCGTTGCCGCGCGTCGAGATCGAGCTCTGGCAGCTGCCATCTGTTTTCCAGCACAAACGCTTCGGGTTGGAACTCCCGATCGATGTCAGCCTCGGCAGGAGACTGGTAGGCGATACTCAGTTTGTAGTGATCATGTGGACGGGTGATCTCAATGCGAGAAGGCAGGCGAAGTTGCGCAGCCGCGCCAAAGGGCTTTTCATCCCAGAAAGCAACATCCGTAATCAAGCAGCCCCTGGTTGTCAAACGACTGAAGGCGCGCCAAACGAATAGCAGCTAAGCGGTCAAACCAAAACCTGCGTAAGAGTCGAGCCTCGCCGGATGTTGGCGGCGAAAACTCCTCCAGAAGGTAATAGCCTCTTACCACTCGCGTGCCGGATTTGGCTTGTGGACGGTTGTCTGGTTCGTCCTGATAAAACTCACTCCGAACATACGTAAGCCCACTTTGAGCGGTGTCCGGGATCCCACTCAGCATGCAGCGCTTCGGTGAGGTGTTGCGGGCGCAAGTTTGAAAGGGCATTCACTGCGTCCTTGGCATTCATCACTTTCTTTGGTTTTTCAGACCCGGTAGTCGCTCCATCCAGGTCCATTTTTTGTAGGTGGCGCTATTCGTTCCTTTTACAAAACGACGATACTTCTCTTCGCCCTGCAACACTGCCACCCGAAACGATTCACCCATTTGAAGTCATCTGTGCGATGTCTTTTGCGATGAACGGAACTTGAATAATCAGATAGATATTGCCGGGCCTTTGCACGGTAATTTGTCCGTCGGCCTGTTTGTATTTTTCCGCAATGCCGGCCTCGGCAAACGACGTGTCTTCAAAAACTATGTCCACCTTTCCGTGGATGGATCGCACCGCGGCCAGCCGGTTTACTTCGCTAATTAGTCGAGCAGTATTGGCTTCGGCCAATGGAGTAAGCAGTTGCGGCACCTGGACTTTCTTGTGAGTGCCAAAGAGTCCACATCCGCTCACAAGCATCGAGGCTGAGATCAAAGCAAGAAGAAATGTGAGCCGTGCGAGCGAGCGGGGCTGAGCAGCAGTTTGATTGGGCATGAAAAGGGATCTCGGAATAACGCCAAACGATCACAAATAGTCCTATAAAATTAGAGGCTCAAGCTAACAAAGACGTTTTTCCTTGTCAACGCGCCGGTTTTCGTAACTGAAGCGTGCAGCATTTCTTCATCAAACGCAGAAACCGGGCGGCACACTCGTAATCCGGCACGTTGAAACACAGCTGCGGTGGCGTACTTGACCTCCGTAATTTGCATCGCCGCTCGCCTGTTAATCCAGCACCAGACTGTCCTTGCCAAATCTGTGCCGCAGTTTATTTATCGCGTTGAGAACTCGTGGCTGGCTTGCCAACCGATAGTTCGAGGTCGCGCTTCCCGGAAAATCAAGCAGCATTATCCCAAGCAGTATAGTCAGGATGCCCTGCCCCGGCACCCCGGGAATCGACATTACAATGCCGAGCGCGACCAGTAACAGTCCCAAAAGATTCTTAGCGAAGACCAAAAGAAACCGTACGACCTGCGGCTTGTCAGACCACAACTCTCGTGGCCTGTCTTTCCGAAAGTAATCGGCGGGAATCTTCACCATGATGAAAGACACAATCGCCAGACTTATCGCAAAGGTCACCAGGAACAGGAGGACACCAAACAGGACGCTCTGCCAGGTAATTAATCCGACCACACCTGTTTGCATCTTTGCTTCGCCTATTCGATCTCGCTGCGAGCCCGCAGTAACGACTGCAAGACTTCGTTAACAACCTGATCCGCGAGCTGGGGAAGTTTGAAATCCGGCTGATGGGCGACCTGCCAAAACTCATCAAGGCCCCTTGCGCCGGACCGTTCAAGAGCATAAGCCTGCACTAACAAATCAATAACATCCGCGGCTTTAACGAGTCGCGCTTCAAGACTGGCACGCTCTTCATAGTCCTTATAGAGTTCCCGGTATTCAGATTGCGCTGATCCGATTCCGTCAACGATATCCGCGAAGGCCGATGTCTCCGCACTCTTCTCTCATCCGCGCCAAAATAACCTGTAGCTGTTTTCGGCATGTCGCCGACGCGGGTCTCCGCCCAATCGTGAAGCAAGGCCATTCGCAGCACGCGTTCGCAGTTAACTTCCAACCCCCGTGTCTTAACTTCATCTGCCAGCATCATTGCAGTCACACAGACGCCAAAAGAATGTGACGCTACCGACTCCGTGCCATTAGCGCAGCCCCCGAAGGGTCCAACCAGTTCGCTCCAGGCGTTTCAATCGCTGCAGCTCAATCAGTGTCGCAAGCATTCCACTACTTTAACGCGCCGGGCCGTGCCAACAAAATCAGAGAACGTCAGGGTCAAACGAAAACGGCGACGCGATTTCTCGCGCCGCCGTTTCCATCGCACCGTCCCGGTTGCGTTATTGATCTTTCGAAGTACCGGCATTAGCCGACTGCGTGAGCACGAGATTGAAATTCGTGCCCTTGTCCAATCGCAAATTGCCGCCCTGAAGTGACAAAACTGAACTGCCTTGAACTGAGGTACTGCTCGACTGGGAAATCTGGATTCCGCCGAGCGATCCGCCGACGCCATTTGCGGCGCCGCCAACCGTTCTCGTGGTTGAATCTACGGTAGAGCCCACTGCTGATGTCGGTGCTTCCAACAGCGCTGCCAACCGTTGAAGTCGTGGAATTGACGACCCCACCGACACCGCCAAGCAAGCCGCCACTGCTGCTTGATGACGAACGCGCCGAACTGGTTGAGCGCAGAGACCCGCTGGCCACGGTGTCATTTCCAAACGGATCCTCATTGCCTGCGTTGACGCTGGCTCTGCCACTCGTAACCGAAGTTATTGTGGCGGCGATCGGCGTCTGCAACGACCCCTGCTCAAGTCGGTCAAATAGAATGCCGATGCGTGATTCACCATTGCCTTTGCTCCTTTGGACCACTTCCGTTACATGGCCCACAAGTCGCGAGCCTTTCCCGACTACCGTCTGCCCACCAGCCTTAACGGCCTGCGTCGTTTTCACACATAACCCGATCGCCAACCTTAGCTTGACGCACATCGATAGTGTTTTGCAGTTGACCGGTCAGACTAGTTCCTGACGCGAGATTGATGACGGAATGACTCGCGCTGGCCGAGGCTTGATTGCTTGTCGCCCCGGAGGCTTTGCTCTGCGCTTGCTGTGCACTTGCGACCAGTGAGCAAGCGAAGGAAAGGCCAAGGAGTAAGAAAACTCTTTTCATCGTTTCACCTCATAGTTTTCTTCCGCCCACAGTTCAAGGGCGAAAATGATTTGTTGTTTCAGGATGAATAGATTCTAGGAGGCGTTGTCGTGACTGGAGGGATAGCTACCTTGCAAATTCATTGCAAATGGAAATTACAGTAGGAGGGGCGCTCGGGGGTGAAGCGAGTTTGATTGGTAGCTGTTCAGCGCGCTGAAGGGGTCTAACAGCCGGCGTGCTGGCAATTGCAACCTATTTCCATCACGTGCGACTTTTCGGCCTCTTCACAATACTCGCCGCAATACTTGCTATCTTTTTCGGGCGGACAATCGCACGCCGGATGCGCGCATTTGTTTTCTGCGGTCTCAGCCATAAAACTTCCTGCTTTCTGGTTGGTTCGGGCTTGAACCTTTATCCTAAAACTCGGAACTTCAGTGGTCAAGGACGAAACCTCTTTCGCGATCTAGGGAGCCTCGCGCAACAGAATCGTCCGTTGCGTGTCTCCTAATTTCACCACCATAGGCTTCTGCAATTGAATTGGGTGTTCCTCTCCGTCTACACTTATGACCAAATTCAAAGGTCGATTTATGCTTGCACTGGGTGAGCCTGGACCAAGGGCAGGAACTCTGGGAATTAAGTTATTCGCAACTATGCGCCAGGTTGATGGCGCACAACGGATACGAATTCCCGGCGTGTCGGTCTCAAAAGCTTCATCCACACTTAACGCCTCGGCTTTGAATACACCTTCTCCACAGCGTACTCCTGAGCCGTCGTAAAAAGTAACCAGGCCGGAAACGAATACATAGGGAACACTGCTGGAATTCCTTACCACCAAACTAATGTTAGTCACGGGTGAGTCTTCAGAGCCGTTCAGCGCGGTGGTTTTAAAGTTGCTTCCAGTACGGCGCCGCCAGTTGCGTCCAGCGCTACCGCTTCTCGTTAAGCGCTACGCGCCTTTCTGACGAACCCGCACTCGGTTCTTGCGCCGCTACAGCAATGCAACTAATCAAAAGCACTGCACCAATCAGAATCACTTTCATAGCTATTCGTCTCCTTTAGTTGGCTGCGAAATCGTGGAGGGTTTGATTCTAGTGCCGTGACGCCTGGCAATCAATCCCAATATGGCGATCTGTCCCTGTTAGCTAGCTGCCGGCGGCGCGCGGTAAGAACCGGGCGCCGTGCGGCATGATGTATCCTTGCTGCTCCCCGCCTACTTCATTGAGTGCCTCAGTCAACGAGTGTGCTGGAATCATTTGCATTTCACGGACCTTGTCGTCCGGTAAATCTGAAACAAGAACCACTCGGTAACGCTCGGATTTGGTCAACAACGACCAGGCCGTCTGACCGTTAACTTCTGTAAGCGTCACGCAGGCGGCGCTCGAGCGCCTTTGAGCCTCGCTCCTCAAACCATTTCAGAAAAGTCGGGTGACCGAAGCCATCGCTACACTCGGCCAGCAGGACAATCGTACCGCCATCACTGCAAGCGTGTGCGGCCATGTCGAGAGCTTTGTGTGCCTGAATGAGATTAAGGTCGTAAGGCGATCCGCCGCAGCTGGCGATCACAACTTCGCGCTGCTTGCCGATCCCTACTGAATGACTGATCAGATACTCGCTACAGCCAACCTGATGCGCGGCTCGCCACTCGCCCGCATAAACACGGATCGCGCGCCCGCGTTCATCAACCACACTATTGATGCTGAAGCGCGGGTCGATCAACGCAGCGACTCGTTCGCATTCCTGGTGGACGGCGTTGCCGTCAAGGAGCCCCGTACCCACCCCGGCCCTGCGTCCGCCATTTACGAAATCAAGCGCTAACCTGTGCGTCGCCTCGATAGTGCGCGCAGAAGCGAGTCCCGGACAGATGGATTTGCGGCCACCGGTAAAACCAGCAAAGTAATGGAACCCAATGGCACCGGTTATGATCACCTGAGAAAGTCCTTGAGCGCACGATTTACTTCTACGGGTGTGTCGCGTTCGGTCGTTCCCAGCGAGATCATCTGTGAAGCATCGTAAGCCAAATGATCAATCGTTTTGATGCGCTGCGCTATGAAGGGAGTCAGGAGTTCAAGCTTCTCATTCGGCGTAACTGCTCGATGTATTCCAGTAGCGAAGACAATTGTGAGATCAGAAGGTGACACGCCCGTCTGAATTAGGCGGCGCACGAGCAAGTTCAGAATTTGCGCGCTTGCAGTCGCTCGTGTGGCATCGGAGACAACGATCAGAACCGAATCGCCCGCGCAAAAAGATCTTCAAGCGGAGGTGATTGAATTGGCGTACTCAAGGCCTCCCCAATTTCTACGTCGGACAAGGGTTCGTTATCGTTTAAGCTTCCCGACAGAACTTCGTAAAGGTCGTCATCGAAACTGAACTCCAGAGAGCTTTTGCCGTAGCCTAATTGAATTTCGGTCATCGTGCGCCTAATCGTGGACTGTTGAAGAGGAAACTACACGCCAAAGTCCACCAGTGCGCGTTCGATGACATGCAGGGAAACCAGGTCAGTGTCACTCGCAGTACGCGCTTCGGCCAGCCATTTGCGAAGCTGAAGCGCTTCCTCGACTGATGAAATGCGGCAGGCACCGGTTAATGCGAGTGTAACCAACGCGTCCGGAGCACCATGGGTGACAAGTGCCGCTTGCAGGGCAGCTTGTTCGCGGAGATCCAGCGTGAGCAGAAGTTTGATTTCCATCAGTGGTTGAAATAAGCAGCAGTCGGCAGTTGGAAGCAGGCAACTGCTGACCTGAGACACTTTGCAACTTCCGCTAGATAGCACTCAGCGATCGCGTGATATCAGCGATTATATCCGCGCCGGTCTCGATCCCCAGCGCAAAACGCACCGTTGCCGGAGAAACACCAGCGGCTTTCAGTTGCTCGTCGGAGAATCCCGCATGTGATGAATACATCGGATAACTTGCCAACGTCTCAACTCCGCCGAGCGAAGGAGCCGTGCGCACCAGGCGGAGCGAATTGAAGACCTTTTTCAACTTCCCGCTCACCACCCACCAGGTCGATGGCGACAACTCCACCGAATGCCTTCATCTGGTTTTTCGCGAGCGTGTGGTCCGGATCATCTTCCAGCCCGGGATAATAAACTCGGGCGACCTTCGGATGGTGGCGAAGAGCCGATGCCAGGAGCAGCGCATTGTCGCAGGACCTGCGGACGCGCACATCCAGCGTCTTCATGCCTCTCGATAAAAGATAAGCAGCGGCCGGATCCAGCGTGGCTCCAACCATCACGGACGTTTGTCGCACCCGGTCGATAAATTCTTTGCTTCCCACCACCGCTCCCGCAGTTAAGTCTGAATGTCCGCCAAGGTATTTCGTCGCACTATGCATCACAGCGTCAATTCCGTGAGCGATTGGTTGCTGCAAAACGGGAGAAGCGAAAGTGTTGTCAACAACTGAAAAAGACCTGCCGTTTTTGACACCTCAGCAGCCAGACTCAAGTCGACGATTCGATTCAGAGGATTAGCTGGAGACTCGAACCAGAACACTCGGGACGTTTCTCCAGCAAGTTCTGATAAGTCGGCAATTTCATCGACGGTGATAAAGCGCGAACGAATTCCAAAGCGGGCGAGAACTTTAGTGAGGATTTTGACTGTTCCGCCGTATACGGAATCGCATGCGATCACTTCATCTCCCGACAAGCAGAGCGTCGCCATCGTGCAAAAAGTGGCAGCTGATCCCGACGAGGTAACGACGCAGGCTTCCGCGCCTTCAAGTTCCGCGATTTTTCTTTCTGCTTCGGCAACGGTCGGATTTGCATAACGCGAATAGAAATAGGCATCAGGTAATTCGCCGTGCGCGTACCGACGCATTTCGTCGAAGTCTTTAAAAGCAAAAGTTGCGGAATGGAAGACGGGAGAAACTACCGCGCCGAATTCCTGTTCGTCGGTCCGTTCGCCGCCATGGACCGCAATTGTACCAGGCGATAGTTTGAGATCGCTTGCTGAATCAGTTGGACTCATGGAATCCTAAACTCCAGGCGTTGGAAGGTGCCGGTAAGCTTATCAAATTAGAGACGTGGGCGACAGACGTGTCAGCACTTGGGGCCTTCGAAAATCTCTCGTAGTCGATCTCGAGTCACAAGCGAAACTTATCAATGCGACCAATGCTCTTGACTGGTGAATACGTGGTAATCCTTGGAGGATTCAATCATAAAAAAGTGGCCACCTGCGTGGCCCAAAAACTGTTGAATAGGAAGCGCAGCCCGCGAGCGCGTGGCCGTTGCTAAGATGCTTCAGACTACAATGCCTGAACACCCAAAGTCTTGTTGAAATCCCTGTAGAGTTCGTTGTATTCACGGACTCGACGTTCTATCAGAGACGGAAGCTCGTCAATTTCACTAACATTAATTATGGCATTAACATTGTTCAGGAATGCTGTGTGAGCGTCCATTGTACGCAACGATGGCGACAGCAACACAAAGAATAGCCGGCGACGTTGCGCGGGCCTCAGAATGTTTACCTCGCGGGTTATAAAGACAGGTCCCTGTTCCACCGGGTCAAATCTTGGATCCAGCAAAACTATGTCGAGCAGATTTTCGCGCATGCGATCGACAGCTTGCCTTGCATCTTCAGCCACGAAAACTTTATACCCATTCGCCGCTAAGCCGCGCGCAACCACTTCGCGATACTCTTCAGGGACGCAGACCAGCGCTTTCCGGGGATCCCATGAGGGACGAGCGTAGGGTAAGTTACCTGTCACCGCCGGCTGATTAATCAGGCCTGACAGTAACTCAGCCAGTCTATCTGCGGAAACTCCCGGTGGAGGCTCCTGAGCCTGTTCTACGTAATTCAAAAGAGGAGCCGGGTTCGGCTGTTCGAAACTTGGATCGTAGGTTGAAGGAGATGCGCTAACAGCAGTTTGTTCAAGCGTCCCAGTGGGTAAGTCAGAATTCACGCTGTTATGACATTTAGGACAGCGAATGACGAAAGGCCGCGGCGGCACTCTCGCTTCGTCGACTTGCAACCGGGAATCGCATTTTTGGCAAACAATAATCATGACAAGTTTAAAGGTCGAGGATTTAGAATCGGAAGGTAACTACTCAATCATACTCAACATAGAACCCGGCTCTGGAGACGGCGGCCAGCGGAACACCATTGCCTTCACGACGGTTCGTATAGTCTTCGCCCGTTACGCCCTTCAGCTCCAATAGCAAATTGTTTTGATTGGTGGCGAAGGCCAGCCCGTCCTCCAACGAAACCACTCCTCGTTCGATGAGGTCCCTGATGACGCTGTCAAAATCCTGCATGCCGTCCAGTTTTCCGTCTTTCATCGCGTCAAGTAAGGACTTTCCGTCAGCTTCGCCGGCTTCTATGTACTCGCGCGTGCGCGGGCTGGAGCGCAATATTTCAACAGCGGCAACGCGACCGCGTTGGTCCGCTCGCGGAATCAGCCGTTGAGAAACAATGTACCGGAATGTTTGAGCCAGACGAGTTCGGATGACCGGCTCTTCATTTTTGGGATAGAGGCCAATTATTCGATCGACAGTCTTGGAGGCGTCTATCGTGTGCAATGTTGACAGAACCAGGTGACCTGTCTCCGCCGCCTCGAGCGCGATTTCGGTTGTCTCAAAATCTCTCATCTCACCGATGAGGATCACTTTTGGCGCCTGGCGCAACGCTGCCCGCAATGCTGAAGGAAAATCCTTGATGTCATGTCCAACTTCCCGTTGATTGATCGTCGAGTTCTTGTGGGTGTGGAGGTATTCAATCGGATCTTCGATGGTTACTACGTGGTAATGCTTTTTTCGTTGATGATGTCGATGATCGCAGCTTGAGTAGAGCTTTTGCCGGCGCCGGTTGGTCCAGTCATCAATACCAGTCCATTCCTCAGCTCGGCGATGTCTCGAGAGTTGGCTCGGAAGATTCAGGGACTTCACGGTGGGAATATCAGTAGGGATGACGCGCATGACGATCGAGTAAACGCCGCGCTGCTGAAAAATATTGACCCGAAAGCGAGCTCGCGAAGGAAGTGAGTAACTAAGATCCGAGGTCCCGGTGTGGGCCAGCCTTTCGGCCGCGTCGGGATTTCCGTGCATTAGAGCCATCGCGATGATTTCAGTTTGATAGGGTGTGAGTTTTTGCATGCCCAGGGGCTGCACGGGTGTAAGTTTCCCGTTTATTTCTACTTGGGGAGTTGACCGACTGAAAAGTTAAGATCGCTGATCTTGTCTGAAACGAGCAACATTCGCTCGATGATAGGCGGCAGATCGAAGAAACTCATTACCTGGGACTCCGGGGGAATTTTGTGTGACGAAGAGAAATCGGCGGGTTGCCAGATGGCAGTTCACCCTTGGCGCAAGAGATTCTGCGCGTATAACGACGCTGAACGCAAGTAAAATTTGTTGGTACCGCCGGCAAAAGCGAGCTATACGAGTAATTAAGAAGGCGCTTTATCCTAATGAGAGAATCTTTAGCCGGCATCCAGATATCACGAATTACGGCCACGACATCCGCGCCAGCTTTTATGACGGTTCCGATGTTTTCGCTGGTAATGCCGCCAATGGCTACTAACGGGCATCGCTCCCAGAGCTTCGCGGACGCGCGCCAATCCATCGAGGCCGACTGGAGGATTCGCGGACTGCTTTGTAGTAGTGGAAAAGATAGGGACCGAATCGCGACATAGTCGACCGGCATTTGGGCAGCGAGTCGCGCTTAGTTGAAGGCTGTGCGTAGAAAAATCCAATGATTGCGTCACTACCGAGGATGCGTCTCGCGGCGTCAGGTTCCAAATCCTCCTGGCCCAGATGAACGCCATCGGCACTTCAATGCCAAAGCGATATCGACGCGATCATTGATAATGACTTTTGCTCCGCGATCACGTGCGACTTGCACAGCCGATTCCGCCTGCTCGAAAAATCTCAACTGGCGAGTCAGTCTTTTTCTCTCAACTGAATCAGAGTCGCTCCAGCGTCAATCAGGAGCCGTCAACTTGTTCCGCATGTGAGAGCCCAGAGAGATGTCGGTCAGTGATCGGGTAGAGCCGAGAACCGCCCAGAGCAATTGTAGGAAGTTGATAGCTCATGTACCCTGAGTCTCAACCCTCTTTTTCTTGGGCCGTTCGTTGGATTTGAGCGACTCGCTTTGCGCAGACGAATGTTCTGAGGAGTAACCTCGACCAGTTCGTCGTCACCGATAAACTCAATCGCCTGCTCGAGCGACAGCTCTTTGGGCGGTACCAGGCGCATTGCTTCATCGGCCGACGAGGCGCGCATGTTTGTTAACTTCTTTTCCTTGATGGCGTTCACGTCGAGATCAACAGCGCCGCGCATTCTCACCGATGATCATTCCTTCGTAGACTTTTATGCCGGGCCGAATGAAGAGCGTGCCTCGCTCCTGAAGATTGAAAAGCGCATAGGTTGTGGTTTCTCCGGTCCGATCGGCAACTAAAGATCCCGTTGAACGTCCGCGCAGTGGTCCCTGCCAATCGCCCCAGCGAAGAAACATCGTGTTGAGCAAGCCAGTGCCTTTAGTCTCAGTCAGAAACTCGTTGCGAAATCCGATCAAGCCGCGCGACGGAGTCTCAAACTCCAGCCGCACTCGGCCGGTGCCGTGATTGACCATCTTCGTCATTTGGCCCTTGCGGCGACCCACTGCTTCGGTGACGACGCCGATGAACTCTTCCGGACAGTCGATCACCACCTGCTCGATTGGTTCCAGAATGCGTCCGTCGCTCGAGCGCGTAATCGCCTCCGGCTTGGAGACCTGCATCTCATAACCTTCGCGGCGCATCATCTCGATGAGTATGGACAACTGCAACTCGCCGCGACCGGAAACTTTGAATTGTTCTGGCGACTTCAGTTTCCTCCACGCGTATCGCGACATTGCCCAGAATCTCTTTGTCTAGTCGTTCCTTTACCTGACGCGAGGTAACATACTTGCCGTCCTTTCCCAGCGAAAGGTGAATTGTTGACACTAAAAATCATCGAGATGGTGGGCTCATCGACGGCAATCACCGGCAGCGGCTGGGGATTGTCCACCGAAGTTATCGTGTCGCCGATTTCAACATTGTCAACTCCGGCCAGTGCGACAATCTCGCCAAACCCCGCTCGCTGTACGGGCGCACGTTTCAAACCTTCAAAAGCGTAAAGCTGGGAAACGCGCACCTTCTGGAAAGAACCGTCGGGTTTCGCCACCGACACCTGATCACCGAGCGCGATCTCGCCTGAGATAGATTCGTCCGATTGCCAGGCGGCCAACGTATTCGTTGTAGTCGAGATTCGCGACCAGCAATTGTAGTGAGTCATCTCCTGATCTGTCTCGGAGCCGGAATCGTCTCTACAATCTGATCGAAGAGATGGTTGCAGGTCTGTTGACTCATCCGTCCAGCAGTCGCTTGGCCATTCCCTCACGCGAGATTGAATACAGAATGGGAAACTCGATCTGCTCGTCAGTAGCATCGAGGTCGAGAAACAATTCGTATATCTCATTCACCACTTCTTCAGGCCGCGCGTCCTGACGATCGATCTTGTTGACAACAGCGATCGCCGGCAGCCGGGCTTCGAGCGCTTTTCGCAACACGAACCGTGTCTGCGGCAGACATCCCTCGGCAGCGTCAACCAGTAACATCACGCCATCGACCATTTTCAGCACGCGTTCAACCTCGCCACCGAAGTCTGCGTGGCCCGGCGTGTCTACAATATTGATCTTTACATCCCGATAGTGGACGGAGGTGTTTTTGGCCATGATGGTAATGCCGCGCTCGCGTTCGAGGTCCATCGAATCCATTACGCGGTCGCGAACCTGTTCGTTATCGCGGAAGGTACCTGACTGTCGCAACATGGCATCCACGAGTGTCGTCTTGCCGTGATCGACGTGCGCTATGATTGCAGATGTTGCGTATGTCTTGTCTTTCGTGACTCATTAGTTGCCCTTACATAGATGTGATAGGTCTTAAACTGCTGCCAACGGCGAAACTCACATCCTATCACTTGGGACTGAATAACTCCCGCGGCGCTTCAAGGGCTACATCCGAGAGGCGAGCGCGGGGAATGGTTGCAGACCAGAAGTGAAAAGTATCTAGCGGCTAAAGGCTCCAGTTTGTTGGAGGGCTTCGGTAAAGGACAATGCCCACCGCCGTCGCCAGATTGAGACTGCGAACACGTGGATTTTTATTGGAATTGTCAGGCATCTCTCCCAATTTGAGCGCAAAACATTATCGGGCAAGCCACGAGTTTCTCTTCCGAAAACCAGGCAGTCATTGAGGTCAAAGTCCCATTCCGCATAATTCTTATCTGCCTTGGTAGTCAGATACAGGAACCGAGCGTCAGGTAGTGATTCATAGAGATGCTCGAGGTTGGGATGTCTTTCGAGCACCACTTCCGGCCAATAATCCAACCCGGCCCGGCGCGCACCGCTCGATCGTCCATACGAAAACCAGTGACCCCGACGATGTGCAGAGGTACCGTAGCGGCGGCACACAGCCGTGCAACATTGCCGGTGTTGGGCGGGATCTCAGGCTCGACGAGTGCAACGCGAATCATTGGTCCGAACTAATTCGACTCGATTGTTTACTCGACAGGATCTCAAATACAAAAGGAACGACGAGTTTCGCTTGAAGTACTCGTCGTTCCTTTTGAAAGGCCATGCTGGCCTCAGAAATTTGTGTGCGCCAGTTGAGGGTTGCTGTTGAAACGTCCTGGTCCGAACTATCTCTTCTTGGCTGCTTTCTTCTTGGCTGCCTTTCTTGGGAGCCGCCTTTTTCGCGGCCTTCTTCTTTCCACCTTTTTTAGTTGCCATTCTTAGTTACTCCTTCTTTTCGAGTTTTTAGTGTTTCGAGTCATGACCACAAGATATTGCGCTAGTTTGGCTCTTGTGGGCTAGTGTAAACGGCGCACAACATCTTGCTATATAAACGCAAACGCCCGCGATGTCAACAACTTATTACTCTTAGGGTGAAAAATATTTTCGCCTGGGATTGGAGAAACGCGAGACAATCGGGTGATGTTTTGTCTCCAGGGCGATCGCAAAAGCGAGTTTACTTCGACACTTGCATTTCACTTTCGAGTCGGATTGGATGTGACTGAGAATTATTTTCGCGCCGGGCTAAACAAAGCTAATGAGGGTTCTTAACATTTGGGTTCAGCTAAGCATCGAATTACCGAAAGAGCGGAGTGAAGATCCAGCCATCGTGCCGATCAATGCCGTAGTAATTTATCACCGAGTTATTCTTGCTGGAAGTTGACACTCCGATGAATGGCCCACTTGAGCTTTCATCACTACTCGATGACAAACCCTCTGAGCTGATACCAAGCGTTGGCAACACCGGCGGCGCCATAACCTGTTCTACTTGTTTGAGTTGCGGGTCATTCGTAGGCGGCCGAACATTTCCTGCGAACAGCATTACTGAACGCTGAAAGTCTGCTAATTGAGATGAATGCGGTCGAACCAAGCTCCACTCACCGGAATCGGAAAGAGGATTACGCGCGGCAGATGGACGCAGTATCTGAATTTTTTGTGCCAAAAGGGACGCCTTCAAGAAGCTGATCGATAGACGTCGGCAGAGCCTGATCAGCTCGCAAGCCTTTTGTGTGACTTGATAGGAAAAGTAAATACGAATTGCTTCTGCTACTTCTTCGCCGCGAAAAATTGTTTCAATCTCACGTTCACGCTGTGACTGCTGACGAATGTTGGGAGCAGCGGCGAGAGCAAAGAGAGCCATGACCGTCATCAGTGCAAGCAGGGCTACCAGGGTATATCCTCCCTCGAATGTCGCTTCAGGCTATTCCGAGGGTTAATTGACGTTCCCAATGCCACGTATGGCCTTGTCCACATCTTGTGGTGTGGTCTATCTCTAAGGTTCATCATCTTCGCTGTCAACTCTTGGGGTCGGCCGCTGAAGCGGGTTGCTCCTATCGCCCTGAGCGGTCATGCCCAGACTGTGTTTGATCTTCAAATTGCTATCAACGACGACAACCTCTTTTTCTGAAATACTGGTGACGCGGAACCTGCGCCTCCGAGAAGATCGCCACGCTGTACGTTCAGTGTCTCCTTGTTGCTCTTGTCCTGGAGAATTGCAGTGTCGAGGTGGTGCTTGGTGCCAATTATTCCGATGTAAGTGTAGTTGGGTTTCGGAGCCTCAGCCACGCTCAGCATTAACGTGTTTGAATAGACCTTGCCGTCAGCAGATCGCAGCATAACTTGTCGGCTGCCCGGATTCGCAATGAGTGCTGCTGGAACAGTAGCCGAAAGTTGCTGTGGACCTATATACCGAGTGGGTACTTCCAGTGTTGTCGATTACGACGCGTAACTGCGACGTAATTTTGTCGCCCGCTACTTCCACCGTGAAGTCAGCTGTCTTCGCAAAGACATTGGCCGGCGAAATGTTTGCGAGCAGGACCGGCGGCGTGGGCGTTGGTTGTCGGCGTCGGCGTCACCGAAACCTTTACGGGCGGTGGCGGAGGTTCGTAGTAGACAAAAATGTTGCGTCCCGCTTCAGGGGGCTGACACTGGTTGACGGTAGACAACTGGCCGCGGCGGGTCATCCTGGCTGGGCGCGTTGCCCTCAGCAGCAGAGGTTTGCGGAAGCTTGGACGGGACACGATTGGCTGCGGAGGGTGGCGACTGACCCGCGGGACGTTGGACGCCTGTCTTGGAAGTGCTGCCGAAGCCGAAGAATGTCCACCACAGAAACAGAAGTGCAATTAACCCCAACGCCCCCGCAAGGATGAGTTTGTTCCGTTCCGTTGGATTTCGAATATCAGTTGCCTGCATAACAATTCTTAATTAGCCGTGTCGCTAGTTGCGCCGTCCTCGCGCCCACTGCGCTGAAAGTATGTGGTCATTTCCAGGCGCAGACTGACTGGAGACACTCGAGCTCCAGTGGCCGGCTCACCTCGGCCGGCAGCAAAGTATTGGTTTCAGTCGACCGCTCCAATTCAACGCTATTGATAATGATGAACTGCGTATTCGTTTCCAAATCGTGGATGAAGCGTCGCAGGTTCTGATACTGGCCCTCAACCGTCACGCTGATAGCGATACCCGGATAAACGCTCTGCCACTTAGTACTCGCTGATCTCGATCCCGTCGAACTAGTTTTCGAGGTTGAGGACTCAAGGGACGTGTAGGTCGGACCGGAGGTGTTACGCAATCCGTTTTTGCGAATCAGAACATTGAGGCTGTCGTAGAGACTCATGCGACCACGATCAGGGCCTAGTAAGTGCTCGCTTTCAAACTCATCAAGGCTTTGGTTGATCTTCTGAACTGAAGCTTCGGCTGCTTTCGCCTCCCTTTATCGCACTTTGCAGGTCTTTCACCAGGGCTTGAAGGAGAGATCGTTGCGCTTGCAGTCCAACCAGTTGAGAGTTTGCCGGTACCAGAAAATACAGATAACTTACGACCACGAGCAGCAAAATCAGAACACTGCCGGCGAGCCCGATGATTTCGGCAGGACCAAGGACTCGCTGTTCACGAGGGCTCAGATTATTAAAGCGTGCTCGTATCCGATCGCGTTGCGAGGCACGATGAGTCGGCGTTTGTTCGCTCATCGGACACCTCCCTTGGCGACGTCATCCGCAGTCGGCGACGTTGAGGCCACAGCTCCAGTAGGAGCCCCGACCCTGGCCTATAGATAACTGCCAGTTCATACTCTGCTCCGGTTTCACCTCGACCCCGCGACAAAGTCTGCGATCGTAATTCTGCATGGAAGACGCCGCCACGATCCATTTCGCTATCATCTCGGTTACGGTGGCGGGAGTTTTTGCTACTACCGTCAGTTCCAGGTCAGCCAGCGTTTCATCGCCTCGTGTTGTTACGCCGCCGCACGGCGATTCTTTTGACTCGCACAGTTCCCGGCAACGCCGATTCCAAATCCGCAAACAAACGCGACCATGAGAAATGCTTTCGATCGACCAGCGTATGTGCGGCGGACAGGGATTTGCAGCTGTTCAGCCGATAGGGAATTCTTAATAGCGTCAGCTTGTTTCCGCAGGTTGAGCTCCTGTTGCTTCAGGTTATTGATGTCCTTCTGGACGGCTGCGGCCTGCGCGTTTGCCCGGCTCGTGGCTCGCACAATGAAGACGAGGCAAACGAGGGAAACAACGACAAGCATAGTTGTTACGACCCACGGAAGTGAGCGGTTGCTAAAGGGTTTACTCGCAAGATTAAGCTTTGTAGGCATTGGTTACGGGTTAAAAGCTACCCGAGAAGCATACACGTGCCAATAAATAGGGGTGCAACCGAGCTTAGCTCGTGCGCGCCTCAACGACCTGGGAAGTTACACGCCGCACCAAGCTCAGCGTTTCATTAAACAAGCTTCCTTGGGAGGCAATGCCGCTAGACTTGGTTGCTCAGGTCTTGCGCCCTGGGAGGCAAGGGCCCTCGGTTAACGCCAGGGACGGCCGATATGCACAGATTCGATTTCTACCGCTTCGTTTGGCGCGGTAAAGCGCCGAATCAGCTAACTCAGACCAAATGAATCGGGTCCGTGGCATCATCCGGGTAAGCTGCTACACCAATGCTAATCGTAATCTGGTGGGTGGTTTGACCATCAGGAACTTCCCGACGAGTGATCGGAAATTGGTGTTGTGCCATGGCAGCGCGGACGCGCTCTGCGGCAACCAGGCCGTTGAGCATAATTAGCGTCCAACAGAAAGGCCGCAAACTCTTCACCGCCAAAACGTGAGGGCAACATCTCCTGCTCGCAAGGCTTCTTTAATGATGCGGCCAGTTTCTTCCAGCGTCTTGCTGCCAACGAGATGGCCATAGGTGTCCGTTGACTTCCTTAAAGTGATCCAGGTCCATCATGAGAACGCAGAAAGGTCGTGAGTCGGCCTCGGCACGCGCCGCTTCACGCCGCAATTCGGAGAAGAAAGATTTACTGGTTAACAGGCCGGTAAGTTCGTCGTGCGCAATCAGTCGATGGATCTGTTGTTGAAATTCACGATCTATCTCATCAAGCAAATCGAAGCGAAAAAGATGTTCACCGATGACAATCTTGTCACCGTCGTTGAGCGGGACCTCGGTGATCGGTTCGCCATTGACCAGAGTGCCATTCGTAGATCCGAGATCTGTAATGCGGCAGTTGGTTTGGCGCGTTTCGGGATCGAGTTCACTTGAAATCCGAGCGTGAAGGCGTGAAGCACGAGAATCGTTTAGGCGAACGTCAGCTTCGATAGCCCGACCAATTATTACCTCATCTCGCTCAAGCGGGATTGGTACGGCCATTAATTCTCCGCGAAGTGAAACCAACGCCGGCCGCCGCTCCTTTTGCGGAGACTTAACTGCCTTATTGGTTGGTTGCAGCTGAGTAGCCTCGGGTTCGTCTTCGTTAATATTTTGAATGGGCATCAATCTGGGCTTAGGAGGCCAACTGGAGTTCAACACTCGCGAAAACTGAAAGTAAAGCACATGCGCAAGCAATCTTAGCTCGCGGGCATTGTCGTCGCAACGTATCCCGGAGGATCAGATACCTCGCGAAGCGCCTCTCGTAGCGCTTATGGCTTTACTCCTATAAAATCATTATCAAAGACACCCAACCGGAGACTGGGGGAAGGAATCCGGCGTTGGCCGTAGAAAGGAAAATCGGTTGAAGGAACAACCAACAGCAAAATGTCCGGGGTCCGATGGCAGTTTATCGGTGGAGCGCGTAGCGATTGCTAATCTGCCTACCGAATGGGGTGATTTTCAAATTGCAGGTTATCGCTCCCTGACAAGTGACGAAGAATTTGTTGCTCTCTTTAAAGGAGAGATGAGTCGCGACATCCCCCACGCTGGTGCGGATTCATTCGCAATGTTTGACCGGTGACGTGTTTGGATCGACCAAGTGTGATTGCGGGGCTCAGCTTCATCAGACGATGGCGATGATCGAGCGTGAGGGGCGTGGCGCTATTGTCTATCAGCAGCAGGAAGGCCGGGGCATTGGTATATTAAACAAGATTCGCGCTTATGCCCTGCAGGACAAAAGGCGCGGATACGGTGGAGGCGAATGAACAACTGGGCCTGGCGGTGGATCTGCGCGAATACAAGCAATGCGCCGAGATTCTCTTTGATCTGGGACTTTGTAAGGTTCGCGTGGTTTCAAACAATCCGCTCAAACTTCGCGCCCTGGAAGAAGCTGGCTTGAGAGTCGTCGAGCGAATATCTATAGAGGTCGAGCCCACCGAGAAGGCGGCTGGTTATCTTCGGACCAAGAAGGAGAAGCTTGGCCACTTTGCTGAATCTCAATATGAGCTAAGCTTGATCGAGAGTCCGCTGTATCCGTTCATGTGCGGAATTCAGGAATTCCGCCACTTGCTACCGTCGCTAACGGGCAGATAGATTTGGGATCTGAATCCACTGCATAAGCGCTGCCAATTCGTCCGCTCTTGAGGTCGCGCACGCCTACTCGAACCTGGAACAGGCCGGCCGGCAGCCACTCGTGAAAACTATAGACTACCGGTCGATTTTCGGGGACGCGTTTTCAGGGACCGGAAAGACCTTCAATCGTCCCACAAAACTATTTACCGGTTTGCCCTTATCGTTATAAAAATTCCAGCGATATCCATATCGGCGCTCTGCTTACCGTCGTTAAGATCAAACGTCAGAGACTCTCGACTGATCTGTATCGATGCGTTAAGGCGCGTTCCAACGCCGGGCATTTGCGCCAGGTTGAGTGTCAATTCAGTTGGTATCTGACGCTGTGAAACAGGAGCGTCGACAATCAGACGCATATCATCTTCCCGTGCGCTTGGTCGGATCTTTTCAGCTTTCTTTTTGAGCGTCAAAAGTGGTAAAGGAGCGGTCTTGAAGTAGCTTTGGCGCAGGCGGACTGTCAAATCCGGGCGGCCCACTATGCTCACTGAGATGTTTTTGAACTTACCTCTCTTTTGCTCTTCGCTATCAGGAGTCCACGCGAGCAGGTAATAGTTTGCAGTCTCATCAAGCATCCTATTTATCCACTTAGCCATTGGCGCGTTGGTGTTGCGAGGCGCGTCCGCCAGTATCGGCAGCGAGTGCGTTAAGGCCGTCCTGCGACGCGGAAATCTCACCGGTGGTTACGGTGGCGGTCATGCCTTTTGAATCTATCGGTCTGTTATTGGTCACGTCGAGAGACTCGCTAATGAGGCCGCGAGCATCGAGTGTGTAAATCACGACGCCGGCCCGTCCGGCGGCATCAGTAATACGCTTGATTCTGTCGCGCGAACCCGTTTTGAAGTCGTTCAAATAGAATCCGTCAGAGACGAAAAATACCAGCTTGCGTCCGGGTAGTTGGCTGGCGCTCCGCATTAGTCCTTCCAACAGGCGCAGCGTGTTGTCTGTATCGGGCGCGGCAAACGTCACGATCTGTTGAGCGCGTTGCATCACAAGGTTTTTGGCCGATTGCGGCGAGACCGTACAGCCAAAGGCCTGGGCGCAATTCTGTATTAGTATTTGCTGGATGTAATAGGTGATGGTTTGTTCGTCGCCCTCACGAATCTTGAGGGCGATATATTCAGACATCGGCGGGTTGTCCAGTGTCTATTTTGGTGTTCGTGCGATAGTTGAGGCGTGCGACCGCAGAGCGCAGAGCGACTTTGTCATCCGTAAACTGCTGGAGGAAACCTATTTGTCCGCTGGCTGAGGTTATTGCCACTTGATCGCGTTCGTCCATGCCGTGATCGATGAAGTCGAGCAACGCTTTGCAGTATTCACGAGGCTGGTCGGAGCCAAATGAAGATCGTCGACAAAGTAGATCACCGTGCGACCATTGGCTGCCGGGGCCGGCGCGGAGGGTGAGGCGGGATTCGTCACCGCCGCGGTGCGATCTGCTTCGGCCTTCGTTGTTTCACGCAAGCTCCCGGATGCAACGCTCTCAAAGAAAGCGATGCTTCGTGGTTTGTTATCAACCTTGAGAACAAACTGTTCGGGGTTCAAACCGCTCACGAAACGGCCTTTCTTATCGAAGACCATGGCATCCGTTTGCACGAGTTCGGTGTTAACGCGGATGACGTCGTCGGCCTGAGGTTGCTGCGGCGGGTTTGGCGGGCTTTGCCCACGGGCCGAAGTGATAGCCAGAAACAGGACTGCGACAACTATAAATAGGTGGTGCCCGCGACGGGGGTTGTAAACGCTCATGTGACTATTTATGGTTTTGCGCGAAGCTCTTTGATTGTGCCCTTAATTCGATCCGCGTCAGCAGCCTTCGGATCCAAACTAAAGGTATTTTTCCAGTTCGTCGGCAGCTGCAGTGTTTTGGTGAGCGCTGAGATAAAGACCGCCCAAATATTTGTGAACCAACGCGATGTTCTCCCCACCATTACTGACCGTAAGCTGAAGCTCTTTTGAGCCTCTTCATAGCGCTTCGTTTTGAGGAGCGCCATACCAAGATAGTAATGAGCGCTGGGGCCGCTGCTCTTGAGTTTGAGGGCCTCTCGTAAGTGCGTCTCCGCCTGATCCAACTTGTTCTGATTGTAAAAGGCAATGCCGAGATTGAGTTGAGTAGTCGCATCAGTCGGGCGCAGTTTTTAGCAGTGCCTCGAACGTCTCCGCTGCCTTGTCCCACTGACTAAGTTTGAGATACTGGAGGCCAAGCTCATTCAGGGCAAGCGCAAAACCTGGGTAGGCGACTACTGCTTTGTCCAGCAGCTCCACCGCGTTCTTGGCATTTCCTTTTGTGCGGCTGCCACTCCTTTTTGATAAAGGTCGATCGCCGCCGCCGGCACGTTAGCAAACGCCGGGTTGGAAGAGTTTGCCTTAAGCCGCATTTGCACCGCGACGGTAACCACACGGCCGCCGCCCTGACCGGTCAAGGTTCACGGGCTCGCGCGACGTTTCATACTCTTTGCCCCCATCGACAACAACTGTATAGTCGCCGGGCGGCATACTGTTGAACCGGAAGAGCCCCATCCTGATCCGTAACGGTCGATGGCGTGCTGAAAACATTGTTACTCTCCAGTCTCACCTTGAACGCTGAGCCTGCCAGTGATTTGACCGGCCGGCAAATAAATGCGCCCTTGAATTGTGTTAGAGCCCTCGCCGGGTATGTCATGCGAACTGCCAGGGTTCTGAGCGTTAACCGAAAGGCCATACGAGAGCACCAGGCAAGCTGCAAAAGCAAAACTTGAAAAAGCTGTTCGTTTAGAAGAGCAAATGAACCGATTCGATTCGTGAACATTAAGTGTTACCCCTCCTGTTGAAATTTATTTAGTGCACCAAGCCTACGCATGTCTTTGATGGTGGCTCGCACCCGTTGAGCATCAGCGGCATTGGGGCTTAAACGAAGATATGTCTCCAATTCTTCAGCCGCGCGCCCGTAATCTCGTTTTCTCCAGTAGAGCCCGCCAAGGTAGTAATGCGCCAATCCAAGTTGATCGCCGCCCGCCTCAGTCGCGCGCAGCAGTTCCTTTTCAGCCTCGTCATAATTCCCAAGATGGGCCAACGCGAGTCCCAGATACATGTGTGCGGTAGGGGCGGACGGGTTCTGTTTCAAAGCCTCGCGCAACTGCGCTTCTGAATCTGCAAAACGCTTTGCTTCCAACAATGCGATTCCCAGATTGAGCCTGGGTGTGAAAGCATCGGGAGTAAGTTCTGGAGGCAGTTTTCAGAGCCTCTACTGCCTTGTCGGCATGTCCCAGCCTCCAGATACTGCACACCCAGTTCGTTGAGTGCTAGTGGAAATTTCGGATAGAGCGACACGGCAGCTTTCAGGTTATCGATAGCCTTCACCGTATCACCAGACTGAGCCAGTTCTGAGACCCTTCTCGTATCGCTTGCGAGCGGCTTCGGAACTTCCGCGAGCGCTGCATTCAACATGGAGGCCTTGGCGCGATCAGCCCCGATTTTTGGCTGCAGGTGGATCATCACGGTATACCTGCGTGACGTGCTGGGAGCTGGGAATCCCAGATCTCGACAGGTTCGCATCGTTGTCGATAAAGACACTCTCGCTGGCAGACTCATACTCCTCACCGGCGATTACAACCACGGTGTAACTGCCGGGCGCCAGACCGGCGAAAGTGAACGATCCGCTGGTATCCGCCAATACCGTTATCTCTCCGGCAGTGTAGCTCTGGAGCTTGATCTGGATAGAACCTTCTGCTCGCCGACCGGAAGGAAAGAACACATAGCCCTGGATAACATGATTGCCACCCGTGCCATTTGAGGCCCTACCGCTCCCCTGGGGGTAGACGGAAACCGGTATGAGAAATAGCAAGATAATAAATGAAAGGAAAGCTTCTCGGGCACTCGTTGGTATCAGAATTTGGGAAGAGTGGATGAAGAGCATTTGACACCTCTACAATAGCTCGCATGAACTCAAGGGGAGTAGTTTGTATTAGATTTCAACGAGGAGTGTTGGATGACATCATAATCCAAAAGAAACGGGGAGAAGCGCATTTAGCGCCTCTCCCGGTGAATCAGCTAATGGCTATCGCCTTGCGGCGGAAGCTAGTGCTTAGAAGGTGAACTTAGCACCAAACCTGAAGGCCGAGGGAGCCTGCACCAGCAGTGCCGATCAAAGAGGGATTGGCTACTGGGGCAACGCCCGCGACGCCGCTATTGATCGTGAAGGTTTGATCCATAGTTATGGCACGTTGACTGTTGAAGACGTTGAACCAGTCTCCGGAACAGACGCAACTCACGCTTCTCACCCAATTTAATCGGGTAATAGGCGCCCAGGTCCAAATTCATCGTTGTCGGCGATCGGTTGGTACCGACGCTGTTAACGAAATTCGGAAATCCGGGCGTAGATGCCGATACGGTCGGAATAATCGCCGTACCGCGTTGCACCTGCGAAGCCTTCGTTATTTCCATAGATCGGATGCGGAATCAGCTGGTTGAAAGGCACGCCGGATTGCACGTGAAGTTTCCGCTAAGCAGGAGCTTCCACGGGGTCCGATAGCTGCCGTTGAACTAGAACTGATGCGGCCGATCGTTCGGCAAGCGTCCGTAGGTGTTGTTCGAGCAGGCTCTGAAGGTCGAACAACGAAGTGATGTTCGGATCAGACTGTCCGTTGTCGTTGCGGAACAAGCCTTCGTAGTTACCGATCAGGCTTGAGAATACGTACGAAGCGATAAACTGATAGTTGTTCGTGAACCGCTTCGTGGCAGTAAACTCAATTGCGCGATAGAAGCGCTGAGCGCGGCCAAAGCACTGTGGCGCGCGGCCAGTTGCCGGATCACCAGCGCAGGCATTTGCCTCAGTGGTGCCAACCTTGTTCGCCCTGGGTTAAAGATGAAGTAGGTATCACCATCATCAAAAGACCCGTCTTCAATCACGTTTACCATCGATCGATAGATACCGCGACTGCCGAGGGGTGATGTTTCTGCCAACCTCGATCTCGCCGCCGAAGGTCATCTCGCGAATGCTCCGAGGCTTTAGACCCTCATCAAGCGGTGTGGCATCAGATCCCAAATTGGTTGAGCCGGTGCTAACACCGGGAACAATAAGGGAGCCCACCGGGCATTTAGAGTGCCCACGTTAAAGTTCTTGTCAGTCTGAACATCGCCACCCGCAGCGCGGACGTTGACGTCCAGGGGAACAGAACTTCAATGAACTGAGCGTAGTTAAAGAACAACTTGCCCTTGCCTTTTCCGGTGAAATCCAGAGCTAGGCCAAACCGCAGGGGCGAGGTTGTCGCTAAAGCTGTTGAACTTGATATAGCTCGATCCATCATTGTTATAGGCTTGCTGGAAATCCCAGCGAGCGCCATAACTAACTCTGCCAGTTTTTAGCAAACTTCCAGTCGTCTCCCAGATAGGCGCTTTCACACGTTCGTAGTAGTCTTACCAACGAGCTCGAAATCGCGGAGCGCGTGGTATTCTAACCAGGAACGGAGTTCCGAAGGCTTCCGCTGTGGTTATCGAATTCGCGACCGGATTCACTGTCAGGCCTAAGGCCGCCAATGTAGCCGCCGGAATGGACGAAACGCGCGTCACACCCGCGGCACTTGGGCAGTTAATTACCGTGCCACGGACCGTGCAAACCAGCCAGCTTGTTGGCGATGCGCGAGCCGTTCGTCACGTTTGATGCGCCGTTTGTGGGGTCAAGCCGAGGCCAGGAGTAAACGCGTAGGTGACAGCAGGTCCGCTCGAGAGCGTGTTGATGTCGTACTTGTTCTTGAAATACTCAAAGCCCACTTGATGGTGTGCGTCCCAAAGATGTTCTGCAGCGTGCGCGTTAAGCTCAGCGACGTCGCGGCTCTGGGTTGAAAATAGTCCAAGCCGGGACCACGTGAGTAGCCGCGTTGCAGTGAGCCGCCCCGGCCATCGACGAAATCAATGTTGCCGGTTCCGAGACAGCCACTAGCAGGACAAGTGACACCGGTCTGTACTGGAGTCAGTACCGTGCTGCCTCTTAGCACCGCAAAGTTGTCGGTAATCAACGGCTTGTCGATCGCTCGTGGAATGGTATTGGCTCTCTGGAAGTGCAGACCACCGGAGAACTCCGCGATGAAGTTGTTGGTGATCGTTGAGTTAGAGCCGAAACGCGTAGTTATGACCACCGGTCTCCACGCAGTTCCTTCGAAAGCGGTGATGATCGTCGCCGAACCCGTTAACATTGTTCAGCGCGGCGGTTGCCAAAAACCCGTCAACCTTCGTGGAAATCACCAAACGTGGAAGCCGTGAAGGTGTTTCATGTTATTCAGGGCCCAGGTGATCTTGCCGGCATAGAAAGGAATGGTGACCTTATTCGAAACCGGGTTGTGGAAGGTTTGCGTCAAATAGTAGTTGCTGCGGCGCTGGGGATTGAAGGCGCCGAAAAACCAAGCTTCGGTCTTTTAATGGGATCCACCGACGTCGACGCCCTGCGTCGGACTTAGAGAAGCCATTGAAAGCAGATCCGGTGAACGGGAAATTCTTTACGCCACGGACCAGGCCCTTTGTGGTTCCGTAACCAAAAATGTCGCCGTGAAATTCGTTACCACACTCTTAGTGATTACGTTAAAAGATTCCGCCGGTGGGACTTGCCATACTCTGGACCATAAGCACCGGTTTGATTCGACTTCCTGGACGAATTCGAAGGGAAGGTTTGCGCCTCGATCCGCCAAACGCGGGGTCCGTTGTATTCACGCCGTCCAGAATGTAGTTGTTCTCTGGGGCCTGAGGCGCCGCCCACTGAGGATCGCGGTCACGACCAGTTTGCATCGCGCAGCCCTGAACGGGTCGCCGTAGGAGCAATCGTGTAAAGCCCCTGGACTGTTCTCTGCGTCCGGGAAATTCGAAAACTGATCCGACGAGACGTTGCTGCCCGTAGTGTTTTGCGTGGTGTCGACCGCCGCGCCGCCGGTGTCGGTGACGTTCACGGTCGCGCCTATCTGGCCAGCCGTGAGCGAAATATCTCAACGATGAAGTCTTGGAAAGACTGACTTCGACGTCTTTCTCTGCTCAAACTTGAGAAGCCTTTTTCCGGCCGCCTCGACCGAGACCAAGCATCTTCCGGGGAAGATTCTGGACGCGGAAATGGCTCCGACCTCGTCGGTAGTAACCGACTGGCGCACTGATCAAATTGGGACTCGTGACGTTAACCGTTGCGCCTGGAACCGCGGCTCCGGCCCTGGTCAGCGACCGTGCCCTCAAGAGAACCTCGTCGTCGAAGACTGTGCAAACGCGCTGAGCGAGTACACAGTACAAACAGCGACAGGACTATAAAGCGGTACATGCTGTTTTTCATGCTTAGCTGATCCTTTCTTCAATTGGTAAAACTGGTAAAGTGCCGCTGACCCGAACCGCGCGTTCCGCGGCAAGCCAAGCCCCGGCAGACGCGACGCAACGGCATTATCATGGTTGGATTCTGAGAAGACTGCATAATACGCAGCGCTGATTTTGCAACCAGTATGCCCACCGGCGGAAAAGGAGTAATGCCTTAAATTCGGCGATTTTGGCCCAAATCTCTCGGTCAAACTGACGCTGCATATCCAAAATATTGGGAACAATCCAGAAATCACAACCGGGCCGGGCACTGGCTCGCTGGCAGCAGCGGCGCTGCCTTTGGTCGCCCTCGGAAGCAAGAGTCGGCTCAGATTCTATAAGCGAAGAGGATAATTAGCGACCTGCGGAGAGTTTGCCAGTCTCGACGCGGTTTTTCAGATCAGTCGACAGCGGTTCACGATTTTCGCCTTGTGTTAGACTGTCGCCAGAACCACAGTCAGATAACCGTCTTGTCCGGAACGAATCTATCGCGATCCTGTCCATAACATAATTCGACTTCGCACCGACAATAGCGAAGGCGAGTTGATGTGCGTTTGATCGACACGCAGGAGTTTCAGAGACTGCGACGTATCAAACAGCTCGGACTGGGACTCTGCTACCTATCAGGGTGCAGGAACACTCTCGCTTCACCCATTCGCTCGGCGCCTTCCACTTTGATGACTCGCGTCCTTGATCGCTTGGGCGAAAGATATGCAATGAACGATCAGGACCCACACTCGCCGCGCGCGCAGCGTTGCTTCACGACGTGGGCCATGCAGATCGTTTTCACATGTAATGGAAAAAGTGCTCGGCCTTCACCATGAAAAGTGGACCGTCGAAGTTGTGCTGAGTGAAGCGACGGAAATAGGGCAACTGCTCCGCTCATATTCGGCGGACTTACCAAACAAGGTCACGAGCAATTATTGAGGGAAAGTTTCAGCCGGCGGCTTGTGCTCAACTCGTATCTTCACAACTCGATGTGGATCGAATGGATTACCTGCTGCGCGATTCGTTGATGACGGGAGCGAGCACGGCATCCCACGATCCTCGAGTGGATCATTAACGCCCCGGCGATCGATGAAGAACATGATCAGAATCTGAGTTGCGCGCGTCTGTATGCCGTTGAAGAGTATTTGCAGGCCCGGTATTACATGTTTCGCCAGGTCTATTTTCACCGCACCTTGCAGCTCGGCTAGGCGGTATTGCGAGCGATCCTCGCGGCGCGCTTTGAAGCTGCTCGAGACCGGCGAGCCGGTTTAGCGCGCCCCAGGTACTGCCTTTGAAAAGTCTTGCGCCGAAACGAACTGACGATTACCGCAGTATCTCGAGGTCGGACTGACTCTGACGTTCTGTTTCATGTGAAGCAATGGCAACGATCGTCTGATGAAATCCTGTCGGACCTCAAGCGGCGCCACCGCACGCCGGTTGTTCAGGCGATCGATCTCGACAGTGCCGCAAGGCGGACCTGGCCCGAATTTCTATCGGCTGCGCGAGAGCGCGTCGTCCAGGCGGGTTACGACCCGGATTACTACTTCATCGAAGATCGAGCCAGCGACGTCCCCTACTACAACTTCTACACAGCGGAAGGCGCCGGGAGCCGAAGAGCCGGATTTATGTGGAAGATGGCTACTGCCCAGCCTCGCTATGCGTGGAGGATCACTGAGGTCAGTGACGTTGTCCGCGGACTGCAGCGCGGCTACGAGCTGCACTGAGTTTCACTCCCGGGCTGAAGCGAAAGCCGAAGTTTATCAGCTCTACCACAAGCTGACACCAAAGGACCGATCAGCTACCCAAAGCCAGTGAAGTCCGGGTCCACAATCTTCAGTCAGTTGCGACGAAAGAGTCGTGAATAAAACTACTTTCTCCGGGTTGAAATGCAGGACTGAATCCAGGTTGCCGCCATGCGGCACTGCTCATTGAATCCAACAGTTATGTTGGTTGGAGATTAAAGATGGCGAGAGTTGGCGAACGCGAATGTCACGACAGCCGACAAGTACATGCACCAGATGGCCTCGAAGGCAGGCAAAAGATTGGGCAATCAACTGCTCAACCATCTCTGTTCTATGCGCGCCGCCCGTCGATCTTCAGAGGGCGCGAGCATTTTGGGTTGCCATTGAGGCTTCGGATTGTTTGAGTTGCGGCGCTGATCAATCGGCGCGTTGCCTTCCTCAATGGTTGTTTGACGGTTCGTCTGCCGTGACAGCCAGCTCGGTGTTTCCGGCATGGTTGATGCCTGGCGATTATGCAAACAGTGATGTTTATCTCGGGCGGAACGTTGGCGGGTTCGCCGACGCTGCCGACATTACAGCAATGCGTAAC
>ERZ1370068.5024-contig-4066_pt1 | contig 93502 bp, 172 predicted proteins | sample MGYA00561227_ERZ1370068 | MGnify/ENA primary metagenome ERZ1370068 (study PRJEB38410, sample SAMEA6850437) | metagenome | study: Metagenomic assessment of the ecological functions of the soil: analysis of the soil microbiota associated with the... | reverse complement strand
GGTTACTGCATGCTTCGCCGATTACGTCTGGCGGCACGCTAGCCATCGCCGGACATCGTGCCGGAGGAAGGACGCGGCTCTCGAGCGGCGGCGCTGTACGCGCTGGGGCTCCATTTGCGAACCGCTAGCGGTGGCGTTTCACCGGCGGAGCGGCGTACCAGGGGTGGCTGGCCGACGCCGGATTCCAGCCTCCTGAGCTCCACCAGCTGGTCGACGATTTCCCCGCTGATGTTGATCATCGCTCGCAAGCCGGGCGAGTGACTGCCGGGTGGTTCGTCTCAGTGAGCCGGTGATAGAAGTCGATCATGCGCGAGGTTGATCTCACGACGACTGATGGTCGCGTCCTGCACGCGTACGACGTGGGCCTCACCGGCCGGTCCTGATGAGTTGGTCGTTTTGTGGCATGGCGGCACGCCCAACATTGGTGCCCCGCCCGAGCCACTGTTCGAGGTCGCGCGTTCTCTGGGCATGCGTTGGATCGGCTATGACCGACCAAGCTACGAGGCTCAGCCTCATAGCGGCGCGACCGTAGCCTCAGCCGCGTACGACGCCGCCCAGGTTGCGGCTCACCTCGGAGGTCGAGAGGTTCGCGGTTTTCGGCCACTCCGGTGGCGGTCCGCGCGCCCTGGCTTGTGCCGCGTTGCTCCCGGATCGAGTACCGGCGGCGATCAGCGTCTCCGCCACGGCGCCGTGGCCTGGCACAGGCCTCGACTACTTTGCTGGAATGGCAGCCGGCACTGCCCGGGAGCTGCGTGCCGCCGCTCGAGGACGCGCCGCACTCGAACAAGTCCTTGCTGAGAAATGAGTTCGATCCGGAGTCGTTCATCGCCGCCGACTACGCAGCACTCGACGGCAGCTGGTCCTGGTTCAGCGGCATCGTGCAGGCTGCGACGGTCGATGGGCCGGACGGCATGATCGAGGATGATCTTGGCTCGATGGCTCCGTGGGGCTTTGATCCCGCGCTGATCACGACACCGACGTTGATCATGCATGGGACGGATGACCGGATGGTGCCCAGCTCACATGGGGAATGGCTCGCAGCGCGCTGTCCGGCCGCAGAGCTGCGGCCTGGTACGCGGCGAGGGTCACGTCTCGGTGCTCAACTCCGGGTCCGATGCGCTTGCCTGGCTCCGCGATCGCTTCGAGCTTGTCGAAGGGTCGATGTAGCCGCGCCAGGTTCAGCCCGCATTGAGCGACTAAGGCGAGCCTTATTTGAACCTGCTCGGCGAATTAAGGCACACTGGTGTTGTGAAAAACTTCCAGCGGGTCACCACAGGTGCCGCCGGGGTTCCTCAGAACGCAGAGACCGACGCATCGACGCGGCACCGGGTAGCCAGTTCCCATTCTCGAGCACGGGCCGTCGACTGCGGCGGAGTTGGCTGAGCGGCTGGGGCTGACCCCAGCAGCGATCCAGTCGGCACCTCGACGTGCTGCTCGCCGCCGGGCATCTCGAAGCCCGCGAGCAACGTGATCTACGGCGCGCGCGGGCGCAGCCGCCCTGCCAAGGTATTTTGTGCTCACTGACGCCGGGCGTTCGGTGTTCTATACCGCGCACGACGACCTCGCCATCGAGGCCCTGGAATTCCTCGCAACATCGTGCTGGGTCCTGACGCCGTCACCCGGTTTGCAGAGAGCGCGGATGGCCGAGAGCGAAGAGCGCTACCGGGAGCGAATGGCCAACGCCGCGCCGGACATCACCCCTGCCCAGGCACTCGCAGTCGCCTTGTCCGAGGACGGGTACGTGGCTTCCACTCTGCCTTCGGCAATCGGTGAGCAGCTGTGCCAGCATCACTGCCCGGTTGCGCACGTAGCCGAGCGTTTTCCTAAGATCTGTGAGGTTGAGACCGCCGCGTTCTCGCGGCTCGCTCGGCGTCCATGTGCAGCGCCTCGCAACCATCGCGCACGGCGATGGCGTCTGCACGACTCATGTTCCGAACGTCCCCAGGGACGCAGCGACCGATATGACCACATCCGAAAGGCCATGATCATGACCCAAACTCAGGATCCCACTGTCACCCGACCGGTCGGCACCGGCCAGACCCAAGATCAACATCTGGCTGCCCTCGGTCACTATGAGTGGGGCTGGGCGGATAGTGATGTTGCCGGAGCCTCAGCGCAGCGTGGCCTGACCCCTGAGATCGTCGCCAATATCTCCCGGCTCGAGAACGAGCCGAAATGGATGCTTGATCTGCGGCTCAAGGGCCACCGGCTCTTCGGCCGCAAGCCGTTGCCCACCTGGGGGCCGAGCTCGGCGGCATCGACTTCGACAACATCAAGTACTTCGTGCCGCTCCACCGAGAAGCAGGCGGCGTCGTGGGATGATCTGCCGGCCGACATCAAGAACACCTACGACAGGCTGGGTATCCCCGAGGCGGAGAAGGCACGGCTGGTGTCTGGCGTGGCGGCTCAGTATGAATCAGAGGTGGTCTACCACAAGATCAACGAAGAGCTCGAGCGCCAGGGCGTGATCTTCCTCGACACCGACACCGGGCTCAAGGAGCACGAGGACCTCTTCAAGGAGTACTTCGGCACCGTCATCCCGGTCGGGGACAACAAGTTCGCGTCCCTGAACACCGCGAGTCTGGTCCGGTGGCTCGTTCATCTACGTGCCGAAGGGCGTGCACGTGGAGATCCCGCTGCAGGCCTATTTCCGGATCAACACCGAGAACATGGGCCAGTTCGAGCGGACGCTTGATCATCGTCGACGAGGGCGCGTACGTGCACTACGTCGAGGGCTGCACGCGCGCCGATCTACTCCTCCGACTCGTTGCACTCGGCTGTGGTGGAGATCATCGTCAAGAAGAACGCGCGCTGCCGCTACACCACGATCCAGAACTGGTCGAACAACGTCTACAACCTGGTGACCAAGCGGGCCACCTGCGACGAGGGCGCGACCATGGAGTGGATCGACGGCAACATCGGCTCCAAGGTCACCATGAAGTACCCGGCGGTCTACCTGATGGGAGAGCACTCTCGCGGGGAGACCCTGTCGGTCGCCTTTGCCGGCGAGGGTCAGCACCAAGACGCCGGGTCCAAGATGGTGCACGTGCGCGCCGCACACCTCGAGCTCGATCATCTCCAAGTCGGTCGCCCGGGGCGGCGGCCGTACGTCGTACCGCGGCCTGGTCCAGGTGCAGGAAGGTGCCCACCACTCAGCCAGCACGGTGAAGTGCGACGCGCTGCTGGTGGACACCATCAGCCGCTCCGACACCTACCCCTACGTCGACGTACGCGAGGACGACGTGTCGATGGGTCACGAGGCGACCGTCTCCAAGGTCAGCGAGGACCAGCTGTTCTACCTGAGGAGCCGAGGCTTGGGTGAGGACGAGGCGATGGCCATGATCGTCCGCGGCTTCATCGAGCCGATCGCGCGTGAACTACCGATGGAGTACGCGCTTGAGCTCAACCGGCTGATCGAACTCCAGATGGAGGGTGCGGTCGGCTGATCACACATCGCTGAACACCCACCAGACGGAACCAGAAAGAGACCTCTCGACGTGACCTTGCTTGATCAGGCTGCCGCACGGGTAGCCGATGCGGTGGAGAGCCGCCAGAAGGTGGCCAGCCGGCTGCACCCTCCCGGCTCCTTCGACCTCGCTGATCATCCTGTGCCGACAGGCCGGGAGGAAGCATGGCGGTTCCACGCCGATAAAACGGCTGAGGGCTTACACGACGGCACATTCGTGCCCGGCGGGTGGCGCGCGGGTGGAGATTCAGGCGCCGCCGGAGGTCGTGGTGGACCTGGTGGAGCGCGGTGATCCGCGCTTGGGCACGATCTACATCCCCAACGACCGTGTCGCAGCCCAGGCCTGGGACTCTTTCGAGCAGGCCCGGATCACTCTCGGTGCCACCTGGCGCAGAGTTGGACGAGCCGGTGGTGGTGAACGTCTTCGGCACCGGCAGCGAGGCCGCCGGGTTCAACCATCTTGTCCTGGACATCGGCGCCAACGCCCGAGCCACCGTCGTGCTGCAGCATCAACGGCTCGACCGTCCGTGCCGGCAACGCCGAGATCATCGTCGGGGACGGCGCCGTCGCTCATTCTGGTCTCGGTGCAGGACTGGGACGACGACGCCGGTCCATCTCGCGCACCTGCATGCCCGGATCGGACGCGACGCGAGCTATCGCCAGGCGCTGGTGAGCATCGGCGGCGACGTGGTCCGAATCTCATCCTCGGTCGACTTCGCAGCTACCGGGCGGGGAGGCGGAGCTGTTAGGCCTGTACTTCGCCGACGCCGGCCAGCATCTCGAGCACCGGCTGTTCGTCGACCACAATGCCCCGCGCACCCGCAGCAACGTGGACTACCGGGGCGCGTTGCAGGGAGCAAGGAGCACACACCGTCTGGATCGGGGATGTCCTGATCCGGAAGGTCGCCGAGGGCATCAAGACCTACGAGTCCAACAAGAATCTGGTGCTCACCGACGGTTGCCGTGCCGACTCGGTACCCAACCTGGAGATCGAGACCGGTGAGATCGAGGGTGCCGGCCACGCGTCCACGACTGGCCAGATTCGACGATGAGCAGCTGTTCTACCTGCGCTAGCCGCGGAATCGAGGAGGCCGAGGCCCGTCGCCTGGTTGTGCACGGGTTCTTCGCCGACATCATCCGCAAGGTCGGCGTACCGGAGATCGAGAAGCGGCTGCTCGAGGCCGTCGAGGCCGAGCTGGCGATCAACATAGGACTGCCGTCGTGAGCACGCTGGTTCGTGCGTCTGCTCAGTCGTCGACGACGTGCCGCCGGAGTCGGCCATTCCGGTCGAGGTGCCCCGAGAACGGCAGCTCGGGTCGAGCTGGCCATCGTCCATAGCAATGGAGCTTTCTACGCGATCTACGACGAGTGCTCGCATGCCCAGATCCCGCTGTCGGAAGGAGACGTTGGCGACGGCGAGATCGAGTGCTACCTTCACGGGTCGCGCTTCCGACTCTGCGCACCGGTGAGCCGATCGGCCTGCCGGCGACAGAGCCGGTGCCGATCTACCGCTGTCACGTCGAGGGCAATGACGTCCTGGTCGACGTCTCCGCACCCCTGGATCCACCGATGCCGATCCGACCGCTGCACCCACCTACGCACAGGAGTTCTGATTCTTCTATGTCCACTCTCGCTATTCGCGATCTTCACGTTTCGGTCGACACCGAGGCGGGCCCGAAGGAGATCCTCAAGGGGGTCGACCTGACGGTGAGCAGCGGCGAGATCCACGCGATCATGGGACCCAACGGTTCCGGCAAGTCGACCTTGGCGTACTCGATTGCCGGGCACCCGAAGTACCGGATCACCTCCGGCAGCGTGACCCTCGACGGCCAGGACCTGCTCTCACTGACGATCGACGAGCGAGCCCGCGCCGGTCTCTTCCTCGCCATGCAGTATCCGGTCGAGGTGCCCGGTGTGTCCAGTGTCGAACTTCTTGCGTTCGGCCAAGACCGCGCTCGACGGCCAGGCGCCGAAGCTGCGTACCTGGGTGAAGGAAGTCAACGCTGCTATGGAACGGGTTCAGATGGATCCCGACTTCGCCAACCGGAGCCTCAACGAGGGCTTCTCGGGCGGGGAGAAGAAGCGGCACGAGATCGTTCAGCTCGAGCTGCTGAACCCGCGGTTCGCGATCTTGGACGAGACGGACTCCGGGCTCGACATCGATGCATTGCGCGTGGTTGCCGCCGGAGTGAACCGCTTCTCAGCGCAAGGCGACCGCGGAGTGTTGTTGATCACTCACTACATCCGGATCCTGCGCTACATCAAGCCGGACTTCGTGCATGTGTTCGTAGCCGGTCGAGTGGCCGAGCAGGGCGGTCAGGAGCTGGCCGAGCGGCTCGAAGCCGAGGGCTACGACCGCTACGTACGAGCGGCTGCGACCGCTGGGGCGGAGTAGCAATCATGTCGATCGACGGTGGGCCGGAGTACCCGGCCACCACGGATCTCTCCGACGTCGCGGTCGGCAATCTGGCGCTGGCCGAAGAGCCGATCGCCTTTGACGTCGATGCGATCCGCGCGGACTTCCCGATCTTGGAACGCACCGTCGGTGGCGCGCCGCTGATCTACCTCGACAGCGCCAACAGCTCGCCGAAGCCGCGGGTCGTCGTCGAGGCGATCGAAGATCACTACCTCAACCACAACGCCAACGTCGCTCGTGCCATGCACGTGTTGGGGGCCGAAGCGACAGAGGCATTCGAGGAGGCGCGCGCGCACAGCTGGCGCAGTTCATCGGTGCTAATCGCTCGGAGGAAGTGGTGTTCACCAAGAACGCCTCCGAGGCACTGAACCTGTGCGCGTACACGCTCGGCGCCTCCATCCGACCGGGCGACGAGATCGTCATCTCGGTCATGGAGCACCATTCGAACATCGTTCCGTGGCAACTTCTGGCACAGCGCACCGGCGCGGTGCTGCGCTGGTTCGACGTGACCGACTGAGGGACGGCTGGACCTGGACAAGGCAGCCGCGGAGGGTCTGATGAACGAACGCACCAAGATCATCTCCGTGGCGTACGTGTCCAATGTGCTCGGCACGGTCAACCCGATCAGCCAGATCGCCGCGCTCGGTCATGCGGTGGGCGCCACCGTGGTGGTCGATGCCTCGCAGGCCGTTCCGCAGCTGGCGGTCAACATGGCTGACGCTTGGGGCGGACCTGGTCGCCTTCACCGGGCACAAGATGGTGGGCCCCACGGGCATCGGGGTGCTCTGGGGACGGCTACGAGCTCCTGGCCGCGCTGCCGCCGTTCTTGGGTGGTGGCGAGATGATCGAGATTGTCACCATGGAAGGATCGACGTACGCGCCGCCTCCGCACCGCTTCGAGGCGGGTACGCCGCCGATCGCGCAGGCCGTCGGTCTCGCCGCCGCTGCGCAGTACTTGAGCGCGATCGGCATGGATCAAATCACCGCGCACGAACGCGACATCACCGCGTACGCGCTGGAAGGTCTGCGGAGCACTGCCCGGCCTCACGGTTGCTCGGACCAGACCGAAGCCGTTGATCGCGGCGGTGCCGTCTCGTTCACACTCACCGCCCCGGACGGGCAGCCGATTCATCCGCACGACGTGAGCCATCTGCTCGACTCGCGCGGCATCGCGGTGCGGGCCGGACATCATTGCGCGCGGCCGCTGCATGAGCGGTTTCGGCGTGCAATCCTCGACCCGCGCCTCGTTCTACCTCTACACGACACGTGCCGAGATCGATGCGCTTGATCGACGGTCTGGACTACACGATCGTCTTTCTTCGGGGGCTGCGATGAAGGTCGAGGATCTCTACCAGGAGATCATTCTTGATCACTACCGGACGAAGCATCACAGCGGACTGCGGGAGCCGTACGACGCTGAGGTCCAGCCACGTCAATCCCACCTGTGGCGACGAGGTGCGGCTTCGGGTGCACCTGGTCGGGGACACTGTGACGGATGTGTCGTATGAGGCGATGGGCTGCTCGATCTCGCAGGCGTCCACGTCGGTGATGACCGACCTGGTGATCGGCAACGACGTCGCGTACGACCTGGACTTGTACGAAGAATTCTTGACCATGATGCAGAGCAAGGGCGAGATCGAGCCCGACGAGGAGCGACTCGAGGATGGCGTCGCATTCGCAGGCGTCGCCAAATTCCCGGCCCGCGTGAAGTGCGCCTTGATCGGCTGGTCGGCCTTCCGGGACGCAGTGCATCCGCGCCCAGAGTGCCCAAGCGAGCGTAGTTAAGGAGATAGAGCAATGACCGACACTCGCAGCTATGAGGACGTCTCGACCGATCCATCCGAGCGCGCGAGGCCGACCCTCGGATCTGGTTGCCGACGATCTTGCCAGAGGTCGATCTTGGCATGAGCAATCGGAGCAGCCGGATGATCAGCGGCTGTTGGAGGACATCGAAGAGGCGCTCAAGGACGTTGTCGATCCCGAGCTCGGCATCAACGTTGTCGATCTCGGCCTGATCTATGGCTTGCACTTGGAAGACGACGACTCTTTGACCATCGACATGACGCTGACCTCGGCTGCATGCCCGCTGACGGACGTGATCGAGGATCAGACCCAGACCGCGCTCGAAGGGCTGGTCGATCGGTGGGTGATCAACTGGGTCTGGATGCCCCCGTGGGGCATGGAGATGATCACCGACGACGGTCGCGACCAACTGCGCGCTCTGGGCTTCAACGTCTGAGCGCTTTGTCGCTGACTCTCGGTTCGGGGAGGCGTGCGCGGCGGGCTGCGGCAAACGTGGTGGTCAGGTCAGTCGGCGATGGACGTGAGTCCCTGGTTGTGCTCGGGTTTCAAGCATCTTAGGTTTGCTACGCCCGCCCGCACGCCTCCCCGAACCTTTCAGCAGGTGGCGCTCAGGCGTGTAGCTGAGTGCGGTTGGTCGCGACGTGGTCGGTGATCATCTACTGCTGGTCGCGGCTGGGGTTGGTTGCTTGTGGTGCATCGGGTGACGATTGGCGGTGGAGCGGTGACTCACAAGAGGCGTCGGCGAGGAGTCATCCTCGTCGCGCGCCGGCCTCGTTGCCGGGGTGACGGCTGCTGCGGCACGCAACACCTACCCGGTTGGACATTTCACCTCGGCAGCTGGGCAAGATCGATTTCTGGCGGCCTACGACAAGGCGATGCAGGTATTGCCCGCACCGGAGCAGGCTCTGGACCTTCGCACCCAGTTCGGCGTTGTCCGGGTCTATCGCTTCACCAGCAGCGCTAGCACCGGCCGAGTGCCGATTGTGCCGCTACCGGGCCGTGCCTCCCGCCTCACCAATCTGGGCTGATAATCTCCCGACCCTGCTTCGGCAGGCACCCCATTTACACGGTGGATTTGCTCGGGGAGCCGGGGATGAGCATCCAGAGTCGACCGATCACCAGCGCTGCCGATCAAGCCCAGTGGCTCAATCAGGTCCCCGCGCAGCTGCCGGAACCCGCAATTCGACCTGCTGGGAGTCCCTCGATCGGCGGTTGGACTGCCATCAACCTTGCCGTTCACGACCCACGCAAGATCCGTTCAGTCATCCTTCTTGACCCGGTGTTCGTGTTTGGACCCATATCGACCGCCGCCATCATTCCGGTCGATCCCGGCCAGCGTCGGTTGGTTACCAAAGAGCTGGCGGGACTAACTTCAACAGCTGGACCGCCAACGGAGCACCCGTTGAGGACGTGGCTGCCGCGGAGATGATCGAGGCCGGCATGCAGAGTTACGCTCTCAAACTCCCCAGCCCGCAACAGATCGCCGAGCAACAGCTCAGCAACCTCACGCTCCCGGTTCTGGCGATCCTTGCTGGAAAGTCGCGCATGCACGATTCCCGAGCCGCGGCTACAGTCGGCGAACGCGCACTTCGTGCCGGGCAGGTGACTGTGTACCGGACGCGTCCCATGCAATCAATGGCGAATACCCGAAGCAGATCGCCGAGGACATCGAACAATTCCGGCTGCCGCTCGCGATGCACTCCGAGGTGTAGCCAAGCGCGGTTGATCGGGACTGCTTGGTGATCATCTTCAGCTGGTCGCGGCTGCAAGGGTTTCGTCCAGCCAATCGAACATGCGTTGCTCCAGAAGGGATCTGGCCATTGGCTCGCAGTGCCGGTCTGCACCTCGTCGGGGCCGACTGCATTCCTTGCTCGAAGAACCGGTCGAAGTCTGCTCGTCCTGGGTCGGTGCTGCAGCGGCGCTCGACGGGCAGCGTGCAGCAGGCGGGTCGGGCTAGCTCGGCGTGAGCGTCGAAGAGCGCCGGTCCTGCGTGCCGCCGACCGGCCAGAGACGTGGCGATACGCAGCCGCCCGCAGATACGCCGCACGCGCGCTCACCTGGTGGCCCGATGAGGCGCATCCCCGGCAACCGTCACCAGGCGCGCGGTCGCGATCCACTCCTGACACCAGCTGCCAGCTTCCGTCGACGACTCGGTCGGCCGTACAGCACACTCCGACGTCCCGGGCTCCATAGCACACCGCCCAGCGCGCATTGAAATTCCCGAAGTTGAACTGCTCGTGATCGAAAAACTTCCGCGCCATCTGCCGCTCCTCACTCGACCTCTGGTGAATAGCTTCCTAGTCGACCAGCGCACCTGCAGCCGCGTCGCAGCAAGCGATAATTGGCAGCAACCGGACGTGAGGGTGGTGCCATGCGATGACCGCGACCGTTCCGCCGTTATTTGGATCAGACATGCTGACAGACCCGTACGCCATGTACGCACAGGTGCGCGGGCCGATCGCGTGGAATGAGCAGATGGGCCTGTGGCTGGTCACTCGCTACGACGATGTGCGATGGGCATTGGGCGAGCCGAGGCTCTCCTCAACCATGCCGTCGCCCGCCGCAGGCTCCGCGGACGGGTCATCGGACTTTGCTTGCTGACATGTACACCTTTGTGAAATCCAGTCTGGTTTTCACCGATCCGCCGGACCATACGCGGCTCCGCCGCCTCGTCATTGCGGCGTTCGTTCCGTCAGTGATCAACGACTCTGGCCGGGCCGATCGCCGCGATCACCAACCGGTTGCTCGATGCGCACGCTGCCTCGCTCGATCTCGCCGCGCACCTGGCCGAGCCGATGCCGATCGCCGTACTCGGGCAGCTGCTCGGTGTGTCGCTATCGGAGCCTGAAGGCGCTCAGCTCAAACGGTGGTGCGATGACTTCTTGCTGCCCTCTGGGCGCGACATCAACAGCGTTGAGCTCAGATGAGCTGGCACGTGTGAAGGCGGCGGGCGAGGGCTTGCATGGATTCGTCGACACCGTTCTGGAGCCGTCGCACAGCTAACGGCACCGACGATGTCGTCGGCCGCCTGCTCGCGAGGGAGTCGGAGGACCGGCTATCTGAGCAGGAGCTGTTCGCGAACATCGTGCTGTTGCTCATTGCCGGTCACGAAAACTCGACGAGCTTGATCGGAAACGGCGCCGCCATGCTGCTCGGGCTTTCCGATGTCCGCGCAGAGCTGGCGCGAGACCCGTCCCGCTGGCCTGCGGCGATCGAGGAGCTGATGCGCCTGGTAACTCCAAACCAGTTCATCCGGCGCCTGGCGTTGGAGGACATCGCCTCGAGGTGATGCACACCATCCGGGCGGGCGACGCCGTACTGCTGATACGTCGCGGCCGCCAACCGGGACCCCGAAGCGTTCCCGGAGCTGGATCGGTTCGTCTTCGATCGCCCAAACCGACAAACCGTCGCACTTGGTCACGGCATCCACTACTGCCTTGGCGCGCCGCTGGCGAGGCTGCCGAAGGCCGCGTCGCCTTGCAGACCGTGTTCGAGCGGTGGCCGACTGTCCGCCAAGCTGGGGATCTGGTTTACGCCAACAACTTCAACGTGCGGTTTGCTGCATTCGCTGCCGGTTACCACGTCCTGAGCGGGCGGGTATCGGCGAAATTCTGTCGCGCCCGGGCCGGCCGGCAGGCTCAGCCTTCGCAGCACTGATGATGATCTTCATGGTGCGTCGTGTCCGGCGGCGGCCGTGGGGCTGGCACCGGCTGGATCCGTATCTGGGCTGAGCAGATCGTTGCAACCGCAGCCATACGCGCCCGGCGAGGCTCGTCGTCGACCTAAGGTGCCGGTACCGGCGCTCGACCGTGCCGCCTGCTCCGGGCGGGCGCCCGCGTGATCGCTGCTGCTCGAATTGCACGCGGGGCGTGCGCGTCAACGTACGAGCGAACTCTCAGCGATCATGCCGCCTCTGTCGTCGAGTGTGATCTGGCGGACTTCATCCCGCCAGGCCGGCCGTTCCGCCTGCTGGCCAACCCGCCCTACGCGCTCGCCACCGCCGCGGTCCTGGCGTTCGTGGCACGGGCATCGCACCCCACCGCCGCAGATCTGGTTCTGCAGCGAGCTGTCATAGGACATGTGGTGGACTACGGCCGCAAAGATCAGCGCCGATCTCCAGGCAAGCTGCGGTCTGCCGTTACCGCGAAAGGCGTTCATCCCGCCTCCACCCGTAGATTCAGCCGTCCTCCAACTCCGCGCGCCGAAAGCGCTGAATTCGACACAGCCGCGGAAGAGGCAACGGACATCCTCGCAACCAGCAGATCGGACCCGTCCGTACGACACTGGCGACCAAAATCGCGCCCTGTCGAGGAAGGGAGGAGCGGGTCCGTAGGGCCGGTGAAGGACGTAAGAGGTCTTGAAACCATCGGGAATTACCAACGGCAGCTGAACGCTCAAGGTAACCGCGGTCGTTCTTAGCCGGCCCCAGGGCACTCGCGACCGACCCGAGAATCTGAGAAAGCGATCTTTGGTCGCAGCAGTCACGTACGGAAGAGTGAGTCCGATGCTGGTCGCGAGGGATGTGGAGGTGCGCGCGGGTGCGCGTCTTCTGTTGGAGCATGCCTCCTTCCAGGTGGCGCCCGGCGACAAGATCGGCTTGGTGGGCCGGAACGGAGCTGGCAAGACAACGCTGACCAAGATCCTGTCCGGCGAGGCGCAGCCTGCCAGCGGAACGATCACCAGAACGGGCACGGTTGGATATCTGCCGCAGGATCCGCGGACCGGCGATCTTGATGTACTGGCCAAGAACCGCATCCTGTCGGCGCGGGGTCTGGACTCGGTCGTTGATCGACTGCGCCGCGCCGAGCTGGCAATGGGCGACGACTCGACCGCAGTGCGGGACAAGGCAATGGCCTCGTACGCGCGGGCTGAGGCAGAGCTGGCAGCGGCGGGTGGCTACGCAGCGGAAGTCGGAGGCGGCCCGAATCGCCAGCAACCTCGGGTTGCCGGAGCGGGTGCTTCATCAACCGATCGGGACATCTGTCGGGCGGTCAGCGGCGCCGGCGTCGAGCTGGCCAGGATCTTGTTCTCTGGAGCACCACACCATGCTGCTCGACGAGCCGACGAACCATCTCGACGCCGATTCGATCGTCTGGTTGCGCGACTTCCTGGCTGCCCATTCCGGCGGGTTGCTCGTGATCAGCCACGACGCCGGGCTGCTGGAGCGATGCGTCAACAAGGTGTTCCACCTCGATGCGAACCGCGCCGAGCTCGACATCTACGCGATGGGTTGGAAGCTGTATCTGCAGCAGCGGGAAACCGACGAGAAGCGCAGGAGGCGGGAACGGCTGAACGCCGCAGCGCAAGGCGGATCAGCTCTTCAGCCAGGCGGACAAGATGCGCGCCAAGGCGACCAAGGCCATGGCCGCGCACAACATGGTCCGGCGAGCCGAGCGGTTGCTGGCCGAGACTCGATGGCGAACGCGCCCGCTGACCGGGTAGCCAAGATCAAGTTCCCGGATCCAGCGCCCTGCGGAAAGACACCGCTGACCGCGACAGACCTCAGCAAGAGCTATGGATCACTCGAGGTCTTCACCGATGTCGATCTCGCCGTCGACAAGGGCAGCCACGTCGTGGTGCTCGGCCTCAACGGTGCCGGAAAGACCACACTGCTACGAATCCTCGGCGGGCCTGGACGATCCCGACACCGGTGATGTCGTCGCGGGTCACGGACTGCGCATCGGCTACTACGCGCAGGAGCACGAGACCTTGGACATCGGCCGGTCGGTGCTGGCAAACATGAAGACCGCTGCGCCGCAGCTCCGGTGACACCGATGTCCGGAAGGTGCTGGGCGCGTTCCTGTTCAGCGGTGACGACGTCGACAAGCCAGCGAGCGTGCTGTCGGGCGGCGAGAAGACCCGGCTGGCATTGGCGATGCTGGTCTGCTCGAGCGCCAATGTGCTGCTGCTGGACGAGCCGACCAACAACCTTGATCCTGCCTCGCGCGCAGAGGTGCTCTCAGCGATCAAGCGTTACCCAGGCGCCAGTCGTGCTGGTCACCCACGATGAGGGTGCGGTGCGACGCTCTTGATCCCGATCGTGTCCTCCTGCTGCCGGATGGCGTGGAAGATCTCTGGAGTCCTGAGTACACGGATCTCGTCGCCTTGGCCTGATCACGCCGTCGCTGATCATTCGCACCGCAATGCGCGATTGATCAGCCCTGATGCAGGCGCCAGAGATCATCTGGACGCTCCTTGGCGTGATCAATCCTGCAAGATAATCGTTGATCAGTCAGAAACCGCCCAAACGCTAGTCGGAAACATGCTAGAAATGGGTGATCGTTGATCTTGGATTGTCGATCACTGGTCTGGCAAACATTGGTGTGGCAGACAATAGTCCGGCTAAGTCGTCGCCTAACGCGATGACACCAAGACACAGGGAGGCGCAGTGGCCAAGGCATTGGCTAAAGGTTCACGCATCACCGGGGCGCAGCGGACAACGCTTGCTTCCCAGTACGCCAGGCGGTACGCCGCGGGCGAGCAGCATCCGCAAGATCGCGGAAGATGCCGGTCGTTCCTTCGGGTTCGTGCACGGCGTTTTGAAGGAAGCCGGAGTTGAGCTCGCGCGGCCGCGGCGGCGCTACCCGCGGTGTCGAAGAAGGCAGCGTCGAGCAGCGCGGCAAGAAGAAGCACCACAGCCAGCCAGGCCAAGAAGACAGCTGCGAAGAAGGCTCCCGCCAAGGCGGCCAAGGCTCCAGCCAAGAAGTCGGCGGCCAAGAAGGCGCCCGCAAAGAAGGTCGACCGCCAAGGCGGCCAAGGCTCCGGCGAAGAAGTCGGCGGCCAAGAAGGCCCCGGCAAAGAAGACCGACCGCCAAGGCGGCCAAGGCTCCTGCCAAGAAGTCGGCGGCCAAGAAGGCCCCGGCAAAGAAGACAACCGCCAAGAAGGCTCCTGCCAGGAAGCGCTGACCGCGACTCATCCTCCAAGGCCCGGCCGCGACGTTGCGGTCGGGCCTTTGCGCTGCGCCTATGTCGGCGGGCTGAGGACCTTCCAGCGGCCTGTCTGTCGGAGGCCCGGAATAGCCTGGGGCCGCCGAGCGTTCCCAGCCCCGGAGGAAAGCCATGTCGATGTACATGCTGATGGCGGCGCATGTCGCAGGATCCCGACGTCGCCCAGCATCAGCTGAGCCCCGGCGTCGTCTGGCGTGTCCTGCGGTTCGCGAAGCCCTACCGGTTGCTGATCAGCGTTTTCGTTGTCCTGAGTGCATCTTGATGTCCGCGCTCAGCGGTGGCTCCGCCGCTGCTCTTCAAAGCAGATCATCGACAACGGGTATGCTGCAGGGCGACCGCCGCGTCGTGATCATCCTGAGCGTGACGGTTGCAGCGTCTGGCCGCTGCTGCAGGCGGTGCTCGAACGTGGTGCAGCGGTGGTTTTCTGCGACGATCGGCGAGGGCTTGATCTTCGACCTCCGTACCCAGGTCTTCGACCATGTGGTGCAGATGCCCGTCGCGTTCTTCACCAGAACCCAAACCGGGAAGCTCGGTGTCACGGCTCAACTCAGACGTGATCGGCGCACAGCAAGCTTTCACCTCGACCCTCTCCACGGTGCTGTCGAACTTGATCAGCCTGATACTGGTGCTGGCAGCCATGATCGTGCTGAGCTGGCAGCTCACCCTTGCTGCGTTGATCATGTTGCCGATCTTCCTCATTCCCTGCCAAGATCGTCGGCCGCAAGCTTGCAGACCTGACGCGTCGTCAGATGCAGCTCAACGGTGACATGTCGGCGACCATGACCGAGCGTTTCAGTGTCAGCGGAGCACTTGCTGGTCAAGCTTTTCGGCCGGGTCGTCTGAAGGAGCATGATCGGTTTCGCAGAGCGTGCCGGAGCCGTACGCGATGTCTCGGTCAAGATCGCCATGAACGGGCGCTTCTTCATCACCTCGCTGGGGCTGGTCGCGGCGTTGGCTACCGCGCTGGTGTACGGCGTGGGTGGGTCGCTTGGCCATCGACGGCGTGCTCACCATCGGCACCCTGACGGCCTTGGCCGGGCTGCTCACCCAGCTGTACGGGCCGCTGCACCCAGCTCACCAATCTCCGTATCGATGTCATGAACGCCCTGGTGAGCTTCGACCGAGTCTTCGAGGTGCTCGACCTCGGTGCCCATGATCCGCGACGCCGAGGATGCGGAGGCCGTCGAAGGGCCCGGCTTCGGTGAGCTTTGAGCATGTCTCGTTCAGCTACCCGACCGCTGATCAGGTTTCACTGGCGAGCTTGGAGTCGATTGCCTCGCTCGATCAACGACCGAGTGGTGAGGTCCTGCACGAGGTGTCGTTCAGCTGTTGCGGCTGGCCAGACGGTGGCGCTCGTCGGCCGATCCGGCGGCGGCAAGACGACCATGACGCACCTGATCGCCCGGCTCTACGACGCCACCTCCGGAACGGTCTCGCGTCGCCGGCACCGACGTCAAGAAGCTGACGCAGGCTTCGCTGCGGGCTGCGGTGGGCTATGTCACCCAGGACGCGCACATGTTCCACGACACGATTCGCGCGAACCTCCGCTACGCCCGCCCCGATGCCACCGAGGCCGAGCTGTGGGAAGCGCTGGCGGCTGCGCAGACTCAAGACGCTGGTCGAGAAGCCTGCCTGACGGGCTGGACACGGTGGTCGGCGAGCGCGGCTACCGGCTGTCCGGTGGCGAGCGGCAGCGGTTGGCCATCGCCCGGCTGCTGCTCAAAGCACCGTCCGATCGTGGTGCTCGACGAGGCCACCGCGCATCTCGACTCAGAGTCCGAAGTCGCTGTCCAGCGGGCGCTCGACATGGCGATGGTAGGGACGTACCAGCGTCGTGATCGCCCACCGGCTGTCCACGGTCCGTAACGCCGACTTGATCATCGTCGTCGATCAGGGCCGGATTGTGCAGCGCGGCCGGCACGATGAGCTGCTTGGCACGAGGGTGGGCTGTACGCCGAGCTCTACCGCACTCAGTTCGATCAGAGCCCGCGCTGGGCCCCGCCCTCGACCGGGATCACTGAGCCAGTCAGGTAGGACGCGGCCGGGGAGAGCACGAAGGCCGCCACTCGACCGAACTCTTCCGGCTGTGCCGTACCGCCGTAACGGGATAAAGGCCTCTGTGCTCGCCCGTGCGGCCTGCAGGATCATCCTTGAGCGAGTTGAGGTACTGAACGCGCTCAGTGTCGATAGCACCGGGCATCAGGCCGACCACCCGCGTCCCTTGTGGACCGAGTTCGTCCGCCAGCTGTTTGACCAGCATGCCCAGACCAGGACGGAACCCATTCGAGACGTCGCAGTCCCGGCATGGGCGTCTTCACCGAGGTCGACAACACCCAGGCGATGCACAGGTCAGGCTTGCTGTGCCGTGCCGTATTACCGCGCGGCTGACGCGCAGCGCCGCCAGGAACACCGACTCGAAGGCGCTGCGCCACTGTTCCTCGCTCGTGTCGCCAGCACCGAACCGGCCGGCGGGCCACCAACGCTGATCAGCGCCCCGTCCAGCCGGCCGAAGGCATCCAGATGCCAGCGCGCAGGCCGACTCGGCGGTGCCGGGATCGGTCAGGTCAGCCGCCAGCGCGACGGCCCGGTCGGGCCCCATCCGGCTCACCGCCTCGGCCAGCACCTCGGCCCGTCGCGCGACCAGCACCACGCGCGCGCCTTCGGAGACGAGCTGCTGAGCCGTTGCGCGGCCGAGCCCGCTGCTGGCGGCGGTGACGACGAACGCGCGGTCAGCCAGGCCAAGATCCATGATCAGATCCTCACACCGTCGCTGTTGGGCTTGAGCTTGGGATGCCTCTTCGCGCTCTTCGCGACGGGCTCGCAGGTCACCTCTGATGAAGACGACAATGCCCGCTACACCGACGGCGGTGAACATGAACCATTGCACCGGCGTACCAGAAGTGCGGGCCCTCAGAGAGCTCCGGCAGCTGGATCGGCTGGAAGCCGCCCGGCTGCTCAGGCTGCACGGTCAGCAGGCCGATGTACCCCGAAGATGATCTGGATAGGGCAGCGTGGCCGGCGATGGCGTCGGAGTTGATCAGACGCATCTGGTTGCCGACCGGCGTAGTCGCGGCTCGGCGACCCCTCTCGCTGCGGCGTACGTGGCCGACCAACTGTCACCTCGCCGGCTGGTGGCGCCGGGGCTGCTGACGGGATCTGAGCGCCCCGCTGTCACGCGGGAATGAATCCGCGATCCACCAGCACGACGCCGCTCGCCGTGCGCAGCGGTGTCACGATCTCGTAGCCGTTCGGCATCGCCATTGCTGCGGTAACGCACCACGAACTGATGGTCTGCATCGAAGGTGCCGCGGGCCTCGACCCGCTGCCATTGATCAGCGTCGGTGATCGTGCGGGTGAAGATCTCCTCGTAGGGCTGAATCGGGCTTCTGCTCGTTGGCGATCGTCGTCGCGTTGCGTTCCGCGGCGCTGAGCCAGTCGGTCGAGCTGCCACTCACCCAGGTTGACGAAGACGATGCCGAGCACGGCGACGAAGATGATCAGCAATGCCCAGCGGAGCCACAAGCGGCGCACGCAGCCAGGCTAGCCGGCAGGCGCTCGGTCGTTCAGCAGGAGCGTCGTAGCGGCCGCGGCCGTGCGTTCAAGCGTGGGCGCCGCGGCCGACCGCGATCCCGACAAGGAATGTGGTCAGCGGCGCAGCGACCCGCTCCACCTCATGCGCGGAGTCCCGAGCGAGGTCCAGCAGGGTGTGCACGGCATCGTCGTCCAGCGCGATGTCGCTGATGTCCAGCTCGGCAGACTAGGTGGGTCAGCCACTGCTTGAGTTCCATACGAGGATGATGCTATGGGACGAGTAACCCGTCGCCACGCGGTGCTACGGCTGGGACCTGGGCAGATCAGTCGATTCGCCGCAACGACACCTTGGCTGTCGAGGAGCCGCTGGAGATCCGCCTGAACGGTGAGTCGTATCTGGTCACGATGCGCACGCCCGGCAGCGACGTCGATCTGGTCCACGGGCTGCTCTACAGCGAGAGCGTCATCGCCGAGCGGTCAGATATCGCGCTCGCGCGCTACTGCGCCGGATCTGGTCCCGACGGTGTCAACAGCTACAACGTGCTGGACGTGACTCTGGCGCCGTCTGACCCACCGCGCCAGCACCGGCCGCGCGGCGCAACGTCCTCACGACCAGCGCGTGCGGGATCTGCGGCACCACCACGCATCGACGAGGTTTTGCGCGAGTCGCCGTACGCGATGAACGCTGGGTCCAGATATGCCGGCCGAGCTGATTCTCTCGGCACCGACGCGGCTGCGACAGCAGCAGCGGGCGTTCGACCGTACCGGCGGGCTGCATGCGGCAGGGCTGCTCGGGCTCGACTGCGGAGATGATCGTGCGTCCGTGAGGATGTCGGCCGGCACAATGCCGTGGACAAGGTCATCGGCTGGGCCATCCAGCAGCAGCTGCTGCCGCTGCGCCAAATGATCTTGACGGTGTCGGGCCGGGCGTCCTTCGAACTCACCCAGAAGGCGTGTGCTGGCGGGCATTCCGGTGCTCGCTGCAGTCTCGGCGCCCAGCTCGCTGGCCGTCTGAACTCGCCGAGGAGGCCGGGCTGACGCTGATCGGCTTCATCCGCGGCGAGACCATGAATGTCTACACCCATGCCTGAGCGGATCCAGCTGGTCGACGAACGGGCAAATTAGACTCCAAGACATGACGACGCTGCTTCCGTTTCCGCGGCTGCGCAATGTCGGCTTCCGCGCCTGCGGAGCCAGTAGCAGCGTGGTCAACAGGCACTTGCGGATGGCTATGGCCGGAGTAGCCACGGATCTGCGGGTCTCGCTTACCGACCGGTGCAATCTGCGCTGCGCCTATTGCATGCCTGCCGAGGGATTCGACTGGCTGCCGGGCGCCGAGGTGCTGACCGATGACGAGATTGTGCGTCTGATCACGATCGGCGTCGAGCGACTTGGGCATCACGACCGTACGGCTCACCGGTGGTGAGCCGCTGTTACGCAAGAACCTCGAGCTGCTCGTTGCTGATATCGCGGCTCTCTCGCCGGCGCCGGAGATCGCCCTGACGACGAACGGCATCGGCCTGGCCGCGCGGGCTGACAAGCTGGCCGCGGCAGGGCTGCAGCAGGATCAACATCTCGCTGGACACGCTTGATCCGGATACGTTGCATCCGGCTCAGCGCGGCGGCGACGACTGCCCGACGTGCTCGCCGGAATCGCTGCTGCGCGCGCAAGCCGGCCTTCAACCCAGTCAAGATCAACACTGTGCTGCTGCGCGGTGTCAATGATCATGAAGCGTTCGACCTGCTGCGCTGGGCCATGGCCGAGGAGGTCCAGCTGCGGTTCATCGAGCAGATGCCGCTGGATCCACAGCACGGCTGGCAACGCGCGACGACATGATCACCGCAGCCGAGATCAAGCAGCGCCTCAGCCAGCATGTCCGGCTGGTCGAAGACCCAGAGGATGCGCTGACCCGGGGCAGCGCACCGGCGGAGCTGTTCAGGGTGGCCGGCACCGGCTACTCGGTCGGCATTATCGCGGCCGTCTCGAAACCGTTCTGCGGCGCGTGCGACAGGGTCCGACTGACAGCCGACGGCCAGATCCGGAACTGCCTGTTCGCCCGTACGGAGTCCGACCTCGCGTACGCCTCTGCGCAAGCGGCGCGAGCGACGCCGAACTCGCCGCCCGCTGGGTGGCGGCCGTTGCCGGCAAAGCAGCCTGGCCACGGCATCAACGACCCGAGCTTCCTGCAACCCGACCGGCCCATGTCGGCGATCGGCGGCTAGTGCCCCCAGGGCACTAGAGGGCCAGTACGTCCTTCAGGAATCCGCGGGCCGGAGAGGAACTGCGACAGCGACTCGCGATGATCATCGCAGGCAAGCCAGTGCTTACGCCGGTCCGCTGCGTGGATCTTGCGGGTTGTTCCACTGCAGGTCGTACGAGGCGGGCTTCCGGCAGCCTCGAGCGGCAGCATAGTCAGCCCATCGGGCTCTGCCGGTAGCGGGTCGACACCGCTAGGGCGACGCGTTCATTCGGTCGGCGTTGACTGCCGTCCTCCTCGTCGATCACCTCGCTGTTGATCGCCCGTCATCCTGACCGGCGGTGAGCTGCGGGTCCGCTCGCTCATCATCGCGTTGGGTCATCTTCTTGCCTGCGCGGAAATGCTGGTCGACCTGGTTCGCCGCGATCACGGCGATGAACGGCAACACCACGCGCGCAAGCGAACAACACCCAACGGAAGACGCCTTCGGCACGAAGACCATGCTGATGAAGCAGGCGGCGCGGAAGGCCATCGGTGATCGTGTATCGGCGAATCCGAGACGACATTTCCTCGCTGGTGCTCATCCGCGCATCGGTGATCAGCGGTGCCTGAGCCACGGTGACCCGTGTCCGCCACGGTCGGGGTGCTGCGCCCATCATCGCGATCGGTCACCACGTCAGCCTACGCCTGCTCGCAGACGAGCTGGAGTAGTCGGTAGCGTGACCCCGTGAATCCATCGAGCGTCGTTCTGGTGACCGGCGGCAGCAAGGGAATTGGGATATTGCATCGCTCTGGCTTCGCATCAAGCCGGCCATCGGGTTGCAGCCACCTACCGCAGCGGCGAGGTCCCCGGCCGAGGTCCTGGGCGTGCAGTGCGACGTCACCGATCCTGCCTCAGGTGGAAGCGGCATTCGCTCAGGTGGAGTCGAATCTTGGCCAACATCGAGGTGGTGGTCGCGAACGCCGGAATCACCCGAGACACCTTGTTGCTGCAGATGTCCGACGAGGACTGGGATCAGGTGATCGCGACCAACTTGACAGGGGCGTTCCGGGTAGCGCGGCGGGCCGCACGGCCGATGATCCGGGCGCGTTCGGCGCGCATCGTCTTCATCTCCTCGGTGGTCGGACAGCTTGGCTCGGCCGGACAGGTCAACTACGCGGCGTCCAAGGCCGGCCTCGTGGGGATGGCGCTGCTCGCTGGCGCGCGAGCTCGGCTCGCGCGGCGTGACAGCAAATGTCGTGGCGCCTGGATTCATCGAGACCGACATGACGGCTGAGCTCGGCGAGGACCTGGTGAAGCAGATACCAGACCAGATTCCGTTGGGCCGGTTTGGTTCGGCGGACGATGTCGCCGGGGCGGTTGAGTTCCCTCAGCAGCGATGCAGCCGGCTACATCACCGGGGCGCTGATCCCGGTCGACGGCGGCACCTCGGCATGGGGCACTAGGAGCAGAAGGAAGACATCTGTGGGCATTCTCGAGGGCAAGAGCATCCTTGTTGCCGGCGTCACCCTGGACACCTCCATCGGCTTCCATGTTGCCAAGATCGCTCAGGCGCGAGGGGGCAACGGTTGTGGTCTCCAACTTCGGCAGGGCGATGAGCCTGACCGCCCGAGTGATCAAGAAGCTTGATCCAGTGCCGCCGCTGCTGGAGGTCGACGTCACCAATGACGATCACCTCCGCGGGCTCGCCGCGCAGCTTGGCGAGCACGTGAATCATCTTGATGGGCTGGTGCACTCGCTGGCCTTCGCCAATCCCGAGACCGCACTGGGCGGGAAGTTCCTCGGCACGCCGTGGTCAGATGTCGGCACCGCTCTGCAGGTGTCCGCCTATTCGTTGGCCTCGTTGTCGATGGCCTGCAAGCCCCTGCTCGCCAATCCCGCGTCGGTGGTCGGGCTGACCTTCGACGCGACCGTGTCGTGGCCGGTCTATGACTGGATGGGCGTCGCCAAGGCGGCACTGGAAAGCACCTGTCGCTACCTGGCGCGCTATCTCGGACCGGAAGGGATTCGGGTCAATCTGGTTGCCGCGGGCCCGCTGGAAACCCTGGCCAAGAGAGCGATCAGCGGCGCCGACTCCTTCAACGAGATATGGGGTCAGCGAGCACCGCTCGGTTGGGATCCCAAGGACATCACCCCCACTGCGAAGGCAGTAGTGGCGTTGCTCAGTGACTTCTTCCCTCGGACCACCGGAGAGATGATTCACGTGGACGGCGGCCTGCACTCGACAGGCGCTTGATCGAGGCCTGATGGCCAGCGCAGCCGACGCCCGCTCGCTGGTCGAATTCGCGCCTGCTTGATGGGCCTAACCTGTACTTTCCGCGGCCCGCGGCGAAGGTCACGCTGGATCTCAACGAACTGCTTGGCCTGGAGGTGGCCGTGGCTCGTGATCTTGGGGTCGAGCTGGGACTGGGGAACACGCGCCCCGGAGCCGCCGGATCGGTCTTCCGGCAGCGTTTTGCGATACGACTCGTGACCCAGATCGTTCGGCGGCTCGCTAGCGCGGGAGGCGCGACGAGGCTGGCGGTACGTACCCGGACTGGGCAGACAGTGAACGAGCTTGTCGTGGCGTATCCGTGGCGCAACGCCGGCCGGGCCGAGGGATTGGCGTACGGGCTCGCACGAGTGCTCGACAGGAGTCTACCGCGGGCCCGCGGGCAGTCGCCGAGATGATCATTGTCGAGGGCGCCGCGCTGGCCACTGCCCCGCTCGGTTCGGCCCCGAGCTGATCAGGCCTCAGATTCCCGTGGTCGCGATCACCGGCACGAACGGCAAGACCACGACGGCAAGGATGATCGGTCACATTGCCCGACAGGCCGGCAGGCTGGTGGGTTGGTCAAGCACCGATGGCGTCTATATCGACGGGCGGCTTGTCGGAGGCGGGTGACTTTCTCCGGTCCGAGTGGAGCCGGTCGGGTACTGCGCCACCCGGGCGTTGAGCTGGCTGTGACCGAAACGGCGCGCGGCGGGATCCTGCGTCGCGGCGTCGGCGTCGCGTACAACGATGTCTCCGGTGGTCACCAACATCAGCGCCGATCACTTGGGACTTGGGGGCATTGACACCCTCGATCAGCTTGCCGAGGTCAAGGCGGTCATCACCAAGATCACCAAACCTGGCGGCTGGTGCGTGCTGAACGCCGACGACCCTCGGACACTGGCTATGCGGCTCGGCACCAAAGCTCAAATCTGGTCTTCACGCGTGATCCCAACTCGCCGGGCGGCCGTACGGTGCTTTCCGGGGGCGGCCGGATGACCACGCTGCTCGGAGGCTGGGTGTGCGTCCTCGCGCCGGGTGCCGACCCACTGCAGAGTCGTCGAGGTCATCGATGTCCCGATGACCTTTGGCCGGACTGAGCCGCGTCAACGTGGAGAACGTTCTGGCGGTCACCTCGGCAACGTTGGCGCTGGGCTTCTCGGTCGAGCAGGTAGCCGACGGGCTGCGATCGTTCGATCCGAACGTGAGGACAACCCTGGCCGGATGAACATCTGGACTCTCCCGGTCCCGAGCGGAGCGATCAGCGTCGTGATCGACCTGGCCCACAACGAGGCTGGCCTGGAGGCGCTGCTGGAGATCATGAGCGGCATCCGTCCTCCGCGCGGGCGCTGTTGCTGGGCGTCGGTACCGCTGGTGATCGGAGCGATGAGCGTCTCGTGCGCCTCGGCGAGATCGCCGCACTGGGTCGCCGATGTCGTCGAGATCGTCCATAAGGGTGACTACTTGCGTGGCCGGGCATGGCCGAGATCCAACGAGCTGATCACCGAGGGCGCCGGACACGCCGGCATGTCGATCCAACGGGCGCACGAGAGTGAGCTTGGTGGTCTGGTGTCTTTGGTTGATCAAGCACGTGCGATGACGTCGTCGCGATCGATGACGCATCAAGATCGTGAGGAACTGGACCGTTGGCTGCTTGATCACCAGGCAACACCCGATGATGCAGCTGCGCTGCGCGCTAAGGTCCAGCGGGCCGGTGAGCGCCTTGACTTCGAGCGAAGTTGAGGTTGCATGCTGGAGCTCCAGCCAGGAGAAATGTGTTTACACCTGCAGAGGCGTCCTATCTGAAAAGTCAACTGCTTGCGCGGCTCGCAACCGTGGCACCGGATGGAACCGTGCAGAACTCGCCAGTCGGGTTCTTCCTCAACGAGGAGCTCAAAACGTTCGATATCTGGGGTCGAAGAATGGGGCGTACCAAGAAGTTCGCTAATGTCGCAACCCACCCGCAGGTTGCGCTGGTGATCGATGATCTCGAGTCCGGTGACTCCTTGGATTGCCCGAGGATTGAGATCCGAGGATGCGCGAAACCGCTGAGGATCTCGATCCGCCTGCGCCGTATTACAGCCGGGGGTAATAAGGATCCACCCCAGACAAGATCATCAGTTGGGGTCTGGAAGAGGGCGGGCATATACCTCACGCTCGGGTCGTGCACGTCTTCGCAGACTAAGGAGCTCCTGCATGAGCGTCCGCTGCAGGCTCGTCGTGAGTCGCCTCTGGCGCGAAGTCAGGGTCAGGCACGGCGGTTGCTGAGTTCCCGATCATCGTCAGGTCGTGCCCCCGGCTGCGGCGTGATGACCGTAGGACTCCAGCAGGGCCATCACCGCAGCGTGCTGCTCGACGCAGATCACGACCAAGTCGCCCAGGATTGGACCGCGACATGGCGTGCCGGACGCTGGCGAGTTCGTCGAGCACGGTCTCGACCTGCTTGCAACGAGCCCCCTCCGCTCGAGCCTGGCGCGCTCCGTGTACGACGAGCTGGCAGCGACTTCGCCAGCAGCGCGGCCGCGGAGATTCGCGATCCTCCGCACGATCAGCAACGTCGAAGTGCCGAGCTGCCTCGTGCCCAAGCGCGCGCATGTCGTCGTCTCGGCGGTCGCCCGCCGTTGCGATCACGCCGATCCGGGACACGCCGTCCCAGATCGTTGGTGCTTTCCAGGACGTCGCCGGTCTTGTCCACGAAGTCACCGAGCATGACCATCCCGGGAACGTTGTGGCAGTAGTCGACGATCACTGTGCGGCCCTTCGACGCTGACCTCGTTCAGCCGGCCGGGGGCGAGGTAGTAGTTGGTCGAGAACGTCCGCAGGCCCTGCCGGATGTCGTGCAGCGAGGCACCTGCCGCGAACGCCGCCGCGGCGGCCGCCAGTGGCGTTCTGGACGTTCATGCGTGGCCCGGCCGCCGAAGGTCGCCGGCAGCAGGTGGGTCCAGGCCAGCTGCATCGAGCGCCGGCCTTCCTTGACCACGATCATGTCGCCGAGCTCGCTGGGCTCCAGGACGACCGCCCGGCCACCGCGCCGGCAGTGGTCGTCGACCGATCTCGCGGATCTCGCTGCCAGGCTCGGCCATGCGTGAACCAGACGATCCTGGCCCGAGCAGCGCCGGCGCATCGCGCGGACCAGCGGATCGTCGGCGTTGAGCACCGCGAAGCCGTTGCGCGGCACAGCCTCGACGATGACCGCCTTGACGTCGGCGAGCTGCTCGACGGTGTCGACGCCACGCAGGCCGAGGTGGTCGGGCTGGCACGTTCAGCACGACGCCGACGTCGTTGCGCTCGTAGCCGAGGCCCTCGCGCAGGATGCCGCCCCGCGCGACCTCGAAGACGGCGAAGTCGACGCGCGGGTTCTGCAGCACCATCTTGCGCCGACCGCGGGCCGGAGGCGTCGGAGCGGATGACCAGCCGCTCGTCGATGACGACGCCGTCGGTCGAGGTCATGCCGACCTTCCTGCCCGATGCCCTTGAAGATGTGGCGCGATCATCCGCGACGGTCGTGGTCTTGCCGTTCGTGCCGGTGACGGCGACGATCGGGATCCGCGCTGGCGCGCCGGGCGGGAACAGCATGTCGATCACCGGCTTCGCGACGTACTGCGGATCGCCGATCGTCGGGTGGGTGTGCATCCGGAAGCCAGGCGCCGCGTTGACCTCGCAGATGCGCGCCGCCGGTCTCGCGTACCGGCTGGGTGATGTCGGGGCGATGAAGTCGATGCCCGGCGATGTCGAGGCCGACGACCCGGCGCGGCCTCCTCGGCGATCTCGATGTTCTCCGGATGAGCCTCGAAGGTCCGGTCGATCGAGATGCCGCCGGTCGACATGTTGCCGGTCAGGGCGAGCTTGATCATCGTGCCCGTCGGGCGGTACGTCGTCCATGCGCGAAGCCCTGGCTCGCCACCAGCTCGACTCGCGGCCTCGATCGACCTTGATCCGGGTCAGCACCTTCTCGTGGCCGACGCCGCGGCGCGGGTCGGCGTTCGTCGATGTCGACGAGCTCGCTGATCGTCAGCACGCCGTCGCCGATCACGTGAGCCGGGACCCGCTCGGCGATGGCGGCGATCTTGCCGTCGATGACCAGGCAGCGGTAGTCGCGTGCCGGTGACGTAGCGTCTCGACGATGATCAAGCCGCTGCGGGACTCGGCTCTTGGCGACATCGAAGCGCCGCGCGTACGTCGCCGTCGTTGCGTAGGTCGAGGCATGACGCCACGACCGTGGTTGCCGTCCAGCGGCTTGCGACGACAGGGTAGCCGATCCGGTTCGCCAGCCGGACCGCGTCCTCGACCGTGCGCACCGACTGCTGACTCGCGGCACCGGCAGGCCGGCGCGCCGACAGCAGCGAGAGTGGTGAGCTCCTTGTTGCTGGCGATGTCGACCGCGATCGACGGCGTTCGACGAGGTCATGGTGGCCCGGATCCGCTGTTGGTGCACGCCCTGGCCGAGCTGGACGAGCGACGCGCTGGTTCAGCCGCAGGTACGGGATGTCGCGGCTGACCGCCTCGTCGACGATGGCCTGCGTGGACGGCCCGAACGCGGTGCGTTCGCCGCGGACGATGAACCGCTCCAGCTCGGCGTCGAAGTCGAACTCCGGGTCGGCGCTCGATCAGGTGGTTGATCAGCCGGACGGCGAGCTCGCCGGCGGCGAGCCCGACCGACTCGTCGACGTAGGCGTAGATCACGTTGTAGCGGCCGTGCTCGCCCTTGACCTGCCGGGTCTTGCCGCGCCGCATGTCGTGGCCGACCGCCTGCTGCAGCTGCAGTGCCACGTGCTCGGCAACATGGCCGACCCAGGTGCCCTCCTGTAGCCGCTCGACGAAACCGCCCTGTCGGCCGCGGCTGCAGCTGTGGTTCGTCAGACCGGGCAGTCGCTCCGACCAGCGCGTCGGCGAAGCCGGGCAGCTCGTTGGTCGGGAAGTCCTCTAGCACGCCAAGGTCGACGACCAGCTGGATGGCCGGTTCGTAGTGCCAGATGTTCGGACCACGGAAGACCCTGCTAGGGATGATCTTGAGATCCGGGTGTGGGGATGGGGCAGCGCTTTGGCTCACGAACGCTCCTCACAGGATCGGTTTGCTGTGATCCTGCCACTGATGAGTTGAGGCAGTCATCCGGTGGCTACACTCCGCGCCAGCCCAGCTGTCGCAGCGTGCCCAGATCATCGGCGTTCACCCAAACGGTCGAGATCCTGCCGTCGTTGATCGTGGAGCAGGTCAATGGTCCGGATCTGCACGTCCGATCCCGTAGGCGGAATGGTTCGAGCGCGTCTCGTACGGCCCAGTGTGCCGGCCATGCATGACAAATGCGAGCGGCAAGGCTCGCCGTTATCTGCGACGACCTGCAGCGTCTCCGAACGCAGGTCAGAAAAGGCCGCCGCATGAAGCGCCCGCGCCCTCGTCTGCCAGTCGGACAACGAGAGGTCTGAGCCGTTGACCCGGACGGGATCGGTGTAGAACTCGGCGAGCCGGACTTCCATCTCGTCAGACCATCGGGGTCCGTCCACACCTCAAAGAGCCGATCGAGATACGAATTCATGCCCAGCATTTTCGCCGAGTCTCTGGACCCTTTGACATGTGACTAAATGGTCACATATTGTGACCGGTCGTGGAGACGGGTGGTGAAGTCTTTCGAGCGCTCGCCGACCCGAGCAGGCGGGCGCTGTTGGACAGCTTGTTCAGTCGCGACGGGCAGACACTCAACGAGCTGTGCGGACGAGCTTCCTGGGATGACCCGCTTCGGAGTGATGAAGCACCTTTCCGTACTCATCACGAGGCCAATCTCGTGGTCACCACGCGGTACGGACGCACCAAGCGGCACTACCTCAATCCGGTGCCCATCGAGCAAGTCGCCAACCGATGGATCAGCAGAGTACGCGGCGCGCTTCACGGCTGCTCTCTGTGGCGCTGGATGAGCAGCGGTCGCGCTCGATCACGAAACGCAAACCTCGCGAAGGGCAGAACCGGCATGAGCCTCACAGCGCACGTCTACCAGATCATATCGCAGCGACCCCGAGGCAGGTCTGGTCAGCGATCACCCGAGTCCAGGTGGACGAGGCGCTACTTCCACACGACCAGTTCGTCGAGCCGCCGCGTCACGGCAGGCCATATCCGTGTACGGTCACGGCGCCGATGGGCGGGCAGCCATCGACGGCATGATCGAGGAAATGCGAGCCGCCAACTGGCCGGAAGTCCTGGTCGCTTCGTACAGACCTGGCACACCCTTTACGACCCGGAGCTGGCCCACGAACCGCCGAGTCGGGTGGAGTGGACGGTCGAGAACGCCGGCGAGGGACTCACGCGGGTCAGGCTCGTGCACCGCAATCTCGGAACACAGCCCGCTGACCTGGGGAGAACGTCAAAGACGGCTGGGTCTGGATTCTGAACAGCATGAAGACGCTGCTGGAGACCGGGCAGCCGTTGCCGCGAGGTGCGCGAGGACGAAGCAGTCACCGAAGCCATCAACTCTTGATCAGATTCAACTCCATGATCTTGATGGTCTCCAGTGAGCGCCGGCGTGCGGCGCGGTCGACGCGTGTAGTTGGTTGGCGATACGCCCTCCGCCGCGATAATATCGAGCGACCTCGCGTAAAGTCGGCTACCAGCCGCTCAGGCCCCACCGCCTCAGGTCGAGCACGGGCGTCTGGTGGGCAATGAGGCTCCGGCGACAGGTCGAACTGACTCCCGGCCGGCAACACATGAATCACTGCGCCTGAGATCAGCAGGGGTGCCGTGCGCTTGGCCGCGAAGGCGTTGGAGACGACGTGCTGTCCGTCGACCACGGTCACGGCGCCTCGGCCGACGACCTCCAGCCGGCTACCGTCGTGGATCACGGCCGCGGTGTCTTCATCGATTCCCAGACCGAGGAGCGAGGGAGACGGGCAACCGAGGGAAAGCAAGCGTTTCGTCCATGGCGGTTCGCGCTGCTCGAGGCGCTGGTCGATCACGACGCTCTGAATCAGGCCGAGGCCGGCGCGGACAACTGGCTCATCCGCTGCTGGCGCGGCGCCGCCAGCACCGAACGCGATCATAGCCGGCAGGATGCTGGCACCGGCTGGGTGCCACCAACGCGCCACGCCGCGCTGATAAGCCTCGAGAATCGCATCCCCGAAGGGCGTACCGGTGATCAAGGAACCGGAGCTTGAGCTGGTTACCGCCCGTCATGAAGATGCCGCTGACCTTGCCGAGCGGCTCGACAAGATCGAGAGACTCTCCGGCCTGCGCGCGGTTTCTCGGACGAAGGGAAACGACTTCCGGGGCGCCGAGGGAGGTAAAGACCTCCCGGTAGACGCCGACAACCTCAGCACTGAGCGAGGAGGCTGACGAAACGACAGCGAATCCGGGCATCCGGGCCGCCCGCCGCCGCCACAAAGGCACCTAACACGATGCGGCGCCGCAGCTTGCCTTCAGCGCCGCCGATTGCAAACAACGTGCCCAGTGGCGGAGTGGGTGCCTGCATGACCACAGGATACGGATCGGGTCAGGTGCTACGGGTGCGCCCAATTGGCGATGGCTTGGTCGAGCGCCCTTCCCATCACCTGCACGATCTGGATCGACACCTGTCCAGAACTTGATGTTGATATGCTAGCCTGATTGAGCAGCATGCCGCGGCCGTCGACGGTCGTCGCACCAGCCTGCCGCGCCCGCTGCAGGAAAGGGGTGTCGGGCGGATTGGGAGATGACGTCGCACACCACGAGTCCGGCCGGAATCGCGTCGAAATCCAGCCGCACCTCTCGGGCCGGGCAGTCCCAACGAGGTCGCGTTGACGACAAGGGTGGCCGACCTCGGGGACTGCGAGGTTTGCTGGCCACTCGATGGCGGAGCAAACGCTGGACGTCGCGGAGCTCACCAACTTCGCAATATCGGATGCCTTGCTGACGTTGCGGTTTGCTACCCAGATCTCGGAAGAGCCGGCGAGCGCGAGCCGACAGCGATCGCCCGCGCAGCGCCTCCAGCCCCCAGGATGAGGGCGTCGTTGGCCCGCTGGGTCGGCAACGGAACGCAACGAGGCCAGGAAGCCCTGACCGTCGGTGTTTGCCCCGGATCCATCGGCCGTTGCTTCGATGGCGCAATTCACCGCACACGATGAGCCGGGCCGAATCGGCAAGCTCGTCCATCAGTTCGATGACGGCCACCTTGTGCGGCAGCGAGCAGTTGAACCCGATCCACCCCATCGCCGTCGCGCCTCGAACGGCATCCGCGAGGTGCTCGGCGGCGACGTCACAGTTCAGGTACCGGGCATCGATGTCGTGATGGTGGTACGCCGCCTCCATGATTGCGACGGTCGGATTTCCGGCCGCGGGTGTGGAGAATGAGCCAGTCAAGGCCGGGAGCAGGGACATGCGGGGCAGCGTAATGGACGCCGTTTGTCTTGCTCGATCCGCTATCTGATTGCGGGGTTGGTCAGCGCAGCCAGTTAACCGCCGAACCGAGGTGCCTCGCCCGCCTGCGGCGCGTACCCGGCGAAGTTCCTGCGCTCGGCGATCAGCCTCGAAGGAGGAGATGCTCGCTCCGTCGTGCAGCACGGGCCGCATCACATGCCGCGAGGAGCCGAGAAGCCCGCTCGGCGGTGGCTCGTTGGTGAGGGCTGTAGCCGGGCGCGAGCACAGCCGGATCTGGCAGCTGCCGGTCGTATGCCGGACCCGACATCGAGACGCGACAAGGTCGCGGCCGCGTCGATGACCACCTGTTCAACGCCCGCTCCGCGTCATACGGGCTGCTCGGCGGAAGTGGCAGGTCCGCCGGAAAGATCCGCCACTGAACCGCCTGCCCGACCCGGATCGGTACGAGACCGAGACCTGCACCGCTGGCCACTCACGGCCTGCGCCCTGTTCCACGGCGGCAATGTTGAACGGTGCCGGCCCTCGCAGGGGCGAGGGATTCGGGGCACCGGCAGAGCGAGGAACCATCCGTCACGTTCCGCTGCGAGTAATGCCTCCAAGGCCTCGTCCAGGGTCGAGGCTTGCAGCGGGATCCGAGCCCAAGGCTGCCTCTGGATCGATCACATGATGGGCGACGTCATCGCCCGACAATCGCCTGCTCCAGCTTGCTCAATCGACTGCCGCCCCCTGATCATCGAGTTCAGGTTCGCGGTCATGCGGACCGAGGGCAACGACTCCATCGCACAGATTTTAACTGCCCTCCGCTCGCTTCGCTCGCCACGCCCAAAACGGCGAGCCGCGGAACTGTAGGTTGAACGCCATGGCGGCTGTTGTGGAACTCGCTGGCGTGAGCATCGTCCGCAACGGCTCCACCTTGATCAGCAACATCACTTGGGAGGTCGACGAGGCCGACCGTTGGGTGGTCATCGGGCCTAACGGGGCGGGCAAGACCACGTTGCTGCAGGTGATCTCGGCCCAGATCCATCCGTCGCAGCGGTGTGGCCGGGTTGCTCGGCGAGGTGCTCGGCACCGTGGACGTCTTCGAGCTGCGACCGCGCATCGGGTCTGACCTCTGCTGCATTGCCGAGCGCATCCCCGCGAGGCGGAGCGGGTTCACGACGTCGTGGTCTCGGCCTCGTACGCGGTCCTCGGCCGGTGGCGCGAGGAGTACGACGAGCTCGACCACGAGCGAGCCTCAGAGCTGCTGGCCCAGCTGCGCATCGATCGTCTGGCGGATCGTACCTTCGGCACGCTCAGCGAGGGGAACGCAAGCGGGTGCAGATCGCCCGGGCGCTGATGACCGATCCCGAGCTGCTGCTGCTCGACGAGCCGGCCGCCGGCCTGACCTGGCGGGCCGCGAGATCGCTGGTTACCGACCCTCGGCGAGCTCGCCCAGGATCCGTACGCGCCGGCCTCGGTGCTCGTCACCCACCACGTTGAGGAGATCCCAAGCGGCATCACCCACGCCATGCTGCTCAGGCCGGCGCGAGAGATCGTGGCGGCTGGTCCGCTGCGCGCGACGCTCGACCGCCGACAACCTGACTGGCGACCTTCGATGTCGAGCTGAGTCTGGTCGAGGCCGACGGTCGGTGGACCGCGCGCGCGCACTTTAGCCGACTGGCACCATGGAGTGAGATAGATAATCGCAGTCTGGAGCATCGTGATGGAGGTGAACTTGACCGGACTGGCTGGGTGACAACGCCTGGGCGATCTGGCTGAGCCTCGCCTTCCTGCTCGGCGTCGCCGAGATCATGTCGCTCGACCTGGTGCTTGATCATGCTCGCGGTCGGCGCGCTGCTGCCGGCGCGGGCATCGCGGTGATTGCGCCGTCGACTCTGGTGGCTGCAGATCCTGGTCGCGGCTCTGGCGTCAGCGTCGCGATGCTGCTGTTGCTGCAGGCCGACGCTGCTCGCCAAGGTGCGTAACATGCCCGGCTATCGGTCCTCGACAGCGAAGATGGTCGGCAGCAGCGGAGTCGCCATGCTCGCAGATCGACAAGTCCGGCGGTGAGATCAAGGTGGACGGTCAGAGCTGGACCGCACGTCCCTACTCCTCAGACGTGGTGATCGAGCAAGGCACCGAGATCGAGGTCTACGAGATCGACGGACGCCATTGCTGTCGGTCTACCCGAAGCACGGGCATACTGCCCTAATGAGAGAAGGAAGATCGTGGATCTCGCGTCGTGCTGATCGTCGTCTCTGGCCATTGCGCTGGCGGTGATCTTCTTCATCGGCAACGCGGTCCGCGTGATCCGGCCAACAGCGGGTTGGGCGTGGTCGAGCGGCTCGGCAAGTTCAAGCGCACCTTGAACCGGGCCCGCACCTGGTGGTGCCGCTGTTGGACAAGGTCCGCTACAACATGGACATGCGGGAGAACGTCGGTACCGTTCCTGCCGCAAGGCGTGATCACCGAGGACAACCTGATGGTCAACATCGACTCGGTGATCTACTTCCAGATCATCGATCCCGTACGCGCGGCGTACGAGGCGCCAGAACTACATCAAGGCGATCGAGCAGCTGACCATGACCACGCTGCGCAACATCATCGGCGGCCTTGATCTCGAGCAGGCTCTGACCAGTCGCGAGGAGATCAATCAGAAGCTGCGGGTCGTCCTCGACGAGGCAACCGGCAAGTGGGGCATCAAGGTCAACCGCGTCGAGTCTGCGCGCGATCGAGCCGCCGGCCACGATCCGGGACGCGATGGAGAAGAGTGCGCGGGCCGAGCGGGACAAGCGGGCAATGATCCTGCTTCGCCGAAGGGCAACGGCAGTCACAGATCCTGTCCGCCGGCGGCGAGAAGGAATCCGCGATCCTGCGGGCACAGGGCGATCGCGAGGCTGCAGTACTGCGAGCCCAGGCCGATCGGCAGGCCAAGATGCTCCGGGCGGAAGGCGAGGCGCAGGCGATCACCACGCGTCTTCAGCGCCATTCACGCCGGCCAGCCGGACCAGGCGCTGCTCGCCTACCAGTACATGCAGATGCTGCCGGCGATCGCACGGGGCGACGCCAACAAGGTCTGGGTCGTGCCGAGCGAGCTGAACGATGCACTCAAGGGCTCTGGGCAGCGTGGTCGGCACGGCCGCCTCAGCGCCATACCACGTAGCGCTGAGGGCGAGTTCACTGCACGCCGCCAAGATCGATGTGCAACAAGAGGTGGACACGGCAGAGACGCGGCAGAGGAAGCGGCGGCGCGGCGGACCGTCGAGAAGGCAATTCAGGAGGCCCAGGAGCTGAGACGCCGTGGGCCAGGTCCCGACGGGTCTTGACACTCCCGAACCGCCCCCGGCTCCGGCGCATCCCGAACGGCCAGTCTGGACCAGGAGAGCCAGCCGAACCTGAGCCCAGTGAGCTGGCTCGACCTCCCTGGCGCTGCTCGGCGCTGGGGGCTCGCGGGGCTGATCAACACCGTTGTCGGCTCGGGGACGCTGATCACGTTTCCTACCCTGCTCGCGCTCGGCGTGCCACCAGTGATCGCCAACGTCTCCAATACGGTCGGCCTGGCGCCGGGCATCGCTCTCCGGCGCCATGGGCCACCAGGCGCGAGCTGAACGGCGATCACCGGCGCCTGCTGTGGCTGGGGACGGCCTCGCTCGCTGGGCGGAATTGCCGGCGCTCTGCTGCTGCTGTGGCTGCCCTCGGCAGCGTTTCGACGCTATCGTCCCGGCCTTGATCGGGTCTGGGCTGCGTGCTGGTCATTGTGCAGCCCTTCATTGCCAAGAAACTGGCCCTCACCGGCGTGCGCCGGCTCGGTACCGAAGCAGGGCAGATACCCGGGTCGGTCTTGTTGTGGCTGGCTGTCGCACTGACCGAGCGTCTACGGCGGCGTACTTCGGAGCCGCTTTCAGGGCGTGTTATTGATCGCGATCTTGGGCATTGGATTGGTGGGCTCCTGCCGTACATCAATGCGATCAAGAACGTGCTGGCGACGATCGTCACGCAGCGTCGCTGCCGTGGTGTTCGTGATCGTCAGTGAGGTGAACTGGCCTGCGGCGATCGCGATCGCCGTGGGATCGGTTCTGGCGCCCAGGCGGTGGCAAGGTGGGCCGGAAGATCCCGCCGACGATCTATCGGGTGATCATTTGGCCGTCGGCATTGTTGCGATCGTCAGCTTGTTGAGCTGAGCGCCAGTGCCAAGATCTCGGCGTTCGGCAGTCTTGCCGCTGATTGGCCCGGCAATGCGATCTGGCTGCCGCGGATGCCGCTACCGATGACGATCATGTCCAGTGCGGCGACCGCGTCGTCAATCAGGATGGGCCATGTGGGTGGCAGGCCGATCGGCGTGATGCCGCCACACTCCATGCCGTTTCGCGTCGGCGTCGTCCATCCTGGCAAAGGAGATCTTGCAGATCTCGAGTCGTTGCGGATGACACGCGTTGACGTCTGCTCGGTCGAAGCCCGGACCAGGCACGCTGCCATGACCGAGGTCTCGGCGCAGCCGGCGGCCACCGACCACGCAGTTCGCGGAGACGTCAGCCGGCACATCGTACGCAGCACAGAAATCAGCTGTATCCGCGTTGCTGGGATCGATGCGAGCGACGAAGCACTCCAGTCGAAGTCGGCAACCGCGTCCCTTGACACGGTCGCGCCAGGAGCTCTGGATGTTCACGAGCCGGTTGCCAATCCAACGTGCCAACGATGTTCATCAGGGGAGGATCATAGTGAGGCTCACTGTCGCCGACTCCGAGGATGCCCGACTTAACGACTACGTCCGGCTCCGGAGACCTCTCCTGCGTCGACACCTCGGAGTCCGAGCGAGGCCTGTTCATCGCTCGAGGGCGAGAAGGTCATCCGCCGCGCCGTTGGAGGCCGGCTACCGGCCCCGGTCGCTCGAAGTTGGCCGAGCGCTGGCTCGAGGGCCTGGGGCGACGTCGTGCAGCGTGGTGGCCGCCGCTCCCCGTCTTCGTCGTGACCGAAGACCTTGCCGAGCGAGATGACTGGCTTCCACGTGCATCGCGGGTGCGCTGGCCTCGCTCCACCGCGAACAGACGGCATCGCCGTCGACGAGCTTCCTCGCGCTGCGTCGAGCCTCGTCGTCTTGAGGACAATCGTCGACCACGCCAACGTCGGGGCGATCCTGCGGAACGCGGCCGCTCTAGGGCTGACGGCGCCCTGCCGTCGCCGCGGGCGGCCGATCCGCTCGTACCGCCGATCGATCAAGGTGAGCATGGGAGCGGTGTTCTCGCTGCCCTGGGCGCGACTGCGGGACTGGCGCGGAGCGCCCGAGATGTTGGCCGCGTGCCGGCTTTCGTCACGGTCGCGCCGGCCTGGCGCCGGAGGCCCTCGAGCTCGTGACGAGCTGGCCGCTGCCGGCATTGACGCCGCGACCAGGCTTGCCGTGCATGCTGGGCACCCCGAGGGCGCCGGCCTCTCGAGGCACTGGGTCGGATGGCGCCGCCACGAGCGCGCTCGCATCCCGATGTTCGCCGGCATCGACTCACTTCAACGTCGCCGCCGCCGCGGCGATCGCTTGCTGGCGCGCTGTTCGGCTCCGGGGCGTCACCGGCCAAATCCTCCGGATAGAGGTCCGCCGCGTCCTGCCGTGCAGCGCAGTAGAGCTTCTTGCGAGCTCTGTCCGGCGAGCCGGTCGCCGAACACGGATGCCATTGAGATGGTCGGTCTCGTGCTGCAGAGCGCCGAGCCAGCAGACCAGTCCCGGCGTCACCACCGACGTGTTCGGCGCCGTTCCGCTGATCCCTGGCCGCGGCAGATCGCGTGGATCCGGCTCGAGCCAGCTCATCGTACAGGCGCGCCGGGCAAGGACATGGCAGCCCCCTCGTCGGAGGCGTGCAGCTTCGCGCCTTCTTGCCCTCCGGCAGTGACCGACCTCGGCGTTGCACACAGCACGCCGACACGCCTGGACCTGGTCATCGTCCGGGCAGTCGTGGTGACGAACACCGCCAGATCCACACCCTACCTGCGCGCGGCCAGCCCGGACACCTTCCTGCCGCGTACATCGTCGCGAACATGTTGCGTAGCAGGTCGCGTAGCTCGTCATCGAATGCAGTGACCTGGCGCGTGGGCGGTGCATGATCGGGTTGCCCCAGCGGATGATCGGTAGCACGGTGCCGCCGGTCCCAGCTCGTCGACGGTGCCAACTGAGGTGGCACGCCGGTGAGGGCACGCGTGGCGCGCTGGAATGCGCTCCGGTGACTCAGAGTGCTGATGTGGCCGAGCGCGACGTGCCGCCGCCGTTCGAGGACTGGCGGAACGTCTTCGCCATCTCCGACGCTGGCAGCCGGAGCCTGGCTGAGCATCACCCGTGCCGCGCCTACCGCACCGATCCTGGTCAATCCCCCTGTTCTGCCATCTTGATCGGCTGGGCGTCGGCGAAATCGGTGAGCGAAAGTCGACCTGAGGGCACTGCGGGAGCTGGCTCGCCATAAGCAGCACACCCTCGGTCACGCTCGCAGCGCCCCCTGCAAGCGCCGGGCGGCGGCGGCGCGAGTGTTGCCTTCGCCTGGGCTCACGAAACAGGACGCATGACCACGCGATCTCGGCGGCAAATCCTGGCGATCACCGAAATCCATACGGTGCTGCCGCCGACTCTCTGAGCAGGCAACGGCGGCGCGCATGCTCGATGAAGCGATCGCGACAGCTCGTGAAACCGGGGGACCGGTGGCTGCGCGCGATGTTGCTCTCGGAACTGCTGTACTCCACCGGAATCCGGGTCTCCGGAGCTGTGCGGTCTGAATGTTGATGATCTTGATCGGCAGCGCAGCGTGGTGCGGGTGCTCGGCAAGGGCAGCAAGGAACGAACTGTCCCTGTTGGTGTACCGGCCGTGCGTGCGGTGGAGGCTTCGGCTCGCGAAGGCGCGGGCCGCAGCTGGATCACCGGCGACTCCGGCGCAGCGATTCTCTCGGCGAGCGCGGCAAACGGATCGACCCTCGGTGGTACGCCGCGTCGTCCACCGCTCGCTGCGATTGACGGAGGGGCGCCCCGACCTTTGGTCCGCACGGACTTCGTCATGCGATGGCGACCCACTTGCTCGAGGGTGGCGCAGACCTGCGCAGCGTCCAGGAGATGCTCGGGCATGCGTCGCTGGCCACCACGCAGATCTCACCCACGTGACGAATGAGCGGTTACGTGCGGCGTTCGAGCAAGCCCACGCACCGCGGGCCTGACGAGATTGCGTGCTGAACCCCGCTTCAGAGCAGGCTCAGGACGGCGCTTGTCGCAGTGCGCCCTTCGACAAGCTCCGGGCACGGGTCGAGGTCACAACCAGCTCATCGGGTTGCTGAGTCGCCCATTGAGCCACAGCATCAGGTGCAGATGACAGCCGCGGTCGAGAGGCCCGTACTCCCCACCGCACCGATCACCTGACCCCGAGTGACCCGCTGTCCGGGCCGGACCAGATACCGCGCGGTGATTGAAGGCTGTCTCCACCTGGACCACCCCGCAACGCGGCCGTGGCTGACGAACAGCCGATTCCCGTACGCGGGGCTGTAGTAGGCCCGCGTCACAACTCCGGCATACGGCGCACGTATTGCGGTGCGCGCAGGCGGCGCCGAAGTCCGTGCCGTCGTGCAGTTTCCAGACCTTCAGCACCGGATGCGAGCCGCATGCCGAACGCCGACGGTCACTGCGCCAGGGACCGGTGCGGGAGAAACCCGTGGCTGCCTGGCCGTCCGACGCGGCGACTGCTCAGCCCAGCCGGCGCTCGACGCTGCTGCCGCCGCTCGGGCCTTGAGCTGCGCGTTCCGCGATCGCGCGTTGAGCTCTCCGCAACCAGACGCAGCTGACCGCTGCCATTGCCGAGGAGAAGCAACGGGTTGAGATACTTCTTCGCCCTCGCGCAGTCCCCAATGCAGGCAACCTCGACAGTGCCCACCACTGACCGACCTGGCCGATCACTTGCCCGCTAACGCGACGCGCTCGCCGACGTGCAATGTGCTGATCACAGGCTCGTACGTGGTGCGGACCGGACCATGGTCGAGGCTGATGACCGGCTTGCCGGCGATTGATCCGACGAATGCCACTCTGCCGTCCGCCGCGGCAAGAACAGCATCCACCAGGCTTGGCGGCAAGATCAATCCCTCGGATGACCTGACCCCCACGCCACTGTCGGAGGATCAAACCCGCGCTGCACAACCGGGGATCCGCTCAGCGGCCAGCCGGCGGGTGTGGGCAGCCGGACAGCCGCCACAGCAGGAGCCGGAACCGTCAGCAGCCAACATGCAGACCATGGCGAACAGTGCCAGCTCGCAGATATCTATGGAGCGCCCGCATGTTGGCAGTCTCCGGATGTCGCGTCGAATCGTGCGGTCCTTCGGGGAATCTGTGGATGAGGCGCCGAAGGGCCCCTGGCGTTTGTGGATAGACTCACCTGTGCAGGCCTGCCATCAGGTCTGACTTCGCATGCTTACTACCGGCCTCCGGGCCGGGCGACACCTTCGGTCTCGACTCTTGACCGAGAAGAACATCGTCGAGGACGTGTCGCGCGGAGCATCAGGCAGCGCCGAACGGTTCGGCGCTGAAACAGCCGAACGCCGGCGCGCAGCTGCCGGCAAAGGAAGGAACGCGGCCATGGCCGTCGTCACCATGACGACAGCTGCTCGAGAGCGGCGTCCACTTCGGGCACCAGACCCGTCGCTGGAATCCGAAGATGAAGCGGTTCATCTTCACCGAGCGCAACGGCATCTACATCATCGACCTGCAGCAGTCGCTGACCTACATCGACCGCGCGTACGAGTTCGTCAAGGACACCGTCGCCCGCGGCGGCACGGTCCTGTTCGTCGGCACCAAGAAGCAGGCCCAGGAGGCCATCGCCGAGCAGGCGACCCGGGTCGGCATGCCGTACGTGAACCAGCGCTGGCTGGGCGGCATGCTGACCAACTTCTCACACCGTGCATCAAGCGGCATCCAGCGGCTCAAGGAGCTGGAGGGCTCGACTTCGACGACGTCGCCGCCTCCGGTCTGACCAAGAAGGAGCTGCTGCGGCTGCGTCGGGAGAAGGACAAGCTGGAGCGGACCCTCGGCGGCATCCGGGACATGACCCGGACTCCTCAGCGCGGTCTGGATCGTCGATACCAAGAAGGAACACCTGGCGGTCGACGAGGCGCGCAAGCTGCGGATCCCGGTCGATCGGCATCCTCGACACCAACTGCGATCCCGACGAGGTCGACTTCGCTATCCCCGGCAACGACGACGCGATCCGCTCCGTCGTCGCTGCTCACTCGGGTGATCGCCGACGCCGTCGCCGATGGCCTGATGGCGCGCGTCGGGCGCGCAGACCGGCGAACTGAGGCCGAGCTCGAGCCCATGCCGGACTGGGAGCGCGAGCTGCTTGTCGCCTCCCAGGAACCCGGCACCTGCCACGCCTCATGATGCGCCCTGCGGCTGACGCCGCCCCGGTGCCAGGCGAGGAGCAGCCCGAGGAAGCTGCGCTCGAGGCCGAGGAAGCAGCAGATCGAGGAAACCGATCTGGAGAGCCAGTCAGAGCAATCCCGACCGCGGAGAACGTCTCACGACCCGGCTACCGGTTCGACGCACAGCTGACGACACACTCGACCAGATAACAGAGCAAATGAGAGGACAACCGAAACTCATGGCAACGATCTCCGCTGCTGATGTGAAGACAGCTTCGCGACGCGACCGGCGCAGGCATGATGGACTGCAAGAAGGCGCTGACCGAAGCCGATGGCGACGTCTGACAAGGCTGTTGAGATCCTTCGGGTGAGCGGCCAGGCCAAAGCGCGCCAAGCGGGGTGCAGAACGTTCCGCCGCCAACGGCCTGGTGGCCTCCACCGACGGCGCTCTGCTCCAGCTCGGCGCCGAGACCGACTTCTGTCGCCAAGAATCAGGCTTTCCAGGAGCCTGGCCGACGACGCCGTGAAAGCGCGTGGCCGCGAGCAAGGCCGACACCGTTGCCGCTGCCAACGCAGCAACCTCCTTCGGGCCAGACTGTCGGCGAGGCCGTCGAGGAACTGCGCCATCAAGATCGGGGAGAAGCTCGAGGTGAGCGCCGCCGCCTACTTCGACGGCCAGACTGCGGTCTATCTGCACCGTCGCGCCTCCGATCTTCCTCCGCAGGTCGGAGTGCTGGTGGAGTACGAGGGATCGGACGCATCCGCCGCCCGCAGCGTCGCCATGCAGATCGCCGCGATGCGCCCGCAATACGTCAGCCGCGACGAGGTGCCGCGCGAGCTGGTCGAGAACGAGCGGCGCATCGCCGAGGCGACCGCGAAGGAGGAGGGCAAGCCTGAGCAGGCTCTTCCCAAGATCGTCGAAGGTCGGCTGAATGCGTACTTCAAAGACGTCGCGTTGCTGGATCAGCCTTCGGTGACCGACAACAAGATGCCCGGTTGGCAAGCAGCTCGACGAGGCCGGTGATCAAGGTGCTGCGGTTCGTACGCTTCGAGGCGGCCGGGACGTAGCAGTATCTCCCACAGCAGCTCCCACACGACGAAGAGGGAACCTGACGGGTGAATGGTCCGTACAAGCGCGTGATGCTGAAGCTCTCGGGTGAGGTCTTCGGTGGTGGCAAGGTCGGCGTCGACCCCGATCGTCGTCGCCGGGCTTGCCGAGCAGATCGCCATCGTGGTGCAGATGGGCGTCCAGGTGGCCGTCGTCGTCGGCGGCGGCAACTTCTTTCGCGGCGCCGAGCTGCAGCAGCACGGGATGGAGCGCGATCGGGCCGACTACATGGGCATGCTCGGCACCGTCATGAACTGCCTAGCCCTGCAGGATTTCCTGGAGAAAGTCGGCGTCCAGACGCGCGTCCAAACCGCCATCACCATGGGGCAGGTGGCCGAGCCGTACATCCCGCGGCGCGCCGAGCGGCATCTCGAGAAGGGTCGGGTGGTCATCTTCGGCGCCGGCTCTGGCATGCCGTACTTTTCCACCGACACGGTCGCCGCTCAGCGAGCCCTGGAGATCAGCGCAGAGGTGCTGTTGATGGGCAAGCAGGGCGTCGACGGGGTGTATTCGGCTGATCCTCGCAGGCACCCCGATGCCATCAAGTTCGACGAGCTGACCTATGACGACTATCTGGCGCGGAATCTCAAGGTCGCCGACGCGACGGCGATCAGCATGGCTCGTGACTACAAGCTCCCCGATGATCTTTTTCAGCCTCGACACTGACGGCACCATCGTCCGCGTGGTGTCGGGTGAGAAGATCGGAACGATCGTCCACGCCTAAGGAGGCAACGCTTTGATCGCCGACATTATGCGCGAAGCCGAGATCAAGATGGCGAATGCGGTCGAGTACACCAAGGAGGAGTTTGCGGCCATTCGTACTGGTCGAGCGCACCCTGCGATCTTCGCCAAGCTGATGGCCGACTACTACGGCTCGCCGACGCCGCTGCAACAGCTCGCCACCTTTCATGTGCAAGACGCTCGGATCGTGCTGATCACCCCGTACGACAAGTCGGCGATGGCCAACATCGAGAAGTCGATCCGCAACTCCGATATCGGTGTCAATCCGTCCAACGACGGCACCACCATTCGCGTCACCCTTCCTGAGCTGACCGAGGAGCGGCGCAAGGAATACATCAAGCTGGCTAAGCACAAGGCCGAGGACGCCCGGATCTCCATCCGCGGCGCCCGTCGTACGGCCAAGGAAGCCCTGGACCGGATGGTCAAGGACAAGGAAGTCGGTGAGGACGAGGTGGTACGCGCGGAGAAGCAGCTCGACGCCGCCACTCGAAAGCACGTCGACGAGATCGACGATGTCCTCAAGCACAAGGAAGCCGAATTGCTCGAGGTCTAATGTTGACTGAGCCACTCGGCCGTACCGGCGCAAACGCACGGCCGCGCCGGGCGCAATCTGCCGGCAGCAATCGGCATCGGGGTTGGCCTCGGCGCGTACGTCGTGCTCAGCTTGATCTATCTGCCGCCGGCTTTTGTCGCGCTGGTAGCGGTGGCACTGGTACTGGCCTCGGTCGAATTGCACGAGGCGCTGAAGAAACAGGGCATGACGTCGGCAATCGTGCCGATCGTGATCGGCAGCGTCGCGATCTCCGTCGGCTCCTATTTCGCAGGCCGCCAGGAGCCGGTGATCTTCTCCACCACGAGCGTGCTGTTGGCATCCTTGGCGCTGACCGTGCTGGCGAGCCTGATCTGGCGAATGCCGAAGGGCGTTGCGGGATATGTCCGCGATATCGCCGCAAGCTTGCTGATCATCGGCTATGTTCCGCTGCTCGGCTCGTTTGCTGCCTTGATGCTTGCCGAGGGTCAGGGCACTCTTCGCGTCGGTGACCTTCATGTTGATCGTCGTGATGAGCGACACCGGCGGATATGTCGCCGGAGTGCTCTTCGGCAAGCATCCGATGGCACCGAAGATCAGCCCGAAGAAGTCGTGGGAAGGCGTCGCCGGGTCGCTGGTATTCGCCACGGTTGCCGGCATCTGCATGGCAATTTTTGTTCTGCACGTTCCGTTTTGGGTCGGCATCATTCTGAGCGTCTGCCTAGTGGCGGTCGGCAGCTGTGGCGACTTGATCGAATCCATGATCAAGAGGGACCTCGGAATCAAGGACATGAGCTCCTTCCTGCCCGGGCACGGCGGAGTCATGGATCGGCTTGATTCGCTGCTCGTGGCTGCGCCAGTCGCCTGGTTGACGATGTATCTCCTGGTGCCTGGCGGATGAATCGTTCGCTGGAGCTCGTCGTTGAGGAGCATCCTCGTCGAGGACGGCCGCCCCGCCACTGGGCCGATATGAGCCCGGCGGAGCGCCGCGAGCATATCGTAAGCACTCGGTCATCCTGCCTATCGGGCCAGGCAGCTGTCTGCGCACTACTTCGAGGGGCTGCGCGACCGATCCTGCGGAGTGGACTGACTTGCCCAGCGGAGTCCGCGAGACATCTCGCCGAGAAGTTCATGCCGAGACTGCTGACGCCGATCCGGGAACTCAGCTGTCGACGGCGATACCACCGTCAAAACTCTGTGGCGGATGTACGACGGTGCACTCGTCGAGAGCGTCTTGATGCGCTACCGCAGATCGAGTCACCATGTGCGTCTCCAGCCAGGCTGGATGCGGGATGGCGTGCCCGTTCTGCGCCACCGGACAGGCCGGACTACAACGCAACATGAGTACGGCCGAGATTGTCGAGCAGGTCATGGACGGTGAGCGGAAGCCGCGCCGCGGCCAGGTTTCCGGCGGTAGCCGGGCGGGTCCGCAACATCGTGTTCATGGGCATGGGCGAGCCGTTGGCCAACTACAACGCGGTCATCGGCGCCGTTCGACAGTTGACCAGCCCGACTCCTGATGGTCTGGGACTCGGCGCACGCGGTATCACGGTCTCGACGGTCGGGCTCGGTGCCGCGGATGCAGCAACTTGCAACCGAAGGGATTCCTCTCACTCTGCGCTCTCGCTCCACGCACCTGATGACGAGCTGCGCGATGAGCTGGTGCCGATCAATACCCGCTGGAACGTCGAGGAAGTGGTCGACGCGGCGTGGGAGTACGCGAAAACGACCAAGCGCCGGGTTTCCATCGAATACATCCTGATTCGCGATGTCAACGATCAGGCTTTCCGCGCCGAGCAGCTCGCCAAGGTCTTGCGGCGCCGCGGCAATTGGGGTTGGGTGCACGTCAACCTGATCCCGATGAATCCCACGCCCGGCTCGGTATGGACTGCATCCCGACGTAGCGATGAGGAGGAGTTCGTTCGGCGGCTGAAGGCCAGGGGTGCCAGTCACCGTGCGTGACACGCGTGGTCGCGAGATCGACGGGGCATGCGGGCAGCTCGCCGCCCACGAGGTCGAGTAGCTGCCGAAGAACTGCCAAGATTGGCGCCAGTGCCAGAACTCGACCGCCCCGAACTCGATGCAACTCTTGCTGACCTCGCCGAGGCCTTCGGCATTGCCACCGAGTACTGGGATTGGCAAGGCCGGCACATTTCGGTCAGTCCTGACAGCATCGTCGCGGTGCTTGCCGCGTCTCGACATTGACGCAGCACTACGCCGGAGGCGGCAGCTGCCGCGTTGGCGAATCATCACCGATGGCCGTGGACGCAGATGTTGCCACCCTGCCTGGTGATCCGAGAAGGTCGCACCGCTTCGGTCTGGGCACGTGCCGCACGGGATCCGGTCACCGCCTGGATCGAACTCGAGACCGGCGGGACCAGGGATCAGCTACCCCAGCTGGAGAACTGGACACCGCCGCAACGCATTGATGACGGTTGGCTGGGTCGGTGAGGCGTCGCTCGAGATCCCCGCGGATCTGCCACTCGGCTACCACACACTCTCAAGGCCACGAGCGGGGCACGGCAAGCATCGATGCCATTGATCATCACCCCGCAGTGGGTGGGCTCTCCGGAACGGATGGGGCGGCGTCGCGGCTGGGGTTTCGCGACCCAGCTCTACAGCGTCCGCTCACAGCAGTCCTGGGGCGTCGGTGACCTGACTGATCTTGAGGACCTAGCGGTGTGGTCGGCCGCCGAACACGATGCGGATTTCGTCCTCGTCAACCCGCTCCATGCAGCCGAGCCGGTAGCGCCGATGGAACCTCGCCATACCTGCCCAGCAGTCGTCGCTTTGCCAATCCCCTCTACCTGCGACCAGAACGCATTCCGGAGGTATGCCGTGGCCGACGCCGAGTGGCGGGAGGCGATCGAGGTGATCAAAGCCAAGCTGGCGCCGCGACCGCCGACTCAGCTCAGATTGATCGTGATCGTCGTGGCAGGCCAAGCGCGACGCACTTGAGATCATCTTTCTGGTGCCGCGGACGCCTGGCCGAGAAGCCTCCTTCGCCGCGTATCGGCGTCGCGAGGGCCGCGGCTTGGCAGAGGTTCGCAAACTGGGCTGCGCTGTCGGAGGAGTATGGCCCGAACTTCTCCGATTGGCCGGCCGAACTCCAAGATCCCCGAATCCTGCTGCGGTCGCTGCCTTCGCAGTGGCACAGTCCGCCAAGATCGACTTCCACTGCTGGTTGCAGTGGCTGATGGACGAGCAGTTGGCCGGCGTGCAGCAGGCGGCCCGACGGGCCGGCATGGCACTCCTGGGGTAATGTCACGACCTGGCTGTAGGCGTGAATTCGCGTGGCGCGGATGCGTGGAGCTTGCAGGACAGCTATGCCGCAGGTGTCACGGTCGGTGTCCCACCAGATGCGTTCAATCAGCAGGGGCAGGACTCGAATCAGCCACCGTGGCGACCCGATCGACTCGCCGCTACGGCGTACGCGCCCGTCCGCGACATGGTCTCAACGATCTTGAGGCACGCCGGCGGCCTGCGTGTTGATCATGTCATGGGGCTGTTCCGGCTGTGGTGGATTCCGCAGGGTGCACCTCCCACACAGGGGACGTATGTTCGCTACGACCACGAGGCGATGATCGGCATTCTCGTCGCTGGAGGCCCATCGCGCTGGGTGCTGTTGTGGTCGGCGAGGATCTCGGACTGTCGAGCCATGGGTTCGTCGACTACCTGCGGGAGCGAGGGATTCTCGGCACATCGATCTTGTGGTTTGAGTTCGACTGGGATGGTGACGGAAGCCCCTCGCGCCAGAGAAGTGGCGGGAATATTGCCTGGCCTCGGTTACTACCCACGACCTGCCGCCCACGGCCGGCTTTCTGACCGGTGATCACGTGCGACTCCGTGATCAGCTCGGCGTCTTGACCCGCTCCTTGACGAGGAGCTGCTAGCCGATCAGGCCGATCGCCAAGCTGCTGGCTGGACAACCTGCGCGATCGGGGCGCGTTGCGCCCGAGGCCGGTGTGGAGGAGACCATCGAAGCCCTGCACCGCTATCTGACCTGGACTCCGTCGCGACTGCTCAACCTCTCGCTGGCTGACGCGGTCGGCGAACGGCAGCTACAGAATCAGCCCGGCACCATCAATGAATATCCCAACTGGCGAGTCCCCTCACCGGATCTGATGGTGCACCGGTGATGTTGGAAGACATTTTCACGAACCAGCGCACCGCATATCTTGCCAAGATCATGAGTGGCGGCCGTTAGACCAGGGACTTACCGGGACCGAGATCAATCCCGCCCTGCTCAACCATTCTGCGCAGAGCATCGGCTTCATCTTGGGTCAAAATGCCTGCCTGGACCGCCTTATCCAGCCAAGGATCCAAAGCGGCCGGCCCCTTTTCGGCATAATCCGCGTGGACCTGGTCGAGAGCCGCCCTGACCTCGGCCTCGTCGGCGCCGAGCATGCTGGACAAGGTCTTGACTAGGACCTCCCTCCTGCTCAGGGCTCATCGGCCATGCTGGGGCGCCATTTTGCGGTGCCGGATTGCCCGGCGCGGGCGGAGCTGGATTGTCTCGGCGGCGGGGCGATAGTGGGCGCGGTCGTCGGGTTAGGCACGACTGGCGTGTCAGCGTATGCAGCACTTGCTGTTCCCATGCCGGCGCCAAGCACTAGCAGTCCTGAGCCAATTGCGACTGCAGTTTTCATCGAGACTGCCACGTTTCTCGGTACTCCTTGTCGTCGGTTCACAGACGTTGCGGAAATAGTGTGGAGCCCGTACCTAGCAGTCACCTTTGTGGAACCTGGCAGCCAGCTAGCAATCTGAGTCGGCATGCGGCCGCTGGATAAGGTCGAGACATGGCCGGTGAGGTCGTAGCGACGGAGAGCCCGAGGGAATCGAAGCAGGTCGACCAGAGCCTGCTGACGGTGCTGATCGCATTCCTCGCCAACGTGCTGATCGCCATTGCCAAATCCGTGGCTGCGGTCATCACCTCATCGGCGTCCATGGTGGCCGAGGCCGCCCACTCATGGGCAGATGCTGGCAACGAGATCTTCTTGCTGATAGCCGACCGGCGATCCGAGCGTGGGCGGGACAGCGAGCACCCAATGGGGTTCGGCCGTGAGGCATACGTCTGGTCGATGTTTGCTGCCTTCGGACTCTTCACCGCCGGCGCAGTAGTGTCCATCTGGCACGGTGTGCAGCAACTGATCGAACCCGAGGAGGCTCTCGAACTTTCTCGTCGCGTACGTAGTTCCTCGGCATCGCCTTCGTGCTCGAAGGCGTGTCCTTCACCCAGGCAACGCTTCAGGCGCGGCGGATGGCCGCGCAGCTGGATCGCAGTGTGAAGGATTACATCTTGAACACCTCAAATCCCACGCTGCGCGCGGTCTTCGCCGAAGACGCCGCGGCCTTGATCGGCATCACCATTGCCAGCATCGGAATTGCGCTGCATCAGGTCACCGGATCTGCCACGCCCGACGCCATCGGCTCCATTCTGGTTGGCTCTGCTGCTAGCGGTCGTCGCAGTTTTCTTGATCGATCGCAACCGACGCTTCCTGGTCGGGGAGGAGGTGCGTCCCGAGGTTCGCCAAGACGTTCTCCGCCAGCTCCTGGACCGTCCAGACATCGATCGGATCACTTATCTGCACCTTGAATTTGTCGGTCCGGGTCGGTTGTATCTGGTTGCTTCGGTCGACATGGCCGGTGACGACGTTGAGCTACAGTCTGGCTGTCCGATTACGGCAAGTGGAACGGAGCTGGAAGAGCATGAAAACATCGAGGAGGCCGTACCACTCCTCGCCACACCCGACGAGGCGGTCGCTACTTCCGTGACCCGGCTGCATTACGTCCCGGCAGTCAGCAGATCCGCGGCCTCTTTCACACCGTCAACCGCAGTAGATCAACTCACCCATCACTCGCCCGGGCTCCTGAGCCAGCTGCAGAGTGGCCAAGCGGGATAGACATCGGTCCAGTACTCCCGACCGACCAAGATCAACGGAACAACCAGGCTGGCGTCGGCTGCGTAGAAGTTCTCGGTGACAGCTTGGAAAATCTCCTGCACCGTACCGGCCTGACCCGGAAGGTAGACCGACTCCGCCTCCGCAGTGATGGAGCAGCGTGTCCTCGCGCAATGCATTGAAAAATACTTGGCGATCTCGGTCGCAAAGACATTGGTGGGTTCGTGGCCATAGAACCAGGTCGGGATGCTGAGGCTGCGCCCTGCCGAGGCGACCGGCCAGCGGGCCCGTACCTCGAAAGGCGGTGTGCGCCCACGCATCGATACTCTGGCCGGTCCGTCGGTGCGGGGGTCAGTGATCATTAGGGCATCGTCGAGCGAGCCCGGCCACGGGCTCGAGATAGGCACCGAGATTTGCTGCCTCCATTGCCCCGGGACCGCCTCCAGTGAGCACGGTGCGACCTGACAAGCGTCAGGTTTTCTCCCAGCTCGGCTGCAGCGCGATAGGGTCTTCCTCGCCGCGTGGCACCGCGTGACCGGCCATGATCCCGACGATCTTGCGTCGGTCAAGGACCGTTGTCGCATCCTCCAGCGCATCAGCAATGGCGTGATCAGCGAAGTGTCGCGCCTAGCTCGGCGGTGAGTGAGGCCGCCGGGTGCGGCGTGCGACCAGGCATAGATCGCCGCATCGAGGCTTTGCGGCATATTCGCCGGTGCCGTACAGCTCGGCAGCGTCGTACAGACGTGCTCGATACGGATCGAACGGCAGGTCGGGCAGGCGCGGGAACAACAACGCACCGGACCCGCGGAGGTCGTGTTCGGCCGTCGGCGGCGAACTGGCAACCGAGGAAGACCGCGCCGCGAGGATCAACCCGTTCGCAGCACGTCGGTACGTTCGGTGAGATCGACAGACTGGACGAACCATCCGTTCAGGCGGCGGGTTTTGCCAATGTGGGCGATCCGAAATCTGGCCAGGCTCGATGTCGATCAGACGCCGGGTCACGACCCACCATTCTCTCAGAAGAACCTGCTGCACACTAGGCCCCCGTGCGTGACGTGGTGATCTTGGGCAGTACTGGCTCGATCGGTACCCAGGCTTTGGAGGTCGTCGCCGAGCATCGTGATCAGTTCCAGGTGGTAGGCCTTGCCGGCTGGGGCCAGCAGATCGCGCTGCTGGCGCGGCAGGCGCTGGACAGTGGTGCGCGGACCGTTGCAGGGTCAGCCGGGCGACAACCGTGCAGGATCTCCAGCTGGCGCTTTACGCCGAGGCAAGCCGACGTGGCTGGGCGGAGGGAAGTTCGACGCTGCCGCGCATCCTCGGCAGGCCCGGATGCGGCCGCTGAGCTGGCGGCGATGCCGTGCGACGTCGTCCTCAACGGGATCACGGGCTCCACCGGGCTTGCAGCAACGCTGGCCGTGCTGCGAGCTGGGCGGATCCTCGCCCTGGCCAACAAAGAGTCTCTGGTGGTCGGCGGTCGCGCTGGTCACCAAAGCCGCACGTCCAGGTCAGATTGTTGCCGTCGACTCCGAACACTCGGCGCTGGCGCAATGCCTTCGCGGTGGCTCTGCGGCGGAGGTCGATCGGCTCATTCTCACCGCAAGCGGCGGACCCTTCCGTGGACTCAGCCGCGAACAGATGAGCAATGTCACTCCGGATCAGGCCTCTGGCACACCCGACCTGGAACATGGGCCGGAGTGATCACGACCAACTCCGCAACGCTGGTGAACAAGGGCTTGGAACTGCTCGAGGCGCACCTGCTGTACGGCGTGGACCTGGATCGAATTGATGTGGTGGTGCATCCGCAGTCGATCGATGCACTCCATGGTGCAGTTCGTCGACGGCTCGACGCTCGCGCAGTGTTCGCCACCAGACATGAAGCTTCCGATTGCGCTGGGTCTGAGCTGGCCTGATCGGCTGCCTGGCGTCGCGCGGCCGTGCGATTGGCGTACGGCAGCGAGCTGGACCTTTGAGCCGCTCGACAACCTAGGCATTCCCGGCTGTTGAGCTCGCCCGCATGGCGGGGCGACTGGGAGGTACGGCTCCTGCGGCGTACAACGCTGCCAACGAGGTCTGCGTCGATGCCTTCCACGACGGCCGAATCGGTTCAACTGGATCATCCTGACCATCGTCGCTCTAGTACTCCAGGAGCACACGGGTTCAGATCCCGACGTAGGCTCGATGCTGGTCGCGAGCGATCCAGCTCACGCTTGAGGCGGTGCTGGCGGCCGACGCCTCGGGCACGGGCCCGGCCAACTGATCTCACCGAAGACAACGGAGCACGCGCGCTAGATGGACCTCGTGATCTACATTGCTGGTGCCGTTGTCTTCTTCGACTGGTGATGGCCTCGATCGCCTTGCACGAGATTGGTCACCTCGTTCCGGGCAAGCTGCTTCGACGTCAAGACGACCGGAATACTTCATCGGCTTCGGTCGCAAGCTGCCGTGGTCGCGGCGCCGAGGTGAGACCGAGTACGGCGTCAAGGCGGTTCCGGTGGGCGGCTATGTCCGGCTCGTCGGCATGTTTCCGCCGCTCGAAGGCACCGGCCCGGTCAGGTTCGCACCTACAGCACGGGCCGTTTCGCGCGCTGGCCGACAATGCCAGAGCGGCGGAGTGGTCGGCGCATCCGTCCCCGAGGACGAGGGACGCCTCTTCTACGAGAAGCCGTTCTGGCAGAAGTTGATCATTATGGCCAGCGGCCCGACGATGAACATCCTGCTGGCATTCTTGATCTTGCTTGGCGTGTCGCGTCAGCTATGGCGTCTATCGCTCCCAGTTGACGATCAGCAGGGTCCAGGAATGCATTGTCGTCGCGAACACCGCCGACCAGAGTTGCACCGGGAAACCGCCGACGCCGGCTGCGCAGTCCGGTATCCAGCCGGCGACAAGATCGTTGCGTTCAACGGAACCCCGGTCTCTTCCTGGGACGACGGTCTCTCGTCTGATTCGATCGAATCTCGACCACCCGGCGCTGCTGACGCGTCGAGCGGCCGGTCAGCGCATCGACCTGAAGCCGGTCAATACGGTCATCACCGGCGTACCGGACAGGTACAGAACCTCCATCGAGGTGCGCCGCCGGGTTCTTCGGTGTTGAACCCGAGATCGTACGAGAGCGCGGCGGCTCGGTGGCCGTCGTCGGCGACATGTGGCAGATGACCAAGCAGACCGTTGTGGCGCTGGCTTATTTCCCGGTGAAGGTCTTCTACACCGGCTACAACCTCGTGACCGGGCAAGCCGAGAGATGTCTACGGGCCGATGTCGATCGTTGGCGCGAGTCGAGCGGCGGGGGAGATCGCCTCGACAAACCAGATTGACCCAGCCGCGAAGGTTGCGAGTCTGTTCACCGTGCTCGGCGCAGTCAACCTGCTTCGTCGCCCCTTTTCAACTTCGTGCCGCTGCTGCCATTGGATGGCGGGCACGTAGCAGCGGCATTCTACGAAGCTGTCAGGCGGGCTATCGCTCGCCTCTTCGACGTCCTGACCCCGGGCCGGTAGACACCGCGAGGCTGCTGCCGGTGGCGTACGTCGTCGGCGGCCTGATCCTGATTTCGGGTGTCGTGTTGATCTTGGCCGATCTGATCGATCCGATTCGCCTCTTCTGACAGCTGGTCAGTGTCGAACTCGGACGACCAGCTTGCCGGTTGCCACGTTGCTTTCCATGTCCTTGTGGGCTTGTCGGACCTCTTCGAGTCCGTCGTAGACGTGGTGCACAGTGATCGGCAGACTGCCGTCGGCGACTGCCTCGAGGACCCGCTGCAAGGCCTCACGGGGAAGGTCTGAGGCCCTTCCTTCGTACGCGGTGAGGCGCACGCCCGCCGGGATGTAGTCGATCGGGTAGAAGTCCTTGACCGTCCACTGGTTGGAGAGCAGACCTGTGAAGCAGACGGTGCCATGGACGCGTACGCATCGGAGGTGTCCGGCAGACTTGGGGTGCCCCACGAGCTCGAGAGCGCGGCGTCGACGCCATCCGGGAATGCTTGCGCACCTCCCCGGCGATCTCGCCAGTGTCGATGATCGGCAGATCGATCCCTCGCTGTTTCAGCATGTCGAGGCGGTCCGGTCGCCGAGTAGTCGCCAAGACGGTGGCACCTAACTGCTTGGCGAGTGCAGCCGCGGCAAGTCCAACCGATGAGGTGCCACCACGGATGAGGAGGGTCTCGCCGGGCTGCAGGTCGAAGTCCGATGGTCAGCGAACCGCTCGCTGCGTCTGAATCATCTCCGGTAGAGCGCCGACGACCTCCCACGGCAGCTCAGTGCTCATGGGTATGACTTGGGTCAGCGGAACCGACGTGTATTCGGCGTAGCTGCCGTCGTAGGTCCGGCCCATCTCGCCCATCATCGCCACGACTTGCTGGCCTGATGTCAGGCCACTGCCGGCAGGGCGGCGCGTCGACCGCGCCCGCACACTCGATACCGAGGACCCTGGGAAAGGTCACCGCGGCTCCGGACAGGCCGAGCCGCGTCATCAGCTCCGAACGGTTGAGCCCGAACGCCTCGACGCGGATCCGCACCCAGCCATCCCGTTCGGGCGGCAACGGCCAATCTTGAACGACGAGGTTCTCGGCAGGTCCGGGTTGGGACAACACGACGGCGCGCACCAGGAGGATGCTATTCGGCCGTACGCACGGAGGGAGCCTTCCCCAGCAGCTGAACCTGAAGCGCCTCGGTCAGCCAGGCCTGGAAGCGATCGACGGACCAGCCACGTTGCCGGACCAGTTTGTCGTACAGCGACGGATCGTTGTAGAACCACATCAGAGTCTGCCGCAACCTCAATATCGAGGTCAGGTCGCAGCGCCCCAGCGTCAGCGAACATCTGTGCAGCTTCTGCATAGCTTGTCGGCGCTGCTCGAACCATCGCGACGTAGAGTTTCGCCGCCTCCGGGTCGCTGGTGGCTGCGCCTCAATAGGCACCGCCAGGCCGACGAAAGCCGACGGTCGATCCCCACCACGAGAGACGCGTACATTGCGAGCCGTTTGGCATGATCGGGTCTCCGCGAGCATCGCTCTCGATCTCCGGCCGATCTGCCAGCGGTACCGGCTCGTCGTCGCCCACGATCGCGAAGTCATACGCCAACTTCATCAGCTGAGCCTTGCCGCCAACGGAGTCGAAGACCGTCTTCCGACTCACCGCCAGCGGCCGTGGCGACGGCATCGATGGTGGTACCGGCGTACCCGTATTCAGCAAAGAGCTCAGCAGCCAGCATCAACGATCCGCCTCCTGGTCTGCCGGGCTTGATCAGCTCGCAGTGTCGAGGAGTACGTGCGGGTCTTGTTCCGCCATGAACACCATCTAAGCGCCTGCCGTTGGAGTTTTGATTAAGTCGTTGACTTAGTTAATTTTACTCTAAGTATAGTGAATTACGGGCGGATAGGCCAGCGGGAGGGAGGTGCGGCGTGAGCACGAGTCTTCCGGTGCTAGACTGGATCGGTATCCACTGCGATCTTCATCGCCAGCACCCCTGCCCATGCTGGTAAAGGCCGCGACGCACCAAGGACCTCGCCTCATACAGCTTGGGCAACATCCTGCTCGCCAATATCGGCAACCTGACCTACGCGGTCTATGTGTTCAGCCTGCCGTTGGGACCGGTCTGGGCATTGCATGGCTTCCACCTCTGCGCCACAGGCCTGATGCTGTTCTGGTATCGTCAGACATGCTCGCCAGCATCGACGACCCACTAAGGCCCACATGTGACCGGTCCGAGGAATCTCTGGCTCAACGACCGCGCCGCGCAGCTCTTCTGCAAGCGGCGGGAAGGTCCAGAACCCGGTGGTCAATGTCAGCAGAACGTATCCTTGGCGGGCCTCCTACAGAACTGGCAATCGAGGCAGTCGTCCACTCCTCGCGGCCAGAAGTCACGTTAGGCTGGATTGCCGGCGAGCGTGAAATGGGGACGGCCTCGCCACGCACCGCACAGAAAGGCCTCATGAGTATCGACCTGGGTCTGCCAACCCTTCCTCCACCCGACCCTCGCACCGCGTCGCAAGAGCGCGCCAGATCAAGGTCGGCAAGGTCGCCGTCGGCGGCGATGCGCCGATCAGCGTGCAGTCCATGACCACGACGCTCACCGCCGACATCAACGCCACGCTGCAGCAGATCGCCGAGCTGACCGCGACCGGCTGCGACATCGTACGGGTCGCCGTGCCCAGCCAGGACGACGCCGACGCGCTGCCGGCCATCGCGCACGAAGTCCCAGATCCCGGTCATCGCCGACATCCACTTCCAGCCCAGGTACGTCTTCGCCGCGATCGACGCCGGCTGTGCCGCCGTCCGCGTCAATCCAGGCAACATCAAGCGCGTTCGACGATCAAGGTCGAGCGAGATCGCCAGGCCGCCGCAGCGACGCCGGCTGCTCGATCCGGATCGGCGTCAACGCCGGGCTCGCTCGACAAGCGGCTGCTCGCCAAGTACGGCAAGGCCACTCCGGAGGCGCTGGTCGAGTCAGCGCTCTGGGAGGCCAGCCTCTTCGAGGAGCACGGCTTCCGCGACTTCAAGATCTCCGTCAAGCACCACGACCCGGTCGTCATGGTGCGCGCCTACGAGCTGCTGGCCGAGGCCTGCGACTACCCGCTGCACCTCGGCGTGACCGAGGCCGGCCCGGCGTTCCAGGGCACGATCAAGTCTGCCGTCGCCTTCGGCGCGCTGCTCTCGCAGGGAATCGGCGACACCATCCGGGTGTCCCTGTCCGCGCCGCCGGTCGAAGAGGTCAAGGTCGGCATCAAGATCCTGGAGTCGCTGAACCTGCGGCCGCGCCACCTGGAGATCGTCTCCTGCCCGTCCTGCGGCCGCGCCCAGGTCGATGTCTACAAGCTGGCCGGACGAGGTCACCGCTGGCCTGAGGGGCTGGAGGTCCCGCTGCGCGTTGCCGTGATGGGCTGCGTCGTCAACGGGCCGGGCGAGGCGCGCGAGGCTGATCTCGGCGTCGCCTCCGGCAACGGCAAGGGTCAGATCTTCGTCCGCGGCGAGGTGATCAAGACTGTCAAGGAGGCCGACATCGTCGAGACCCTCATCGAGGAGGCGATGCGGCTTGCGGAGGAGATGGGCGAATCGATGCCCGCCGGAGACGGCGTGCCTGTGGTCAGCGTGCGTCTGAGCATGCGCAAGGTCGCCGGCACGATTACGTCGCCGATGGGCTCGCGAGGTGGCTCAGTGCGGGTGCTGAATCGGAAGCGACCTCCGTGCGGCCATCCGGCTGCTGTCGGCCAAGCCGATTGAGAACGTCTTTGTCGCCTCTCGGGTACGAGCCGGCGGGACTCGAGCAGGCGAGTCTCGGCTGTCCCGTCTGGGGGTACGAGCGCGGCGGCCTGCTGCGTGCCCTCTGCCATGCGGGGTCCAACCTGGTACCTGTCAACGCCGACGAGTCGGCGCTCGAGGCATGGACGGAGTTCGCTGGTCCAAACCGGATGTGTGCCTCGATCATCGGCCCGTCGACACACCGCGCTTGAGCTATGGAGCAAGCTTTCCGAGCGCTGGGGTGCGCGCATGGAGCGATGTCCGCGACGTGCGGCCGCATCAGCCAGCTGATCGTCGATCAGCTCGACCGCCGGCCATCCCGTCGACCGGCGAGTGCGGCGGGTGACTCTTGATCAGTGGGACGCCTACACCGAGGCGGCGGTGAAGATGTACACCGAGGAAATTGGCGTCTCACCCGTTCAGGGCAATCCGGCGGGCTACCGCTTCTACGTCCGGCAACTGATCGCCTCGGGTCGCGCCTTCGGCATCTTCGACGGCAATCGCGTGCTCTTCAAGGCCGATCTCGGATCGGTGTCGGGCTCGGTGTGCCAGGTCCAGGGCGTCTGGTTGGAGCCTGAACTGCGCGGGCAGGGGCTGGCTGCAGCCGGCCATGGCGGCCGTCGTCCAGTTGGCGCGTACGGTCGTTCCGACCGTGTCCCTCTACGTCAACGACTACAACCAACCTGCGCGGGCGACATACGCGAGGTGGGGTTCACCGCAGGTCGGCGAGTTCGCGACGGTCCACTTCTTGATGCGGATACCTGCCCGGCTGGCAGCAGCCTGGATCGGTCTGTTGATGATCTTGTCCGGCCTGCGCAGATGCCCAGAACCGGCAGGCGATCGTACGCCGACGCAGCGCCGACTCCCATCCCGGCCGCAACACCGAGCACAGCGGCAGGCCCCTCACCTGGTCAGCCCACAAACAGTCAGCAGCCAAACCCCAACGGACCAGCGTGACGGTAGTGATGAACGGCGATCTGCTGTGGCATAACACGCTCGTGGTACGGCGCGCAAGGAGGACGCGCGGCGTCGCGGGCGCTGGTCGGTTACGACTTCGCGCCGCTGCTGTCGGCATGAAGCCGGTCGTCGCATCGGCCGACCTGGCGATCTGCCACGAGGAGGTGCCGCTGGCTCCAGCAGGCGGGCCGTACCGGAACTATCCGCTGTTCTCAGCTCCGCCGCAGGTCGTCGCAAGCCATCAAGGCGACCGGCTACGACGTCTGCACAACTGCGTCCAACCACAGCTGTCGATCAAGGGCTTCGCCGGCGATACGGCGGACCCTCGATGATCTTGATCAGGCCGAAGATCGGCTCATGCCGGAACGTGCACGCATCGAACGCGGAATCACAGCGGCCAACGATCTTCACGACCCGGCAGGGTATCAAGATCGGGATCGTCGCTGCGACCTTCAGCCTGAATGGATTGCCCATGCCGAAAGGCAAGCCGTGGGCCGTGCACCGGCGTCAGCGCCAAGGAGCGTGCTCGGTCAGGTCACATCGGGCGCGGGCGGCCGGCGCCAGACATCGTGCTCGCTGCCGTCCACATCGGAACCGAATACTCCATCGAGTCGAGAACGCGCAGCAAGCAGCGCCTCGCCCGGGCACTTACGGCGTCGCCCGATGTTGATCTTGTCTACATGCATCACCCGCATGTCGTGCAGCCCTGGACCGTCGTGAACAAGAAGTGGGTGCTCTACGGCGTCGGAAACACGGTGGCCCAGCACGGAAGCCGACCTCGGCGACGCTACGAGGGCGCGACCGGGCAGTTCACCTTCACCCGAGCGGCGAATGACCGATTCACGGTCAGCCAAGCGGAGTACATTCCGACCCTCGTGACCCGTCTACCGGCCTGGCCGGCCAGCCCGGCTCTATCACGTATCTCGCCGACGCTGAAGACCGCCAACGGATGCATTTCGGCGGCCGCGCTGCTCGACGCCCAGACGGCGTACCACGTGCAAGCCGTGACCTGACGCAAGCATCCGGCCGGGATTGAAAGCGGGGATAGGCGTGTCGCTAATTGCAATACAGTGCTCGGCGTGATCACCCGAATGTCGGAACTGTTCGTCCGTACGCTGCGCGAGGACCCGGCCGACGCCGGGTGCCGAGCCATCGCTGGCTGGTGCGGGCCGGCTACATCCGGCGGGCCGCACCCGGCATCTACAGCTGGCTGCCGCTGGGCTTCAGCGTGCTACGCAAGGTCGAGCAGATCGTCCGCGAGGAGATGGACGCGATCGGCGCTCAGGAGGTGCATTTTCCCGCGCTGCTGCCCGAGGAGCCCGTACGAGGCGCATCTGGCCGCTGGACCGAGTACGGCGACAGCATATTCCGGCTCAAGGACCGCAAGGGCGCGGACTACCTGCTCGGGCCGACACACGAGGAGATGTTCACGCTGCTGGTGAAGGACCTGTACTCCTCTTACAAGGACCTGCCGCTGTCGCTCTACCAGATCCAGACGAAGTACCGCGACGAGGCGCGGCCCCAGAGCCGGACTGCTTCGCGGCCGCGGAGTTCGTGATGAAGGACTCCTACTCCTTCGACATCGACGATGAGGGCTTGCAGCAAGTCGTACGAGGCCCACCGCGACGCCTACATCAAGATCTTCGACCGACTCGGCTTCGAGTACGTCATCGTGCAGGCCGATGTCCGGTGCGATGGGCGGCTCGGCGAGCGAGGAGTTCCTGGCGCGTCGCCGAGAACGGCGAGGACACCTTCGTACGCTCGCCCGGCGGCTACGCGGCGCAATGTGGAGGCGGTGCGGACAACGCCGCCGCAGCCAGCGGCCGTATGACGATGCGCCTGCTGCTCACGTCGAGGACACGCCGGATACACCGACCATCGAGACCCTGGTCGACCTGGCCAATGCGCCGGTTCCCGCGCGAGTGGCCGCCTCTGGCAAGCCAGTGACACCGCTGAAGAACGTCGTGCTCATGATCACTGAGGTCGATGGCGCTCGTCATCCGCTGATCATTGGCGTGCCGGGTGACCGCGAAGTGGACATGAAACGACTCGCGGCGCAACTCGGAACCCGCCGTTCCGGAGCCGTTCAGTGATCAGGATTTCACCGCGCATCCGGAGCTCGTGAGGGGCTACATCGGACCGGTTCAACTGACTTCTGCCGAACCGGTCGCTGTGCTAGGAGAAGAATCGATTACCAAGATCAGGTACCTGGTCGATCCACGCGTCGTCGCTGGAACTCGTTGGTTGACCGGTGCGAACGAGCCCGGTCGACATGTCTTCGATCTCGCGTGCGGACGCGACTTCCACCGCCGACGGCGTCATCGAGGCGGCCGAAATTCGCGAGGGTGATCCCGCTCCGGACGGCTCCGACCACTGACGCTGGCCCGCGGCATCGAAATGGGACACATCTTCCAGCTGGGTCGCAAGTTCTCCGATGTGCTAGGACTCAAGGTGCTTGATCAAAACCGGCAAGCTCGTCACAGTAACGATGGGCTCCTACGGGGTGGGCATCTCCCGGGCTGTGGCAGCGGTGGTCGAAGGAACCTGTGACGAGAAGGGACTTCGCTGGCCGCGGGAGCTGGCACCGTTCGATGTGCATGTCCTGGCAGCCGGCAAGGACGACTCTGGTGACCACGGCTGCGGCCGATCTCTCCGTGCAGCTCGACGAGGCAGGTGTCTCGGTGCTGCTGGATGATCGCATCGTCAGCCCTGGCGTCAAGTTTGCCGACTCCGAGATTCTGGGCATGCCCACCATCGTGGTGATCGGTCGGGTCTCAGCCGACGGCGTTGTCGAACTGCGCGACCGGCAGAGTGGGGAGCAGGTCGAGGTGGCCGTCGAGGATGCAGTCCCCGAAATCCTCGCGGCCGTACATGACAGCTGAAGCTCTTGGTGCGCTTCAACCTCTCCGTGCTAACCCTGGCGGCGCTGGATCGTCGCCGCGGCTTCGTTGCGGGTTGGGTTGATGCGGTGGTTGGTGGTGGCGGGCTGATTCAGCTGCCGGCATTGCTGATCGGCCTGCCGAGCGACACAGCACCAGCGGTCATCTTGGGTACCAACAAGATCTCCTCGTTCTGCGGCACTGCTACCAGCTCGCTGACGTACGCGCCTGCGGATTCCGCTTGATTGGTTGACCGTCCTGCCCCTGGTGATCGCCTCGGCCATCGGATCTGCCGTCGGTGCCTTACTGGCGAAACTGCTGCCAAGGAGGCCTTCACCCCGATCGTGCTGGCGGCGCTGATTGGCGTGGGTCTTTACATCTGGCGTCGGCCGCAGCTGGGCATGGTCTCGATACGAAAGCACGCCGGGCACCAGGCATTATGGCTGGACGGCTGTGATCGGCCTCGGCGTCGGCGCGTACGACGGGTTTCTTGGGCCTGGTACCGGTTCCTTCTTCGTGATCTTGCTTGTCGCCGTGCTCGGCTACGGATTTCTGGAGGCAAGTGCCACAGCCAAGATCGCCAACTTGGTGACCAACTTGTCCGCAATAGTGGTCTTCGCCGTGAACGGCTCGGTGTTGTGGGCCCTCGGGCTGACCATGGGCGCAGCCAACCTGATTGGCGGTTACCTCGGCGCCCGCGACCGCCATCAGTCGTGGCAATTCCTTCGTCCGCAAGGTCTTCTTGATCGTGTTGAGCGGCTTGATCATCAAGCTGGCCTACGACGTGGTGGTCCAGCTGCTGCGATGATCAACTGCTCCAGCCCGGCCACGCGCCGAGCGGGGGCTCCCCACGAACGGGCGATCTTGACCTCCGAGCCCAATGCGCTGAGAGCTTGCGTGCGGTCGGCCTGGCTTTCAGCGGCGGCCAGCCAGAGGCCGCAGAACGGTTGCAGCGCAGTGTGCATGCGCATGATCAACTTGCCGGCTGTGGCCGCGTTGCGCGGAACCACCGACGGCACGTACGCCGGCTCGGCCGCCGGAACCTCAGCGGAGCGTTTCCGGAGCCGGGCGATCAGTCGATCCCGGAAAACGCGGCTGGTGAGCAGCGCTCGCGCTCGGCCCGAGGACGCTGTCTTGCTCAGCACCCTTAATTTCCCGATCGCCAGCTGATATCCGTACACCATCGCGTGCAGCTGGCGCACCATTTCCTGGACTGCAGCCACCTCGGACAGCATCCTCGACCGGGCTTTGGCGCCGCGACCGGGCGGATGCCTGGGGGATTGGCCGAGCTGAGCGCCGCGGCGAAGCTGCCAGAGGCCACCGACAACGAACCCCACAGCAAGGCGTCCGGCCCGCACTTTTCAGAGCGACGCCGCGGTAGCGCCCGGCGGCTGCGCTCTCCCGACGGGCAAGCAAGGCCAACGAACTACTCACCGATTGACCGCCCAGCTTGACCGGCGCATGACTGGGAAGCGGATTCGCGATGGCGCGGGCATGTGCCGTATGTGCGTTGCGGACGAAGGCGAAGGGATGCGGCGATCTTTGGAGAGTTGCTGACGTCGTGGCCGCCCAGGATGGCAGCGGCTAGCGCGGCTAGCGCCTCGCTCAGGAGCGCCGCACCAGCAGATGGATGGGACTCGGCAGCAGTTGGGCTGGGACTTGCCGTCGCATTGGCCGAGGGATTCGACGGCGGTGTGTGCTGATCGGGGCGTCGACCACCGGCTCGCCGGAGCTGCATCCTGCCAGCCATGGCACGTGCCAGCGTGGGCGCAGTAAGTCCGAAGCCGATGATCATCCGGCGGGTCAGTTGGGCTGGCTGGTAAACCGGTACGTCCACCTCGGACTCAGCCACCCGCCGACGGTACCTCACCCGAGCGGTATGCTGCCGCACACGCGCTAAGAGAATGTTTCCTCCCGTCAGGGCGCCACAACCGAAGGACCTAATCGGATCGAAGGACAGCGCGATGAATGAGAGCCAGATTGCTGGGTGTGCTGACCCCGATCCTTGCCCAGTTCGGCCTCGAGCTGGAAGCACGTGGAAATCATTCCGGCGGGCAAGCGCCGGCTGCTTCGCGTCGTGGTGGATGGTGATGGCCCGGACGGTACCGGACCGCTGCTCGATGAAATAGCCGAGGCCAGCAAGGCGGCGTCGGCGGCGCTGGACGGCGCAGACGTCACGGGCAATGCTGCCTACACGTTCGAAGTGACATCGCGTGGAGTGAGCCGTCCACTCGAGCGACCTCGGCACTGGCGCAGGAACGCCGGTCGGCTGGTCACCGTGCGACTGGGTGAAGGGGACACAATCACCGGCCGGATCGTTTCCAGCACGGACGAAAGCGTTCGGCTGGACCTCAACGGAACGGCGCAGGACGTTCCTTTCGCCGACGTCGACCGTGCGCTGATTCAGGTGGAGCTCAACCGGCCCGAAGCGACGCGGCAGCGAGAGGAGGAGGAGTGAGATGGATATCGACATCTCCGTGCTGCGACTGATGGAGCGGGAGAAGGACTCTGCCTTTCGAAGTGCTTGGCCAGCGCGATCGAGGACGCCCTGCTCACCGCGTACGAGAAGACCGAGGGCGCGAGTGCACGGGCGCCGTGTCGACCTCAACCGCAAGACCGGTCATGTCACCGTCATGGCGCCCGGGTACGACGCGGACGGTCAGCAGATCGGCGAGTACGACAACACCCCGGCTGGGGTTCGGACGGGTGGCGGCTTCGACCGCCCGCCAGGTGATCATGCAGCGGCTACGAGACGCCGAGGACGAGCAAAAATACGGTCACTTCTCCGGTGTCGAAGGTGACATCGTCTCCGGAGTCGTGCAGCAGGGCAGCGACAGCCGTACGGTGCTTGTCGACCTCGGCAAGATCGAGGCGATCATGCCGCTGAGCGAGCAGGTGCCGGGTGAGCGCTACACCCACGGGACTCGAATCCGGGTCTATGTGGTGTCGGTTCGTAAGGAACTTCGCGGCCCCAGATCGTCGTCTCGCGTACCCACCCGGGATTGGTCGAGAAGATGTTCAAGCTCGAAGTCCCCGAAATCGCCGACGGGACCGTCGAGATCAAAGCCGTGGCCCGGAGAGGCCGGTCACCGCAGCAAGATCGCGGTCGTGAGCAACAATCCCGACGTCAGTGCCAAAGGTGCGCTGCATCGGGCCGATGGGACAGCGGGTGCGGGCAGTGATGCACGAGCTGAACGAGGAGAAGATCGACATCATCGACTATTCACCTGATCCGGCCACATTCGTTGCCCAGGCTTTATCTCCGGCAAAGGTGACCTCGGTGATCGTGGTCGATGAGAGCCTGCGAGCTGCGCGGGTCGTGGTACCGGATTATCAGCTGTCGCTCGCCATCGGTCGCGAGGGCCAAATGCGCGAGCTCGCAGCACGGCTGACGGGCTGGCGTATCGACATCCGCTCCGACACCGCGCCGGCGATCCTCAGCACTGTCATCAGCATCGCGTTGCCGTCTTGAGACGGCTAACGAGTGTCTTTGGCGGCTTCTCAGCACGTGCGAGCCGTCTTGAGACGACTCGCGTCGATCCGAGACGGTGCCTAGGGTTCCCAACGGACTGTGTTGACAGACCGCGGCGAGGACTCCACCGAGCACTCAGGATCGTCTTCATGTTCGTATCCGGCACGGAATCGAGACGCGTTTGATCCGCGCGAGCCGTTCAGTCGAGCAGAGGCTCGAGCGGCGGGCCTGGCTGACCCAGAGATGCTGCTCAGCAAGACGGTTCCACGAGATCTTCTGGGATGCCTATGTGTCGAGTGACGTACCGATCACATCATTTACTAAGGGCCAAGGCCGTCATCGGACTGGTCCCAACTGGTTCGTACATTAGCAACTCCACCCGCGGCCGAGCATGTGGGGTGCCTGCTTCCACCGCCCAGACGGTGTCCACGCACATCACCTTGCCGTCGGCCTAGTGGTCGTCAGGTACGGCGGGAGTTCGATCGCACTATCACTCGCAGCTGGCGCGAACCACGCTTCGTAGCACGGACTGCCGATCTCGACTCCAGAGCAGACCTTCTTGGACCTCGCTGGAATCGGCCTCGGGCTTGTGGACCTGCAGTGGTCGGTAGCCGACGGCATGATCAACGCGGGGCATACCTCACCAGAGCGGCTCGTCGAGGCGGCCGCGCAGTGGGGGCGGCAAAGGATGCCGGGTGGCAGGCAGAGCCGCGTTACTCGCCCGCGACGGCGTGGATTCGCCGCAGGAGACCCGGCTTCGCCTGCTTCTCGTGCTGGCTGGCCTTCCGGAGCCACGTGTCAATTTGATCGATTCGTAGGCGGGATGGCAGCTGGCGCAGGCGATACGACCTGGTGTACGAACATGTTCGGCTGATCGTTGAATACGACGGCCGCCAGCATGCCGAGGAGACGCGGCAATGGTTCACCGACATCTTCCGACGCGAGGAACTCGACCAGATGCACTGGCGGCTGGTGATTGTCACCTCTGAGGGCATCTACCGCGAGCCGCTGCGAACACTGGAACGCGTACGAGATGCCCTGCTGGAAGTATGCGTGAGCGCTCGGGATCCGCCGGACCTTTGAGCCGGAGTGGCGGCTGCGCTTCAGGCCGCCAGCGCTAGCCGTCTTGAGATGTCAAACGAGAGTGGATGCGGCCGCGGCGGGCATCGCTAGCCGTCTTGAGACGAGAAACGCGGCCAGATTCGGCGTGAATAGCACTCGCCAGCTGTCTGGAGACGGCAAACGTCGCCTTAGAGGGGGCTCAAAGGGCTCGGAATACCCAATGCGCCATGCGGGTTAGCCTGGTGCGATGCCCGTTCCGGTCCGTACCTGCATCGGGTGCAGGAGCCGAGAAGAGAAGGTACGACTTATTCGCATCGTGCTCCGCGACGGAGGGGTCGCAGTCGACGTGCGCCAGCGCGAGCCGGGCCGAGGAGCTTATGTCCATCCGCGGCCCGAGTGCCTTGACCAGGCGCGCTCAAGCGACGTAGCCTGGGGAGGGCTCTACGGTCGGAAGATCGATGGACAGCAGGCTGCTGTCACAATCCGGCAGTTCCTTGGCGTGCTCACTTAGACACATTTGCGCGGCTGGGCATAGAGTCTCCAGACGCATCCGTTCCGGGTTGGAGTGGATGAGACGAGCAAGCACTCGCCTACGCGAGAGCCGAACCAGAAAGTGGGCACACCGCTCATGACCGCCTCGATGAGAACCGCTCAGTGAGCATGATCAACAACTAACTGGTCCGGAATCTAGACCCGGACCGCCAACAAGAGAGCAGTGGCAAAGGTCCGTGTCTACGAGCTTGCAAAAGAGCTCGGAGTCGAAAGCAAGACCGTCCTCAGCATGCTGAAGGACATGGGTGAGTTCGTACGATCCGCCTCATCCACCGTGGAGGCGCCGGTCGAAGGCGGCTCAAGGAGAAGCTCGCTAGCGAGCCACCCCCAGTCAAGAAGGCGCCAGCCAAGAAAGCGGCGGCCAAGAAGGCTGACGGGGAGCAGGCAACATCCGCCACACCTGCGGCCGGCGTGCCTGTGGAGGTGCCCGGCGGCGACCGCGCCCACCGCACCACCGTCCCCAGCACCAGCAGGGCCTGCCACGCCGGCAGCGCCAGCGACGTCAGCCACCGGCTGCGCCGACAGGGCCCCAACCAACGGGTCCCCATCGCACGCGGCCGAGCCGGCGGCAGTTCCGCGCGTCCAGGCGTGCCTCGTGCTCCTGGACCAGACTGCGCCCGCCGCTCCGGGCCGCGCGAGCAACCGACCGCACGCGCCGCGGCCGCGTCCCGGTTCCACCGGCGGACTTCCTGGCGCTCCGGGCGGACTGGCGACCCGGCACCCGCGGCCCGGAAACAACCCGCTTGCACCCTCGCAAGGAATGGGTCGGTCGCGTCCGCGCCGCGTCCCGTCCGAGACGGCACTGGACCTGCTGGTCCGCGCCCGCCTGCAGGGCCGTGCTCCGCAGCCGGGCGGTCGCCCGGGAACTCCGGGCATGCCACGACCTAACCCGGCGATGATGCCCAAGCAGAACTCTGGTCAGCTAGGCGGCGGCACCCGCCGGCAGGCGCACGGGGCCGCGGTGCACCCGCCGGCGGTCGTCGTCCGGAGTGCCGGAGCCCCGGTCGCGGCGGGCCCGGTGGTGGACCGGGCGGTCCACCGCCAGAGTGGTCGTGGCGGCACGAGGTGGGCGTGGGTGGCACCCAGGAGTGCCTTCGGTCGCGCCGGTGGCCCGACCCGACGTGGCCGCAAGTCGAGAAGAAGCAGCGGCGTCAAGAGTTCGACCAGATGGAGGCGCCCTCGATTGGCGGCGTACGCGTCAAGCAAGGCGACGGCCAGAAGGTCCGGCTCGCCCGACGGCGCATCACTGACCGACCTGGCCGAGAAGATCGGCGCCGATGCGGCCTCGCTGGTCCAGTGCTGCTGTTCCACCTCGGGGAAATGGTGACTGCTACCCAATCGGTGAGCGGCGACACCCTCAAGTGCTCGGTACTGAGCTCAACTACGACATCGAGGTTGTCTCGCCCGAGGACGAGGATCGTGAGCTGCTGGAGGCTTCGACATCGAGTTCGGGAGAACACCGGCGGCGAGGAGGATCTTGCGGCCCGCCCGCCAGTTGTCACTGTGATGGGTCACGTCGACCACGGCAAGACCAAGTTGCTCGATGCGATCCGCAAGACCAACGTTGTGGCTCGCGAGGCAGGTGGCATCACCCAGGCGATTGGCGCTTACCAGGTGTCCACCGAGGTGGACGACGAGGAGCGCAAGATCACCTTCATCGACACGCCGGGCCACGAGGCGTTCACCGCGATGCGCGCCCGTGGTGCCAAGTCGACCGATATCGCCGTGCTGGTGGTTGCGGCCGACGACGGTGTGATGCCACAAACCATCGAGGCGCTGAACCATGCGCTGGCGGCGGAGGTGCCGGTGGTCGTGGCAGTGAACAAGATCGAGCAAGGTGGGTGCCGATCCGACGAAGGTTCGTGGCCAGCTCACCGAGTACGGCCTGGTGCCCGAGGAGTACGGCGGCGACACCATGTTCGTCGACGTCTCCGCGGTCACCGGCCAGGGCCTGGACTCTCTGCTGGAAGCGGTCATCCTGACCGCCGACGCGGCGCTGGACCTGCGAGCCAATCCCGATATGGATGCTCAGGGCGTGGCCATCGAGGCGCACCTGGACAAGGGTCGCGGTCCGGTGGCTACCGGTCCTGGTGCAGCGCGGCACGCTCAAGGTCGGCGACTCGATCGTCACGGGTCCGGCCCACGGCCGGGTACGCGCGCTGCTCGACGATCCATGGCGACAATGTCGACCGAGGCGCCGCCGTCGTTCCCGGTGCAGGTGCTCGGTCTGACGGCCGTGCCGGGTGCGGGCGACAGCTTCCTGGTGGTCGACGACGACCGGATGGCGCGTCAGATCGCCGAACGCCGGGCGGCGCGGCTGCGGATGGCTGCCCAGGCGGCCGGCACCCGGCGCAAGACCCTCGACCAGCTGTTCGAGCAGCTCGAGAAGGGCGAGACGCAGGAACTGCGGCTCATCCTCAAGGGCGACGGCGCCGGTTCGGTCGGAGGCTCTGGAGGACGCGCTGTCCAAGATCGACGTCGGCGACGAGGTCAGCCTGCGGGTGATCGATCGTGGTGTTGGTGCTATCACCGAGACCAACGTCTCGCTGGCTGCGGCCTCCGATGCCGTCATCGTCGGCTTCAACGTCCGGCCGCAGGGCAAGGCGCTCGGAGCTCGCTGATCGCGAGGGCGTGGACATCCGCTACTACTCGGTGATCTACGCCGCGATCGACGAGATCGAGGCAGCACTGAAGGGCATGCTGAAGCCGATCTACGAGGAGGTCACTCTTGGCCAGGCGGAGATCCGGAGATCTTCCGCTCGTCCAAGGCTGGCATCATCGCCGGCTGCATGGTCCTCAGCGGTTCGCATCCGGCGCAACGCCAAGGCGCGACTGCTGCGCGAAGGTGTGGTCGTCACCGAGAGCACCGATCGCCTCGCTGCGGCGCGAGAAGGATGATGTCACCGAAGTGCGCGAAGGGTTTGAGTGCGGCATGACGCTCGCCAACTACTCCGACATCCGGATCAGCGACATCATCGAGACGTACGAGATGCGGGAAGCCGCGCTCGTACAGGAGGAGGACATGGCCTCGCCACGTGTGGTCAGGCTGGCCGACCAGATCAGAAGCGATCGTGGCGGAGATGCTGGAGCGGCGGATCAAGGATCCGCGCCTTGGGCTTCGTCACGATCACCGATGTCCGGCTCACCGGTGACACCCGGGATGCCGCGGTGTTCTATACCGTGCTCGGCTCTGACGAAGAGCAAGCCAGTTCGACGGCCGCGCTGCGTTCTGCCACTGGTGTGATCCGTGCTCAGGTTGGCAAGCAGCTGGGCTTGCGGTTCACTCCGACGCTGACCTTCGTCGCCGGACGCCGTTCCCGAGAATGCCAGGCAGATCGACGATCTGCATCGCCCAGGCGCGCTCGACGGGCGCTCGCGTTGCCGACGCAGGCCGCCCGCGCACGGCGTACGCAGGGGAGGCCGACCCATATAAACGCAACGGGGATGAAGGGAACCCGCAGAGCTGCGCTGATGACGAGCCCAGCCTGACGTGGCACGCCAGCTGCGTCGGGTGTGGCGGTGATCGACAAGCCGACGGGCTGGACGGCTCTCATCAGGTCGTTTGCCGGAGGTCCGGCGCATCGTGGGTACGCGCAAGGTTGGAGCACGCCGGCACCCTGGACCCGATGGCTACAGGTGTGTTGTTGATCGGCATCGGGCGGGCGAAGCCGCGGTTTGCTCCGGACACCTGGCGCTGACCGACCAGGCATGCGGCGACGATTCGGCTCGGCGGCGACGGCGACCGACGACGCCGAGGGCGAGGTGACCGAAAAGACCCGGGAGCTCGAGGGAGCGACTGACGATCCGGGTCGCAAGCGCTCTGGAAAAGCTGCGCGCGAGCGCGACCAGGTGCCTGCCTCAGTTTCCGCGATCAAGATCAATGGCGTTCGTTCCGCAAAAGTTGCGGTCTGGTCGGGGACGTTGTTCTCGCTCCGCGGCCGGTGACCGTTGGTCGACTGGAGGTCGTCGCACGCACGCGATGTCCAGCTGCCCTCTGGGCCTTGCGGTTGTCGATCTCCGATCGTCGTGGTCGAGTGCTCATCCGGCTGCTACGTTCGGGCGGTGGCCCGCGACCGGGATCGCTCTCGCGGTACGGGCGGGCACCTCGCTGCGCTACGCCGTACCCGCGTTGGACGGATTCATGCTTGACGAGGCGCAAACCGCTGACGCTGGACACCTCAAATCTCGACGGTGCTCGAGCATGCCCGGCGTCGCTGGACGCTGGCTTCCGCCGAGTGTCACATTGGATCCGTGCAGGCGATCGAGGTTCGCAACGGTCGCCAGCTGCCTCGGGTTGATCTTCAGCCAGATCGACCGCGCTGCTCAGCCCGGAGGGAGCACCGACGCCAGCGCTCTCACCGGTCCGCGTGCGGGCGGCGGCGCGGCCTGGCTGAGAGCCGTGTTCAGTGATTAACTGTCCGCCGTGAAGACAAGATCCGGTCGTCGTCATCAGTGACTTTTTGACGGAGTGCATCGGGGACATGCGGAGTTGCTCCGGATTGCCGAGGCTGCCGAGCCGGGAGCCCGCGTTGGTTGCGGTGACCTTCTGGCCGCACCCGATGTCGGTGATCCGACCTGATCAGAGTCCCGCCCCTGCTCACCTCGCTGGAGCGTCGTAAGGAGTTGCTCGCGCGCGGCGGCGTCGACGAGGTCGTCGTCGTGCACTTCACCGCTGAGGTTGCCAGCTGGAGTCCGGCACAGTTCGTCGACACCGTGCTCCGGCCGCTGCACCCGACGCGGATTGTCGCGGGAGAGAACTTCCGCTTCGGATTTCGAGCCGCCGGCGATGTCTCGCACCCTGGCCGAGCTCGGGGCGGGGAGTTCAAGGTGCAGGCGCTGCCGCTGGTCACCGATCGGCACCCAGCCGAGCTCATCGACGCCTGATCCGGCATGCGGTGGCCGAAGGCGATTTCGGTCGGGTCCGGGAGCTCAGCGACAACGTCTTCCGGTTTTCGGGCGTCGTCGTACGCGGCGACCGTCGAGGTCACGAACTGGGCTTCCCGACGGCCAATGTGCCGGTGCCGCCAGGAATGGCCGTGCCTGCCGATGGGGTCTACGCCGGCTGGGTCACGCAGGCTGCGACGTTCCTTCACCGCGCTGGCCGGCTGCCATCTCGGTCGGCACCAACCCGACGTTCGACGGCGTAGAACGTCGAGTAGAGGCGTACGTGCTGGACCGTGATGACCTCGAGCTTTACGACGTGGAGATCGCGATCGATTTCTATGCGCGATTACGCGGGCAGGTGAAGTACGCCGGTCAGGGAAGCGTTGATCAAGCAGATGCATGCCGATGTCGAGGAAGCGCGGCACCTCCTGCACGCTGCCTGACCAGGCCCTTGGCCGCCACCGGAAGTTAGGGAATTCGCCGCAAGGTGCCCAGCGCTGGTAGATTAGGCGCGCCGTTTGACCGGCCGCGGATTTCCAAGAGCTCCCACTCACACCGTGTGAAAGCTCCCGAAGAGGGCATCCGGGAGCGCCGCGCAACGGGAAACCGAGAGGAGAACGTCAGTGTCGATCGACGCTGCAACCAAGAAGAAGATCATCGACGAGTACGCAACCGAGCGACGGCGACACGGGTTCTCCGGAGGTCCAGGTCGCCATCCTCACCAAGCGGATCGCGCACCTCACCGAGCACCTCAAAGAGCACAAGCACGACCACCACAGCCGTCGTGGCCTGATGCTGCTGCGTCGGCCAACGGCGCCGGCTGCTCAACTACGTCGCCAAGACCGACATCGAGCGCTACCGGTCGCTCATCGAACGCCTCGGGCTGCGTCGCTGACCGCCAGCAAGGTTCAGCACTGCTCGCGCGACAGACGCTGGCAGTGCCGCACAACTGAATAACAACCATATCACGTTCGAGATCGCATCCGAACGCAGACGCTCGACGAGGAGAGACTCGGTCCTCGGTAGTGGTTTTCGGGAGGAGCGTCGCTGCTCTGGCCCGCGGACCTCGATCGAAGACCGGCCTCCACCAGCTCGGGGGATCTGACGCGGGACATGGTCACCGCGCCACGTCGAGCCTCATCGGTGTGCGGATGCGATCCACAGCTCAGGCGTTGGCAACTAGCCAGCGCCACAGAAAGGAATCCCGTGGAGGGACCAGATCTTCAGTCCACCGAGGCCGTTATCGACAACGGCGATCTCGGCCGACACGTCGTCCGCTTCAGAGTCAGGCCTGCTGGCTCAGCAGGCCGGCGGATCGGCGACCGTCTATCTTGACGACGACACCATGGTGCTCTCGGCCACAACCGCGCCAGAGCAAGCCGCGGGAGGCCATCGACTTCTTCCCGCTCACCGTGGACGTCGAGGAACGGATGTACGCCGTGGGCCGCATCCCCGGCTCGTTCTTCCGCCGTGAGGGCCGCCCTTCCGAGGGCGCGATCCTCACCTGCCGGCTTATCGATCGCCCGCTGCGTCCATGCTTCGTCAAGGGCCTGCGCAACGAGGTCCAGGTCATCGTCACCGTCATGGCGCTGAACCCGAACAAGACTCTACGACGTGGTCGCCATCAATGCGGCGTCGCTGTCCACCCAGCTCGCCGGCCTGCCGTTTACCGGTCCGATCGGCGGCGTACGCGTCGCGCTCATCGGCGATCGCTGGATCGGCTTCCCAGACGTCGACCAGCTTGAGAACGCCACGTTCGACATGGTCGTCGCCGGCCGGGTCACCGCGTCCGGCGATGTGGCCATCGCGCATGGTCGAGGCCGAGTCGCACGACGCGCACCTGGGATCTGGTGAGGGCGGCGAAGACCGCGCCCACCGAGGAGGTTGTGGCAGCCGGTCTCGAGGCGCGCAAAGCCGTTCATCCGCGCATTCGTGTGCGGCCCAGAGCTGAGCTGGCGGCGAAGTTCCCCAAGCCGTCGCCGACTTCCCGATCTTTCCTCGACTACGCCGACGACGTGTACGCCAGCCGTCGCGGAGACGGCGACCGGGGAACTCAGCGACGGTCATGTCGATCGCTGACAAGCAGACCCGCGAGCACGCCACCGAAACGCTCAAGAACACGGTCGTTGAGCGCCTAGCTCCGCGAGTTCGAGGGCCGCGAGAAGGAGATCACCGGCGCATACCGAGCGCTGACCAAGAAGCTGGTTCGGCAGCGGATTCTCGACCGACAAGATCCGCATCGACGGCCGTGGCGTCACCGATATCCGCACGCTTGTCCTGCGAGGTCGGCGTGGTGCCGCGGGTCCATGGCTCGGCGCTCTTCCAGCGCGGTGAGACCCAGATCCTGGGCGTCTCGACTCTGAACATGCTGGGCATGGAGCAAAGGCTCGACACGCCTCGCGCCGGAGACCACCAAGCGCTACATGCACAACTACAACTTCCCGCCGTACTCCACCGGTGAGACCGGCCGGGTGGGATCGCCCAAGCGGCGCGAGATCGGTCACGGTGCGCTGGCCGAGCGGGCGCTGGTTCCGGTGCTGCCCACCGCGCGAGGAGTTCCCGTACGCGATCCGCCAGGTCTCTGAGGCCCTCGGCTCGAACGGCTCGACCTCGATGGGCTCGGTGTGCGCCTCGACGCTGGCGCTGCTCAACGCCGGCGTGCCGCTGCGGGCCCCAGTTGCCGGCATTGCGATGGGCCTGGTCTCCGACACCGTCGACGGTCAGACTGCGATACGTCGCACTGACCGACATCCTCGGCGCCGAGGACGCCGTACGGCGACATGGACTTCAAGGTCGCCGGCACCCGTGACTTACATCACCGCGCTGCAGCTGGACACCAAGCTGGACGGCGTTCCCGCCTCGGTGCTGGCGGACGCGCTGAACCAGGCCAAGGGCGCCCGCGAACACGCTGCTCGATGTGATGCGGAGGCCATCGACGGTCCCGACGAGATGAGCGTCTACGCGCCGCGGATCATCACCGTGAAGATCCCCGTCGACAAGATCGGCGAGGTCATCGGCCCGAAGGGCAAGGTGATCAACCAGATCCAGGACGACACCGGCGCCGAGATCTCGCATCGAGGACGACGGCACGATCTACATCGGCGCCGATCAGGCCGACAAGGCCGAGGCGGCCCGCGGCCATGATCAACGCGCATTGCCAACCCGACGATGCCGGAGAAGGGCGAGCGCTATCTCGGCACGGTCGTCAAGATCACCGCCTTCGGCGCCTTCATCTCGCTGCTGCCGGGCAAGGACGGTCTGCTGCATATCTCCAAGACTGCGCCCGCTCGCTGGGGGTCAGCGAGTCGAGAACGTCGAGGATGTGCTGAGCGTCGGCCAGAAGATCCAGGTCGAGATCAATGAGATCGATGATCGCGGCAAGCTGTCGCTGATTCCGGTGGTCGAGGAGACGGTGTCGGCGTAAGCCGTCGTGCACCACGTCGAGCACTCCGATGCCGCACGCTCCGCGTAGCCGTCCCGGCCGACGGCGCCTCCAGCTGGATGGCGCCGTCCGCCGTACGGTGCTGCCGAAACGGCCTCAGATCGTCACTGGAGGACATCCGCTCCACCAACACCTACTGCCTCGGGCGTCTTCGCCTCCAGTCGGTTCGCGTCACGAGACGCCACAGCTGCACGGCGCTTCCCACTTCCTCGAACACCTGCTCTTCAAGGGCACCCCGAATCGCACAGCGGAGCAGATTTCGGCCACGATCGAGTCGGTGGGCGGCGAGCTCAACGCGTACACAGCCAAAGAGCACACCTGCTTCTACGCTCGCGTGCTGCACAGCGACGCCGAGCTGGCCCTCGACGTGCTCACCGACATGATCAGCTCACTCGATGATCACGCGGCGAGGATGTCGACGCCGAGCGAGCGGTGATCTTGGACGAGATCTCCATGCACGCCGATGACCCGACCGAGCAGGCCGCCGAAGCCGTCGCCGCAGCGATCTTCGGCACGTCCGGACTCGGTCGCACGGTGATCGGATCACCGAGCTCGGTCGCGACCCTGAGCCGGCGGCTAGCATCCTGCAGTCACTGGAAGCGGCACTACCGGCCAGGCTGCCTGGTCGTAGCGGCGGCCGGCAAAGTCGACCATGATCGACTGGTGCGAGCGAGCTGGGCGCTCCTGGACGTCAGCCCGTCAACGTCCTGCTGCGCCGCCGGATCGTCACCCACCATGATCAGCCAGTCAGCGGCGGGCTGGTCATGCGCAAGCTGCCGCTCGAGCAATGCAGCGCGGTGCTGGCGTTCCCCAGTCCTGGCATCTTCGACGCACGTCGCTATGCACTCGGCCTGCTCGTCGCTGATCGTCGGCGGCGGCATGGCTTCCCGGCTGTTCGTCGAAATGCGCGAGCGGCGCGGGCTGAGCTACAGCATCGATGCCGGCGAGACGGCATATTCCGACGCTGGCCTGTGGAGCGTGGAGTGGCAGTGCGCACCCGGCAAGCTGGCCGCAGATCCTGAAGCTGGTGCGTGCCAACGCTCGCCGAGGTCGCTGCCCATGGCGTTACCGCGGAAGAGCTGGCGCGGGCCAAGGGCCAGATGCGCGGCCAGACCGCGTCTCTCCTTCGACGGGCCCGGCAGCCGGATGAGTCGCCTTGGCATCAACGCCGTGCTGGGCGACGAGCGGACGCTCGACCGAGCTGCTGCGCGCAGCTTCGACCAGGTGAGCGCCGATCAGGTACGCGCCGAGGCAGAAGCTCCTGTTCAGACATTCCTCCGACGCTCGCCATCGCCGGAGCCAGCGTGGCGTCTCGAGCGAGTCGAGTCGCTCGCTCTCCCGGTGGTAGTACGGACTAGTCAGTCTGACGAAGTCGGAAGGTGGTCAGGATGACGGGGTCGGGCGTCTTCGGATCCCGTGGCCGGATGGGCGCCGAAGTGTGCCGTGCCGTCGAGTCCGGCTCCGGACTTGGAGCTGGCTGCGGCGCATCGATCTCGGCGATGATCGCGCACCCGCCGAGAGCTGCGGAGGTCATGGTCGACTTCACTCATCCCGACGCGGTGATGGACAACCTCTTCTGGTGCATCGACCACGGCATCCACGCCGTCGTGGTACCACGGGCTTCACTGAGGAGCTGTTCGATCGGTTGCGCGACGACCTCGCGCGAGCATGATGGTGTCGGCGTCGCTGATCGCGCCCAACTTCTCCATCGGAGCGGTGCTCGATGATGCGTTTTGCGGAGCAGGCAGCCGCTTTCTACGAAGTGCAGAGATCATCGAGTTGCATCACCCGGCAAGGCCGATGCTCCATCTGGAACAGCCGCGAATACGGCGTCGCAGGATTGCCGCTGCGCGTCACGGCAGCCGCGCTCAGCGCCACCTCCGATGCGACGGTCAGGAGCTGCCGGGGCTCGGGGCGCGCAGGTTGACGGGATTCGGGTCCATGGTCGTGCGGCTGCGCGGACTGGTCGCCCATCAGGAGGTGCTGTTTCGGCGCCGAGGGCGAGACGTTGACCATCCGGCATGATTCTCTTGACCGCGTGTCATTCATGCCAGGCGTGCTCGCGGCAGTCCGGGCGATCAGCACCCGGCCTGGCCTGCACCGTCGGGGATCGAACCCATTCTCGGGATCTGATGACGTGAATCGATCTATGGGCTCAGCCAGGTCTACGGACCGCGCCGTTCGTCGTCGTAGCTGATCATCGTCTCGATCTTTGCGTTGCTCTGCGTCGGCCTTTATGCCGGTGATCGGTACGCGCACCGCCGCGCCGGAGCAGCAAGCCGCGGCAGACACTGCAGCCCAGCATGGGAACGCCCCAGCTACCGCAGGTCGACATCGAGGGCTTTCCGTTCCTGACTCAGCTCTGCCGCCGGCTCGGATCGGCACAGATGCACGTCGTCGGCCGACCAGCTCGGCGTAGCCAATCAATGCGCCAGCTGATCTTGGCGCATGCCGATCTCGTGCATGACCGATGTCGCCGACCAACGACTGGTTCAAGACGATGAAGGTCAGCCACGCATCGAGGGCACCTCCTTTGACTGGACTACGCCAAGCTTTCCGCCGCTCGCCGGCGCGCCGCTGACCTACGGCGGCGACGGGCGGGTCGAGTTGGTGGTCAAAACCATCGTCTTCGCGCCGGGAGGTGCGAAGCCGTGATCAGCGGCTACGCCGCGGCTGAACGCCAAAGAACAGACCATCGACGCTGAGCGATGCCAGGATCGCCGTCGCCGGGGTCAACCTGCCTGACTTCACCGCGCAGGCGCTTGCTGGCCGCGCTGTTCAGGCCGATCCCGCTCGAAGGGGATGCCCGCTCCGGTCTGACTGTCGACCGATATTGCTGCCGCCGAGAGACGGCGTGCACGTCGACCTCAGTGGGCGACAACCTGACTGTTGCCGCCTAGCGGTCGTGCAATCTCACTGCCCGGCTGAAGGTTGGTGTAGAGCCTGAGCTCGCTTGAGGCGTACGGACTCATCCTCGGGCCCGATCTCGCGGGTCGCCCCATCCAGTGCCCAACCAGCGCGCGATGAGGAACCGGCCGGAAGCGTCGTCATCTGCGCGTTCACCCAGCAACAGGCAGCCCGGACAAATCCATCTGGCCCGCAGGGTGTCCGCGCAGGCGTTCAGCAGCCGCGAGCCGTGGCCCCGATGTTGCGCCGCCGGATCGACGACGAGCTGCATCGATCGCGCCGTCCGACACCCGGTCGGCATCGTCATCTCTGGCTCGGCATCGTGGTGGCGAATCCCGACGACTCGCGTCGCCGTCGGTCGCGATGAGAACCCGGAACGCCGCTTCGGGCGGTCGCTCAATGGCTGAACGCCACAGCGTCGGTCATGTCCGGCCAGCGACACCGACGCGAGCATCACCTCCGCTAGCTCGGCGGGCCAGTGCATGGCCCAGGACGCGTCGCTGCAGCTCAGCAATGCTCGGTGCCTCGGCTGGGCCAGGCGAGGCGTACGGACGTCCGCAATCGGTTCACCGGAGGCTGCACTCACGGGCGCGATGCTATCCGGGCTGTGCTACCGCTCTCCCGTCCCGTGGCAGCCAGTAGCTTGCAGATCCCGCCCTTGCTGGCGCCGAACACGATGCGCGTCGTCGTCGCTTGGTGGTCTCGGCGATGTCGGCTCGCAACATGGCCGTCGATCGAGATTCGACGGCCAGCTGCTGCTCGATCGACTGCGGAGTGCTGTTTCCTGAGGATGATCATCCGGGCGTCGACCTGATCCTGCCTGGCTTCGACGCCATCAGTGAGCGTCTGAGCGATGTGATCGGCCTGGTGCTCACCCACGGCCACGAGGACCATATCGGCGCTGTGCCGTACCTGCTGCGGCAGCGACCGCGACATCCCGCTCATCGGGTCGAAGCTGACGCTGGCGCTGCTGTCTGAGAAGCTGCGGGAGCACCAGCTGCGGAAGGTCTCCCAACGCGTCGTCACCGATGGCGACAAGATCAGCCTCGGCAAGTTCGATTGCGAGTTCATCGCGGTCAACCACTCGATCCCCGATTCGCCTGGCCGTCGCCGTCCGCACCGCCAGCCGGGCTCATCCTGCACACCGGTGACTTCAAGATGGATCAGCTGCCGCTGGACGGCCGGATCACCGACCTGCGCGCGTTCGCCCGGCTCGGTGAGGAGGGCGTCGACCTGTTCATGGTCGACTCGACCAACGCCGAGGTGCCCGGCTTCACGACACCGGAGCGAGACATCGGTCCCGCTCTCGAGCGGGTGCTTCGCCAGCAGCCGACAGCGGGTGATCGTGGCCTGCTTCGCCTCCCACGTGCACCGCGTTCAGCAGGTGCTCTGGACGCAGCGGTCGCCCACCAGCGCAAGGTCGTCTACGTCGGGCGCTCGATGGTGCGCAACATGGGCGTCGCTCGGGATCTGGGCTACCTCAGAGTTCCTGCACAACACCTTGATCGACGCAACGCGACATCGACAACTACCCGCCCGAGCGATGTCGTGATCATCTCCACCGGATCGCAAGGCGAGCCGCTGTCGCGCGCTGTCACGGATGGCAAACCGCGACCACCCGGTGATCCAACTCGAAGACCGGCGACACGGTTGTGCTCGCCAGCTCGCTGATCCCGGGCAACGAGAGCGCGGTCTATCGGGTGATCAACGGCCTGACCCGACTCGGTGCCCACGTGGTCCACCGCGGGAACGCGCTCGTCCACGTGTCCGGGCATGCCAGCGCGGGCGAGCTGCTCTTACTGCTACAACATCGTCCAGCCGCGCAACGTCATGCCGGTGCACGGCGAGATCCGACACCTCTCGGGCCAACGGCAGACCTGGCGATCGCACACGGGCGTTCCGGCCGAGAACGACGATCATCGCCGAGGACGGCATGGTCGTCGACCTTGAGCGGCGGCAAGGCGAGGATCGTCGGCAAGGTCGATGCCGGCTACATCTTCGTCGACGGCACCACGATCGGCGACATCTCCGAGCTCGTCCTTGACCGATCGGCGGATCCTCGGAGAGGAGGGCTTCATCTCGGTGATCGTCGGTGGTCAACACCCACGCCTCCCAGGATCGTCAGCGGTCCGGATATCCATGCCCGCGGTTTCGTCGGAAGACGACTCGGCGCTCGACGACGTGCGCCCGCTGCTCGTGTCTGCCCTGGAGGCGGCGCTGCGGGAGGGCGTGGACGACTCTCATCCGGCTCCAGCAGGTGATCAGACGGCAGCTCGGGCAGGTGGGTGAGCGATACCGCACCGCCGACGGCCGATGATCATCCCTGTGGTCATCCAGGCCTGAGAACGGAACAGGCTCGACGGCTGAGCCGGCTTACCGGGAGAGGTCAGCGGGTTACTTTGCCCGGCCTTGATGCACGAGGTGCAGACGTTTAGCCGCTTGGGCGCTGCCTGACCGACGACGCGGTACGCGTTGGATGTTCGGGTTCCAGCGCCGGTTGGTCTTCTTCTTGGACCAGGGCACGTTGTGGCCGAATCCGGGCCTCTTGCCGCATACGTCGCATACCGCAGCCACTGGAGTTCGCTCCCAACATGACGTCGACACATGCTCGACCTGCCCAGATGTGGGCAACCGGAAAAAGAGTACCCGACAAGCGCCAGCGCGGGCCAATTCGGCGCTGGTCGGCGAATATGGTGGGTGCCGTGTCAGCCCAGGCTCGGCGAGCAGGCACCCATGCTCTGGGATGCCTACGATGGTTGGCTGCGCCGGGCGACCAGCGTCATCAGTGAGTCCAGCCGACGCGTTGAACGCGATCAACGTCTTCCCGGTGCCGGACGCTGACACCGGATCAAACCTCAAGCTGACGCTGACCGGCATCGCCGACGCCGTGCCTGAACTGGAGCAAACGAGCCTGGACGCTGCCGTTCAGGCGGCGGTCTTGTGCGCGCACGGCAACTCCGGAGCCATTGTCGCCGAGATGTTCGTCAGCCTGTGTCGGAGCGCTGGAGCACGACCTGCCAGGTTTGCGGTCGATGCCGCCCGGGACACTCGCCGCTACGTTGCTGCGGTTAGCGGCTGTCGCTGCACGGCGTGCCGTTGCCCGGCCGGTTGCCGGCACGATTCTTGACGCGTCGCCGATGATGCCGCCTCGGCTGCCGAACAGGTAGCCGGCCGCCAGCCTGGCGATGCACTGGCCGTGGTGCAAGCCGCACGAGAGGGCAGCGCGCGAGAGCCTTGGCTCGTACGCCGGAACAGCTCGACGTCCTGGCCTCGGCTGGAGTGGTTGATGCTGGCGGGCAGGCGTACGTGCTGCTGATCTGGACGTGCTGGCCGAAGATGCTCGGCGGAGCGGCGGCCCAGCCACTGACGCAGGCATCGCCGCGCTGGCGGCCAGTCAGCAGGCCGGAGACGTGGCGAATGACCGGCGAGTACGAGGTGATGTACGCGCTGCGAGGCGCTCCGACGTCGGATCTGGACGCGCTGCGCGATCATCTGTCAGAGCTCGGCCATAGCGTCGTCATCGTGGGCGATCAGGCCGTTGCGCAGGTGCATGTCCATCTCGCCGAAGCCGGGTGCGGCGGTCGAAGCTGCCCTGCCACTGGGGAGCTCAGTCAGGTCCGGATCACCGCTGTGCCATCGCATCCTGCCGCTGGCCAGCCTGCCGTTGGGCGGCGAGTCTCCTGGCCGTCGTGGCCGGCCCGGGACTTGCGGAGGCTGTGAGCCTCGATCGGGGGCGTGCCGGTGCTGGCGACCGACGGCGACGTCACGATCGAGCAACTCGCAGCGGCTGCTCAGCAAACTTGTGGCGATCTGGTGATCTTGCCCAACGGCAGCCAAAACCTGAAACGGGCTGAGCGAGGTCGCAACTGAGCTGCGTCGCTCCGGACGTCGAGTGGGCATCATTCCGACACGTGCCCAGGTTCAGGGGCCTGGCGGCCATGGCCGTCCACGAGCCGTCGGCTGATTTCGAGTCGGCAGTGGTGGCGATGAGTAGCGCTGCCGGACATGCCCGACATGCGCGCGATCTCCGTGGCTCAGAGCGCCGCGATGACATCGGCTGGGCGCTGCGAGCCCGGCGACGTGCTCGGCATCCTCGAGGGCGACGTGGTCCTCATCGGAACGTCGCTGGCAGAGGTCGCATGGCAGCTCGTGCAGCGGCTGCTCAACGCGGGTGGCGAGCTGCTGACGCTGGTCCGGGGGCTCGGCGCTGGCGATGACCTCTGCCGACTGAGATCACCGCACAGAGTGCGTCAACGATTCCCCATGGTCGATGTCGAGGTGTTAGACGGGCGGCCAGTCGCGCTATCCGCTGTTGCTCGGGCTGGAATGACCACGCTGCGACTCGTCGGCTCACCGTGGCGCACCGACACGTTCCGCCGGCTGGCGACTCGTCTGGAGAACATCGTCGGCTCGAAGACCGCAAAGCAGTTCGAGCCGCTGAAGATTCTCAGCGTTGGCGATCTGATGCGGCATGTGCCGCGTCGCTACTTCTCAGGCACCGAGCTGAGCGATCTCTCGGCGCTGCGAGAAGGTGAGGAAGTCGCCGTGATGGCCGAAGTCGTCGACGCCCGCACCTTCAACCTCCCTGACCGCCCCAACTATCGACTGGCCAGCAAGCCACGACTCGAAGCGACGATCACCGACCATGGCGGTCGGCTGACCTGCACGTTCTTCGGTCAGCCCCGATTGATCAGCTATTGGCAAAAGCAGCTGGTGCCGGGAGCCAGGGGATCTTTGCGGGCAAGGTGACCAGGTTCAACGGTCGGCTCCAGCTCGCCCATCCCGATTTCGTCATCGTCGACGAGCACGGCACAGTGATCGGCGGTGCCAAGCACAATGCGTCGCTGGCCTCGGCCTCAGGCGTTCCTCTCGTTGGTATCTATCCGACGGCCGGAAAGTTGCGCACCTGGACCATTGCGGACTGCGCGTCCCTGGCGCTGGCTTCTCTCGAAGGCATCGAGGACCCGCTGCCGCCGTGGGTGCGCGACGCAGCCAGGTGTAGTGGAACTCGAGGCAGCCTTCCGAGCGGTGCATCAGCCGACGGAGAAGACGGTGATCGCGCAGGGTCGGCACCGCATGCGCTTCGACGAGGCGTTTGCGCTGCAGCTGACCATGGCGTACCGACGGGCCGATGCGGCTTCGCATCGAGCGGTGCCTCGACGAGCACGCTCCGGTGGCCTGCTCGAGGAGTTCGACGATCGGTTGCCGTTCGTGCTCACCAAGGGTCAGATCGCGGTGAGCGAGGAGATCATGGCCGAGCTTGGCCGTACCCGGCCGATGCAGCGACTGCTCCAGGGCGAGGTCGGGTCGGGCAAGACGCTGGTCGCGCTGCGCGCGATGCTGGCTGTGGTCGACGCCGGGGGTCAGGCGGCGCTACTGGCGCCGACCGAGGTGCTGGCCGCTCAGCACTACCAGACGATCACCCGGATGCTCGGCGACCTCGCCGGTGGTGGCACGCTTGACGCACCGGAGCATGCCACCGGGGTCGTGCTGATCACCGGGTCCACATCGGCGTCGCGGCGCCGTGAGGCGACGCTGCACGCTGCGTCTGGGACAGCCGGGATAGTGATCGGTACCCACGCCTTGCTCAGCGCGGATGTTCAGTTTGCCGACCTCGGCCTGGTCGTCGTCGACGAGCAGCATCGGTTCGGGGTCGAGCAGCGCGCGGCGCTGAGCGCCAAAGCCGATCCACGGCCGCACGTCCTGGTCATGACAGCAACGCCGATTCCACGTTCGGTGGCCATGACCGTCTTCGGTGACTTGGAAACGTCGACGCTGCGCGAAATTCCGGCTGGTCGGGCGGACGTCAGCACCGTCGTTGTCGACACGGTTCACCACCCGGCGTGGGTGCAGCGCGGCTGGCAGCGCATTGTGGAAGAGGTTGGCCGCGGCCGCCAGGCGTACGTGGTGTGCGCCCGGATCTCGTCCGCTGGCCCGTCCGGCAGCGAGACCGAGAACCTGGATACCGACAGTGAAACCACGCCGGCAGTCGCGGTCGAAGATCTCTACGCGGAGTTGAGCAGCCGGGCCGCTGGCGGACCTGCGCGTCGAGATGGTGCACGGCCAGCGCTCGAGCGAGGAGAAGGATGCGGTGATGAGCCGGTTCGCGGCCGGCGAGGTCGATGTGCTGGTCATCGACCACGGTGATCGAGGTGGGCGTCGACGTCCCCAACGCCTCCGTCATGGTGATCCACGATGCCGACCGGTTCGGCATCTCCCAGCTGCATCAGCTGCGCGGGCCGGATCGGTAGAGGAGCCCACCCCGGGGTCTGCCTTCTGCTGACAACGGCGAGCGAGGAAAGCGCAGCGCGGAGCGGCTCAACGCTGTCGCCGCTACCCGAGACGGTTTTGCTCTCGCGGAGGTCGATCTGGAACAGCGTCGCGAGGGTGATGTGCTGCGGCGCCAGCCAGTCGGGCACCAGATCAAGCCTCAAGCTGCTCAGCGTGTTGAAGGATGCGGATCTGATCGCCCAAGCTCGCACCCTGGCCGAGCAGTGCCTCGCCCAGGACCCTGAGCTGAGCAATCCTGCACTCGCCGACATTGTGCTCGACGTAGAGATGGATGCGGCAGGGGATTGGCTCGAGCGAACGTGAGTCGGATCATCGCTGGGTCGCGCGGCGGTCGGCGAATTTCGATGCCGGCCGGCGACCGTACCCGGCCCACCACCGATCGGGTCCGCGAGGCGCTGTTCTCGGCCATCGCCGCGTGGGCCGGCACCGCGGCGGCGCCAGCTGAGCACTCGTTGGTTGGATTGGCCTTCTGCGACCTGTACGCGGGGTCGGGCGCTGTCGGGCTGGAGGCCGCGAGCCGTGGTGCCAACCCGGTGCTGCTGGTGGAGCGGGACCCGCGTACGGCCCAACTCGCCAAGGACAACGCCAAAGCCCTCGGGTTGGTCGTCGACGTCGTCATCTCATCGGTCGAGCAGCTGCTTCGAAGGCCGCCGGCTCGGGACTTCGATGTTGTCTTCGCCGATCCGCCGTACGAGCTGGAAACGTCTGCGGTCAGCGCTCAACTCTCCGAACTCGTGGCGAATCGCTGGGTCGGCCCGGACTCTTTGATCGTGGTCGAACGGCTCGCGCCGCACGCCGGAGCTTGATGTGGCCGGAAGTAGCTGCGAAGCGCTGGACTCGCGCCTACGGTGAGACCACCTTGTGCTTCGGGTCGCTCGGGCGCTGAGCCTGTCGCGAACGGAGTGAAGCCATGACCCGAGCCGTGTGTCCGGGCTCGTTTGATCCGCGTGACCCACGGACACCTCGATGTCATCGAGCGGACCGCGCGGGTCGTCGACGAGGTAGTGGTCGCGGTCGGGCACCAACATCGCCAAGAACGCCCTCTTCAGTCCCGATGAGCGGGTCGAGATGCTCGCCGAGGAGTGTGCCCGCTGGAGCAACGTCGAGGTGACCCTCTTTCGTGGCCTGCTTGTCGACTTCTGCGCAGCCAACGACATCCAGGTCATCAGCAAGGGCTACGTGGTTCGGATTTTGGTTACGAGCTCCAGATGGCTCAGATGAACCGGCAACTGACCGGCGTCGATACCCTCTTCTTGCCAACCGCGCCGCAGTGGGCATTCGTGTCCTCCTCGCTGGTCCGGGAGGTCGCAACACTGGGTGGCGACGTCACGGCCTTCCTGCCAGCCAAAATTGCGACCCGAACCATGGCTCGGGTCGCGTCTCGGAGTGCGGGAGTGGCCGGCGATGTGTGAGACCGGGGGCATCTGCGTAACACTAGGGATCAGTGCACACTCGAAAGGGGACGAGGGTGACACAGTCGGAAAGGGGACGAGGGTGGTTGCTTCGGGGGTAGGAACGTCCATGATTGGGCGGGGAACGGCCGAGGATAAGTTGGCGTATCTGCGCGAGCTCATTCTCAACGCGCGGGCGATGCCGATGTCGGCATCATGTGTCATCAACCGAGGCGAGGTCTTGGCCGCGATCGACGATGTGATCGCGAATCTGCCGGATGAGATCGCTGATGCGCAACAGGTCATCGACATGGCGGCGTTCAAAATCGCGGAAGGCGAAGCAGAGGCCGGACGGATCATGGCCGAGGCTCGGGATCATGCCGCAAATCTTGCGCAGCACAGCGAGGTGGTCCGGGTTGCCGAGCAACTCGCCGCGCAGATGCGATCTGAAGCCGATGTCGAGGCTGCCGCTCTCCGGCGGGAGACCGATGAATTCATCGACGCGCGGATGGCGAGCTTCGAGTCGGTTCTTCACAAGACGGTGAGTCAGGTGCGAACGGCTCGCGCCCGGTTGTCGGAGCGCAGCGGCTTGGACGCGGGGACTACGATGAAGCTCGACAGGCGCGCTTTCCCGGAGTAGCGCGGTGCGGTGGCTCGAGCTGTTTGGCTCAAGGTGCCTACCTCCACCGGTAAGGTTGGGCGTCGGTCGCGACGAGAAGCGGGGCCGTTCGGCTTGGAAGGATTGCGATGAGTTCGCCGCATCGCCCGGTGGACCCCCGCTCGGGTTTGGTCCTCGACACCCACGAATTGGGCCGTCGCGCGGGCGCAATGAGGGTGGTTCGAGCGACCGTCGATGCACCTGCGGACTTGGGAATCGCGGTGATCGGCGTACCCCCGGGATCGCCGGTCGAGCTCGATCTTCGGCTGGAATCGGTGGTCGAGGAGTGCTGGTCAGCGGCACAGCGACGGTCGAGGTCCGTGGGGAATGCGTGCGGTGCCTTGGTGAAGTCTCTGGTCAGCTTGAGGTCGATATCCAGGAGTTGTTCGTCTATCCGGGCGTCGAACCCGATGATGACCTCGCTAGCCGGCTGCAGGGCGACCTTATCGACCTCGAGCCACTGCTGCGCGACGAAGTAGTGCTCGATTTGCCATTCCAACCCTTGTGCCGGGATAACTGTCTGGGGCTGTGCCTCGAGTGTGGCGCAAACCTGAACGAGAATCCTGACCATCGCCACGAAACCGGTCTCGACCCTCGATGGGAAGCGCTCCGCGGTCTTGAGGGTGACGGCGGCGAATCTTACGATGTTTTACAACCAGCCCCACGGGCAACGAAATTTCCGGGCAAAAGCGCCCGGAGGAACCAGGAGTGAAGTCGTGGCCGTTCCCAAGAGGCGAATGTCGCGCAGCAATACGCGGCACCGCCGTTCCCAGTGGAAGGCGTCCGTGCCCGCGCTGGTGACGTGCGCGAACCCCGCCTGTCGCGAGAAGCACCTGCCCCATGTGGCGTGCCCCTCATGCGGGCAGTACGGTCCTCGCGCAGCCCGTCGACAGGTTCTCTCGTCCTGATCCGGTCAGAGGCGACGGCCATTCGCCTACCTGCGGGAGACCTCTTAAGCTGAGCTCGGGATGAGTGTTGATCCTGAGCTGCTCGACCGCGCCTTGACTCACCGGTCTGTACGCGTACGAGCAAGGTGGCCTGCCCACTAACGAGCGTCTGGAATTCCTCGGTGACTCGGTCCTCGGTCTGGTGGTGACTGAGCACCTTTCGTGACCTATCCGGATCTCTCCGAGGGCCAGCTCGCCAAGTTGCGCGCGGCTGTTGTCAACTCCCGGGCGCTGGCTGACATCGCCCGCGAGCTCGATCTGGGCGCGGTCATCCATTTGGGTCGCGGCGAGGAGAGCACCGGCGGACGCGACAAGTCCTCCATCCTCGCCGACACGATGGAGGCGGTGATCGGTGCGGTCTTCTTGCAGCACGGCATCGACGCCGCGCGGGCTTTCGTACACCATCTGTTCGACCCCTTGATGGCCGAGGTCGCAACCCGTGGAGCGGGACTGGACTGGAAAACCAGCCTCCAGGAGATCGCCTCCGTGAGTGGCCTCGGCGTACCCGTCTATGACGTGGTGGAGTCAGGTCCTGACCATGCCAAGACCTTCCAGGCCATGGTCAACATTGATGACCACAGCTATGGACCAGGTGCCGGCCGGAACAAGAAAGAGGCCGAGCAGAACGCGGCAGCTATTGCCTTCGCTGCGCTCAAAGGCAGCCGTGGTTCCGGACCGGTCGCGTCCCGCTAGCGCGATCGGTGCCCGAACTTCCAGAGGTTGAGGTCGTACGCCGTGGCCTGGCCAGCAGTATCTCGGGGCGCCAGATCACCGGCGTACGGGTGCTGCATCCGCGGCCGGTACGCCGCCACCTGACCGGGCCGGCAGATTTCGAGCTGCAGGTCACCGGCCGCACCTTCGCTGAGCCGCGCCGGCGCGGAAAATATCTGTGGTTGCCCTTCACCGACGGCGACGCGATCTTGGCTCATCTGGGCATGAGCGGCCAGTTTCGGCTCGCCGATGCCGAAGCGCCGCTCGCGCCCAACACCCGAATCATTTTCGCCTTCGCGGACGGCGAGCCCGAGCTCCGGTTTGTCGATCAGCGGATGTTCGGTGGGCTGTCGGTTTCGCCGGGGGCGCCGAGCTGCCGCCCGAGATTGCCCACATCGGCCGGGATCCCTTCGATCCGGAGTTTGATCTCGCAGACGTCGTGACCCGGTTACGCCGCCGCAACAGTGCGATCAAACGGTCGCTGCTGGATCAGCAGCTGGTGTCCGGAATCGGCAACATCTACGCCGACGAAGCACTCTGGGTGGCTCGGGTGCACTACGCCCGCCCGACCAGGACGATGTCGCGTACTCAAGCCGGCGGCGTCATCGACGCGGCCGCGGCCGTGATGCGAAAGGCGCTGGACAACGGCGGCACCTCGTTCGATGCCCTCTACGTCAACGTCAATGGATCCAGCGGCTACTTCGACCGATCGCTCGCCGTGTACGGCCGCGAAGGGCTTCCGTGTCTGCGTTGCGGAACATCGATCCGGCGAGAACCGTTCATGAACCGTTCGTCCTATCGTTGTCCACACTGTCAACGAGCTCCACGCGGGTTCAAGGCGAGGGCCGCGATTGCGCGAGCAGCTGGATAGCGCGATTGCGCGAGCGGCTCTCAATAAAAGGGGTATTAGCTCAACGTGATGGAACGCCTCAGGCACTACGTACTCGTACGCCATGGCCACAACTGGATCCAGCTCTTCCGGTTCGGCATTGTTGGCGCGTCCGGCGTTGTCGTCAACCTGTTCGTCGCGATCATGTGCAAGAAGCTCGGTCCAGACGAGAATGGCATCTTCTTCGACTTGCCGCTCAGTGAGTTCAACGTCCGCTGGTACCACGCCTACTCAACGATCGCGTTCCTGGTCGCCAATCTCTGGAACTTCCAGCTCAACCGGCTGTGGACCTTCCGCAGTGCGAAGCACTCCGGCTGGTTTCGGGAGTATTTTCCCTTCCTGACTGTCGGCATCCTCGGCCAGATCGTTGGTCTGGGCATCCTCACCTTGTTGATGCATCCGAACTCGGTCTTCTCGTTGTCGCCGACCTTCTTCGACAACTCAACCGGCTTCAGAACTCGCTTCTACTGGGCGCAGCTGATCACGATCGCGATCGTCACCCCGCTGTCGTTCCTGCTGAACAAGTTCTGGACCTTCTCCGCCGTACGCGGCAAGAATCAGGTCGCTGAGACCGTGCCGGAAACCGTCGAAAGCGAGCATCCGACCGCTGGCGTCTAAGGCCGCCTGGCGTCAACACGGATCGCGGTGAACAAGCGCGATCCGCGCCCGCGATGGTCGCGCCGCCGATCCGCAGGAGGAGCCGACGAAACCCGTCAGACATGAGCTGATCTCTCGTCACGGTGGTTTCGTCGGATGCGACGAAGACGGCGGCTCCCGAGCGGAACATCGCTGCGAGCGGAGCGAGCCAATAGACACAGCGAGCTTGGCGAGCGGAGCGATCAGAATAGAACCCGCCCTGCGACGTACCCGGACTCACGGTCGCCGTCGGTTACAGTGAGGTCGCCTTCGCAGTCGGATCGTCACCTGAGCTCACACCGTCGAGAGGTGGGACGTTGTACCTCAAGAGCCTGACCTTGCGTGGCTTCAAGTCCTTCGCATCGGCCACCACCTCAACTTCGAGCCGGGCATCACCTGCGTCGTCGGTCCCAACGGGTCGGGCAAGTCCAACGTGGTGGACGCGCTCAGCTGGGTGATGGGTGAGCAGGGCGCCAAGACGCTACGCGGCGGCAAGATGGAGGACGTCATCTTCGCCGGCACCTCCGGTCGCGCCCCGCTCGGTCGCGCCGAGGTCGTGCTCACGATTGACAACTCCGATGGTGCGCTGCCCATCGACTATTCCGAGGTGGCGATTTCTCGGACCATGTTCCGCAACGGCGGATCCGAGTACGCCATCAACGGCAACGTGGCGCGACTGCTGGATATCCACGAGCTGCTCAGTGACTCCGGCATCGGGCGAGAGATGCACGTCGTCGTTGGCCAGGGACAGCTCGATTCGATCTTGCAGGCGACGCCGGAAAGTCGTCGTGGCTTCATCGAAGAAGCCGCCGGCGTACTGAAGCATCGCAAACGCAAGGAGAAAGCCGTCCGCAAGCTCGAGGCGTGCGAAGCAAACCTCAATCGGCTGGCGGACCTGATCAACGAAATCCGACGGCAGCTCAAGCCGCTGGGCCGGCAAGCGGAAGTGGCGCGCAGGGCCGTTGTCATTCAGGCCGAGGTGCGTGACGCGAAGGCGCGGCTGCTGGCTGATGATCTGCTTCAGGCAACCCAGGCACTGCAGTCCGGAGCTCGCCGACGAACAGGCGATGCAGGTACGCCGCGAAGGCCTCGAGCGGGCGCTCGAAGCTGCGCGGACAGCGGAGGTGGCCGCCGAAGCGGCCGTACGCGAAGGCGTACCGAGATTGGCGGCCGCGCAAGAGACCTGGTATTCACTTGCGGCGCTCAAAGAGCGGGTCGCCAGCACGCTCTCGATCGCGCGAGAACGGATGCGGCAGGTCGAGGACGATCCGGGCGAGCTGCTGTTTGTCCGGGATCCGGACGAGCTGGAGCGCGAGGCTGCGACGGGTCGCAGCGCAGGAGCATGAGCTGTCGAACCGGCTGGGCCAACGAGCCGAGGCACTGGAAGAGGCAACCACCCATCGAGCCACCTGCGAGGACGCTCATCGAGGTGAGGAAAATCGGCTCGGCCGGACTGATCGCGTGCAGCGGCCGACCGGCGGGAAGGGCTGGCCAGGCTTACCGGCCAGGTCAATTCGTTGCGTAGCCGGGGTGAGGCGGCGGCGGCCGAAATCAGTCGACTGACCGCGGCACAGCAGGAGGCCGCCGAAAGAGCCGACCAAGCGTCGCGAGCGTTTACCGCGCTGGAGACCAAGGTCGCTGGTCTGGACGCAGGTGAGCATGGTCTCGATGCCGAGCACGAGGCGGCTGTGCAGACATTGGACGGAATCGAGCGGCAGCAGGCGGAGCTGCGGCGTCAGGAGCAGGTCGCCAGTCAGGAGCGGGCAGCCCTCGCGGCGCGCGTCGAGGCGCTGCGTGTCGGACTTGACGGGAAAGATGGCTCCTCAGCGCTGCTCGCGGCAACGGATCGACTCGACGGCTTGCTGGGATCGGTTGCGGCGTTGATCAAGGTTCAGTCCCCGTACGAGACCGCTATTGCGGCCGCTTTCGGCGCTGCGGCGGACGCGGTAGCCGTGACTGGCGTACCAGCGGCCGTTGACGCGTTCGACCATCTCAAGGCCGAGGACCTGGGACGTGCCGGATTGCTGATCGGCGATCTGGTCGAGGCCGAGCGAGTGTCCGAATGGCCCGCGCTGCCGGCCTCGGCTCGTTACGCCATCGAGGTGGTCGACGTACCAGACACGCTTGCTGCCTCAGTGCAGCGGATCCTGCGCAAGGTAGCGCTCGTTGAGGATCTGGCTGCCGCCCAGAGGCTGGTTGCCGGCCTGCCTGATGTCGTCGCGGTCACCCCGCACGGAGATGTGCTCAGTGCCCACTTCGCGGCCGGCGGATCATCGGCAACCCCACACTCATCGAGCTGCAGTCTGCCGTTGACGACGCCGAGCGGCGCTGGACCGAAGCCAGTCATGCATGTGATCGGCTCCGTTTCGCCCAGAGCCAGCTGGATGAGCAGCATCGTCAGGCAAGCGCCTCGGTCGAGGTCACGCTTGCTCGACTGCATGAATCTGACGCGGCGATGGCAGCGCTTGCCGAAGAACTCGGCCAGCTCAGCTCGACTGCCCGCTCCGCGTACGCAGAGGCCAATCGTCTCCGGAACGCGATGACGCAGGCCGAAGAAGCCCGCGACCGGGATGTCGCTGGCCTCGCGGACCTGGAACACCGGCTGGACATGGCCGCCGAGACCGTCGACGACACCGAGCCGAATCCGGCCGAACGTGACCGGCTGGCCGAGCAGGCCAGGCTGGCCCGCGCCGCCGAAATGGATGCGCGGCTCGCGCTGCGCACCCTCGAGGAACAGGTTCGTGCCCACGCTGGCCGAGCCGATGCGCTGCGCCGTGCGGCTGAACATGAACGCCAGGCGCGCATCAAGGAGATCGCCCGCCGGGAGCGAATGTTGCGAGAGGCGCGGACCGCGGCCGCTGTCCATGCCGGTGCAGCGATCCTGGCTCAGCATCTCGAACGCTCCCTGACCCTGGCAGCAGGCGAGCGAGCTGGAAGCGGAGGCTTCACGAAGCGACGCTGACGCCGCCTTGGGCGCGGCACGCGCGTCCGTACGCTCATTGACTCGCGACTTCGAGTCTCTGGTGGACGCAGCCCATCGGGATGAGTTGGCCAGAGCCGAACAGCAGATGAGGGTGGAGGCGCTCGGAGGAGCGCGCGATGGCTGAATTGGGGTTGGAGTCCTCGGTCCTGCTCGCCGAGTACGGGCCGGATCTGCCGGTGCCAGTGCTGAGGGCCGGGGGCGATGACGCGGAAGAGGAGGCGAATGATCAACCTCGCGCCGGTGCCCTACGTACGCAGAGCTACAGCAGAAGCGGCTGCGTATCGCGGAGCGGGAACTGAACCTGCTGGGTCGGGTCAACCCGCTGGCATTGGAGGAGTTCGACGCACTCGAGGAGCGACACCGGTTCCTCTCCGAACAGTTGGAGGACCTGCGGAAGACCCGCAAGGATCTCCTCGACATCATTGCCGAGGTCGACAACAGGGTCGAGCAAGTCTTCACCGAGGCGTACGCCGACGTGGCGGCAGCATTCGAGCGCGTATTCGCACGACTCTTCCCGGGCGGCGAAGGCCGGTTGATTTTGACCGAACCGGGCAACTGGCTGACCACCGGAGTCGACGTCGAGGCACGGCCGCCAGGCAAGAAGATCAAACGGCTCTCGCTGTTGTCCGGTGGTGAGCGTGCGCTGGTGGCGGTCAGCTTCCTGATCTCGCTCTTCATCGCGCGGCCCAGCCCGTTCTACATCCTCGACGAGGTCGAGGCCGCCCTCGACGACACCAATCTCGGTCGGCTGCTGGAGATCTATCGAGGAGTTGCGGGCCACGAGTCAGCTGCTGGTGATCACCCACCAGAAGCGGACGATGGAGATCGCCGACGCGCTGTACGGAATCAGCATGCGCGGCGACGGCGTCTCAACCGTGATCTCTTCGCGACTGCGTGAGATCGAGTCGGTCGCCTGAAGCCTTCACGCTCAATAAGCGTGATGAAATCGAGAGGTTGAAATCGGCTTTCGATGCGGGCATCGTGATCTTCGGTTGGCAGACTTACCCTCAGAGCTGTTACACCGGCACCGCTGTTTCACCGCTAGATGGAGCACGTTGCACCACCCGTGAAGACAGTTCCTTCCCCGTACGCGATCACCATCGACTGTCTGAAAGGAAAGTCGTGACCTCCATCGTCGTCGCCATGATTGTGATCTTGGTCGTTGTCGCCGCCACCGTGGGCCTCGTCCTGCTGGGAATCGAGGGCCGCGGCAAGCAACGCGCGCCCGAAAGCTGGCCCATCGAATGGCCCGCGCGCGCCCAGCATCTCAACGGCGATGCGGAACCTCCGGCTCGTCTGGTCAAGATGATCCGAGTCCACCCGCAGTCGCTGAGCCAGGTGTACCGGCACCTCCTCGCCTAGGATGAGCCGGTGGATGCGACGACTCTCTGGTTGATCGTTGGCGTCATTCTGCTGCTGGTTGTCGGTCTCGTCGGTTTCCTCGCGGTTGGCCGACGCCGGGCGCTGCGCACCGGGTGAGCAGCCGCCACCTGTTGAGGCCCCACCACGAGGCTGGGAGGCGCCCGCCAAAGACGCGGGTGACGAACCGTCCGCAACGCAGAGTTGATATCGCCGCCGCGCCACGCTGAGGTCGAGACTTGAGAGGTCGAGCTCGTTCCGGAGGCGCCGGCTCTGGACCGGCCTGAGGCGCCCGAGAGTCGGCTGGTACGCCTGCGCCGTCGGCTGGCCGGGTCCAATAGCTGCGCTCAGCCGTGGCCTGCTGCTGCTGATCACGCGCGACCGGATCGACGAGGATACCTGGGAGGAGTTCGAGGCGACCCTGATCACCTCCGATCTTGGCGTCCGCTCCAACCACCGAGCTCGTGGACTCACTGCAGAACAAGCTTCGGGTGGAAGGGGATCTCCGCGCCGGGAGAGGCGCGTGCCATCCTGCGACCGAACTGATCAGGCCTGGTCGACCCGACGATGGACCGCCAGTCATCAACGCCGACCGGACCGATCAGCCTGCGGTCGTCGCTGGTCGGTGTCAACGGCGACGGGGAAGACGACCACCGGTCGCAAGCTTGCCCGGGTCTTGGTCGCCGAGGACAAGGACGTGCTCTCGGCGCCGCGGACACCTTCCGGGCGGCCGCGCGCGGACCAGCTCGAGACCTGGGGTAGCCGGGTCCGGAGTGCCGACCGTGCGAGGCGGAGGGGGCCGATCCCGCAAGCGTCGCCTTCGAGGCCGTCAAAGCCGGTATCGAGCTGGAGGTCGACGTGGTGTTGATCGACACTGCGGGCCGGCTGCACACCGAGTCGGGTTGATGGATGAGCTCGGCAAGGTCAAGAGAGTGATCGAGCGTCAGGCTCCGGTCGGCGAGGTGCTGCTGGTGCTAGACGCGACCACCGGACAGAACGGCCTCACGCAGGCCCGGATCTTCGCCGAGGTGGTGGACGTGACCGGCATTGTGCTCACCAAACTGGACGGCTCGGCAAAGGGCGGCATCGTCGTTCAGGTGCAACGGAGCTCGGCGTGCCGGTCAAGCTGGTCGGTCTCGGCGAAGGTGCTGATGATCTTGCACCGTTCGATGCGGAGTCGTTCGTGGACGCGCTGCTGGAGCAGGCAGCATGACCAGCATCCTGCATCCACTGGTCGAGGGCGCCCGCGTTCGATGCGTTCATGAAAACCGCCGCGCCGGCCAGCCGGCAACATCAAAGGTGGCGGCCGGAGGACGGGAGTATGCCCGCGCTCTACCTCAGCCACGGTGCTCCGCCGGTCTTCAATGACGCGCACTGGATGGACCAGCTCTTCAACTGGTCGCGGTCACTCCCGAAGCCAACGCGCAATCTTGATCGTCAGCGCTCACTGGGAGGCCGCTCCGCTCGGCGCATCTCCTCACCAGCGGTCGGAACTCGGCTGGTCTGCGACTTCAGTGGATTCGGCCGGCGGTACTTCGAGATGACCTACGCGACACCGGATGCGTCCGCGCTTGCGGCAAGTCGCGCGCTGATGTCTGACCTCGAGCCGGTGCACGAACATCCAGCCGCGGTCTTGACTGCGCAGTGCTCGAGCAATACGTAACTGAACGAAGTACAAC